>Ga0335085_10017021_pt1 | contig 10486 bp, 9 predicted proteins | sample Lox_Sample_45_FD_206712 | JGI IMG/M metagenome (GOLD analysis project Ga0335085, IMG submission 206712) | Soil microbial communities from Loxahatchee National Wildlife Refuge, Florida, United States - Lox_Sample_4.5 | ecosystem: Environmental > Terrestrial > Soil > Wetlands | place: USA: Florida...
CGGAGGAGGAGTCCCACCTGCACCATGGAGAGTTGATGCTGGAGAGGGGAACGCTCGTCACCAGCGGCCCGTCCGGCTACGCGCTGGTGGTCACCGGGCGGGGCGAGACGGCGCTGGAGGCCCAGCGAGCGGCGTACGCGTTGGCGAGGGAGATCCACATCCCCAACCTGCGCTACCGCACGGACATCGGGGAGCGGTTCTTGCGGGGCGAGGGCGAGACGCTGCGCAAGCTGGGATGGTTGTAGAAAAAAAATATTATTTTTTTGGCCCGGTTCCTCAGTGGCATGCCTGGGCCGGTGCGGCCTCCGCCGCCTCCCCGGCCGGAAGGGCGAATTCCCGGCGGTAGCGCGCAAAGCACCGCGCCCCCGAACGAAGCCGCATCAGCGCGCCCTCGGCGATGGCCCGCGCCGCCCGGGGCTCCTGCGCCACCAGCGGCCGCAGCACCTCCCGGTTCCAGGCCTCGCTGTGCTGCAGGTCCAGGGTGGCGTGCAGGGTGAAGTAGCGCCGGGCCGCCTTGGCCACGCCCAGCCGGTCCAGGCCGCGGTCGACCTGCGCCACCCGGCCGGGCGCCGTCAGCTCGATGGCCCCCAGCGCGCCCACCGAGTGGTACGCATAGTGCCGATCGAGGGCCAGGGCCACGAGCAGATTGGCCAGGGCCAAGGACTCCCAGACGGTGGTGGCCGGCTCGGCCCTCACGTCCAGCGCCCGGGCCAGGTCGGAGAGGAGCGGGCCGTGCATGGCCGAGGCCCGTCCCCGGCCCATCTCGTCCCAGTAGTTGCGCGCCAGCTCCAGCTTGGCCTGCAGCGGCATCTTCACCTGGGTGAGGGCCACCAGGTCGTCGAAGCCAGCCTCCCCCGCCACCTCCTGGGCGAGGAACCACTTCATCTGCGGGAGCGAGGCGGACTGGGCCAGCCAGGGAAAGAGGGGATCGCCCTGCCCCGGACCGGTCTCGCGCAGGTTCTCGAACCAGCGCACGAAGGCGTCCGGGTCGCGCGGCGCCTCCTCCCCCCGGTCCGCCACCGCCGCGCGCTCCTCCTCCACGAATTGCCGCTCCAGCTCGCGCAAAGGCCCCCCGCCGGACGAGGGAGCACCGGGCAGGGAGGGCTCCAGGCGTTCTCGCGCGTAGCGGGCGAGCAGGACGTGCAGCTCGTGCGGGGTCATGCGGGCTCACGATATGCATCGAGGCCCACCACCGCGATGCGCTCGATGCGGGAGTAGGCCGGCCGTTCCAGCTCCTCCCCGAAAACGTCCGGATCCAGCTCGAAATAGCGATGCCGGAGCCCCCGCAGCAGGGGAGCGAGCTGCGGCGCTATCAGGTGCTCGCCGTCCTGGACGGGGGTGGCGGTGTAGAGCAGCAGGCGGCCGCCAGGGCGCAGGCGCTCCAGCGACTCGCTTACGATCTGTACGGAGAGCCCGGTACCCAGCTCGCCCCCGCCGTCGCGGTAGGTGCGGCCCAGGTCGTCGGAGAGGTAGGGCGGGTTGGCGACGATCAGGTCCAGGGGGCCCTCGGCGCCGGAGAGGATGTCGCTTTCGGCGACCCGGGCCGTCAGGCCGTTCAGCTCGCAGTTCACCCGGGTGAACCGGAGCGCGGCCTCGCTGACGTCGAGGAGCTGGACCGAGGCGGCGCGGGGGGCCAGCAGCAGCCCGCCGGCCCCGGTGCCGCACCCCACATCCGCCAAGGATCCGATGCCCTTCGGGGCGTGGGCTTCGAGAAAGGAGGCGAACCGGTAGGTATCGGGTCCGAGGAACACCGCGTCCGGGGAATCGGTGGGGAATGCCGAGTGGGCGAGGAGCAAGGGGCCGACGGTGGAGTAGCGCACGCGGCTGCGCAGTCCTTCCCCGGTGCGCTCCAGCGCCCCGGCCTCCTCCAGCAGCCCGAGCATCGCGGGCGGCAGGACGCTTTGCCGGAACGGCCGGCTCCAGCCGAACACGTCGCGCAGCGTCCTGGCCTCTCCGCCCCTGGCCAGCACCCGCCGATGCGTCAAAGGCGTCGGTGTAATGAACGAATATCCAGCCGCGCGCAGCGCGCGCCCCAACCTGGCCAGCGGCTCCATCGTCGCCGACGCTAGCACGCAGCGATCCCGCCAGGCGGGGACTAAAGTCCCGGGACCCGGTAGGTGACACCTCCGGAAACCAGGTGGACCTTCGTGTCGTAGGAGCCGGGGAAGGCGTCGGGGCCGGTGGCGGTCACCGTGTCGAAGATGGCGAACTGGTAGCCGATGTCCACCCGCAGGCCGCGGACGAACTCGTAGCCCGCGCCCACCGAGAAGGCCCAGCTGTTGCCGTCGGTCAGGCTGGGCGAGAGCGTGTCGGTGGGCTGGTCGGAGATGCTGCGCAGGATGCCGGCGCGCAGGGTGAGCTTGGGAAGGAAGGAAGGCTTGGTGTACTCGGCGCCCAGCCGGTAGACCCAGGCGTTGTTGTAGTTGCGGGGGACCGAGATCACGAGCCCCTTGTCCCCCACGAAGGTGTCCGAGTTGTAGACCACCCAGCGCTCCAGGTTCCAGCTTCCCATCACCTTGACGTTGGGGACCACGTCGTACGCGGCCCCGATGTAGAGCTCGTTGGGCACGGTGACGGCCTCGGTCACCGCCTGGTCCTGCAGCACCGGGGCGAATTGCGGGGGGACGGAGTCGAAGTGGGCGTGCCCGTTCAGGGTCATGGGCGCCTGGTGCCGGTACGCCACCGCCAGGGTGAGCGGGATGTCGTTGGGGGCGCGGAACTCGCCCGACAGCCCGTAGGTGAACGCCCCGCCCGCCATCCCCAGCGAGGCCAGGGAAGAGGGACTGCCGAAGTAGATCTGCTGCGAGAGCGTCTCCTGCACCCGGAAGTAGAGCAGGCTCGCCCCCAGCTTCACCAGGGGGTGGGGCTGGAAGCCGGCGCCCAGCTCCGTCAGCCAGACCCGCTGGTCGACTTCCTGGATGCGCGCGGAGCCCTGCCAGTACTGGGGCCAGATCAGCGAGCCGCCGCCGGGGACCAGGAACGCCAGCCCCACGCCGTATGCCATCCCGTTGGACAACTTGTTTCCGTAGGCGATGGCCAGCTCGGGGGGCCAGTTCGACTTGGGCCGCAGGGTGGAGGAGCCCAGGGTGGGGTCCGACCAGGTGGTGGTGTTGTAGAGCATCTCCAGGCTGGCGGAGACCGCCAGCCCTTGCTGCCCGGCCAGCGCGGAGGGATTGCCGTGCGCCGCCTCCGGCCCGTCCTGGCCGGCGACGTTGGCCTGGGAGAGCGCCAGGTCGCGCGCGTTCTCGTTGGGGATGGCGTATCCGCCGGCGAGGGCCGCCGCGGGCGCGAGGAGCAAGGCTGCGATCAGTTTGCGCATGGGCGGGGACCTTTAGAAGGTGCGGAGGGAGGGCGGCTTGTTGGCCGGATCGAGGAGGAAGGAGGCGGCGTCGCTCTGCGCCTGCGAGGTGGCCGTGGTCCAGTTGGTGAAGAAGCCGTGGGGGATGGCGTTGGCCGACGTGCTGGTAAGCGTGGGGCAGCTGGCCAGCGCCGTGGGCGTGGGCGTCCCGGTGAAGAAGAGCTGGAACGTCCCCGGCGTCCCGAACGTCGGGTCGATCGGGAAGGGCCCCGTGCCCGCGGTGGAGTCGAGGATGTAGTTCCAGGCGTTGGGGACCGTCTGGTCGCAGAAGGCGGCCTGGGTGAGGATCGACTTGGGGGCCTGGGGAACGCTGCCGTCGGTGTTGCCGCCCAGGGGCGGCAAGAGGTTGGGCAGCGTGCTGGCCTGCAGGTGGCTGGCGAAGTTCACCGGGTCGGCCGGATCGAGGATGGTCTTGGCCACCACCAGGAACTGCAGATAGGCGGCGGTTCCCGGCTGCACCCCCAGCCCCGCCAGGAGCGCGTTGACGGTGGAGGCGAACGCCGGCGAGGTGGTGAAGGTGTCGACCACCGTCCCGCCCCCCACGTTGAACACCGCCCGGGAGATGCGCGGGTTCGCCGCCACGTCGGGCACTCCCTGGATGGAGCCCAGCGACTGGCCGGCGAAGTACACCTTGCCCGGGGTGGGATCGATGATCAGCCCCTGCCCCACCATGTGATCGAACACGGTGTGGCCGGTGGGCGGCGGTGCGGGCGAGGTGAAGACCAGCGCCCGGATGAGCTGCGACTGGTCGATGATGTCCTGGCGGAAGGTGTCCCGGCTGCGGAAGAAGTTCGCGCTGATCAGGTAGTTCGAGGAGACCACCGGGATGCCGTCGACCCCGGTATATCCGCAGGACCCGGGGTTGACCGAGCAGACCCCGCTCACCGGCTGCTTGAAGAACTTGGTCGGGTCGTTGTTGCAGGTGCCGGGCGGGTTGGCATCGCCCTGCGCGCCGGCCGGTAGCGTCGTCGTGCAGGAGACCCCGGTGACGCACTGGGGAACGGTGAACCCGCCGATGGTGATGGTGGCCTGGTTGCTGGTGCAGAAGGAGCGGTCGCCGTGCTTGGCCGCGTCGATGGCCAGGGTGACGAATCCCTGCCCGGCGAAGGTGTTTGCCACCGTCAAGGCGTCGACCCGGCCCCTTCCCAGGCCGTGGCGGAAGACCACCACGGGAGCGCACAGACCGAAGGGCGCCAGCGGCCCTGCGCAGGCGGGGGCGACCTTGGGGGTGACGACCATGACGTTGATGGTCTCGGGGGTGGTGGTCCCGCTGGAGTTGAAGGCGCCGCTGGCGGGGTCGAGGAGGTTGAAGGTGGTGATGGTCGTCTCCAGCACCTCGTTGATGTTGCCGTTCGGGATCGTCGGATCGACGCCGTACTTGGAGAAGGCGGCGGCCGGCGTCAACGCGGTGACCGGGCCGGGCAAGGCGGTGGCGGCCGGCAGGGCGGGGTTGTACGGCAGCGCCCCGAGCTGCGTGGCGGTCGCGAGGATGGTCTGGGTGCGGAAGGTGTACGCCATGGCGATGTGGCCCGACCCGAACCCGCTCGCCGCCAGCGTCGCCGTCAGCTTCTGCCGCATCACCTCCAGCGCCCCCGCGGTGGCGTCGTCGATGCCCTGGAGCTGCGACTTGCCCCCCGCGTCCACCAGCGGGTGCGTGAACTGCAGGATGCGGGCGACGGTGCCCGGCCCGATGGAGGTGCCGGTCTTGTCCTTCACCCCGTCCGAGATCACCACCGCGTAGTCGGTGGCGTCCTTGAGCGGCCGGGTGCGGAACACGGAGGTGGCGTCCGAGGAAGTCGGGCTGCAGCACGATCGCCTGCGCCAGCCCCTGCTGCGTCACTTCCACGGGCTGTGTGAGGTACGTGCTGGAGGCGACCTTCACCGGCGCGGCCGGGTTGGTCAGGTCCCAGAGCTGCACGGTGGCCGGGGTGATGCTGGCCGCCGCCACCAGATCGGAGGTGGGCGCCAGCATGGCGCCGGTGGTGGAGAAGCCATCCAGGGCGGAGAACCCGCCCGCCGCCGCGTTGACGCTGCCGTCCTTGTTGCGGCACACGCCGCCCGCATCCAGCGTGCCTTGCGCCAGGGTGCAGGCGGCCAGAGGGGTGAGCTTGCCGCAGGCGGCGCAGGTGGCCGAGGCGGGCCGCGGATCGCGCAGCAGATCGATGGGCAAGGGCACCAGGCCCCGGCCCGGATCCAGCTCGACCTGCGTGAGCAACGGAGAAGGAGGCCGGCCGGGCAGCGTGCCGTACCCGGCGATGGCGAAGGTGGTCATCGCCGCCAGCTCCTGCTGGGGGAAGACCTTGTTCACCGAGGGGAAGGCGGCGGCGTTGTAGGTGTTGATCACCACGTCCAGCTGCTGGGCGGCGGCCAGCGCGGCCTCCCGCGACCCGGTCTGCGCCGTGAGCAGGGTGAGGTTCTGGTCCGTCTCCAGGTTCTGCCCCTGGGCGATCAGGTAGAAGGTGGAGCTGGCGTAGATGGGGTCGCCTTCCTTCGTCTTCACCCCGTTGGGCCCGCCGCGGATGGCGATGATGTATTGCCCGGGCGTCCAGGGCAGCCGGCCCTTGTTGTGCAGCGTGAGCACCCCGTGGTCGCCGGCGTTGGCGTAATCGGCGTCGGTGATGGGATCGAGCGCCACCGTGCCCTGGCCCTGCTGCGTGCCGAGGAAGACGGCCAGGGTGCCGGGGTTGAGCGTGGTGGTGTCGAGGGTGGGCGCCACGTTGGTGGAGGTCCCGTCGGCCGCGAGGTTCGTGCGCACGAAGGAGATGGTGACCGGCACCTCCTGGTCGTTGGGGAACCCGCCCTGCGCCTTGAAGGCGTTGAGCAGGTCCTGCTGCGCCGGCGGCACCGTGGTGGGCACGGGGTTGAGCACCAGGTCGTTGGGCAAGGGGATGTTCCCGGCCACGGGATCGAACACCGCCGTCACCACCGAGGAGGGCGCGGGGTTCTGGGGGATGTTCCCGGGCTCGCCGCAGGCCGCGGCCAGCGAAAGGACGAGGAGCAGGCGCAGTCGGTTGGAGGGGATCATGGGGCGGTGAACCTCTGGGTGGACAGGCCCTTGTTGTCGATCTGGTGGCCGTACAGGTAGTCGAAGTAGGTGTTGGTCACGTACTGGCCGATGAGGTTGGGCGAGCTGGAAAAGACGTTGTAGGGGCCGTCGCGCTCGGAGCCGGGAAGCTGCATCTTCACCTGGGCGTTGGCGGCGTTCGGATCCATCACCGAGATGAAGCGCACGTTCGAGCCGCTGCCGTAGTCGAAGCCCGTGGGGCTGGACTGAGACGAGCTGGGGTTGCCCACGTCAACGGTGAGGAGGCCGCCCGGCCGGGCGAAGGGGCCGGCGGTGAAGGCGCCGGCGATCAGCGGCGAGAGCTGGCTCTCGGTGGTCATGGTGTGCACCCGCCCCCAGAGCCACTTGTGGGTGTCGGTCCCGTTGGAGCCCTGCAGGCTGGTGACGGCGGCGGCCAGGGCGGCGATGACCTGCTGCTCGCAGGTCTTGGAGGCGGTGACGGTGAAGGTCTTGCTCACGTCGTCGCAGAAGGAGTGGGTGTTGGGAGTGGCGAGCATGAAGAGCAGAGCCCGGATCTCGGCGCCCGCGTCTGCGCCAAAAGACTGCCCGGTGGTGGCGGCGACCACCGCCATGTCGTCGTCGAAGACGTTCTTGAGCAGGGTGCGGAAGAAGGTGTGGAAGAGCAGGCACCCGGCGGACTGGTCGAGCATCGCCGTGTCGGTGACCGCGGCGCTGTCGGGATCGCTGCTGGTGAGCCCGGTGGGGCAGTCGTAGCCGCCGGTCTTCCAGGTGCCCAGGATGGAGCGGCCGGTGGCGTAGGCCGCGGGCTGGCCGGTGGTGGCCGGGTAGAAGCCGCGGTCCTCGAAGAGCTTGGCCAGCAGCACCACGTGGTCGCTTTGCACCGCCTGCATGTCCGCCAGGGAGACCTTGTTGCCCCCGGTGGACCTGGCGGTGAGGAGCTGGGCGATGCGGCCGTAGCGGACGGCGGTGGGGTCGTCCCAGGTGTAGCTCAGGTAGGGGTAGAGCGCGCCGCCCACCGTGTTGTTCAGGGAGCTGCCGTCGTCGGTGTAGCCCGCCGGATCGCTGTTGGCGGTGGCGAAGTAGCCCTTGTTCGGGTTGAACCCGCGGGGGAGCAGGTTGTCGGGGACCCAGCAATTCGCGGGGGCGGGGTTTGCCGCGCAGTGGGTGTCGCCGGTGGAGGCCCCGCCCCACTCCGCCGTTCCCGTGTTCCCCGGCAGCGGGAACCAGGGGACCTGCGTCGGGTTGATCCAGTTGCGCAGCGGCACCAGGGCGTGCGGGTCGTAGCCGATGTGGCCCTGGTCGTCGGCGAGGACGAAGTTCTGCGCGCCCACCGCGTAGTTCTTCAGGGCGGCGACGGCGGTCCCCGCGGCGGCCGTATCGTCGCCCACCGCGCTGGCGTTGCCCAGGTCGAGGAACGCCCTCACGTCCTGCGTGTTCCCCTCATGGCCCGTCCAGCGCATGCTGATGGCGGTCTGCGAGACCGGGTCGTAGTGGACGATGGGGCCGTGGTGGGGAACGACCAGCACCGGGTTCGAGACCGCGGTGCCGCCCTTCACCGTGATCGAGTACGGCTTCACCGCAATCGGGACGTCGGTGCCGTTGAACTGGACCGTCGTGCAGACGAGCGGGGGCGGGTTCGTGCAGTTGGTCAGCTTCTCCTGGTAGAGGTCGGTGACGTCGTAGCCGACCACGGTCACGCCCCAGCCCACGTGCGCGCCGCGGCCGATCAGCGCCCCCGGAATCCCCGAGAACGATCCCCCCGCCATGTTCAGCCCGCTCCCGTCGCTCGCCGTCAGCGCCGCCAGGTGGAAGAGCGGCGGGTACTGCAGGGGGAGGTGCGGGTCGTTCGCCACCATGGCGAATCCGGTGGCGGAGTGCGCCCCGTCCACCACCCAGTTGTTGGAGCCCACGCCGGTGCGCATCGATCCGAAGACGTCGATCATCTCCCGCATCTGGGCGTTGACGTGCCCCAGCGCGGGGGCGAGACCCCTCAGATCCGGGGCGACCGAAGGCGCACTGCCTGATCGGCGCAGCGAGATCGTCGGGTCGGGATCGGAGAGGGTGTATGCCTTCACGGGCTGGGCGACGAAGTTGGCGTAGGCGTTGAATCGTCCCGTCGCCGAGGCCGTGTCGTCGTGGGCGCCGCCGGGCCCGAAGGTGAGCGCGAACAACCCCAGGTTCGTCTCCTGCTCGATGGTCTCGGAGAGCTGGAACTGCTGCAGCCGCCCGATGGCCAGCGTGTCCTGCGGCGTCCAGTTGGGGATGTCGTTGACGGTGAAGGGCTGCGGCACCTGGGCGTACTCCCCGGGCAGCAGCGTGGGATTGGACTTGAGGTAGGCGATGTACGCGTTCACCCCGTTGCTGAAGGCCTGCAGCTTGGCGAGGATGCCCGGGTCCTGGTTCGCCACCAGCACGTCCTCGATGCGCTGGAGGTCGCGGGTGATGAAGAGGGTGAGGATCTGCGTGTCCTGCGAGACGCCGGCGCTGCCGATCATCCCCGAGAGCGTGCCCCGGGCGATGCGCCGGAAGAGGTCCATCTGGAAGAGCCGGTCCTGCGCCTGGATGTAGCCCTGCACCGCGAAGCAGTCGTTCTGGGCGGCGCAGAAGATGTGGGGGATGTCGTACTGGTCGTAGGTCACGTCCACGTTGCCGGTCAGGCCGGTGATGGGGATGGTGGCCCGGGCCGGGTCGGCCGGCGGGGTCTGGGTGGTGAAGACCACCGTCGCCGTCTGCCCGCGCGCGCTCGCCGTCACCGTGGCCGTCTGCCCGGGAGTGGCCGGGACCGGGGGCCGGTACGTCACCGCCTGGCCCGCGGTGCCCGAGAGCGACCCCGGGCCGGTGAGCGACCAGGTGACCTCGGGGGCGATCTGCGGCGGCCCGGCGTTGATCGCCACCGGCCCGCTGATGGTCTGGTTCCCGCTGGGCGTCAGGGTGAGCGTGGGCGCGGGCTCGCTCCCAGCGCAGGCGGTCAGGACGACGAACACCGCTGCCAACATCCGGTTGCGCATCGACGTCTCCGCGAAAATGACCTACGACATTGTCGGGCGGCCTCTGTTTTCCTTGGATGGGCGCCGCTGTCAACTAAGGAAACGCGGAAGCGAGACCATGGACGCAGCCCTCGGCAACCTGATCCGGCAACTGGACCTGGAGCAACTGGAGGTGAATCTCTTCCGCGGCCAGTCGAGCGATCTGGGCGGCAAGAGCGTCTTCGGCGGACAGGTGATCGGCCAGGGGCTGGTGGCGGCCTCGCGCACGGTGGAAGGGCGCGTGCCGCACTCCTTGCACGCCTATTTCCTGCTCCCCGGCGACATGGCGAAGTCCATCGTCTACGAGGTGGACCGGGTGCGCGACGGCCGCAGCTTCACTGCCCGGCGGGTGCAGGCCATCCAGCACGGGCGCCCCATCCTCTCCATGATGGCCTCCTTCCAGGCGGCGGAGCCCGGGCTCGATCACCAGGCGCCGATGCCCCAGGTGCCTCCTCCCGAGTCGCTGCCCACCGGCGAGCAGACCCGGGAGCGCTGGATCGCGGAGGCGGGAGCCGATCTGCCGGAACGCCGCCGCGAGTTCTTGCTGCGGCCGCCGGCGATCGAGTTCCGGCCGGTGGAGCCGTGGAACCCGCTGCGGCCCCGCCCGGCCGAGCCGAAGCAGGCGTACTGGATCCGGGCCGTCGATCGCATGCCCGACGATCCGTTGCTCCACACCTGCATGCTCACCTACGCCTCGGACTACAACCTCATCCCCACCGCGCTCCGGCCGCATGCCGCGGGCTGGATGCGGGGGGAGACCATCCTCGCCAGCATCGATCACGCGATGTGGTTCCACCGGCCGGCCCGGGTGGACGAGTGGCTCCTCTACAGCATGGACAGCCCCAGCGCGCAGGGAGCGCGCGGGCTGGCGCGGGGGCTGATCTTCGATCGGCAGGGACGGCTGGTGGCGAGCGTCGCCCAGGAGGGGCTGATGCGGCCGGCGACCCGGAAGACGGGGGATGGAATTCCTCAAGAGTCTTGAACTATTGAGTCCCCGCTCCCACGCAACCAGGCGCGGTTCGGGAAGAAAACAAACTTCCAGCCCCGCGGCGTCCTTGGTAGGGTGCCGCCAACCGT
>Ga0335085_10017022_pt1 | contig 10484 bp, 10 predicted proteins | sample Lox_Sample_45_FD_206712 | JGI IMG/M metagenome (GOLD analysis project Ga0335085, IMG submission 206712) | Soil microbial communities from Loxahatchee National Wildlife Refuge, Florida, United States - Lox_Sample_4.5 | ecosystem: Environmental > Terrestrial > Soil > Wetlands | place: USA...
TGCAGGAGGCGCCGCGACCGCTCCCGTGCGCGTGTAGCCCGCATGAACCGGGCACAGGATCGGCAGAAGAACCACCACGACTGCCAAGAGATACAACAGCCATGAGCTCCGAGATGTTCGTGCGCTTAAATTCCGAACCATGGCACCGATCCGGTCCCGCCCTGAATGAGCTCAACAATGCTTCGAAATACCAGAGTCCTCGAGTTTTCGCGGCAGCCCGCTGGCCGGAAATGCGAAGACTAAATCTCAAGTCAAATGCCAAACTGAAACGCGTGAGGGCCTGATGCCTGTCTTTCAAACCCGTGAGGCAGCATACGAATGGGTCAAATACAATTCATTGCCGGCAACGCGAGAAGTCTGCTCTTAACGACGGTAGACCGCCCGCAAATCAAGCCGGCTTACGATGAGGTCAACTCTTCGATTCGGTGAAGTTGGCGCGCCTCCATCATTTGACCTGCAAGCCACTTCACCTGCGTACTGCGGTAGAACCGTTTAGCAGGCTGAGTGGCGACCAGCCAGCGCAGGGAGGCCATCATGATTCTCCGGAACATGTAGAGCGGAATCCCGCCGGCAGACCACTTGACGGCAGGCGGGAGGCCGAATTCACGAAGGTCAGTCCGGCCCTTATCGAACCACCACGACCGGAAGTAGCTTTTCTTCAAACGCTCCGATGGCACCGGATGAAATACGACAGCCGACGGCTCGTAGCGTAGCCGCTCCCCGGCAATGAGCACGCGTCTTCCAAACTCAGTATCTTCGCCGCGGACAAAACTGTCGGGCCGAGGGCCGAGGTTTGTTCGGAAGTCCCCGTGGCGGACGAACACTTCCTTTCTGAATGCCATGTTCGTTCCGAACGGTGGATCGTTCAGAACGCCAGACTCGGAACCCAAATCGAATAATGCGAGTGTTCCCAGCCAATAGCGATCATTCACCGACAACCAAGTAGGAGGTGAAAAGTTGGCTGGTGGCAAGATACGTCCTCCAGCTCCGGCGAAACTCCCACAGTGCAGACCAGATGTGAGATTGTGCAGCCATGCCGGTTGAGCGGTCACGTCATCGTCAATGAAGGCAAGAATTTGGCCATGCGCTTCGCGAATGCCGGAATTGAGGGCGTGGGACTTGCCGGGTTGCGGCTCGAATAGATAACGGAAACGACGGGGACAGCGGGAGATGAAATGGTCGACGACGGCGCGAGTCTCGTCGCGGGAATTATTGTCCACAACGAGCACTTCCCACTCGACTGAACCGGGCAGAGTTTGGGCAGCGACGCTTTCGAGCGCCTCGGCCAACAGCGCGCACCGATTATAGGTGCACAGGATTACGGAAATATTCACAGTCTTACCTAGCGGCGAATCGTGTTCGTATTCCTCTGATCCTACTGGAAGTACTCAACCCGAAGCTACGGTGACGACTTCTTCGCGAACCAGCGGCGATGGATTTCGACGATCTGGCCGGCGTCTTCCCAGACCCTTGCGCGGCAGTAGAATTTACGCTGCGCATTGAGTGCGAAGATCCATCGACAAATTCTCGACGGCGCGATTATCAGAATAACCTTCAGCAGAGTGAAATAGGCACGGGGGATGCCACATATGTCAGGGCGCCATCCAATCTCGCGGACCGCAGCCCGTCCATTGTCGAAATGCCAAGCGAGAATGTAATCCTTTCGGAGTCGATCCTCTGGTATGGGATGATAAATAATAGCCGATGGTTCGTAACGCGACCTCTCTCATTGAGCCATTAACCGGCAGCCAAATTCGGTGTCCTCGTTGCAGATATGGCTGCCTTGCGCGGTTCCAAATTCAACCGAAACCCACCATACTTGTGCAATAGGTCGTTCGAAATGCCATGTTCGCCCCGAAAGGAGCCTCATCCAGATTCCCTGGCCTCTCGCCATGGTCGAAGAGGGCACCGACAATTCCGCCCATGCCGAAGGGGCCATCAAACGCCGGCCATGGCGCAGGCGAGACGGAGTCCACATGTAAAATCCGTCTGCCTGCACCGGCCCATTCTCGACCCTCGGAGGATCCCGTCAAATTCTGTGACCAGTGCTGGCCCCCGGTGACGTCGTCATGGGTGAAGGCCAAAATATCCTCGGCTGCTTCATGAATGCCGGAGTTGGGGGCATACGACTTTCCGGGCGTGGACTCACAAACATAGCGGAAGCGGCCGGGAAAACGGTAAGAGAAGCCTTCTGTGACTTGAAACGTCTGATCTCTCGAGTTGTTTTCCACCACCAAGGTCTCCCATTCGATCGAGCCTGGGAGTTGCGAGGGCGCGAAATTTCCAGCGACTTTGCCAAGGTCTGGCAGCCGTGGTGCGTGCACAGAAAGACTGTGATTTTCATCCCCTGTTTACGCCTTTAGTAAATTTGTGAGTTTGCGCCGCGGCGTCGCGCCACTGGCGGCGGCATTCCACCATTTGACCGACTGTTGTCCAGAGCCAACACTTACGAAAAAACCTTCGCTTCGGGTTGAGAGTTATCAACCATCGGACAGTTCTAACTGGAAGAACAGTTCCGAGCATCCTGATGAAATTGAAGCAGCGCCGCGGGATACCCAGAATATCGGGCTTAGGCTCCCATTCCCGCACGTTTGCGCGGCCGAAATCAAAATACCATGCTAAGAAATAGTCCTTTCGCATGCGGTCCACAGGGACGGGGTGATAGACAACGGCGGATGGCTCGTATCGAAGTCGTTCTCCTGCGGCCAAGACTCTGCGGCCGAATTCCGTGTCTTCGTTGCGAAGCTCGGAGCCCGGCTGGGGGCCGAGGTCAATGCGAAAACCCCCATACTTCTCAAACGCTTCCTTCCGAAAGGCCATGTTGGCCCCGTAAGGCGCTTCGTGAAGCTCACAGGCTTCGTCGCCTAGGTTGAAATAAGCACAAAGAACGCCCCCCATGTTGTACGGGGGCTCAAAGCCTAGCCAGCGCGGCAACTTGACGTTCTGTGCGGGGAGGGTCTTTCCACCCGCGCCGATCCACTGGGAGTCGCCCAGGCTTATTGTCAGATTTAGCAGCCAAGCGGTTTCCACAATTACGTCGTCATCCATGAATGCGAGGATATCTCCGCGTGCTTCGCGAATTCCCCTGTTAAGGGCATGGGATTTCCCAGGCTGTGATTCGAACAGGTAGCGGAAGCGGCCAGGGAATCGCTTACAGAACTCGTCTACAACCGAGAAGGTTTGATCGCGGGAGTTATTATCCACGACCAATACTTCCCACTCGGCGTAGCCAGGAAGTTGCGACGCAGCGACACTCTCGAGGGCGCTCGACAGGATCTGGCAGCGGTTAAAGGTGCACACAATCACAGTCAACCTCATCGTTGTGCTTTGTGACTCGCTAATCGCGAGGGAACGCAAGGATACAACCAGCCTGCAAACTCGACTAAGGGATGAAGTGGATTCTGCAATCCGGGGTCTGCTTCCGTATCCCCGTCAATCCATAGCTTGGTCAAGAGTGTTTCATACTCTAAAGACTACATAATAGAGTAAGTGATCTTCCGAGATGGTATGTGAGTATCGAAGTCATTCGGCGGGGTCTCGGGATTACCCTGGGGATGCCAGGATTCCAGATGGGGCATCAGGCCAACCGCATCCATTGAAAGAACGATCTGAACGGACGACCGGCCACGACAGGTCTCACCCAGACAGCGTGGCCGACGTCACCCAAGCTGCTGAGGAAGTGGTTTTGACTCCAATGGAGGCGCGCCGCAGTAAGCCACAGATCTGCTATCTGCCGGCTGTCGACAAATTTCCAGTCAAAGGATTGCAGAATTGCAGACAAAACGTTGATCGCCTCCGGAATCTCCCCGGCATGGCACATATTGTGGATCCAGGCCCGGCAGTAAGTGATCAAGTTCGACTGCTGAACGGCTTCGGATACACCCAGCTGGGCAAGGACCGCGGGAGTTATTTCCGCAACATCGCTCAGCGGATCAGATCGTCCATTCCTCCTAACTGAAGCAGAAGCCTGGGCAGCGAGCACGCAGAGGGTTTGCAGATTTAAACGGCTCAGGGAGATTTGTTGGGGATGAAACCTGTACTTGACTATGACCTCGAAGAGATTGGCACATTCGAACTTTTCTGCAAGTCTGAGCTCGAGATCGTAATCGTGCGCGTACTTGAAAGCCGGCCTGTATCCACCCACCGAGCGAAACGCGTCGCTGCGCATGAGCACTGTGGGATGCCAGAAAGTGCAATGGCTGCGCATTTCGGACCTGAGCTCGAAGGGTTCGGTCGGATGGCGATGAACCTGAAGGGATTTCCCCACCGCATTGATAAATTCAACCGCTCCACCCAGAAGTGCGACTTCCGGAGACCGTTCCATGAAGTCAAGCTGCACCCGCAAGCGATTTGGTAGTGAAACGTCATCGGCGTCCATAACGGCAATATATCGCCCCCTGGCTTGAGAGCATCCGAAGTTCCGCGCTATTGGCAAGACGCATAACGGAATCTCGTGCAATTTTACCCTGATGTCGGCCGCCGCATATCTTGCCATGATGGATTTGGAGCCGTCGGTCGAGCCAAAGTCAACGATGATGAACTCAAACTCTCGGAAAGTCTGGGCGAGAATACTTTCGATGGCCTCTGCCAGGAAGCGCTCGACGTTTGAGACCGGCATTACCACAGAAACCAGCGGCTCAGTCATTTGCAATCTTCCTGGAGCCGCAAGAAGTTTTAACTTCGGAGAGCCGGGAATGGGATGGCAAGGGGGAATCGAGCGCTCCACGCGAGGAGGACGAAAAGGAAGAGCCATTCTCCCGAGCCGCGTCGCCCTTCACGAGCCTGAATAAGCGTTGCAAAGTTGAACCCGGATTCGCGGTCATCCAGAGCAGAGTCCAGGCGATCTGCAACGCCAGTTGAACCCGGTCGAGCTTCTGACCCAGGGATTTCAAGCCGCCCTCGTGGTAGTCCCAAAAGTTCCGGCCTTGGAAGCGGATGGCTTCCTTGGCCAGCATCCTATAATAGTCCCTACGAGAACGCGCACGTACGGCCTTTGCCTCGCCCAGATCCAGGAAGACGCCAGCAAAGCGCTGTACGAGAATATAGGTGTCCAGGGCGTTCGGCTGGAAGTCACGATGCCGCGAGGAAATAGATTCATTCTCCGTACGAAGGTAGGAGAGCACCTGGTGGACGAACCCGAAGTCCCAGTCTTCCAGAATCTCGAGGCACTTCTCCGTATCCTCGTGGAGAAGCGACTCGCCGTAGAATGGCCGCTGGGCTCTTAAGATCGATGAGCGATACATAACCGTGCTGGGAGATCCGAATAGATAGAGTTGAGTGCGCAAGTATGCTCTGGCGATCTCAAATCCTGAAAAGAATGTCCGAGAAATTGGGGGACCAGCACCCCAGAGAACGTTGCCCTTCAGCCAATAGGAACTGACAAGTCCAACAGATTCTGACTGCTCGAAAGCCTGCACCATAAGCTTGAGGCAGTCGGTATAAACGTAATCGTCGGCTTGCACCATTTTGCAGTATTTGCTCTGGCTGGAAATCTCGGAAAGGGCCTCGTTGTAGTTTCGTACCTGGGGAAGATGCTCGGAACGTCGAATCAATCGAACGCGCGGATCACGGCGAGCGAAGACTTCAGCGATCTCTCCTGATTTGTCCGTGCTGCAATTGTCGACGAGCAGATACTCAAACTCAGAGTATGTCTGCCCTAGAACACTCTCAATGCACTGGGCAAGGTACTGCTCACTGTTATAGAACGGCGTGACGACACTGACGAATGGCTGGCTCACCGCAAGTTCACCGCAGGAGATTTACCGTTTCACAGCCCTCAGCGCCGCGCGGGCGCCGACAAATATGACGCTTCGTCTTTCCGGGCCATTCCATCCGTTGTCGAGGTTACAGACCGGACCGGCTCCAGCCAGATCTCCCGCCAATACGAGTAAATGCTTCTCGGACAGAACAAGCGGCACTCGCTATAGCGGGATTGGCAGATGACCGAGTCTAAAATGAAACAAGGAGTCTTCATTTCCAGCATCTTGCCGGTTCGTTCCTGGATGATCCGCGTAACACGTTTCAGCACACGGTAGGTTCCCCCACAATAGGGAACTTCCTCCGCGTCAAAATAGAGGCCGCGATTGCGGTTGCGAGCGTTCAGGGTCTTCAATATTTCCTTGTACGGTTTGATCCGGACTAGTTCTCCCGGTTGGAGATCGACTGTGGACGTGGGAGTCGGCTCACCCTCCGGAATGTTTCCCCACCTCCTGGGAAATGGAGCACCATTCCACAAAGGGTGCAGGTGATCGAAGGCCCAGCGGATCGGACGTCCCAGGCCGATTCCGGCGCGGCTGAGCCAGAGGAAGGAAAAATATACAGCACCACAAAGGACGCGCCAGAGGCTGACATTTCCTGAAGTGTAGTCCTCGACGTACTGGCGGAGGTCCCACCATTCAAGGGATTCCGTTGCATATGGCAGCTGAGTGGCCTGGCAGGAATAAATGGGTTGTGCACTCTCAGAGTCGGCGGAATACGTCTGTTTCCATACATCGGATTCGGTACATCTCGCGGTGGGGGCCGGATTAGCCGCTTGTCTGACCTGGGTTTCCAAACCTAGGCGGGTGGAGTGTGAGCCGCCATTTGCAGGCTTCAGCCAGGCATCTTTCCAGAAAAGCAGACAAGTGGCCTGACAGCCGCCGTGCGCGCTTCCGTCACAACGGGTGTCGAGATGAACCGCCTCACTGACCCTGCGACCTCGAACTGGGAACACAGTGTCGCACGTCTTGTGGGCCCGTTTGTAGACCTGAAACCTCTGGCCGCAGAATGCGAACATTTCCGGCATAAAGGGCATGCCATCCAAGCGGCCCTGACTGTCGAGGGTGCTCAGGATTTCCTCCTTGCTGCGAACTTCCACCCACTGGCCAGCGCGCAGCCTGGAGCTTTCGCGATGAGAGGACGAATGGAAACCAGGGGTCATGACGTTTTCCGCGCCACTACGACGCTATATTGGCCGAGCCCTAGAAATTCCTTTGCGCGCTTGAATGCGGCGGCCATGCCGGGGCTTATTGCCTCATTGAGACGGCGAGAGTTGACCAGACGCAAGATTCCCAGATTGCCTCTGGGCATTATGGTGCGTGAGCTTTCAATGACCAGTCCCGACTGCCGGACCAGAGAGTTCAGCTCCGCGTGCGAGAGCCAGTGGCTTACGGGCCCGCTTTGCAAAGTAACGCCCCCGACCCTTTTAATCCGCTCGTAAACAAAGCGGTTGATCGTAGTAAGTACCAACGCCCCATGTGGGCGCAGGGTCTGTGCAAGCTTTTTCATGACCAGCTGCTGGTCCCGAAAGCTGGAGATTGCATCGATACACACTGTTACGTCGAACTGTTCCGGCGGGAGTTCCCAATCGTGAAAATCCGCCGCCTCATACGTGGGAGGAGCAACGCCAGGTGGGGACAGGATCCGTGCGCTCTTCTGACGGGCCTGATCTATTGCAGCGGGCGAAAGGTCCAGCCCATGGTAGCTGGAGTACACCAGCATGCGTGAGAGAGTGCCGGTCCCGCAGGCCACTTCCAGTACGCGCCCGCGCCCCGTCTGTGTAATCCGGTTGATCAGTGCTGCAGCCCGGGTGAAGAGTTCGTTGGAGACAGAATCATTGTTGTCCTTCGTGCGGTAGGACGTATTCCAGAGGTCCCACCAGGACTTTTCGTCCATTTCGCGCGAACGATCATCAAGTGCTGATGTCTTCTGCATCGGTAAGAAACCCATTTCTTTTGAATTCTCACTCCCCCGGAGTGGGCCAGAGTTCCTACCGATCCGGGTCGAGCGCCACGCGCAGCCGGAAAGCCGGCGTGTAACACCCCCTGGCGCAATGCAATGCCGGGGACGGGCACTGCGGAACGAATCCGACCGATGGTCCCTCAAACAGAGTCAGGTTTTTCGCGGCCGATTCCAGAGGCCGCAATCACAGGAGAATGCGCTTCAGGCGTCCTGCAAATCTGCTCTCGGACCACTCGGGGGAAGCAGTTCGTAATGCCGCGAACAGCATCCTCGGAACTTACGTAAATAGTCGCGGCGGGCTCCCATCGGTCGTATACAGTTTGAATGTCGTACCGAAACAGTACGACGGAGGGATGAAAGGTACCTCCGGCAAGATTCAAGGTAACCTCGAAGGTGCAGCGGTACGTGTCGCCTTGGTCTAACTCAAACGTGGAGTGGCCCAACCGGTCAGTAGAAGTATCGAAGACGTTCGTATGGCTCTCATTGAGAATGTAAAAGGTAACCGAGCTAGCGTTGCAGCGCGTATTGGCAGTCAATTCCACGTCGATCCACGCCTTCTGTCCCGAACGGAATTTGATACAGGGGCCATTTTCGTCCCGGATTGTCACACTGGAGATTCGCACGGGATTGGAATTGGCGGCCTGGGCGTAACGGTTGGCGGGATCCATGAGGTACTTGGAGATCACCTCCTCTGCTCGACCGTACATCAGAGTCCGACCGCGATCCAGGAGCAAACAATGATCACAGAAGTCCGCAACCAACTTGAGATTATGGGAAACGAACAGAACCGCAACACCGCTGCGCAGCACTTCTTTCATGCGCGCGACGCATTTTTGCTGAAACAGGGAGTCGCCGACACTCAGCACTTCATCCACGATCAGCACGTCCGGATCGACGTGGGCGGCAACGGAGAAGCCAAGTCTCGCGAACATCCCCGATGAGTATCGCTTCACCGGCGTGTCAATAAATTCTTCGATGCCGGAAAAAGCAATAATCTGGTCCAGTTTCAGCTCAATTTCCCGTCTGGACATGCCCAAAATCGTTCCGTTCAGAAAGATGTTTTCCCGTCCGGTCAAATCCTGGTGAAAGCCTGCACTGACTTCAATCAGCGCGGAGAGGCGTCCGTTGACTACCATACGTCCTTTGGTGGGCTTCATGATGCGACTGAGGATCTTCAGCGTAGTGCTCTTGCCCGCGCCGTTGCGTCCGATGATCCCGAGGCACTCGCCAGGCTTCACCTCAAAGCAGAGATCCTGCAACGCCCAGAACTCGCGATGGTCCCGTTCATCCAGTTCCTGTTGCCGGAACATCCGCCCCGTCAATGCGGGAACAAGATCTCGAAGGGAGTTGTACACCTCTCCCTTGCGGAACTTTTTGTATACATGATCCATTTTGATGGCAAGGTCAGACATTTGTCCTGCCCGCTAGATGCTTTCCGCGAACCCGTCTTCCAAATGTTTGAAGAACACGTAGCCTCCGAGGAGCGTAACGAGGGAGCATGCCAGGCTATACGCAAACCAATGGATGTCCGGCGATTGGTGGCGTGCGACGCAGGCGCTCAGACCATCCAGAAGTGGGCTGACCGGATTCAGCAACAACCATTTGCCCTTGTTTCCCAGCATGCTCACATCGTAGAAGACCGGCGTGAAGAAAATCCCGAAGGTGAGGAAAACCTCGACGATAAATTTCACGTCGCGAAAATAGAGACTGGCGGCGGAAACGATCATTCCAACCCCAGCCGCGAGCAAGACCGTGGTGACCACCAGCGCAGGAATCCAGAAGAGGTACGCGCTCCAGCCGATTTGCATAATCAGCAGCAAGATGAGCAGCGCACCCGCGGCAATAACGAAATCAAAAAGGCTGGCCATTGTGGCGGCGAGCGGAAAAATCTCCTTCGGAAAATAGATTTTGGTGACCAACTCCTTGTTGTTGATCAAACTGAGGCAGGAGAACCTGATGCTGGACACCAGAAATGCCCAGGGGAGAGATTTCACGGCCACTCCAATAATGTCGGCTGCCTGGAGCGGAGTATGCGCAGCCAACGAGTAGGCATAGCGGACCACCATTCCGGAGAGCACAATCAAAACGGGCATCAGGATGGCCCACAGAAATCCCATAACGGACTGCTTGTAGCGCACCTTAATGTCGCGGTACGTGAGCATGTACAGCAACCCGCGGTATTTGTAGAACTCGCGCAACTGTTCTCGCATGATTCTCTGCGCCCCTGGCTCGTCAGTTGTACTTTCGCATGACCGGCTTGACCGGGCGCCCTTCCAGATATTTCTCGATGCCTTCGTCCAGCGCCTTTCGGTAAACCACGAGGGCTTCGTTCACGGCATCCGCCGTACGAGCGATATCCGCGTCGGAATGGGAGTAACTGACCACAAACGAAGGTGCAATAACGCCCCGCCGCAGAAGCTCCTGAAGGAACAGCGTGCGGAAGGCCTGAGATCTGGCCTGGTTCTGGTCGCACGTGGCAAATACAAGATTGCACGGCCGTCCGAACAGCTGGACGTAATCCACCAAGCGGTTTTCCGAAATCGACCGGCTGACCAGACCGCGCAACCGCTCGCCTTGTTTCCAGAGAAACCCGACAACATCCCGTTCGCGGTAAATTCGAATTGTCTCAAGAGATGCAGCGAGCGCGTGTGTTTCTGCCCCGTGGGTGGTGGAAAGCAGGAAGACCCTCGGCTCGTCGTGGTCCAGTCCGCCAAGCCTCATGATTTCCCTCTTGCCGGCCAAGGCGGCGATCGCGAAACCGTTTG
>Ga0335085_10017023_pt1 | contig 10484 bp, 8 predicted proteins | sample Lox_Sample_45_FD_206712 | JGI IMG/M metagenome (GOLD analysis project Ga0335085, IMG submission 206712) | Soil microbial communities from Loxahatchee National Wildlife Refuge, Florida, United States - Lox_Sample_4.5 | ecosystem: Environmental > Terrestrial > Soil > Wetlands | place: USA: Florida...
AAGGACTCGCTCCAGATTCTTCCGCCGCATAACGCTGTCGGTGAAATATCCCCGGCCGCCGTTCTTCCGGAGCCATTTCTTTTGCGCCCGGGTCCGGCTGGCGCGGACGCAGGCGGGTTTGGAACAGAATCGGTGACGATTCCCCAAACGAGGATCGACGACGAACGATTGCGCGCAATGCGCGCAACGGCGGACACGTAATCGGTGATTGATGGTTGGCATCACCAGTCCAATCAAACGCGGTGTCGGCGGCTCTCGACCAGCTGCCCAATCGACGAACAGGCCAGCGGTGGTTTCAGTAGCTTCAACCCGCCTGCCCGGCGCCTGGGGCGCGGTTATGCGGGCAGGCCCGTTTCTCGCTGCTTCCTCTCGTTCCCAACTCGCCTCAGTGTTTATAGCCCTGCCGAATGGCGCCACGTCAGCCGGTAGGCGTCCGGGTGCCGCCTGACATGAAAAAGCGGGACGGCTTCCGCACGCGCTGTTAGCCAAGAGGCGACACGGGCGCGGTCATCGGGCGGAGTCAAGCAGCCGAAAATTACCCCGCAAAGGGCCCCCGCGGGGAGTTCGGCCGGTTCAGTTTTGCTAGTGAAAGTGAATGCAATGGCCCGCCACTCTCGCTCGTACCGCCACTGCGCCGCTTTGTTGAGCAACAGGAAAGCCGAAGTCAGCCGGCCATTGCCCTCCGTCGCAAGAAACTCACGGAGGGTCGGGTAATCCGAACGATATCGGACTTTTTCGCACCACCAAGTGCGGTCGATTGTCATCCGGTTGAATCGCAGGCAGACTCCCCGGTGGCCCGCAGCATAATGCGCCCACATTAGCAGTGAATCCCAGCGCTCGCTGAGGCACAAGATTCGCACTTCTTCGAGTCCCTGTCGCATGACCGAGTGTAGCCTGTCGCGGTCGATGCTGCTCTTTCTCCAGCCGTGTTTTGCGTCGTTGGCGAGTGCCGCGGATATTCGGGCCTCTTTTTCACCAACGGTGAGTTCCTTTTGCGGATTCGCGTAGAAACTCTCCCAGTCTTCCCGCGTGCTGCCCTTCAAGCCAAAAAGGCACACTGAATCGAAAGGATCATTGAAGCGCAGCGGGTGCGAAAAATGCAGTTCGTTGTACCGGAGCAGCCGTTCCAAGCGGGATTCCGCGCCCGCTGGAGGAATCGCAAGATAGCGATATAGCCACCGAGGCCCGGCCGGCCGGGCTTCACTTTGCGGCTTTGCGGCATCCATTTCCGGCAGTATTGCGATATATGGACTCGCGCCAAGCCATGTTCTGGGCCTGGAAAAGGGCAACCGCGCAATCTCCCAATCTGCGCCCAGCCCCCCAATGGAAGGAAACGGATGCCAAGTGGGTTCGCGACCGGGTTCAAGCCGGCTTGGAAATCTTGGCGGTAAACCGGAGATTCTAAAGTCGGTGCGATTCGTCGGCGTGATGGTCGCCGCCAAACAAACCGGGCCTCTGCGACCGGAATGCTAGGGCGGGTCCAGCAAGCCCGGATGGACAGGATTCATCCGGCTGACGGTGTAGATTCCGTCGGAGGCATCGAAGTTCTCGGCCGAGAATCCCGCCTGGCGATCCGCCAGTTCCATGATGTCCCGCAGCGTCAATGCATCGAAGGTCTCCGCGAAGAGGAACCGCTCTGACCAGACGATGGTCCGGCGGTTGAACTGGCGGACTTCATCGTCCGAGGCGCTCACGACTCCCGGCGGAACTTCGTGACCGAGCAGCAGCAGCATTCGCGGTGATAGCGGAAACGAAAACTCCGCGGTGGGGCTTGCAAACCCCGTCGCGTTCCAAGCCGTCTGCCCGTGGCTGCGGTCATAGATCGCCACGGCGGCGTCGCCCGCAATGAACCCCCGGAATCCTTTGGCCACCAGCACCGCGACGTTCCGGGGCCAGAGCAGTTTGTAGAGCTCCCGGCTGTTCCCATACCGCAGCATGCTCAGGATCAGGAACCAATTCTTAGGCTTGGGACGAATTACCTCCAGGACGCTCCGCCCATTTAGCCGGCGCTTCAATTCCTCGGGCATGTCCCCAAATCCGCCGTTCTTTTCCATCACCCTGATGCCTGCTTCCAAGGCCTTGCCCGTGGCGTTCGCCAGCATCTCGTGGACCTTTGGCACCCGGAAGAACATCATTTGCAGAAACCCGAGCATCTCCGCCCGCAAGGCCGGGTTGGTGCCGAGAAGGTCTGGATTCGCCAGTGCCTTTTGGAGGGCCTGGGATTGAATTCCTTCGACTTGCGCGAACATCTTTTCCGCGGCGAACGGGTCGAACGAGGAATCAATGTCCTCGAAGCGGTGGAAATCCTTGCGGGCGGCAGCATCCCCCACGTTTGTCGTAACCAGCTTTCCGGTGCGGCGCTCGCACTGCAACAAACGGCCGTCCGCCCCCGCAAACCCCTTCAGGTAGAATTGCGGCAGATAGTGGTGTTTGCGTGGCTGGTCGGCGGGCACGGCCATCACTCATCACCCCAACTCCGGGCCCGTTCAACCCGGAAGACGGGGCTGACTGCCTGGATTCTGCGTGATGTCGGGACTCAGAGTGCGGTCCAACCAAGTCTGGCCTCAATGACCCGCCGATAGTCTGTGTCCACCTGCCGGGGCGTTCGCCGGATATATCGCTCGGCCACATCACGGGTCGGACCTTTCAGGCCGGCCAAATGCTGCACCACCTCGTCCGCCGTCGGCACGCGGCCCGCTGTGCCAGCGAATTTCGGGGGCAGGTTTGTCCAGACCACATTCCCGATCCCCCGTGCGGCGGCCCAGATCGCGAGGCCGGCGATGACCGGGACTTCGGGAGAGCCTTGCGACCATGACCCAATATCCTGCGCAATCCGGGTGTCCTTGATTCCTTCGCGGAGCGCGAGTTTCTCGCGGGCTTCGGCGAGCGAAGGCACGGACATCAGGGCCCAAAGGCTGCGGACGAGCGGCTTATCCTCGTGCAGGACCAAGGTAATTCGCTTGTCCTGCGATTCCCGCAGGAACTCCGCTCGCACGAGCGGGCCATCTTCGAACCATCGCCTGTGAATCGGCAAGTCCCGCGGGTCCCATACGAGCGAACCCCAGCCGAGGCAGGCGATCGGTGCATTTGCAGCAGGACCCGAAGCGCTTTCCATGGACGCCAGTCTCACCGGTTGGAAAACGAACTGCAAACCCGGACCGGACGGACTCGCGCCGGCTGCCTCGCGTCTGACCCGCTTTCAGGTCGGGAACAGTTTCGTCCCGTCGCGGCGCGCGGGGTCATCGTTTCGGAGGGCTGGGAACGGGGTGGCGTTCGGGTTTTGCGGGCATCGGTCTTCCGGTCTCGCGTCCTTGCCTCGCACCCGCCCCGGGTGCTGGCCGTTCGCCGGGCGCGGCTTGCCGCGGCGTCGAGAGGAGGTTGGTTTCAGACGGGCGCCATGTAGATGCTACCCCTAAGTCAATAGAGGCTACCCCTAAGCGCGAAGAACCCGCCGAAAGTGGAACAAATGGAGCGAATCGGGGGCTCCAATTGTTGCCACCCCGGACGCTGATTCGCTCCAAGCTTTGACTTACCTTTGCATCGTCAGAGGCAATTCCCCTTGGGGAACGCCCGATTCGCTCCAAAAAGTTCGTGGTTTCATCGGTGCCGGGCAGCCACCGGTCTTAGGGGTGGCGTGTACACCCCTAACGAGATTCAGGCATCGTACCGCGATGCTATTCACGAGGGCGTGGACGATCCCAGCGCGCTGGCGAAGTGGCTGCGAAGGGAACTTCGGCGGAGGGGGATAGCAAAGCACCAACGAAGCAGCATAAGAGCAGCATCGTAGCAGTAGCCGAGTAGCGGAGGAGCAGCGGCACAGCAGCTATCGATTTTGCGAATCGGGAAAGAGAATGGTGCTTGGGGGTGCAAAGGCTTTGCCCTCCTTAAGGGATGCCAAGGGGCCCTCCACGCGAAGCCTCGGCCTCGAATCTCCTGCGGCGCAACTCCTCAGCCACCCCGGGGTCACGCCATATTGGCACGGTGGCGCGGTGTTTTTCCTTGGCTCAATTAAATGCATTTCTCGGAGGCCTCAGCGCTGGACTGCCGATGACAACGGCACGATGGAGCGGTCGCGTGACGCACACTTGACTCTATGTTCGTCGGCGTGCTGGTTCGCAGCGACCTGAATGGCGGCTCGCCTCCTATCGGTCTCATTGTGAGAATCCGACTCGACCACTGCATGCGCTTATTGATCATCGAAGATGACGAAAAGACCGCCGATGCCTTGGCGGCAGGCTTTGCGCAGGCTGGTTTTTCCACCGCGACTGCTCGAACGGGTGAGGACGGGTTTTTCCTCGTCAACGCCGAGGCGTTCGATTTGGTCCTCCTTGACTGGATGCTGCCGGGGCGCAGTGGGATCGAGATTCTGAAAACCCTCCGGGCACGCGGCACCAAGACGCCCGTGCTCTTGTTGACAGCCCGGGATGCCGTCGACGACCGGGTGCTGGGGCTGGAGAGCGGCGCGGACGACTATCTGGTCAAACCGTTCGCGTTTCCGGAACTGTTAGCTCGTGTCCGTTCCCTCATTCGCCGCGCGGTACCAGCCGCAGAGCCGCTCAAGAGAACCCTAGCGGATCTGGTCGTCGATCTGGAGGCGCGCCGGGCGTCGCGCGCGGGCCAGCTGATCGAACTGACCCCGCGGGAATTCGACCTCCTGGCCTATCTGCTTCGTCAGCCCGGCCAGGTGGTGAGCCGGGAGATGCTGGCGCAGGACGTCTGGCGTGAAACCAACCGCCTCACCCCGCTGGACAACGTGATCGACGTTCACGTGGCGCATTTGCGGCGCAAGGTCGACGGCGATCATCCGTTGAAGCTCATCCAGACGGTGCGCGGGATGGGTTTCATGCTGCGGGAAGGGAGCGCAGAGTGAAGGTTTGGTGGCAGCGGCGATCTACCCGCGTTCGCCTGGCAATCTGGAATGGCGCCGCGGCGGGTGGGATCGCCGCCTTCACGGCTGCAGGATTTTGGCTGTCGGGAGCTGCGGGCAACGGATGGTTCCCTTGGCTCGCCGCTGGCGCGGGGTTGGTCGCCCTTGGGGCATTTGCGATCACGAGTTACTTCATTGCCAACCGCCTGTTGGCGCCCGTTCGCGATATGGCCGAGCGCACCCGCCGGTTGTCCGTGAAGACCCTGGGGGAGCGACTGCCGACTGCCAATCCGCATGACGATCTTGGGCGGCTTGCCACCGGGTTCAACGAAGCGATCGGGAGATTTGAGAACGCCTACCGGGAACTTGATCGGCTGACGGCGGATGTTTCCCACGAGCTGCGGACGCCGCTCACCGCGATGCGCTCCGTCGGCGAAGTGGCCTTGCGCGGGCGCGACCCGGCGCAACTGCAGGATGCCCTCGGCAGCATGTTGGAGGAGATCGGACGGATGAACCAGCTTATCAACCGACTGCTCCTGCTCGCGCGCGCCGACAACAACGAGATCCCGGTGCAACTGGAGGCCGGGCTCGTGAGCCGCGTATTGGGCGAAGTGATCGACGTTCTCGGTCGGGTCGCCGAGGAGAAGCAACAGCGGCTCCAGGTGGAGTGTGCCGAGCATGTGCTGGCCGTTTTCGATCCGGCGCTGCTCCGACTGGCCTTGATGAATCTCGTTCAAAATGCGATCCGCTACAGTCCGCCGTCAACGCCGATCGTCGTGCGCGGCTTGGTCCGCGAGCAGTCAGTCGAGATCGAGGTCATCGATGAAGGGCCGGGAATCGCGGTGGAACACCAGCAGCGAGTATTCGAGCGGTTCTATCGGGTGGACAAGGCGCGCTCGCGTTCTGAGGGGGGTGTCGGCCTAGGCTTGGCAATCGTCAAGTGGTCGGTCGAGCGCATGGGGGGTTCGGTCGAACTGGAGAGCGTCCCGGGACGCGGCAGCACCTTTCGGCTGAAGCTGAAGCGGATTGCAGGGTGAGACTACTCTGTCGGCGTACGGCCCATCCGCTGCGCGCCGCCGAATTCTTAAGGATTCTTCAGAATCACTTAAGTAACACTGCCGCGCGGCCTGGTGGTAGGATGCTTCCGTCGCCTCGCCACCTCCGAACGCCACGCTCTGACTCCGAGAACGCTCCCCATGTATTGGATCAGCAAGTCGATTCACCAGATCCGCCGGCTCAACCGGCGCACGCTCATCTTTCTGGCAGCGCTGGGGCCGGGGATCATCACGATGATCGCGGACAACGACGCCGGCGGAATCTCCACTTACGCACAGACCGGCGCCAGAACTGGTTTCAACATGCTTTGGGCTATTCTGATCCTCCTGCCGATGGCCTATTACGTGCAGGAAATGACCGTGCGCCTCGGAGCCGTCACCAAGCGCGGCCACGCCGAGGCCATCTTCGACGGCTTCGGCAAGTTCTGGGGCTGGTTCTCCATCTTTGACCTAGCGGTGGTCAACTGGCTCACCTTAGTCACCGAGTACATCGGGATGACCCAGGCGATGAGCCTGTTCAACATTCCGCCGTGGATCACCTTCTTTGGCGTGACCTTCCTGCTGCTGGGCATCGTGGTCAGCGGCCGGTATTGGACGTTCGAAAAGATCACCCTCTTCTTTTGTCTCTTTAACCTCGTCTACATTCCAGCGGCCATTTGGGCCATGCACACCGGTAACGTGGAAGAAGGCTGGAGTGCGGTAGGGAAGGGCTTTTTCCGGCCGGATTTCGGATTCGGCATCTCGGGCGCTGCCATGTTGACGCTGATTATGGCGAACATCGGCACGACGATCACGCCCTGGCAGATCTTCTTCCAGCAGTCCGCCGTAGTGGACAAAGGCACGGACATCAAGGAGGTGAAGTTCGGCAAGATTGACACCTTCGTCGGCTCATTTCTGACCTGCGTGGTGGCGGCTTTCATCATTATCGCCGCCGCCGGGGTTTTCCATTTTAATTCCCAAAATCCCAGCCCCGCGGCGTCCGCCGCCCATCAGCCAGCCACGGGCCCGTGGTCGAGCATCGATCCATCCTTCAAGTCCTGGCAGGACATGGACTCCGCCGCCAAGACGGCGGCGGCCATGCCCTTGGTCATGCCCAATCCGCGCTTGGGCCAGTGGGCCAAGGTATTGTTTGCGGTTGGCCTATTCGATGCCGGCTTGCTGGGGGCGCTTTGCATTTCGCTCGCCACCAGCTGGGCCTTGGGCGAGGTCTTCGGTTGGGCCCATTCGCTTAACCGAGGCGTCCGGGAGGCGCCGTGGTTCTACGTCGCTTACGTGGTGATGCTAATGTCGGCGGGCGTCGTGTCGCTCATCGCCAACATTGATCTGCAAAACGTGATCACCATTTTCGTCCAGGTGGTGGCGGTGACACTCATGCCCGCAGCGCTGATGTTCCTAATTCTGTTGCTCAACGACAAGCCGCTCATGGGTGAGCACGTGAACACGCGCTGGCAGAATATCGCCAACTGGAGCATCACGGCGTTCGTCATCGCCATGTCGACGGCTTACGGTGTTTCGGTGCTATTCCCGGAGTGGTTCGGTTCCGGCCACTGAATGCTTGGAGGAAAAAGAGAGCCCCCATGAATAATTCCAAGGAGAACAGTCCCACCGGAGCCAAATTCGGTGGCAGCGCGGAGGTCCATGAGGACTACCAGCTCCTGTATTTCGCCGAGCTGATCGACCGCCGGATCTATCTCGACCCATCCAACAAAGCGAACGGGCGCCTCACCGACTTGGTCTTCCGCCTGGCCGAGCCGTATCCGGAGGCGGTTGGGATCTACATCGAGCACGGCCGGGGTTATCCTTCGGAGTTGGTCCCCTGGGAGCGGGTGCTGCGCATCGAACCGAAGGCGATCTTCATCAAGCCCAACGCTGCCGGAGGCCCTTATGCGAAATTTTCCGACCAGAAAGGCTGGATCCTGCTCAACGAGCATCTGATGGGTCAAACCATCCTCGACATCGACGGTCGGCGCACGGAAGTCGTCAATGACGTCCAGCTGTTGTCCTCCAAGGGCCGGATGATCGTGGTTCACGTGGACATCTCGTTCAACGGCTTCCTGCGGCGGTGGGGACTCGAGCGCTTTTCCTCAGTCAAGAACCGGATGATCTCCTGGCGCTTTGTTCAGCCGCTGTCAGTCGAGGACCACACCAAGGACGTGGTGACCCTTTCCGTCGCGCGCGAACAGGCTCTCGATCTTCCCGGCGAAGATCTGGCCGACGCCCTTGAGGTGCTTTCCGGAGACGAACAGCAAGCGATGTTCTCCGCCCTCGACCCCGACAAGGCCGCAGAAGTTCTGGTCGAAGCAGAGCCGCGCGCCAAGCGGCAGTTGATTGCTTTCCTGGGCGGCGAAAAAGCGCGCCAGGTTCTGGCCAAGATGTCCGTGCCGCAGCTCGCTGACCTCTTCTCCAATCTCTCGCACGAAAGGGTCACTGAGCTGACAGGGTTGCTACCGGCGGCCCGCGCGACACGCATCCATGCGGTGATGACCAATCCGGAGGTGCTGGCCTCGAATCTGATGAGCGACCGGTTCTTGGCGTTTACCAAAGAGACCAAAGTGTCTGAGGTCCTGGCGACGCTACGATCGGTACCCTCCGATCGGCGGAATATCTCATATATCTACCTCGTCGCCGACCGAGAGAAGTCGCTCATCGGCTTGGTGGACCTCCGCGATCTGGTAACTGCCCTCCCGGACGCCAGCCTGGGGGACCTCATGATCGCCCCGGTCGTCACGGCGGACCGCGATGCTCTGCGGGAGGACCTGGTGGAATCCTTCACCAAATACAAGTTCCGGATGCTGCCGGTAGTCGACGTTCACGACCACCTCCTGGGCGTTGTCCGCTACAAGGACCTCATGAAGGACGCGAAGATCGAAGTCCCCAACTAACCCCCCTCATGCCACTGATCAAAACCACCCGAACCGCCCGGGTCGCCCTATGGGCCTTGCGGATCTATCTCCTGGTCCTGTTGGCGCTGATTGGGCTGAAGTTTGTCAGGATGTCCCATGGCTCCGCGGACAAAGGCAATGCGGCGGTTAATCCGGTGACTGCCGTCCCACCCAGGGCAACTCCCTAACGAAATAATCGTCCTCGCGCATGAACCGAATGGAATTCCTGTCGCATGTGGCCTCAGCTTTAGCTTGCTGCGTGGGCGTCGTCGGATACGCCGGTGAGCCGGCGGTGGATTCCCAACCAGCGGAGGTCCAATCGCAGACTTGGAATTGGCACGTGCAGAATACGGATGTCGTGCAGGCGACGCCGGCATTCTCAGCGCAGTACTCCGGTCCAAATAGTCTGAATGACAAGGGCGAAACCCAACACACTATTTCCTTCGATTTGCTCGCCGGCGTGCGGCTCTGGAGTGGCGCCGAAGCGCACATCGATGCGCTGATGTGGCAGGGATTTGGGCTCAGTAAGACGGAGGGCGCCGAGGGTTTCCCGAACGGCGAGGCGTTCCGCCTCGGTACCCGCAGTCCCAAGGGGATTCTTTCGCGTCTTTTTGTTCGCCAGACGATCGAATTGGGCGGCGATACTGAAGCGGTCGCGGACGACGCGCTCGATCTCGCCGGCCGTCGGGCGACCTCGCGCCTGACCTTTACCCTCGGGCGGATCAGCGTGAAGGACATCTTTGACAATAACGCGTACGCCAATGACCCCCGCACCCAGTTCATGAGCTGGGCGCTCATGGCAAATGAAGCCTGGGACTATCCAGCCGACAGCCTTGGATACACAACCGGTTTTGCCGCCGAGCTGAATCAACCCGGCTGGGCGGTGCGCTACGGCTTCTTCCAAGTTCCGCCCGTGTCAAACGGCATGGGCGACGACCACCATTACCTCAAGGCGTGGGGCATGGTAATGGAATTGGAGCGGGACTACGCCTTCGCCGGACATCCCGGCGCCGTCCGTGTGCTCGTCTTCGAAAACCGGGCCCATATGGGAAGCTATCAAGAGGCGCTCGATGCGCCCGAGCGTCCGGCCGACATCGTAGCGACGCGAGCCTACCGTACGAAATACGGGGTTGGCTTCAACGTGGAACAGGAGATTGCCGCGAACGTGGGAGTTTTCGCCCGCCTCGGCTGGAGCGATGGCAGGAACGAGGCCTGGGTCTTTTCCGACGTCGATCGTGCGGCGTCGCTCGGCGTCAGCCTTAAGGGTGCTGGCTGGGGTCGTCCCGGTGATACGTTCGCCCTGGCCGGCGTGCTGAGCGGAACCTCGAAGGTCCATCGCGACTTCTTGGCTGCAGGAGGCACCGGGATTCTGGCCGGTGATGGAGCGCTCGATTACGGCCCCGAGCGCGATGTCGAAACCTACTACGACTTTCGTGTGGCAGACCACCTGCACGTGGCGTTCGACTATCAGTTGATCAGCAATCCATCCTTCAATCGCGACCGAGGCCCGATCTCTGTCCTTGGCGCCCGACTCCATTGGGAATACTGAATTCCACAGAGCGCCCCGTTCCTCCAACCGACCTGGCTCTGGGATTGCCGGTCAACCAGCACGGGTTAGTAGCGTCGGAAAGATCGACTCTGGGATGAGCCAATGACAACGAAGCGGCATACACTCGTTAA
>Ga0335085_10017025_pt1 | contig 10484 bp, 13 predicted proteins | sample Lox_Sample_45_FD_206712 | JGI IMG/M metagenome (GOLD analysis project Ga0335085, IMG submission 206712) | Soil microbial communities from Loxahatchee National Wildlife Refuge, Florida, United States - Lox_Sample_4.5 | ecosystem: Environmental > Terrestrial > Soil > Wetlands | place: USA...
CTCGAGAATTGCCAGATGTTTAGGGTTCGCCATGGCCGCCTGACCTCGCTCGCCTCCGCGATGCTACATTACCTCAATTTCCAACGATGGTGTCATCCTGAGCGAGGACGCGCCGAACAGAGCGCGTCCGAGTCGAAGGACCTGCTGTTTCGTCCCTAGGCGAACTGTCCGGCCTGCTACTTTTCTTGCCCTTCAGCCAAACGGTCGAAGGTTACCAAAGTTTTCCAGCCTGTCTGATTTTCCTTGCCGTCGACATTCTTGCCCTTTACAACCGAGTTCGTGGCCGGAGGAGCGGTGTCTCTGCCCCGCCCGCGCTCAGGCGCGAGCACAAATTGATCTTTGACAGTTTGAGGCGTTTTTGGAAGCGTGACCCTGAGCGTAGTCGAAGGAAGGAGCCTCCAGCCGAAATCCCGAGCCTTCTGGCGAGGGATCTCTATTGCAACGAGCCAACAATGGCCCTCTAACTCCCACGCCGACAATTGGATACGTATAACTATTTTGTTTACAATTGCTTGGACGGGATTTTTAGCTAAGTAACTGAAAACAAACATACGTGATTTTAATTTTTATTGTTCATTGTATGCATACAACATACAATGCCTCTATGAAAGGCCAAGCCGAATCCGGGTCCACCGAGCCTGCTTACCAGAAAATTATCGATTGGCTTCGGGTGATGCTGGTCTCCGGAGAACTCAAGCCCGGCACCTCGCTTCCTCCCGTTCGCAGCATGGCGGTCGACCTGAACGTTCACTTTCACACGGTCGCCGCTGCTTATCGTGCTCTGGCGGACGAGGGCTGGCTCGACCTGAGACGTGGCTCCGGAGCACGCGTCATCGAGCGAACCGTACCCGAGGCGGATAGTGAGACGCTGGAGGAATTCGCCCACCGGCTCCGCACTTTGATTGCGCTCATGCGCGCCCGAGGTGTACCGGTAGACAAGCTTCGCGCCGAACTGCATGCGGTCGCGAAAGAACTGAAGCCCTGAAGGCGACAACAAAAGAAATAGCTCGCTTTGCAGCGAGCTATTCCGTTCCCTTCGATCACGATTTCGTCGGGCTGAGATTATTCCGTCGCGACCACGCCTTCCGGCTCCATCGACGGGATGCTCGTGCTGGGGATGATCGTCAGCAGGTCGGTCTGCACCTTGTCCCACTGCTGAATCAGGAATCCCTTGGCCTCGAAGACTTCGCGGATTGCCGCGCTGTCCCACTTGGCAACGTCCTCGAGGATCGGAATCAGGATCGCCAGCGCGTTATCGCTGATGATTGAGCGCTTGGCGATGGGAGCCAGATACTTGTTCTCCGACACAGCAATCGTGTATCCATCGCGCCGGTTAATGTGCAGCATCACATGAATGTCGGAGCTGCCATCGCCGACGTACACAATGCGGTCTGGACCGATCTTCAGGTCTTCCAGCAGGTGGTCGATGGCCGCAACCTTTCCGTAGCCCGCGGTGACATGCAGGATGCGCTCGATCTCGCCCTTCTCGTTGAACTCAAACTCCGTCCCAAAGATGTGGTCGGGCGGAATGATCCCTTCGAGCGCGGAGCGAATGATCTCCACCGGACCCGCCGAAATCACGTAGAAGTCGAAATGAAATCCTTCGACTTCGTTCGAGAGGAAGTCGTAGAGCGCAGCGATGTTGGGTTTGAGCCGGACGCGCTTGCCCGCCTCATACAAATGCTCGCGCCGCACCTTGCGAAATTCCGGATCGTGCAGCAACAAATACGCCAGCTCGCCGCCCTGCTGCACCAGGTTGAGCGCCGCCATTCCGTTGACTTTGCGCTCGTACTCGCTGGTCGAAATACCCAGCAATTCGCCGAGGACAAACCCGGAGTCGTTGAAGCTCAGCGTCTGGTCGAAGTCGCTGGCCAAGACAAAACGCTTCTTATGGTTCTGTGGCTGAAGTTCTGCCATTTCGGTAACCCATTTTTCTTTCTGAGGCATGATAAGAAGCCTCCTTAAGAGCCGTCGGGTCGAAAATAAAAACACCTCTCCGGCCCGAATAAAAAGTGACTTGATTATGTACTAATTAGATGGTCCGCAAGGTTGAAAGATGGTGAATACGGATAGATAATTTCGATGTCGGCTATTCAGGCCGCTTATATATTAAGCCTATTGTTGTCAAATAATTACGAGATATCACGCACTTGCAAATTACGAACAAAATGCGAAGCTTAGGAGTTAGGAAGATGCCCTTCCCGGCACCTCTGTCGCCCCGCTCAAAATGTTGCGAAGCAGGCAGTCTTCCTGGCATTTCGTCTGATATCCTTCGGCTGCGCCGCTTGCAGATCTTCCCGGGAACCCCTGTGATGAAAATTCTCTCGATCAGCTTAGACCCTGAGCTTTTACAGCTGCGCCGTGCTGCCCTGGAAAGAGCCGGGCACAAGGTCATGAATCTCGACTCAGAGAAGGAGGCGCTGCAAACCGTTCAATCACCGGAGAGCTTCGACGCGGTATTGATTTGTCATCGCTTTCCCGACGCGCTGGCGCGCCAGACGGTTCGTCTGCTGCGTCAGTCGCACCCCGACACTTGTGTCATCTATATCAGTCATCTTTACGGTGAGTGGCCGGAAGTAGAAGCCGATCGCTACGTCGTCGGTGCTGACGGCGCCGAAGCTCTGGTGCGCGTGCTGCAGGAGGTTCACGCGTAGCCGGCGGCGGAGACAAAATAACGCTCCTCACTGCTGATTTGTGCTACAAACAAATCACCAGCTCTCGGGTCGCGGGTGAGGTGCGCTATGGATGTCGTTACGGTGGTTGTGGTTGGACTTATCGTGGTTGCTTATGTCGTCGGATCGCTTACCAGTTCGGTGGAAACGGAAACAGAGTTGCCACATCTGTATCGATAGGCGCGCATGACCCATGCCTGGCACGACATCTCTCCCGGCGAACACTTGCCACAGGAATTTTACGGCGTCATTGAGATTCCGTTCGGGTCCAGCGTCAAATATGAACTTGATAAGCAGAGCGGCCTGATCAAGCTCGATCGTGTGTTGTACTCGGCGGTGTATTACCCCGCAAACTACGGATTCATCCCGCAAACGCTGGCCGAGGACGACGACCCGCTCGACGTTCTTGTGCTCTGCCAGGAAGCTGTGGTTCCGCTAACGTTGATTCATGCGCGCGCGATCGGCCTGATGACGATGATCGACGCCGGCAAGAAGGACCACAAGGTCATCGCGGTCGCGACGCAGGATCCCGAATTCAACACCTACCGCGAGGCCGGTGAAATGCCCGATCATCGCCTGGCGATGCTGCGCCGGTTCTTCCTCGACTACAAACAACTGGAGGGCAAGGCGGTCGAGGTAGACGAAATTGCCCCGGCGGCGCACTCCTATCCGGTGATTGAAGACGCGCTAGCCCGCTACAGCCACCAGCGCCGCAAGGGATTCAAAGCGCACCACTGAACAATTGCGTGTTATTCGGGCACCGCAGTCCCGGCTATCTTGTCCTTGTAAACAGTTCCACCCTTCATCACGAACCCGACATTCTGCAAGGTTGAGACATCCTGCAGAGGATCGCCGGTCACAGCGATGATGTCGGCGTACTTGCCGACCTCGATGGTACCCACGTCTTTCGAGCGCCCAATCAGGTCAGCGGAATTCTGGGTCGCGGTGCGAATGGCCTGCGCCGGAGTCATGCCCCACTGAACCATGGTGACGAACTGTTTGGCGTTGTCGCCATGCGGATACACGCCGGCATCGGTTCCGAAGGCCATCTTCACGCCCGCGTTGACGGCTTTCTTGAACGTCTCGCGCTGCGTGCGGCCGACCATCTTCTCCTTGTCGATGTTCTCCTGCGGCAGTCCGAACTCCACCGCCTTGCCCAGCAGGTAATCGTCGTTGTAGATGTCCATGTCGAAGTAGGTGCCATGCTGTTTGGCGAGTTGAATGTCTTCCTCCGTAGCCAGGCTGGCGTGCTCGATGGAATCGATGCCGGCGAGAATGGCGTTCTTGATGCCTTCCGATCCATGCGCGTGTGCCGCAATCTTGCGTCCGGCCATGTGCGCCGTGTCGGCTGCCACCTTCAGCTCTTCATAGGTGAATTGCGGCGCGCCGGGACTATCGCCCTTCGACAACACGCCGCCGGTGGCGAGAATCTTGATCACGTCGACGCCATACTTCACCTGTTCGCGCACCACATGACGTACCTGGTCGGGTCCGTCGGCAATCTGGTAATCGCGCTCCGCGGGAAAGAGCGTCACGCTGGTCTCGGGCGAGTAGTTGTTGAGGTCGCCATGGCCGCCCGTAATGGAGATGCCCGGTCCGCTGGCCACGACGCGCGGCCCGACGATGTATCCCTCATTGATGCTGTTGCGCAAATCAACCGCCATGAAGGGCCCTGATCCCACGTCGCGCACAGTGGTGAAACCCGCCATCAGCGTGGTCCGCGCATTCTTCTCGGCCGCAAAGCCCTCGGTGTACGGCGTTTCCTTGAAGGCGTTGATCGGATCGTATTTGTCGGCGCGCGCGCCCAGGTGGGTGTGGCAATCGATCATGCCGGGCAACACCGTCGCCTTCGACAAATCGATGACTTTCGCGCCCGACGGAATCTGTGCCTGCGCCGCCGGCTCGATCGACTTGATACGCTCGCCCTCGACGACGATCACGACATTCTCGCGGTAGGTGTCGCTGGTGGAATCGAAGAGCTTGCCGGCCTTGATATAGCTGACGACCGGAGCGGGCTTTGCCGCCGGATGCTGCGTCGTCGCCAGCTGGGATTCTTGCGTTGTCGCGGGCTGAGAACTCTGTTGCGCCGCGCAAATCATCGCCGCGGCCATGACGGTCGCTAACACGAGTTTGGTTTTCAACTGTGTGACTCCCGGCTTCTAAAGATGTGATTGCAATGTTACAGGAGAGTCACAAATGGCTGTTGGATAAAACCCTCAGCACGAGCGCTGGAGCTCGCCCTGTGGTCGCTGATCACCAGACACTAGCCGTTGTTTTTAGGCTTCCATTTATTCAGGAATGCCAGCACGTCTTCAGGCGCCAGCGCGCGTGCCTTTTCGAACTCGCCGCCGGTCTGGCGGTAGAGCAGCTTCCCGTCGCCATCGAGCACCGCGAGCGCTGGAATTCCCTTTACCATCGGGACCTGATACTGCTTCATGATGTCCTGGTTTTTGTCACCCTGACCAACGTCCACATGCACGACCTCGAAGTTGGGACTCAGTATTGCCGCCACGTCGGGCCGGTGAAACGCCAAGTCGAGCACATGGCAGTCGTAACACCAGTTGGCGCCGAAGACCAGCAACACGCGTTTGTGTTGCCGCTTCGCTTTCTTCAGCGCATCGGCAATTTCCACATGGGCATTCAGGCCGGGAACGTAAATTTCCTTGTCGGTTGAGAGCGGCTGCTGGAGCCGGCTCAAATCGCTGCGCTTGGTGGCCGCAAGGCGCCACTGGTCGCCTTGCTTCTGCCAAAGCTGGCCGTCGATGACGTAGACCGTGCGCAACTTGCCGTCAGCGGCCGACAGAACTTCGGCTTCGAATGCGACTTGCTGCAAGTCCGGCTGCGGTGAGGCTGACTGTGCGATATCCAGCTTGATCTTTTTGGCCTTCAATCCGGTCCAGAAGGCGACATCGGTGTCAGCGCCGGCCTCGCCCGATGTGAGGATCACACGCGCGGCAGGATTCGTGCTGTACAACGCACGCAACTTTGCCGCATCTCCCGAGACGACCGCAGCTTTCCACTGTTCGACGGGGGAAAAAGCCGCAGCGGGTGGCTGAGTTTTGAGAGAATTCGTGCTCGCCTGGGCGACGGCCGAAATCCGGCCGGCTGCCAGCAGTACGAATGTCGTGATGGTAATTTGTAAAAACCGCTGATCGAGTCGAAAAGAAAATCTGAAAGCAAGGTAAGAATTAAGGTGCTTGACCGAACGATTCAAGAGACTGCGAGCGGCGTCTCCTTGCGACTTGCCGCTCGGGCTAGAGTGCGCGCGGTGGGTCGAAAATAAGGGGCTCAGCGGCACGACTAAAGTCGTGCCCTGATACAAAACCGCCGCCAAACGCCTCTTTCCGCGATCCTTGAGGTCGTTCCCTAATACGAAAGACTTCGTCTGCGATCTTTTCAGCAAGCTGTGAATCATTCCGGAGCCTCTTCTGCCCACTAACCAATCATGCACGCAAGCTTCATTGAAATTTCCTAGCCACCGGTCACAAGTCTCCAGTCACCACTAGTGGCCCTGATGATAGGGATGCCCCTTCAGGATGGTGAAGCCGCGATACAACTGCTCCAACAGGACCACGCGAGCAAGCTCGTGAGGCAGGGTGATCTTGCCGAACGAAATCACGTGCCGCGCTTTGGCTCGGGTTGCATCGGTCCAGCCATCCGGCGGGCCGACTGCGAAGAGCAAATCCTGCGTGTCATGCGACAGCTGATACTCGAGGAAGTTTGCGATCTCTTCCGAAGCCAATTGTTTCCCGCGCGAGTCGAGCAGAACCAGGACCGGCTGCGTCCGTCCCGCACTCTTCTCGACTTGCTTCAGCAGTGCGGCCTCCGACGCAAACTCCATCGCATCGCAGGCGGCGTATCGCGATAGACGCTTCAGGTACTCCGCCGTGAGCGACTGGATTGCCGGACTGCGAGTTCTGCCGATCCAGGCGATGCGCAGTTTCACGACTTGCGCGCCCGCTTGGCCGACGTCTTTCGGCCTGTCCCTTTCGCCGCCGCTTTGGTGGCAATGGTTTTCTTCGGCGCTGCTTTCTTCGGCGCAGGCTTCTCCAGTTGAGCCAGTTCCATTCGAGTCGCGGTCTTCCACAAGCGTTCCAGGTCGTAGAACTTCCGCGCGCTTTCCGAAAAGATGTGCACCACGAAGTCGACGTAGTCGAGCAGCACCCACTCCGCCTTGCGCCGGCCTTCCATGCCGCGCGGCTCGTAGCCGGCCTTGCTCAGCTTTTCATCGACTGCCTCGGCGATGGCCTCGACCTGGCGCTGGTTCGCGCCCGAACAGATCACGAAGTAGTCGGTAAACCCGCTGGCCGATGCATCCAGCCGCAGGATGGTAATGTCCTGCGCCTTCTTCTCTATGCAAGCGCGCACGGCCATGGCGACTTGTGCCCTCACATCATCTTTTCTCATGCGATTGGTTAAGATCTCCTCGTGTTGGTGAATGCCACGCTCGATTGACACTACAGCATTCAAAACACAATTCTCTCAGAGCTAAAGCCCCGACCTTTTTTGGACTGCAACGGCACGACTGAAAAGGCTACTGAAAGACTCCATTGCGTGTCTGGAACAAAACCTCAGGGGCTAAAGCCCAACGTATTTTCAAGCGCATACGGCACGACTGAAGTCGTGCCCTGATACAAAACCGTCGCCAAAGAGAGTTTCCGAAAGTGTGAAATCCTGCCCTCTCAAAACCGGCTTGTTAGATCGCATCCGGTCATTGACCACGAGCCACTCTCTTGTACAACCCCTCTTTGCGAATGTAATCGGCCACGTCGTCGGGCACCAACTTTTTCAACTGCCCGCCGTGTTTCTTCATCGCCGTACGAATCTGCGTAGCCGAAATGTCCTCATGCGTCTCGGGTAAGAGATGCAAAGTGACGCCGTGCCGTCGCAACGCCTCATCTAGTCCCATTTCGCGCAGTTCTTTCAAGGTCGGCTTCAATGCTTTCGGCAAAGATGACGCCACTTCCTCCAGCGAATATCCCGGACGCGCCGCCACGATGAACTCGCACTCGCGCAGCAGCTCCTCGGCTTTGTACCATTTCGCAATGTCGCGGAAGGCATCGATGCCGATCAAAAAATAAAGACGGTCGCCGCGCCGGAGATTCGCCTTGACCTTTCGTACTGTGTCGATGGTGTAGCTGGGACGACGCTCCATGTGCGTTTCCGGGTCAGGGGCTTCGAGCAATGACGGCAAAAAATCGGGCTCATCTGCCACAGCCAAGGTCACCATCGAGTAGCGATGAAAGTACGACGTGATAGGAGCCTTCTGCTTATGCGGAGGGATGTCCGCCGGAATGAACCAGACCTCCCGCAGCCGGAACCGCCGGGCGGCCACGCGCGCCACATTGAGGTGCCCGCGATGGATGGGATCGAACGTGCCGCCAAACAGTGCGATGTTCATGAAGAAGCAACTAGCAATTAGCGCTTAGCTAATCATCGACTAGTCTAACGTGTCATCCTTCACTTTGATTCCACCTCTAGTGGCCACTGCGTAAGCACCCCTAATCGATCGCAACTCGACAATAAGAACCACTACTGCGAATACGAGGCCGACCCACTCCTTCTCCTTGATTGCCCAGCCACACAAGATTAAGAGAATAATCGCGCCGATACATTGCCACGCGACGGCAGTACCTGGCTGGCGTTGCCGCAAATACTGTCTCCCCGCAAGGACCCAGAGCAAAGAAGCAAAAATACCACCGACTACCCAATGCCGTTCGGCAACCCTCGATAATTGGCTTAGCATTGGGTCTCTGATTTGCCTGAAGCTAGCTGCTAGCTGCTAGCTGCTGTATTTTCCTTGCCATCGACCACTTCAACTCTTCGATCCCGTCGCCTGTCACCGCCGAAATGGCGAACAGGTCCAGCTTTTTGCGCTTGCAATAGCGCTTGAGCTTGGCCAGCTTGTCTTTGTCCGCGATGTCGATCTTCGACGCAACGACTATCACCGACTTGTTCTCGAGTCCGGCGCCGAAATCCTTCAGCTCTTTGGTGATGACCTCGTAATCATCCACGGGGTCCGGCCTTCCAGTCGCGTCGGACACATCCACGAGGTGCGCCAGCAGGCGTGTGCGCTCGATATGCCGCAGAAATTGCGTGCCCAACCCTGCGCCTTCACTTGCGCCTTCAATTAACCCTGGAATGTCTGCCACCACAAAACTGAAGTCATCCGGAGGCTCGCCGACAACAACGACACCGAGGTTCGGTTGCAGTGTCGTGAAAGGGTAGTCGGCGATCTTGGGACGCGCCGCTGAAATTCGCGAGATCAGGGTGCTCTTTCCGGCATTCGGAAAGCCTACCAGCCCGACGTCGGCCAGCAACTTCAGCTCCAGCCGCAGTATCCGTTCGTCGCCGGGAAATCCCTGCTCATGCTCGCGCGGAGCCTGGTGGGTCGAGGTCGCGAAGCGCGCATTGCCGCGCCCGCCGCGTCCGCCGTGTGCAATTACGACACGCTCATCGGGGCCGGCGAAGTCGTGGACCAACTCGCCGGTCAGCTCATCGCGCACGATGGTTCCGACAGGGACCTTGAGCACGATGCTTTCGCCTTCGCGGCCAGTGCAGTTCTTGCCTTCGCCGTGGCGTCCGCGCTCAGCCTTGTATTCGGGATTGAAGCGAAAGTGCACCAGCGTATTGTGCTTCTCGCTGGACTCCATGATGACGTCGCCGCCGCGCCCACCGTCACCGCCGGACGGGCCTCCGCGAGGCACAAACTTCTCCCGCCGGAACGCAACGCACCCGTTGCCGCCGTCACCGGCCTTTACGCGAATTTTGGCTTCGTCAATAAACATAGCAATTAGCAATTAGCAAAAACAAAGGCCTCGCATTCACGAGGCCTGATACCGTCACGTTCGACCAAACAACCCGGCAACTCGCGAATGAATTTCCCAGCCAGTTGCTAGTTGCTAGCTGCTAGTTGCCTTCTTTCGGGACCACGGACACGAACCTGCCCAGCTGTCCACGGTCCTTGAACTCGATGGTGCCGGTGACCTTCGCGAACAGGGTGTCGTCCTTGCCGCGTCCGACATTGACGCCCGGCTTCACCTTCGTTCCACGCTGCCGCACGATGATGGTGCCGCCTGAAACGAGCTGGCCCCCGAACGCCTTGACCCCGAGCCGCTGCGCGTTTGAATCGCGGCCATTTCGTGAACTACCTAAACCTTTTTTGTGTGCCATAACCGAATCCTCAAGACTCGCGGGCTAAAGCCCGCTCAGAGCGACAAAAGAATAGACGACCGAACGCTGGCCTGAAGGCCAGCACTACCTTATCCCAAATCCGCTTCACGATCGGCGCCGAACGACAATGCCGATCGCAGCGCTTCTCGCGCCGACTGCCAGGCGTGCAGGACTACGGTGTCGAACCGCTTCACCGCCGTCAGCACCCACACCAGCAAATGACAAGCCAGCATTACGACTTCAGCGCCTTTCCGTCGACGCTGATACCGGTGATTTTCACGGCGGTGTAGTCCTGGCGATGCCCCTGCAGCTTCTTGTACTGCTTCTTGCGCTTGAAGTGGAACACCAGTACCTTGTCGCCGCGACCGTGCTCGACGACTTCGCCGGTCACAAACGCCGCTGCAGGCTTGCCGATCTCGCCTTCGGTAGCACTCACTGCCAGCACGTCGTCGAATTGCACATTGTCGCCGCTCGACTTCGCCAGCTTCTCGATCTCAATTACGTCTCCGGGCGCGACGCGATACTGCTTTCCCCCGGCGCGGATCACCGCGTACATGGCCAATCTCCTGAACTTCAAACTGTTGCGCAAACACAACTCGTCCCACTTTTCGTAGGACCCTTAACTTGTTTGTGCACTTG
>Ga0335085_10017027_pt1 | contig 10483 bp, 14 predicted proteins | sample Lox_Sample_45_FD_206712 | JGI IMG/M metagenome (GOLD analysis project Ga0335085, IMG submission 206712) | Soil microbial communities from Loxahatchee National Wildlife Refuge, Florida, United States - Lox_Sample_4.5 | ecosystem: Environmental > Terrestrial > Soil > Wetlands | place: USA...
AAAGGTCGACGCTACTTCTTGCCGACGTAGTGCTGCGCGTCCTTGTCTATGCAGACGAACTCGCTCAACTGTGACGTCGGCATAATTCTGCTGTAAACGATCGCGTCGAACGGCTTCGTGTACGCCTTCGGATCGTCGATCGTGACTTTGATCTCGAGGTAGCCGAAGTTCAGCCGGCGAATGCGCTCCGTCAACTTCGCCGCGCTCGTCAGCGGGCTTCCGCGCACGTCGAGCCAGCCGTCGTCCATCAGCCCCGTCGTCTCGACGACGAGCGTGTCGCCTTCCCAGTGACCGACGGAGTAGCCGTTCCACCACGGGTCGACGTCTTCGCGTTTCGGCAGCGGACGTCCGTCGAGGAAGATCTCGCGGACGGTGGTGCCGGAGGCTTCGTAGATCATCAGCACTTCGGTCGGCGTCTGGATGATCTTCTTCGGGTACGGATGCGAGTCCAGCTGCATGATGCCCATCGGCAGGCAGTGCGCATCCGGGTTGTCCTTGCTGTTGTCGGCCTGGCGCTTCGCGACGAGCTCCTTCGCCCACGGCTGATACGGCGCTTCGCCGTCCGGCGTGCTGCCGCCGACGTTGCCGAACACGTTCCGCGCGAACGGATTCGCACCGCGGCCGCGGCCACGACCCGCGCCCTGCGCGGCGGCGGCGGCGGCGGCCGGCGGCGCCGGCGTATTGCCGCGCGCCGCGGCCTGACCTGACCCCGGCGTCGGGCTCAACCCGTCGATCACCGGCGGCGCGCAGTCCGGACACGGGGCCGTTTCCCAGACGCCCGACAGATCCGGCTTGCCGTCGGGCATGCGCGGCGCGGGCGCCTTGAGATCGACCTTGCCGTCCGGCGTCTTCGGAATGTTCGGCGTGTTCGGATACGCCGGCCACTGCGCCAGCAGCGGCACGGTACTTACGGCGCTCAGAAGGAAAGTCGCGATGAGGACGGCTCTTTTCACGCGTGCATTGTCACTGAAAAGGGCGGCGCTACTCAAGAGGCTCGTCACTCGAGCGTGCGCTTGATGATCTGATTGAGCCGCGATTGAAAGGTCGCCCTACTTGTTGGCGTCGTGAATCTGCGTGAGGAAGAGGTCGACGTAGCTCTCGAGGCCGCGTGTCACGGCGGCGGCATGGGACGCGACGCCGCTGGTGCCGAGCCCGCCCCTGTGCATGAGCGACACCTGCACGAGCACCGGCTGTTCGCGATAGCTGAGCTTGGCGGGCGCGTGCGTGTAGAGAAACGCGTCGAATCGCGTCGTGCACGAACCCGGCGGCGTCGTCTCCGTGACGATGTTGATGTAGACGTAGGTGTCTTCATCGGAATTCCGCCGGACGTTCAAACCGCCCGCCGTCAGCTTCTTCGTCAGCGCGTCTTCGAGCGACTCGCGCTTCAAGCCGCAGGCGAGGGCTTCCGATCCGAGATCCTCGACGAGGAGGCCGACGTCCTTGAGTCCTTTGAACTCCGCGCCGGGCCGCTGATCGAGGCCTGCGCCCGACCCGTCGGCGGGTACCGCCGGGCCTCCAGCGGAATCAGCGCCCGGCGCCGCGGCCACGGTCGTGCCGGCGTCGTAGACACGCGTCACCTTGTCGCCGTCGCCGTTTTCGAGAAACTGCGTTTGGACCGTCAGTCGCGCCGGCTCGCCGCCCGTGCTCGAGTAGCTGTATCTGATGTCTCGACCCTGTTCGACGTGGTACGTCACCACGAGACGCTCCCCGTCACGCACCGTCGTCACCGGCACGGGGATGCCCTCAACGTCGACCGACTCTTCGCGGCCGCTCGGGTGGAACGTGCGCGACTGACCGAGCTCGTTGGTGATCGTGACGGCCGTCAGGTTGTCGACGATGACGAGGCGCGTGGGAGGCGTGCGGACTTCGTCCGTGATCAGACGCAGCCGCTGCGCGTCTTCGTAGCTCTCGCGCCGCACGAACGGGGCGCCGGCCACGCGCGCGTTGCCGCCGCCGCGACGGCGCCCGCCGCCCGGCTGCGCCGGCTGCTGGCCCGGTTCCGTCGCCGCGCTCGTGTCGATGCTGAAGCCGAGCTCCTTCGGAAATTCGCTGGCGACGCGATCGAGCGACCAGATGCCGCCGAGCCCGCCCGACGCCTGCGCCAGACCGAGAAATGCGAGGCCAAGCCAGTGTATGAGTCGCCCGCTCACGACTCCACACTAGCACGCCTGCCGTCAGCGCGCCGTTAACGGCATCCGCGCAGGATGAAGATCAGAAAGAGGACGGACGCAGGCACACCCATCAGCCACAGGAGGATGTAGCCCATCGCCCCTTCCTGTTTCTTCTGGAACCACTCCTTCATAACGACGCCTCCTTTATCATTACGTCGCAAGAGCAATGCCTGACTTCGTGACCGTCGCGCGCGTCGGAGAGCTGCCGCCCGGGACGGCGCGGCAGGTGACCGTCGAGGGCAGGTGGATCGGCCTCTTCAATATCGGCGGCGTCTATCACGCCGTCGACAACCTCTGTCTGCATCGCGGCGGTCCGCTGTGCGAAGGATCGATCCGAGGGAGCGTCGTCACGTGCCCGTGGCACGGCTGGCAGTTCGACGTCACGAGCGGCGCGTTGGTGCAGGATCCGACGGTCGGCGTCTCACATCACGAGACGCGCGTCGCCGGCGACGAGATCCAGGTGAAGCTCAGCGATTAGAACTCGACGTGCGTCTGCGCGCGCAGAATGCGGCCGGTGAGCTGCGAGTTCGTGTCGACGCCCTGAAACGTCTGCTCGAGCGTGACGACGACGCCGAGGCGGCCGTGCAGCAGGCGGCTCCAGTGCGCGCCGCCGAAGATGTACCGGCGCTGCGTCCCGTTCTCGACGGTCACGTCCGGCTGGAAGTAATCGACGCCGGCCACGCCGGCCCATCCGGTCAGTCCCTGGCGGACTTCTCCGAACAACGACAGGCCGCTGCGCTTGATGTCGGCGGCGACGAACGGATTGTCCTTGGCCCACAGATACTGGGCCGTCACGAAACCGTGCGGCTTGTCATAGCTGCCCATGACGATCAGCACGTCGCGCGGGCGGTCCGGCGCATACCAGCCGTACTGATAGAAGGCAGAGACGGCGACGTTCCCCGCTTCGCTGTCGGCGTCGAAAGGATGGAACGTCACGCGGCCGTCGACGTTCTTGAGCTTGTCGGACTCCGCGCGTCCGTCGCCCTCGCCGTTGTAGACGCCGACGTGCACTTCCGTTCGTTCGCCGGTGACCTTGAGGCTCGCGCCCAGATCGGTCTCGCCCGGAATCAGGCCGATGCGTTCTGAGAACATCGGACCGATGACGCGGTAGCGGTTCACCGACTCCTCGAACGTGATCCACGGGTTCTCGTGCAGGCCGAACATCAGGGTCGCCTTGTCGTTGACCTTCGCGTCGAGCGAGGCGTATTCGAGCCGCAGCGCGAGATTCTCGTTCAGGCTCGCGTCGGTCGTCGGACGGACGTCGGGAGTAAAGCGGAAGTGCACTCGGTCGTTGAGCGTCGCCTCGATGTTGATGTAGCCGCGCGTGACGTTGAACGCGTTGAAGTTGTCCTGCTCGTGGAGATCGGCGGAGTATTCGACATAGCTCAGCACGCCGACGGTCACGTTCGGCGACGCCGTCTGCGCGAGCGCAGGCGCGGCGAGCGTCAGCGACACGACGGCCGTGGCGCAGAGTCGGTGCACGATGGTCATGCCAATTCCTTCAGAAGATGGCCGGCGCGCCGGCCCGGAAATCTCCGTTGAGAATCGGCACGGAGTTGACGCCGAGCCACTGATCCAGCACGCGCGCGTAGACGGATCGGAAGTCGGTTTCGTAGTGCACGTCGCCGGAGCTGTTCTCGAGCGTCGGATGTCCGGGCGCGAGCACCGGCGCGGTGCCGTAGAGGCCGCCGCGGACGGATCCGCCGAGCGCGACCATCAGTCCCGCCGCGCCGTGATCGGTGCCGGCGCTGCCGTTCTCGGAAATGCGTCGCGAGAATTCAGAGAACAGGATCACGGTGGTGTCGCTCATCTGGCCCTGGTTCTTGAGGTCCGTGTAGAACGCGAAGAGGCCGTCGCCGAGCGTCTGCATCAGGCCCGCGTAGCCTCCGCCGCCGCCGGCGCCCTGCTGCGCGTGCGTGTCGAAGCCGCCGGTCGAGACCCAGTAGACGCGTGAGCCGACGCCTTTCACGATGCCGCCGGCAACCGTGCGAAGCGCGAGGGCGAAACCGCTGTTCGGATACCCGACCGTCGGCGCATAGGAAATCGCCTTGGCGGCGCGATCGAGCGTCTCCATCGCGCCGAGGCTCGTGCTGTTGACGAACGCAAGCTGCGGACGTCCCGTCGCCGGATTCGACGCCATCGCGAACGCGGTGTTCTTCTCGTCGGTCGCCGCGGATCCGCGATTCGGGCTGGCGAAGGTGTACGCGCTCACGCTCGGAATCGACGGCACGCCGGTCGTCGCGGAGATCAGCGCGTGCGGCGTCTCGTCCGTCGTGTTCCACGCCGCGAGCGCGTCCGCCGGCCGCGGCAGCGTGTCGAGATAACGGCCGAGCCAGCCGGATCCGCCGCTCGACGAGGCCGGGTTCGCCGTCTCCCAGATGTCGGTCGCTTCGAAGTGCGAGCGGCTCGAGTCCTGATACCCCGCCCGCTGGATGAGGGCGAGGCGCCCCTCCTTATATATGTTGAGCAATCCGCCGAGCCGTGGATGCAGGCCGAGCGCCCGGCCCGCCGAGTCGGACCCGACCTGCAGCACTTGCCCCGCCGGCACGGCGATCGTCGGCCGGCGGCTGTAGTAGCTGGGATCGAGATACGAGATCAGCGTGTTGAGCGAGTCGTTGCCGCCCGCGAGATCGACGACGACGAGGCGTTTGCTGGAGGACGCGCTTTGCGCCTGCGCGATGTCGGACAGGAACGCGGGGGCAGTCAGCCCGAGCGACACCGTCGCCACGCCGTGACGGATGAACAGTCGTCGTGAGATGTGCTTAGACAAGTTGATACTCCGACGAGCCCACGAGCAGGCGCGCCAGTCCGGCGGCCCTCGTGGACACCTGCGACGCGCTGCCGCTCCACACGCCGCCGGCGGTGAGATACGACGAGAGCGCCTGCTGCGGCGCGCGATCGAGCGGCGCCGGCGTGATCCGCTCGAGCATCGCGGCCATCAGACCGTCCGCGGACGCGGAATCGGACTGCACGGCGGCCGCGAGGTAGTCCTTCTGCGTCGACACGAGCGTCGATGCGAAGTTGCTGCGCGCGAGCATCGTCGCCGTCGAGAACCAGTTCGCGCCGACCGGCCATCCGCCGACGTTGGGCGGCTCGAACAGCAGCTGGCCCATGCTCGAGAGCGGCGCCTTCGCCTTGTCGAGCGAGAAGCCCTGCCAGCCGACCTCCTTGATCGCGCGGACGACGTACTCGACCGGCCAGGAATAGCGCGCGAACTGCGCGGACGGGTCGTTGAACCAGGGCGAGTTCAGGATGTAGCGGACCACAGGTCTGATTTCGGACCCGTTCTGCAGATACACGGATGCGGCGCCGTTGACGAACGCGGGATCGGGCGCCGCGACGTCGCTGACGAAGAAGCTCCAGAACTTTCGCGCGAGCCGCTGCGCCGTCTGCGGATTCATCGCCAGTGCGGTGATGAGATCGAGGCCGTCCTGCATGCCCGCCGATTCGCTGCGCGCGGGGATCGTCCTGCTGCCGTCGCCGTAGATCGGAAACGAGAACGTCTTCGCGGTGACTTCGTGCTGGCCGGCGTTGTAGACGAATTCCTTGTACGAGTTCGGGTCGTTGCTGTCGTAGCCGTCGGACTGGCGGAGATTCCAGCCCGAGAACACCCGGGCGGCCGCGTAGACGTCCGGCTCCGTGTAGTTGTCGACGCCGATCGTGAAGAGCTCCATGATCTCGCGCCCGAAGTTCTCCTGCGGCTTCGCGCGCGTGTTGAACTGGCCGTCGAGCCAGACGAGCATCGCGGGATCGACGGCGACCTGGAACAGCAGATCGCGGAAGTTCCCGAGCGCGTACTGCCGGAACAGCTCGTACTGGCCCTGCGGTCCGCGCAGCGGTCCCGGCTTGTTCGCGAACATCTTCGCGGCCTGGAGATTCCCGGAGTCCGCCGTGATCTTGCTGAACGCCGTCGCGAAGTGGTTGTGCCAGAACAACGCCATCTTTTCCTGCAGCGGACGGCGTGTGTGGATCATCCGGAACAGCCATCGCTGCCGCGCGTCGTCGATGTCCGAATCGGGCGTGAACAGGTTGCTCGTCGTCACCAGCGCGTAGTCGGGACGTCCGATCTTGGAGTCGACGTCGTCCGGCCGGCCTTCGTAGTCGACGAAGTAGTCGACCACGTCCGATGCCGACATGTTGGCGAACGTGCCGGCGTCCGATGGGCTGACGCCGAAGCCGGCGCGCCGGACGATGTGATCGAGCGTGGGCGAGAGCTGCGACATGGCGTTCTCAGACGGCAATCGTCACGACGCCCGAGGCGTCGAGCGTCGCGCCGTACTGACGCAGTGACGCGGTCGCCGGACCGAGGATGACCTGGCCGTTGCGGTTGTAGCGCGAGCCGTGGCACGGGCAGACGTAGACGGCGCCGTCCTGGCCCGTGATGGTGCAGCCTTCATGCGTGCAGACGGCGTCGATCGCCGTCACCGTCGTCGCGTTCGTGCGCGAGATCAGAAACGACCCGGCGATGGAGTTCACGAGCGCGGCGCCGCCGACGTCCGCGAGCGGCGTGCCGGTCGTCGTGACTTGCACTTTTGAATTTGCAAACGCGCCCGTCAGCGCCGCGAGATCGATCGGCGTGCTGCCGGAGTCGGAAGGTGACGACGAGGAGGATCCGCCGCTGCTGCAGGCGGAAAAGACTGCAGTGAGCGCGGCCGCAGTTGCCGCCGTGCATGCGCCGGCGCAGAAGGATCGTCGAGAGACGTTTGTGTTCACGCGAGTCAGCTGGGCAATTTCAGGACCAGCCGAAAAATCTAGAGATTTCGCGGAGGCAGGTGCGCGCGCGTTGCGATTTCGTAAGGTGGATTACTCAGTCCGCGTACGCAGACGCACGCGATCGCGCGATGTCAGAGAAAGTCTCAGTGTTTCCGCGTGGCACACCGATTGCGATAGGGAGGAGCGGAGGCTTCACGTGGCAAAGCCAATGACCCAGATGTTGTCCGGCGTCGATTCGCTCTTCTATCTCGCGACGGGAATCGTGATCATCGCCGCCGTCGCCGGGTATTTCCTGAAGTAGGCACGATGCCGAAGCGCGGATCGTCGCGCGCGATCTCCTGCGCAATGCCCGCCATCGTCTGCTCGAATTCGTCGTGGGTCGAATCGATCCAGAGCCATTTCTTCAGCACGGCGTGCGGCGCGAGCATGGGGAAGTCGGCGCGAATCGACGGCTGACGTTCGAAGTCGGTCCAGACGAGGCCGCCGTGCCACCTCCACCGGCCGGTCTTCGTCGGCTCGACGAGCACGAGCATCTGGCGGTCGAACAGGTACACCGCGAGGCCGCCGAACATCCGCTTCGTGAAGAAGGTCGCGTGCCGTTCGAACGGCTCGAAGATCCACTCGGTGTCGAAGGTCTTCACCTATAATCCCTCGCATGAAACGTATTGCGCTCGTCGTGATGGCAGCCGCCGGCCTGCTCAAGCCTACAACGGGTTTCGCCCAGATCTCCTGTTCGCGCGACGGACTGCAGCGCGCCGTCGATCTGTACATCGCCGCGCAGACGAAAGGCGACACGTCGGGCCTGCCGCTGGCGCAGGGCCTCGGCTACTACGAAAACCTCGCGCCCGCGAAGATCGACGAAGGGCTGATCAGGACGCCGATGACGATCGATCATCAGCGCAGCCTGCTCGACACGTCGACGTGCCAGACGTTCACGGAGATCATCGTCACGAACAAGGAGAAGCCGTACGTCTTCGGCACGCGCCTGCGCGTCAATCGCGACAAGATCGCCGAGATCGAGATTCTGTGGACGACGACCGGCTACTGGCTGTTCAACGCGGACGCGTACATGAAGTGGTCGTCGACGGAGAAGTGGGACGTCATTCCGGCGGGTCAACGCGACACGCGCTCGACGCTGGTCGCCGCGGCCAACGCGTACCTCGATGCGTTTCTCGAAGGCAAGAAGGATCTCGTGCCGTGGGGCTATCCGTGCAACCGCACGGAAGGCGGCGCGCACACCGGACGAGGAGACGCGACCGACAGCTGCGACGTCGGCGTGCCGTCAGGCGTCAACATCGCGAACCGCCGCTTCATCGTCGACGAGACGATCGGCGCGGTTCAGGTGTTCTGCACGTTCGGCGCGGGCAACGCGAACGGCGGCAGCGGGTCGCCGGATACGCATCTGTTCCGCGTCGAGAACGGCAAGTTGAAATACGTCCACACGATGACGCACCTGCTGCAGGCGAACTTCCAGGGCCGGCGCGGCGGCGCGGCCGCCGGCAGAGGCGCCGGCGGCCGGTAGCAAGGCGTTACTTCTCGTGCCTGGCGAGGTGTTCGATGTCCTCGACGTCTTTCCGCAGCTGCTTGAGCGTGTCCCTGTCGACCGTGACGATCTCGACGTTGCCGCTCGGCTGGGACGCTGACGCCTGTTCGTTCGCGAGCGTATCCGCGATCGACTTCGCCTGGGCGAGATGCGTGTCGAGCGTGCCGGCGTTGCTCGGCGTGGCGTTGCCGGCCTGATCAATCGAATCGAGTTCCGTCTTCAGACGCTCGAGCTGCGTGCGCTCGACCGCCATCGTCCGGTTGTCCCGCTTGTGATCGGTGACGGTGGCCGAATGTTGCGCGAGCAGCTGGTTGAGCACTTTCTCCGCCCGCTCGACGTGATCGTGCATCGTGCCGGTCGTCTCGGTCGGTTCCTGTTCCGCTTTTCGTGAGCTGGCCCTCGAGAGCTGCGCCGTCGCTGGAGACGCCGACGCGATCAACGCGGCCGCCGCCAATGAAATCCAGAGCTTCGTCATCTAACCTCCTGCACCTGAAATGCGTATGCCTGATCGCGGTGCATCGCGAGTGCCAGACTTTAGCGCCGGTCGTGTCCGGCTTTCGCCGGACCGCTTCCATCGGACGCGTCACTCGCCGCGGAGGTAACGGCGGCGCTTGCGCAGCAGGCTGAGGATGAAGAACAGCGTCATGATCGCCCAGAAGCCGAGCAGGCCGATCATCGGCGCCGAGAACGGAACGCCGGTCCACCACATTTCCACGACGAGTGCGAGGGGAAACAGAATCGCGAGGGACAACGGCAGCCAGCGGCGCCAGCCGAGAGAGCGCGACGGTTGAGGTGCCACCGTCGCGCATTGTAGCGCGTCCGCTCAGACGATCGAGCGCGGACGATTGCCCGTGACGAGATGGACGACGAGCAGGATGACGCCGACGAGGAACAGGAACCAGGCGATCTGCGAGGCGATCGCGGCGACACCGTAGATACCCAGGGCACCCGCGATCAGACCAACGATGAGGAACATCAGGGCGTAATACAGCATGGCTTCCTCCCGTCAGCCTGAGGTCGCAAAGCTCATGCCGCTATAATTCGCCTCATGTGCAGGAACATCAAGACGCTCGCCAACTTCTGTCCGCCGGCGACAGACGACGAGATCCGCGCGTCGGCGCTGCAGTTTGTGCGAAAGCTGAGCGGTATGAACAGGCCGTCGCGCGCGAACGAAGCGGTCTTCAATCACGCGGTCGATCAGGTGACGGCGATCGCGCGTGAGCTGGTCGCGTCGCTCGTCGTCACGTCGCCGCCGCGGAACCGGGAGGAGGAAGCGCGGAAAGCCCGCGAGCGGTCGCGTGAGCGCTTCGCGCCGCCGTCGCACGGCGTGCTAGACTCGTAAGGTTTCCCACTCAGGTCCCCATCGTCCAGAGGCCCAGGACGTGGCCCTTTCAAGGCCAAAACACGGGTTCGAATCCCGTTGGGGACGCCATCACATTCTTAATAGGGTTCGACGCCTGATGTTTGCTGGGCGCTGAATCATCGCGCTATGCTGTGCCGCCGCGGGTCCTGGTCATCTTCCATCACAGGGGTTGTCCGTGAGTAAGCCACGTTGCTCATTCCTTTTTGCCGCGATCCTTCCTGCATTCCTGCTCAGCGTGTGCGCCGTCGTTCAAGCTCAGGACGGCAGAGCGGCGTCGGCCAAGCCGACGCGCTGGTCTGATCCGGCTGCCTGGCCGGACCGGCACGTGCCCGTCGCAGGCGACAAGGTCACCATTCCTGCGGGCAAGGCCGTCGTCCTCGACGTCAGCACGCCGGCGCTGAACGGTCTGACGATCGACGGCAAACTCAGCTTCGCGAACACGGCCGACCTCGAGCTGACCACCGAGTGGATCATGCTGCACGGCGAGCTGGAAATCGGCACCGAAGCCAAGCCGCATACACGCAAGGCGACGATTACCCTCACTGACAACGTCAAAGGCGAAGACATCGGTGTTCCCGCAGCGACTGTCGCGAGTGAGCGCGTTGACCGCGGGATCATACTCATGGGCGGCACCCTGAACCTGCATGGGGACCGCAAGCACACGTGGACCAAGCTGGCCAACACCGCCAACGC
>Ga0335085_10017028_pt1 | contig 10482 bp, 12 predicted proteins | sample Lox_Sample_45_FD_206712 | JGI IMG/M metagenome (GOLD analysis project Ga0335085, IMG submission 206712) | Soil microbial communities from Loxahatchee National Wildlife Refuge, Florida, United States - Lox_Sample_4.5 | ecosystem: Environmental > Terrestrial > Soil > Wetlands | place: USA...
CCGCTGCGGCTGGAGATTTCGGTAGCTTGGCCCCGCCTGACTTTCCGGCGGCCCAAATTTCGCGACCGTTCGCAGCGAAGAACTGCGAGGCCGGTACTAATCACTGTCCCACGCTCGCTTGGGAGGACGAACTTGCGCGCGCGGATTTCCCCGGCAGAAGAGTCTGCGAGCGCCGGCCGCGGCCAGACATGGTGGGTCGCGGCGCCGCCCACTATGGCGGCTGCAAGGGCCGGGGGAAGAGTTCGTTTGTTCAACAGGTCACAGGACAGCCTCCGCTCCCGTCAGTTGCCTCACCCCGCCTGACCTTCTGAACGGGACCAGTCCATTCCACCCAAAGCACAGAAGAATCGTCCCTACGGTGAAAATGTAGCGGTGTGAACGGTTTGGGCAGTTAAAGGCGACGCGGGTGGATTCTCGCGTGCAGTGGGATTGGCATGAAACCTGAAGAGGCCGCGCCTCCGTTTGAGACTTGGCCAGAACACTTGAAGGATATCGGCGACAAGGAACTGACCGACCTGGCGGGAGACTATTGCTGGCTCGTAGAAAAGAATCGCCCCGAGGATCAACGCGCTGAGTTTCAACGGCGGCGAGAAGCCATCCTTGCCGAGTGCGAGCGGCGCGGATTAGAGAAAGCTGCAAAGAGTTGCCGGCCGCCCGGATTCCACGAGGAGTAGCGCCGCCCAGGGTTGCTCCCCGGCGTTACAAACGATTCCCGTTGCGCAGGATGAAATCACGAGTGAACTGCCCGACGGACGGAACGCCGCAATTGCGCATCGTCATGGCGAGCTCCGCGCGGAGAATATCGATCACGCGCTCGACGCCCGGCTGGCCATAGGCTGCCAGACCCCACACATACGGCCGTCCGATGCCGACGGCGCGGGCGCCGAGGGCCAGCGCTTTGAAGATATCGGTGCCGCGGCGGAAACCGCCATCGACCAGGACCGGGAGATCGTGTCCGACCGCATCCACCACCTCCGGAAGGATGTCAATGGTGCCGCGACCGGTCTCGGTGGCGCGGCCCCCGTGGTTGGAAACGATCACGCCGTCGGCGCCGTGCTCGCGGGCCAGAGTGGCGTCTTCGGCGGTCTCGATGCCTTTGAGCAAGAGCTTCATTTTGGTCATCTTGCGGAGGCGGTCGAGGTAACTCCAGTCGGCGCCGGGGGGGTTCATTTCCCCGGAGAGGCCGGCAAACATGGGTTTGACGCGATTGCGCGAAGTCCCCTGGTTGAACTCAGGGCCGGCGGCGTGGCAGGAAGAGCACTCGCGGGTATCGGAGCGGGAGAGGCGCACTACGGTTTCGGAGTTGCGGCCACCGAGGACGTCGATGGTCCAGACAAGCACCTGGCAGCCCGCGGCCTCTACGCGGCGCACGAGTTTCTCCGTCTCGGGCCACGCTTTTGGCATGTAGAGCTGATACCACGGCGGCTCGCCCAGTTCCCTGGCTACGTCCTCGACGCTGGTGGAGGATACCGTGGAGAGCATCTGCACGACCTGTTTCGCTTTAGCGGCACGGGCGGTCGCGAGCTCGCCGTCGGCATGGAAGGCGCGCTGTGCGCTGACGGCGCTGTAGTACACCGGGGATGTCCAGCGCTTGCCGAAGAGTTCGAAGCCCAGGCCGGGAGTCGCGGCGCCCACTAAGTGGCGAGGGCGGACCTGGTAGTGCTGCATCGCCTCGCGATTGGCCTTGACGGTAAGGTCGTCATCGACGCCTGTCGCCATGTAGCCCCAGTGGGCCGGCGGAAGCGCTTGCCGCGCGAGGGATTCGAAATCCAAGACACTCAAGGCGTCCTTGATGGGCGGTTGTTGCGCGACGGCTGCCAGCGGGCTGGCGGCCAGGAAGCGGAGGAATTCGCGGCGCGCAGAAAGATGCGGCGTCATGGAGCCGGATTATATCACCAGGCAGTCACAAGCCATTTAGCGGTGTTCGCCGATGATTGAGGTTGGGCGCCTTGTTCAGGGTAAGGCCGCCCGCAGTTTTTTGACCTGAGTTCGGTGGTCGAGCAGGTGCAGGCGTTGAAGCAGGGCGTATTCTTTCCAGTGAAGCTCCGCAAAGAAGATCTGCGGCCCGGCCGACCCGTCCTCGAGCTTTCGCGTCGCGACCATCACCGTTCGAACCGTGGGAGCGTTCGCGGCCGCGTCTTCGCCGGTTGCCGATTGGAGCGTTTCGAACATCGCCCGATTCGCCTCCTGCAACTCCGAGAGAAGCGTCTCCCAGGGCGCCCACTCGGCGGCGCCCGAGCGCAGGGCTTCATAAACGGGTGGAAGCGGGGGCCGGCGGCCGGCCAGCAGGTGACGCAGTTCCTCCGTGCCGCGAACCTGGGTTTGCGCGATGTGGTCGACGACTTCGGCGATCGTCCATTTGCCTGGAATCGGCCGGATCCGGGCTTGCGCCGGGGACACATCAGCCAGCACGGTTTCCAGTTCGGTGGCGGCATTGCGAATCCGCTCGCGGATTGCCGAAGGCGTGAGTTCCACGGATCGCGCCTTCAGGTACGCGAGCATGCGGATCGACTCTGGAGCGAGCGGGGATCCGTCGACTGCGGTGATCTCAGTCATTCGAGCGTTAGACGAATCGCGGCGGGATCGGTCTCAGCGGCTCCGGGAGGGGCCAGAGTACCGATGCGGCCGGACTAAATTGCCACAACTTTCTGACCATCGCCGCCGCGCGGCATACCTCGGTAGGGTTGATTTTTCACGGCTTCAGTCAACCAGCATGACCGATTGTGGGACCACAAGACCGAAGGGTCGTCAACTCTGCGCACTCGACGTTCTGAACCCGGACGAAGCGATCAGTTTGGGCTCCTTCTCATGTGGCCAGGCAAGCTCGTGAATCACGGTAATTCACTCTGCTTCCAAGCCGAAATCGACGATTCTGGACCAGGAGACAGAAGCCATGAAAAAGCCAGTGTTTACAATACCCTACGCGGCTGGACCGACACGCCGCACGTACCACTTTCCCACGACGCCGTGCAGCGCCTTGGCGGTTCTGCTGTTGAGCATCGGCGTTTTTGCCCAAACGCCGACATCCAGAAACGAATTCGTCATTCGCAATGCTCGGATCTTTGACGGATCGCGCGTGACGGCCAACGGTGATGTCTGGGTCAGGAACGGAATGATCGAGGCCGTTGGTGCCAACCTCAATGTGCCCGCCGCGATCCGCACGATCGATGGCTCAGGGCGCACTCTTCTGCCCGGGCTCATCGACCATGGGGCAGGACAAGTTGCTCAAGTCCGCACTCGCATTGGGCGTAACCACCGAACTGGATATGGGTGCGTCGCCTAAATATGCCGATCAGATCGAAAATGAGCAGGCCCAGGGACGCCGTTTGGATCTCGCAGATCTGCGAAGTTCGCGGAGCCAGCCTACGGCGCCCGATGGCCACGGCACGGAATATGGCATCCCTATACCGACCATTTCATCGCCCGAAGAGGCCCGAGCAGTGGTGGATGCGCTGGTTGCCGAGGGCGCCGACTTCATCGGGGAAATCGTGTACGACGACGGCAGTGAATTCGGCGTGCGGCTCCACGCCCATCACCAAGCAAAAGGTCTGGAGGAACGAGCCATGCCCTTGCGGGAGCAGCAAGAAGTTTAGGAAATGCTGCGGCGCCTGAGTGCCTGGGCGGCAAATCCCAGGGCGCGTCTCTCGCGATCAAGGCCGTCACTCTGTGGTTGCGCTCCAAGCGAACTCAAATTGAGAAAAACCGCCCGACAAGAGAGCAATAAGAGACAAAGGTGTGGCTCCCCGGCAACTGCTGTTTCCGACCGTTTCTCCGCTGGCATCACGACAGCAGCCGAAGTGATGCTATGATGAAAACATGAGGACCACAGTCACGTTAGAGCCGGATGTGCAGGCTCTCATCCATACTGCCATGAAGGAGCGCGGGATCTCCTTTAAGGACGCGCTCAACTCGGCCGTGCGTGCTGGCCTAACGCAGGGGAGATCCAAGCGGCGCAACTTCGTGCAGAAGTCCTATTCTCTCGGCAGCGACCAGAATTTCAGGTGGGACAAGGCGCTGGAAGCCGCAGCCGCCCTGGAAGATGAGGAATTGGGCCGGAAATTGTCTTTGCGCAAATGATAGTTGTCGACGTTAACCTTCTCATCTACGCGGTCAACGAAGATTCTCCCGACCACAGGAAGGCCAAGTCGTGGCTGGAAGCTGCGGTGTCTGGAACGGAAACCATTGGCCTCCCTTGGATTGTCCTTCTGGCATTTCTCCGGTTGACCACGAGACCAGGACTCTTTCAAAAGCCGCTGAGCGTCGACGCGGCGTTCGGCATAGTCGACGCTTGGCTGCAGCAACCTTCGGTGACTGTACCTGAACCCACTCCACGCCACCTGCAAACGATGCGTGATCTGATTTACCCGCTGGGTACTGGCGGCAATCTCACTTCGGACGCTCATCTAGCGGCCCTGGCGATCGAACACGGCGCCGAGCTTTGCTCAACCGACAATGATTTCGGGCGGTTTAACCGGCTCCGCTGGCGCAATCCGCTCGCTCGTTGAAGGATCGGGCAGTTCTCCAGTTCGAAATCCTGCCAGGAACGTCGCGAAGAGACCCTGTTGCCAATTTTGACGTCAAACGCGGGGCGACAGGCCAATAGGACCCTTCAGCTGAGACCCAGTTGACTGCACGAGTCGCCTACAGATGGTCTTCGCTAAATCGTCTGGAGACCAAGGCCAGCCAAGTACCTATAGGTCTCATTATAGAACCGCGGATCTCGCGTGGGGTCGTGAGCATCCCCCGGAGGAACGAAAATGACCATACCCTGTCTCGCCCGTGTCAGCAGGACTCGATACGCATTGAGCTGAAATCGCTTTCGGTCAGGCTTGTGGATCATCGTCCACGCATCGCCTCGGAATGCATGGTGACGCCACGCCTGCCCGTCCATTCGAAGATCGGCGTCCCATGTCAAACAAATCCAATCAAGTTCCAAGCCCTGAATTTGAAACTCTGTCGCGGCATCCTCCAAGTAGAAGCTGGATCGCGTGTCTCTCCGATCGTCTAAAAACCAGTGAACGGGGTCGATCTCGACGCGAATATCGATGGCATGCGGCTTGAGGCGCTGTGCCTGGGAAGATGCTACTAGGCCATAGCGTTCGGAGCCGCGGGCCTGCCCAGGAACCCATTGTTTGGCGCTCTGGAGGTCACGGGTGATTGCGATCGGATATTGTTTGGAAACTTCTCGAAGTAAGTTTCTGGCCGGCTCAACCTCGCAATCAAGCACCGCCTTGACGAAGGCCGAAACCTTCTCGGAACGGAAGGACCGCATTGAGGTTGCCAAGTGTAATCTTGCGTCGAATGTGAAGTTGTTTTGAGTGCCAAGTGCATTAACGGAGGTCCCGGCAGCGTACTCCGATTCCGCTAGGTTCGGCGAAACGTAGGCCAACCAATGCGGAAACCGGAGACGCAGAGCCTCGAGCCATTCGCCAATTCCCGCTTCGCCCGTGTGGATCTCCTGGCCGCCGCCAACGAGGCAAATGACGACCGCCCAGTCTGGATGTCTATCGAGGTAGGAGATCAGGAATTCCGGCTCAGACGAGTTGAAGTTGGGGACCCTTTTCCGGCGCTTCATGAAATCAGCTGTTTTGTCACGGTTCCATGCACGTTGTGCTTCGTCGAAGATCACGACATGGTCGTAGGGTGGGTCCGGTCTCCGCATGCCTTCATCGCGGAAATGGTGCACGTTCTGAATGAAAGCCTTGACCGGTTGTCGGATCACGCCTTTTCGCACGCGCTTTTTCATCCTCGTCAATTCATCGCGAACGAGTGCTTCCTGGAGAACGGCAACCAGCGGCCCGTTTCCAGAAAGAAAGACAGCGCGGGACTCGCCGAAATCCCGGCGGCAAGTCGCAACATTGAGTCCGACCAGCGTCTTTCCCGCTCCAGGCACACCGGTCACGAAGATGATTGCCTTCCGGTGTTCCCGCTGTACCCTTTCGACGATGCCGTCCACGGCCGTAGAGGTAACACTCAGGTTTGTTGCACCAGCGTCGTGCCGTGAAATCGCCTCGACGGAATGTCGAAAGTATAGTGAACGGGCAGCTTCAATGATGGTCGGCGTAGGATGGTACGGCGACTTTTCCCACTCAACAGCGTCCAACGGCAGCCCCTTCGCGAGCTCAACCGCGTCAGCCACTGCCGGAGCGATGCCGGCGGAGTTGCATCGTCGGGGTGGGCGTACCTGATCGAAACTTGGGTCTTGCCAATTTGCATCGCTAAAGGCAGCCTCGGTAGCCACCAGCAATGGAAAGATTGACGCATTATGACTGGCCCGGTGGAAATTCTTCAAATCAAGAGCATAGTCCCACACCTGGTTGTAATGGGCCGTTCGATACAGCTTTTCGCCAACCTTGAACTCTACGGCCAGAATGGCGGACCCAACAATGAGAACCGCATCAATGCGGCTGGCCAGCCGAGGCACGTCGAACTCGAGATAGATTGTTCCCGCGATATCGTTCAGCGCAGGTGCAAGAATACCGATCTCCTCTTCCCACGCCCGCAGTTGTTCGAGTTCTACATCATGGCCATGCGCCTTAACCAGTTTTCCGGTAACATAGACGGGATCTTCCGAAAGAAACGCCTGGACCGTGGCCCCGTAATACGCGGAAAGCCAGTGCTCCGCTGCTTCATTCTCCACGGACTTCATTATAGAGTCGTAGTGCTGATGGCCTCCACATCAATTTGGAGAGTTGGCCGCCAGTGCTGTCGGGATGGTTGGAAGAGGGGTATGGTATCGGTATCGGCCCTGCAAACGATGCGTGATCAGATTGCGCTGCCAGGCATCGCTGGCAGTCGCACTTCGGACGCCTATCTTGGGGCTATAGCGATTGGGGCCGGGCCCATCGCATAACGATTTCGGGAGGTTGGCCCCGCCGCGTTTAAAGCGCCGACCGGGAGTTCTCTGGTTCGAAAACGCTGTCAACTGAGATGGCTCAATTCCCACCTGACACACTGCGATTGACAGCCTTCCGCAACCGGCGCTTGGGCGAGATCTCTACATGACCAAATCCGCCCGCGCGCAGTGCCATCGCCACGGGGCTGCGTGCGAAGAAGCTTTGAAGCGGCGGCCCAACACGGAGGCAGGAACAGCAGAGCCGGAACTGCCGGTACGCTATGACTTGCGCTATTCTTTCCGGCATGAAGCGGAAGCGTACCGCGCCGCCGAAGCTCCAGCCGTGGCCGGGCTCGATATTCGAGCTGAAGATCAAGTGGGAAGATTGGATAACTGACCGGCATCTTTGGGTGTTTCTGGAACGCCGCGTACCGGGCAAGTTCGGGCGCCTGGAAGCCATGCACTCGATTGTTCCGAAGGGCCGCAGGAAAAGCGAACTGGAGAGCATCTTTGGGTCGGCGCGATACCGGCGCGGCATGCTGGACAGCGCTCGCGAACTCTTCCGGAGCGCTGGCGTGCCCGACGATCAAGCTGCGGAGTTCATGCAGACGATCACGAAGGAGTTTCCTTACCCGACCCCCAACGAGGTGTTCGAAGAGGAGATTTCCAACCCGCTGCTCACGATGGCGTTGGGCGACCGCTACAAGGAACTCAGCTACTATCGGACCGGAGTGCCGGAACTGACCGAAGATGATCGAGCCCTGATCGGGCAATGCCTGGCGGCACTTGAGACGAAGGTCAGGGAAGATCCCGCAGATCGCCGGAGATTCTTGAAATTCGTGCTTGGCCGTGGTCTGCTCTAAGGGCGACAGCCAACCCGCGCGTTATACTGGGGTCAGGAGCGGCGATGAACGACGAGTTGCAAGAGCTTCGGAACAGTGGGTACAAGCCTGTGCTTGTCGGCCCGCAGCCGTTCTCGCTCGACGAGATCCTGCGCAACGTCGATCCTGCACCCGATGAGGAGACCGAGCGCTTCGTGGCTGCCATCTATGCGGACCGCCGCCAGGGGCAGTCGAAGACTCCCCGTCCGAATGAGCCAAATCGTCGTCGATACCGACGTCGCTTCCTACATCTTCAACTTCCACTCGCTGGCGCAGCAGTACGTCGACGCGCTTCGCGGTTCTGATCTGATCCTGTCCTTCATGTCGGTCGCCGAACTCCGGATGGGCGCGATGTCCGCCGGTTGGGAAAGCCAACGGCGACTTCTACTTGAGCGGTTCGTCCGCGGTTTCGAGATCTTCTACGCGGATAACGACCTCTGCACGGTTTGGGCGAGGATCCGCACTGACGCCCGAGCCGCAGGCCGAGCGATCAGTCCCCAGGACGCCTGGATTGCCGGGACTGCGCTGGCGTTGGATGTGCCACTCGCGACGAACAATCGTCGCGATTTCGAGAACGTTCGGAATCTGCGGTTGCCGTCTCTGTAACGATCAGTCTTGCCACGATCGTGCCGGTGCCGGCATCGTACGTGAGTGATTCGACGTAATTCCGGATTTCGTTGAGATCGACGTTCGCGTCCGCCTTCTTTGAGATTTGCCGCTCCACGGCCCTATCGATTGCATACGCCGCAACCTGGTTGCCGCAGGGCGGCAGCCCACCAGCCGTGGAGCGGCACCGGTAATAACGATAGACACGAGGCCCCTTCCGGATCGTATGCGGACTCATGCCCCGTCCACACGCCGCACACCGCAATACGCCCTTCAGCGGCCACTCGACCGCGAGCCGGTTGCCCGGCTGTCGGGTCCGTCTCGATTCGAGCCGTTCAGCGGCGGTATCGAACAGTTCCTTCTCAACAATCCGTTCGTGGTGGCCGGATCGCACCGAGCCGCCATCGCGAAACAGGCCGATGTAAACAGGGTTTCGAAGCGTGGCTATAACCTGGCGCGCCGTCCAGAGGTTGCCCGTCTTAGTGAGCCACCCGCGCGCATTCGCCTCCTCGGCGATCACTAGCGGACGCTTGCCTTCGGCGGCGGTGCCGAACATCCACTTGACCGCGGGTGCCTCGTTCGGGTTCACCACCAACTGTTTCGTCCTGGGGTCGCCGTCGTAGCCGTAGGGGACCGCGCCGGCAACGCGGCGCCCCTTGGCCTTCAGCCGCGCGCGAGCGTCGGCTATTCTGGACGCGATCATCTCCCGCTCGAATTCTGCAAATGACGCGAGGATATTGAAGATCAGGTGGTCGTGCGCGGTGGACCCAAGCTCAGGGGCGGTAACGATGAACAGGCTGACGCGGTGTTTCCGGAACTCCTCCAGTAGCCGCACATATCCGATCAGGCTGCGGGCGAGCCGGTCGAACCGGTGAACAACCACCTGATCGACTCCGTGCTCACGCACCAAGGCGAGCAGGCGTTGCAGCGCCGGGCGGTTCAGCGTCGCGCCTGAGGCGCCTTCGTCGTCGAAGCGCTCATCTATCGCGACCCACCCGAGAACGCTTTAGGACTCCATGTACGAGCGGCAAATGTCGTACTGGATTTGGCAACTTGAGAGGGCATCGTCGGAACTGACGGACTGGCGGGTGTAGATCGCACATCGAACTGGGCTTTCGGCGGATCAGCGCTGACGCGAGCGTGGCAAACCACCACCCCGAGAGATATAGTGGTTTCTCGGCGGCGAACCTCTCAGTTGAAAATCAATCGGCTTGGCCCACCAGCACGAACCCCCCTGTCAACTTCGCGCACGTGTCAACCGGAGAAACGGAGATTCCGAAGCGAAATCCGTGGCCTCCAACATGAACCCCAGGGGTTCATGTTGCACCCCGGCGGCGCGCCTTTCGAAATGGAGACTCCGGGCGGACAACTACCTCCAAAATGTTTGGGATAAAGGGCCGGCTCGGAAGCGCTCGTGTCAACCTGGGCGTCGGTCCGGCTGGACCTATAGGACGGTGGCTCCCCAAAAAGACGAGGTTCGAACTGAGTCTCCAAGATGCAAGTTATTGACATTAAAGCAACTCTCGGAACGAAGCAAACGGCATACGAAACCGGTGCCGCTCCAGCTCAGCTTTCATCCGATCAGCGTCATCAACGCAAATCACGCCGGCGCGGATCGCGACCAGGAGAATGCCTGCTGTGTTTATGATCCGGCCAGAGCCAAGGCGGGCTAATGCCTCCCGCCGAAATACCTTCTTCTCATCCGACGCGACTAGCCAACCGCGAGTCTGCGCGATGCTCAGGCATGCTGCTTCCCCAGATCCCATGATGGCCACTAGTTCAGCAAACAGCTTGAGAGTAGCCAAATCGTCAATCGTGATCGCGCGCAGCGCGCCAGCAGTAATGGTCGCTTGCAACACTTCGCCCTGGCCAGGATCCGTCACCTCCCGCACGACTTCATCCGGAACTACGAATTCGTAGCCGGGCAGCGTGCCCAGGATTCCGAGGCACTGTGTGTGAATCAAGTTGATGATAATATTCGCGTCGGTCAGAACGATGCGAACGACGGCCGAGGCGAGGCTCATCACTCACCCGGAACTAGGGCCGGTTCCGGCTCACTGTCATCCAAACCCGCACTCTCGATCAACATCTGAACGGTTTGGGTCGAGATACCAACACGGCCAGCAAGCTGTTGCAGCTTGCTCTTCGTGATGCGATCCC
>Ga0335085_10017029_pt1 | contig 10482 bp, 8 predicted proteins | sample Lox_Sample_45_FD_206712 | JGI IMG/M metagenome (GOLD analysis project Ga0335085, IMG submission 206712) | Soil microbial communities from Loxahatchee National Wildlife Refuge, Florida, United States - Lox_Sample_4.5 | ecosystem: Environmental > Terrestrial > Soil > Wetlands | place: USA: Florida...
ATCTCTATTCCCTTGAATGTCGGAGGGGTCGGCCTGCTGATCTATGCCGCGGCAGCCGGTGGATTCAACACCAACCTGCGCTGGGTGACAGCGTTGCTTGCCCTCGAGCTCTGCATTTTGCTTTTCTATTCGCTGCGATTGCACCTGGAGATTGGCTACTGGGTTTCCATGTTTCTGCTGATCATCCTGGTCGGCCTTGGCAACCATCATTGGGCGGCCAGCCATTGCGCCGAACAAAAGCTTCGCCTCGCCAATGACGAAATCGAACACCTGGCCAAGGTCGCCGAACGTGAGCGCATTGCTCGCGACCTGCACGACGTGCTCGGCCATACGCTTTCGCTCATTACTCTCAAATCCGAACTGGCGCGCAAGTTGGTGGATCGCGATCCGGAGCGCGCCAAGCAGGAGATGCACGAGGTTGAGAGCGCGTCGCGCGCCGCCCTCGCCGATGTTCGCGAAGCGATCCGCGGATACCGGAGCAACGGGATCTTCGCCGAACTGGCTCACGCCCGCGCGGCGCTCGAGACTGCAGGGGTCACGGTCGAATGCGAAACCGACACCGTGCCCTTGAGCCCGGATCAGGAATCTGTGCTGGCGTTGGCTTTGCGCGAGGCAGTCACCAATGTAGTTCGCCATGCTGAGGCCCGCCGCTGCAACGTCAGCCTGAAGCGCCGCGAGTCGCTCTGCACTCTCGAAGTTGCCGACGATGGGCGCGGCGCTGCCGGCCCGGAAGGCAACGGACTCCGCGGCATGCGTGAGCGTTTGGAAGCACTCGGAGGCTCGCTCCGCCTTCTCAGTTCCAACGGAACCCGCCTGATTATCGATTTACCTCTCGCCTCAGCCGCCTCTGCTCTGCGAAACTGAGGGCATGCCCGGCACCAGGCGCGACAAGATCCGCGTCGTGATCGCGGAAGACCAGGCCATGGTCCTCGGCGCCCTCGCGGCTCTGTTGGAAATGGAAGACGACATCGAGGTCGTCGCCCGCGCGCGCACCGGCAGCGAAGCCTTGAAGCAGGTCCAGGAGGTTCGTCCCAACGTCTTCATTACCGACATCGAGATGCCGGAAATGACGGGACTTGAGGTGGCGGCCGAACTGAAGCGGCGCGGCGCTCTGGTACGCGTCATAATCCTGACGACATTCGCCCGTGCCGGTTATCTTCGCCGGGCGCTGGAGGCAGGAGCGTCCGGATACCTACTAAAAGACATGCCCGCTGAGCAGCTCGCCGACGCTGTCCGTCGGGTACACACGGGACTGCGCGTGATCGATCCGCAACTGGCGGCCGAAGCCTGGACCAACGAACCCGATCCCCTCACAGACCGGGAACGCCAGGTTTTGCGCCTGGCAGGTGAAGGAGTGGCCAGCTCCGACATCGCGACTGAACTGAACCTGTCGGAAGGCACGGTACGTAACTATCTGTCGGAGGCCATCAACAAGCTGGGCGCCGCCAATCGCACGGAGGCAGCCCGCATCGCCCGATCCAAAGGGTGGCTCTAACGATCGGCGCAAGACAGCCTGACCTTTTCTACAATCATTGTGAGGAGAACAGCAATGAAAGCCGCCGTCCTCACAAACCCCGCCCCAATTGCCGAACGCCCTCTTCGCATCGCGGATGTGCCACAAACCAAGCCGGCGACCGGACAGGTCCTGCTGAGGGTTCGCGCCTGCGGAGTGTGTCGGACGGACCTCCACATCACCGAAGGCGAACTGCCGCAGCGACGCAATCCTCTGATCCCGGGTCATCAAATTGTCGGCGATATAGTCGGTGGCGAGACCGACGAATTGCCGCTCGGCACCCGCGTCGGCGTCTCCTGGGTGGGCGGTATCGACGGCACCTGCTGGTATTGCAGACACGATAAAGAGAACCTATGTGATTCACCTACATTCACCGGTTACAGCGTCGACGGGGGATACGCACAATACGCCGCGGCTCGCTCGGATTTCGTCTTTACGCTGCCCGCGTCGCTCGATGACCTGCATGCCGCGCCCTTGCTTTGTGCCGGCATCATTGGCTTCCGCAGCCTGCGCGTCGCAGAGGTACAGGAAGGCGAACGCGTCGGACTCTTTGGCTTCGGGGCCTCGGCGCACCTGGCCATCGATGTGCTACATGCGTGGAAATGCGAAGTTCATGTCTCGACGCGCGGAGAGTCGCATCGCAAACTCGCTGAGTCGCTGGGTGCAAAATGGGTTGGCCGCGAAACTGACAAGCCGCCCTGCGAACTTGACCGGGCGATAACGTTTGCTCCCAGCGGAGACGTCGTCATCGCCGCGCTTAGCAGCTTGCGTAAAGGCGGAATCGTAGCCATCAACGCGATCCACCTCGACCACATCCCGCAATTCGATTTTGACAAGTTGTTATGGGGAGAGCGCCAGCTTCGCAGTGTCACCAACATGACTCGGGAGGATGCCCGGGACTTTCTGCAAATAGCTGCCGGGATCGGAATGCGTCCCAAAGTGACGTCATTCCCGCTTGACCAGGCCAACGAGGCTCTACTCGCGGTCAAGCGCGACGCCATCGACGGCGCCGCGGTGCTTGTGATGTGAGGGAGCGACGCTACGCCGTCGCCGGGTCTTTACCTTCCGTCGCGACGCCCAGCTCTTCGAACGCTTTCTGTGCTTTCTTAGCGTCGAACTTACTGTCGCGCGCGAGTCGTGACAACGCCGCCGTCACGATCGACTCGGCGTTGATCTCAAAATGACGCCGCAGATGCTGACGATTGTCGCTACGTCCGAAACCGTCGGTGCCCAGGGTCACCAGCCGCTCGCGCAGCCACGGTGAAAGTTGATCGGGTACGACCTTCATGTAATCAGTCGCCGCAATGATGGGCCCTTCAGCGCCTTCAATCGCCGTAAGAATATACGGCTTTTTCTCCGCTTCGGCGGGATGCAGGCGATTCCACCGCTCCGTGCCAAGCGCATCGCGCCGCAGTTCGTTGTAGCTGGTCACGCTCCACACGTCGGCGTTGACGCCGTACTTCTCTGCCAGGATCTCCTGCGCACGAATCGCTTCATTCAAAATTGGACCGCTGCCGAACAGCTGAACCGCCGCCTTGCCCTTCGCCGCAGCACGGAATTTATAAATCCCGCGCAAGATGCCTTCTTCCACTCCCTTCGGCATCTCCGGCATGGGATAGTCTTCGTTGTACACCGTGATGTAGTAGAACCGGTCTTCATTCAACTCGTACATGCGGCGAATGCCGTCGTGCACGATCACCGCAATCTCGTAGACATATGCCGGATCGTACGCGTGACATGTCGGAACGGTACTGGCCAGCACGAGGCTGTGCCCATCCTGGTGCTGCAATCCTTCGCCCAACAGGGTCGTACGTCCAGCCGTAGCCCCCATCAGGAACCCTCGACCGCGGGCATCGGCAAACGCCCAGACCAGATCGCCAATGCGCTGGAACCCGAACATCGAGTAGTAGGTGAAGAAAGGAATGGTGATGACGTTGTAGTTTGAGTACGATGTTCCCGCGGCGGTAAACGACGCCATCGAACCCGCCTCAGTAATTCCCTCTTCGAGGATCTGGCCGTCCTTCTCTTCGCGGTAGTAGAGCAGCATGTCCTGATCATGCGGCTTGTAGAGCTGACCCTGGCTGGCGTAAATGCCCACCTGCCGGATGATCGACTCCATACCGAACGTGCGGCCTTCATCGGGGATGATCGGCACCACCCGCTTCCCAACCTTCGGGTCCTTCAGCAGCTGACGCAGCATGCTGACGTATCCCATGGTCGTAGAAACGGCACGCCCCTTCGATCCGGCCAGCGATTCAGAGAATTCTTCCAAGGCTGGCCCCTGGAACTCGATGGGCTTCAGTTCACGGGTGGGCATGAATCCGCCGAGCTGACGCCGCCGCTCGCGCATGTACTTCAACTCTTCGCTGTCGTCCGCGGGACGATACAGCGATCCATCGCGCGCCGCGGACTCTGGAATCGGAATATCAAACCGCGTACGGAATGCCGATAGCGCCTGGTCGGCCAGCTTTTTTTCCGAGTGCGTCGCATTGCGCGCCTCAGCCGAGCCGAGCCCATAGCCCTTGACCGTCTGTGCCAGGATTACCGTCGGTGAGCCCTTGTGTTCCACCGCTCGCAGATATGCGTTATAAACCTTCTGCGGATCGTGGCCGCCGCGGGTCAGGCGATGCAACTCGTCGTCGCTCAAGTGCTCGACCAGCTGCAACAGCTCGGGGTGCTTTCCAAAGAATTCTTTGCGGATGTAGGCTCCCCCCTTCGCCTTGAAGCTTTGCAGTTCGCCGTCCACGCACTCTTCAATGCGCTTGAGCAGCAAACCCGACTTGTCGGCAGCAAAAATCGGATCCCAATCGGTGCCCCAGAGCACTTTGATTACATTCCAACCCGCGCCGCGGAACGCCGCCTCCAGCTCATTGACGATTTTTCCGTTGCCGCGCACCGGTCCGTCGAGTCGCTGCAGGTTGCAGTTCACTACGAAGATCAGGTTATCGAGTTTCTCGCGGGAACCCAGAGTAAGCGAACCCATGGTTTCGGGCTCGTCCGTTTCGCCGTCTCCGACAAACGCCCACACCTTGCGCGGGGTCGCGGCAATCAGCCCGCGGTTTTCCAGATACCGCATGAACCGAGCCTGATAAATCGCGTTCAACGGCCCGATCCCCATCGACACAGTCGGAAACCGCCAGAAATCGGACATCAGCCAGGGATGCGGATAGGACGACAGGCCTGGAGTATCGCGAAGCTCATGCCGGAAATTCTTGACCTGCTCTTCGCTCAGGCGGCCTTCGAGAAATGCGCGAGCATAGACACCCGGCGAAGCGTGGCCCTGGAAGTAAATAAGGTCGCCCGGCTCGTCGCCGTAGTTGGCATGAAAGAAGTGATTAAATCCGACTTCCAGCAGAGTGGCGAGAGAGGAATAGGTCGAGATGTGCCCGCCAATACCGGGATCCTTCTTGTTTTGGCGATGTACCATCGCCATTGCGTTCCACCGGATCAGGCTCTTAATGCGCCGCTCCAGCTTGCGGTCACCCGGATAAGGCACCTCCTCGGCTGCAGGAATCGAATTGAAGTAAGGCGTATTGAGCTGCACCGGCACATCGACGCCCGCGCTCCGCGCCCGTTCTACCAACGCACCCAGCAATTCCGTGCCGCGGCTGGGTCCTTCCTGATCGACGAGTTCGTTGAATGCCTCAATCCACTCCGCAACTTCTTCTTTGTGATCCACTTCCGGCTTGACGGGGAACGCGATGACAGGATTCATTGATTTGTGCAGCGCCATGACGACCTCTGGAATATGCCGCCCATCCCCGCCAAGAGCAAGAAATGCGGCTAAAGAATCGGTTTTGTATAACTTACCACTTACCTTAATGGATGCCTTCGCTACGGATTCGCTTCTTTAATCGGCAGGCCTGATCGACGGCCGCAAGGCTGAGCCCGGTGGCAACTGGCTCAACTCACAAATAATCCCTGCCGCTACGATGGCGGCGTCGGTCCAACCAGGAGCGGCAGGTGAACCGTTAAAACTGCTTCCCCACGAAGCCGGACACCGCTTAAGGATTGCCTTAAGTTTAACAGACACCTCGGGCGTCACGCATCGTGGGGACAGGATAATTCGCGCTCTACTGGCAGGCTTCGTGATCGCAGTCGCAGGCGATCTCCACCTCTTCGCTGCCTGCGGTCTTGCAATAGTCACTGCAGTATTTTTCGCCCTCGGCAACCGTGCACACACAGGGCTCGTGCGCACAAATGTGTCCTTCTTCGTTAGCCATATCGCTCTCCTTCGGAAAAGTGCGCCCCAACGCCGAAAGCCTACGATGACCTTCCTGCGCCAAGGCCGAACGGGGATTGAGAGTATCAGATTCCCGGCTTCCCAGAGCTTAAAATCACCGCAAAACCTGCCGGGGGAAAACTGCGCATCCAAACGCAAATTGCGCAGGCATTGCGCCTGCGCGATGGAGCCAACGGTTGCATCCAGCTCTGGTCGGAGGAAAAACCCGCCTCGTCCCGATCTAAAAGGGACGGTTCATTTGTGCATACACCCACATCCCCGCAAGCGCCAGAATCAACACGCCCGAGGCTGCGGCGAGTATGCGGACAACCGGGGTGATTTTGTTCATCCGCTTGAGCAAGGCTTCCTGCTCCGCGCGGATGTTGGCGGTTGATTCATCCAGGAACAATTGGTCATCCTCATGCATGCTGAGTGTACTGCGATAGATCAATACAACGATCAGCGCCGCAGTTATGACCGCCCAAACGACGCTCAACATCATAATCGGAGACATATGCCACCTCGGTTCAGACGAACCGGCCCTCTCCTCTGGGTGGACTCATGGGGTCGCCCACCAGAAGGGGGCCCTCACTCGCCCACATTATATGCCTCACCTCTGGGAGGGGATGCAAGTTATTTCGCGCTTGCGGAGTGGTGCTGTTTGTGGTGCCGAGCGCCCAGCCGGCCCTTGCGACCCCAACCCTAAGACTGACATCTAATTGTTTGGTGGCACGTTCGGGCTAGCGTGCGATCATTGCATGTTAGCCGTGGATCCGCGCGCCTGTTTGTTATAATCGTGTCAAGCTCTTCAGGAGACGAGGAATGGCAACCACTGTCCCGACTACTGCGACGCCCAGCGTCGATACCAAGCCCATTGCTTTTACCGATACCGCCATTGCGAAGGTGAAAGAGGTCATGGCGCAACAAAATCCCGTTCCGGCGGGACTGCGCGTCGGCGTGGTCGGCGGCGGCTGCTCGGGCTTCCAGTACTCGATGTCGTTCGAGAATGGCGCCGGCATGATGGATAAAACTTTCAACTTCGACGACCTTAAGGTCTTTGTGGACGCAACTTCGCTCATGTATTTGAAGGGTGTCACCGTCGACTACATCGAAACGCTCGAGGGCGCAGGCTTCAAGTTTGAGAACCCGAACGTCAAGAGCACCTGCGGCTGTGGCTCGTCCTTCAACGTGTAGACGCGGCGCAGTCAAGGAATCTCAAAGCCCTGTCCGGTACGACGGGGCTTTTCTTATGTGCAGCGGTCCGGCTCTGTCACGCAACGCCGCGCCGTATTTGGGGTTTCAATAGGGACCTCGGAGATAGCGCCCAGCGGCTGTACCGCGGACGCATCGTCCCTATACAATAGTGGTTTCCCGAGAAATGCTGGCCGGATGAACTCCCGTTAGGAAGACTGGATGAGGTTTTTGCGTAGAAGCACGGTCATCGTACCCTGTCTGTTATTTCTGGTGTTCGAGCTTGGTTGCGGCGATCAGTATCGTCCTATCGCCAATCCTATCGTTTCTCCCGGCGGGCAGCCCCAAAACCTCTACAACGCATACGTTTTGAGCTACAACCCGGTGGGGTTCGGCTCGACTACTCAGATCGACGTCTCCGGCGACTCCAACCAGTCGGTGCTCAGCATGGGATACGGCTCGATTGCAGAGACCTTTCAGGGAGGCGGCGTGTCGGGTGCGATCTTCGTTGCCAACCGCGACGGGGACTCGGTCACCGAAGTGAGCCTGATCGGCACCTTGACCACTACAAACATCGGGCTTTCGCCCGGGTCGCGGCCCGTAGCGCTGGCCACAACCTCCTCGACCCAGGTCTACGTGGCCAATTCGGGCACTAACTTCTTCTGTCCTTTGACGGGATCGGTCAGCGTGATCAGCACTACATCGCTGGTGGCGACAGATACGGTCTGCGTCGGCGTCAGTCCGGTGGCGATCGTGCAGCAACCTTCGGGAGGCTACGTTTACATCGCCAACCAGGGCGACAGCAGCATATCGGTCTTTAACCCGGTGAGCCTGAGTGTTTCCACCACGCTCACGCAGGCCGGCGGTTTGCACCAGAATCCCGTCGCGATGGTCGCCAGTCCTGACGGAGCGTACATTTACGTCGTATCGCAGGGCAACGGAACAACGCCGGGATGGCTCGATATCATCAACACCGCCACGAATACGGTCGGCGCGTCGGTGCAAGTCGGTCTGTCGCCCACGGCGGTTTATTACGACACCTTCCTGAACCGGCTTTACGTTGCCAATACGGGCGACAACACGGTTACGGTCTTCGACGCTACGAACGTTTCCCTGGGGGTGAATCCTGCGATTCCAACGCTGGCAGTGGTTCCCGTGGGAGCGGCTCCAGTCTCAGTCGCAGCCTTGCCGAACGGACGCGCTTTCTACGTAGCGAACTCGGTATCGAGCACGGTCAGTGTGGTGAGCTCGAGCAGCTTCGGTGTAGTGGGAACAATTCCGGTCGGGCAGAAGCCGGTGTTCGTTGCGGCCGAGCCGTCTTCGACCAAGGTCTACACCGCGAACGCATCCGGCGGAACGATCAGCATCATTCAGACTTCGAACAACACCGTGGTGCTGAATATGCCGGCGCCGCAGCAGGACCCGAATTGCGACTCCAAGGTCCAAACCTGCGCGCTGCAACAGCCGGTCATGATCATGACCCGATAAGACGCTCGTCTACGTGACCATGAATTCCTTGCTGCGGAGTTCTTTCACGCGGTCGCGCAGCTTTGCCGCCTGTTCAAACTCAAATCGCTTGGCGGCCTCGCGCATCTCATTTTCCAGCTTCGAAATGTAGGCATCGAGTTCGGCTTGCGACTGGAATTCGGGAATGCCGTCTGACTCGTTGGTTAGATCGACGTAATCGGCCGAAGCGACCGCAACCAACGACATATCCAGCGGGCGCACGATCGACTCCGGAGTGATGCCGTTCTCTTCGTTGTACGCGCGTTGAATGGCGCGCCGGCGATCAGTCTCGTCCATCGCCTGCCTCATCGAGTCGGTGACAGTATCGGCGTAGAGAATCGCACGGCCACTGAGGTTGCGGGCGCAGCGTCCAACGGTCTGGATCAGCGATCCTGATGAGCGCAGGAAGCCTTCCTTGTCAGCATCCAGCACCGCGACCAGCGAAACTTCGGGCAAATCCAGGCCTTCGCGCAGAAGGTTGATCCCGATCAAAACATCGAACTCGCCCTTGCGCAAGTCACGCAGGATCTTGATGCGCTCCAGGGTTTCGATCTCCGAATGCATGTAACGGCAACGCACGCCGACTTCACTGTAATACTCGGCAAGGTCCTCAGCCATACGCTTGGTAAGAGTGGTCACCAGGACGCGCTCGTTCTTTTTCTCTCGTTCGCGAATTTCTTTCAGCAGGTCGTCGATCTGACCTTTCACCGGTCGCACTTCTACTTCGGGATCGATTAACCCCGTCGGGCGAATGATTTGCTCGACGACGACTCCCGCTGATTTCGTCAGCTCATACGGGCCGGGTGTCGCCGAAACGTATATTGCCTGGTTCACACGGTGCTCGAACTCTTCGAAGGTCAGCGGACGATTGTCGAGCGCGCTCGGTAAACGAAATCCGTATTCGATGAGGTTCTGCTTGCGCGAGCGATCGCCATGCCACATGCCACGCACCTGCGGGACCGTCTGGTGCGATTCGTCGACGAACAGCAGGTAGTCGCGTGGGACATAATCCAGCAGCGTTGGCGGGGGCTCGCCGGGCAGGCGCCCGGTGAAGTGGCGCGAGTAGTTCTCGATGCCGTGGCAGTACCCCATCTCCTTGATCATCTCGAGGTCGAAGCGGGTGCGCTGATGAACGCGCTGCGACTCGACCATGCGGCCCTGCTTCTCCAGCTCCGCTTCCCACCACTTTAGTTCTTCGAGAATGCTGTCGATCGCCGACATCTTTCGCTCGGGCTTCATCACATAGTGGCTCTTGGGATAGATGGGGAGGCGCGCGTACTTCTGCTTTACCGTACCGAACAGCGGATCGATCTGGGCCAGCGATTCCACTTCGTCGCCGAACAACTCAATGCGATACGCGTTGTCGTCGTAGGTGGGGAAAATCTCGATGACGTCGCCGCGCACGCGGAAGGTTCCACGGCGGAAGTCTTCCTCGGTGCGCTCATAGAGAATTTCCACCAGCTTGCGCACGATGTCCTGGCGCTTGATCTTCTGTCCCTTCTCGAGGAACAGCAACATGCCGTAGTACGCCTCCGGAGAGCCGAGGCCGTAGATGCAACTCACCGAGGCCACGATGATGCAATCGCGCCGCTCGAAGAGCGAACGCGTCGCGGCCAGCCGCAGCTTGTCGAGCTCGTCATTCACCGTGGCTTCTTTCTCGATGTACACGTCGCCGGCGGGAATGTACGCCTCGGGCTGGTAATAGTCGTAATAGGAGACGAAGTACTCGACGGCGTTGTGCGGGAAGAACGACTTGAACTCGTGATAGAGCTGGGCGGCCAGGGTCTTGTTGTGCGCCAGCACCAGGGCAGGACGATTCATCTGTTCGATGACTTTGGCCATGGTGTAGGTCTTGCCCGAGCCGGTGACGCCGAGCAGAACCTGGTGCTTCTCGCCGTCATACAGGCCGCGGGTAAGCGAGTCGATGGCTTTGGCCTGGTCTCCGGCGGGCTGATACGGGCTGGCTAGCTTGAAATCCATGGGTCGCGGAACTCCATTTCGACTCGTTCGCAGGTCTCACAGAATGCGATTTTGGCGAGTAGATATCTCC
>Ga0335085_10017030_pt1 | contig 10481 bp, 12 predicted proteins | sample Lox_Sample_45_FD_206712 | JGI IMG/M metagenome (GOLD analysis project Ga0335085, IMG submission 206712) | Soil microbial communities from Loxahatchee National Wildlife Refuge, Florida, United States - Lox_Sample_4.5 | ecosystem: Environmental > Terrestrial > Soil > Wetlands | place: USA...
GGCTCGCGCACTCCCTCAAGAAAAGCCCAAAAAGCGACCATCGAAGGCAGCCTGAACTCATAACTGCAGCGGTGGGAAGATTGACGATAACCCCCTCTGGCTTCAGCGCCTGGCCGAAAGGGCCGACAAGCCAGGCCGATCTGGCTGATGGCCTGTTAGACGCATCAGTGACGGAACGCTGACCAGCCGCCGCCGGCCGATCGTCACCGATTGCACTTCGCCTCCACTGATAAGCTCGTAGATCTTTGATCGGCTGAGACCTACCGCCTTGCACGCTTCGGCCACGGAACATGCCAGCCGGTCGCCAAAAGCGATGGCCTCTCCCGGATTCGGATTGGGAATTGTCTCGGTGCCTGTGGTCTCAACGGTCATGGGTTTCTCCTTTTTGACGACGATTCCAAACCAGTTGCGCTCGTTGGCTGCATTCGCTGTAGAATAGGGCTGCGGAAATCGGCCGCTCAATGGCCGGATCGTCGAGCTGGACTGATAGAAATTCGTGATTGTCTGATCCGGTACGCCGTACCCAGGCCGCGCCAAGCTCGCATTGCGCCGTCACAATGTGAAAGTGTGGCGCCGCGTCGCTGGCGCGGTCGTCATTGGGTACGAAACGAACCTTCAATGTTGTCGTGAATGTTCGGATCGAACCCTCCCAGCCGCCATTCTTGGCCCGCGTGAATGTTCCGATCACAGCCATGCTACGTTCTTGCCTCTCTGCGCTGCCGCTTGGAAGGTAAACGACCCTGGCTTTTGAACTGGCGGTCGCCGTCCAAGAACTGTTCCAGCATATAGGGGATAAGATCGCTGACCTTTTCCTCATCCCCGTAAGCACCCTTATAGGCTTCGGCGTAGGCACCCAGCTTCTGGTTTAGGTTGGGATTGACTGTGATTGAGATTTTGACCGGCTTACGGTCAGGCAAACGTGCCAGTTTGAGTTCGGACACCGCTTTCATCCTCTGTAGGGCCGCAAAACTAGGTCTTTGTGAACGATCACGCGCAACGGCCAGCCAGGCCGCACTTTGATCGTCGGCTGGATATTCAGGTTCTTTTGCGTGATTTGCTGGCCAGCCTGATTCACACTGTCCTGTGTGGACTCACGGATCGAGAGCAGCAAGTCGCTCTGGCCGTTGATGGCAAGTTCGCTTCCCACACCCAGCAGGGTGGAAATCGCCACGCCTTTGATAAGTTGCCAAGTGTGATAGTCCACCTGATCTTCCAGACCGGAATACCCCGCGGCATCCGTCGCGGGCAAATTATCAATCTGGATGGATGAGCCGTCCGGCATGATGATCCGTTGCCAGACCAGAAGCGCTCGGCTCTGGCCGAAGGCCACAACACTGTCGTAGGTGCCCACCAGCCGCGAGCCCTGCGGGATGAGGAGTATCTTGCCCGACACGGTGTCAAAGACATTTTCCGTCACCTGGGCGACAACTAAGCCCGGCAAGTCGGAGTCCAGCCCCGTAATCAGGCTGGCAGAGATAAGCGCACCGGCCATCACCTCGTAAGGCGAGACAGGGTCTTGAATTTGATGGGGGTTATATACACTGCGCGAGTCTGTGGTGTTCACGAAATCCAGCTTGCGGCCTGCATCGGCAGGATCGCGCATGGGATCAAGGGCGAGACCCGCACTGGGCTGGCTGAGTCCTGGCGGGACTGGCAACGGGCCGTTCGCATTCGCAACCGTGTCGGCGATACTTCCATGTCCCACGGATGATCCGAAGAATATGCCGCCTTCATTTGCCTGGCGAGAGAGCTGTGCCAGGCGCAATTCCTCGGCCCGCGCGGCGTCATTCTCGGACGCGCTACCGCTGACGGGAAGGCCCAGCCCACGGCGGGCGCGAAGTTCGGCTGGGCCAAGATCGCCCGGCAAGGGAGCACCCAATGCGGGTGCGCTCACATTGCCGTACCCGCTCGGTAGCGCCGCCAAGCCATCGGCTTTCGGTTGGCGGTCGACATTGTAAAGTTCCTGCCCCGTGACCTGGGAATGATGCGCACCGCCTAAAGCGAGCCAAGCTGCGGTGAAAACGGCGACGGTTGTGCCACCCAGCGCCGCGATAACCACCTTCCGCTTGAACCGCGTCACGGGGCGCGGGTTTGCACGAAGCATGAGGCTTTCCGGATCAACCTTGGGACTGCCGGCGCCGGCCGGAATCGCTGCGTCGCTCATGGTTAGTGCGCCTGTGCGGCTCGTGCATCGGCCGTCTGAAGCGGCGAGGTGCGCTTGATCTTCACGACTTGCTGATGGTCCTGGCCGTAGCGCAATTCTGCTTGGGCGAACAGTTGATCCACCACATAGTAACTGCCGCGCACACGGTAGTTGACCAGATCGTGATTGCCATTCGGTCCGGACACGAACAGGGGTGGTGCGTCACCCTGCGCGAGCGCGCTGGGAAACTCGATATAGACGCGGGTGCCATCATCAAAAGCACGAATCGGCTTCCACGCCACATTGTCACCACTGATGGCATAGCCGAAGTGCAGGTTCTCGATGGCGGGCAGCCCGTCGGTGGGCGAAGGCGCGACAGCGGGGGTCGCCAGGGACTTTACCAAATTGTCTTGCGGGTAAGTCCACGATACCGCCGCCATGAAGGTGTCGGCAGTGCTTTGCAGTTCGAGGTGATAGCTGCGGCGATCGGTGGTGATAACGAGATTGGTCTTGAGACCGGCAGCGTAAGGCTTGGCAAGAACGTGAACCTGTTTGGTCGGCCCGGCCCCGCTGGTGGTATCCCCCACCACCCAACGGGTGGTGTCGCCCGCGGATATAGCGGTAAGATTCTCACCAGGCTGGAGGGCAATGTCGCTTACCTCTTGCGGAGCGGCATAAAGCCGATAAAGGGCGCCATCAGAGAAGTTATAAATCTGGATTGCGTTTATGTAGCCATCAGTCGAAGGCTCCTGCAGGGCAGCGGTGTTCGCGGCCACGACTCGCTGGGTTGGCGTCTTTCCAGACTTGCGCGCGACTTTCTTAACCGGAAGCGTTGGTATTCCGGCCGCCGGAGTGGTCATCGCGACCGACTGCACGAACGCGGCTGGGATGATATGCGGCGCCGGTTCGTCTTCAAGTTGCGCCGCCTGCATCGGTGGATCGCTCCGCAGGAAGGATGGCAACCATTCAGCGTTGGCGCAGGCGGACAGGCTTGTGCAGAGGGGAATAAGAACAAGGGCGCGGCAGGCGATGTGCATGGTGATCTCCTTCAGTTGTCCAGTTCACGGGACCAGTTGAGGGCGTTGATGTAGAGGCCCAGCGGATTACGTTTGAGGGTTTCGGCCGTCGCCGGCGGCTTGGTCACGACCGAGAGGATGGAGGTCCAGCGCTCCGTCTTGGCCAGCGCATCGTGATCAAAGACCTGTTCCGTCCATTTCACCTGAAAGGAGGAATCCGACATGCGGACCACGCTGTTGATTTGCACCGAGACGGTGCGCTGACCGATGGCCTTGAAGGGGTCATTGGCCTGGGCATACTGGTTGAGCGCGATGGCGCCGTGGTCGGTGGTGTAGTCGTATGCTTCCAACCAGTTGCGGCGGACGATCACGGGGTCCGAGCTGAGGCCGCGAACATCGGTGATAAAGCGGCCGAGATACCAGGCGATTTCCGCGTCCGTGGGCACATAGTTCTGCACGGCGGGTGCCACGGCTTGCACCGCCCCGAACTTGTCCACTTGCACGACATAGGGAGTCACCCGGCTCTGAACCGACTGCCAGGCCAGCGCGCCGCCCAGGCACAACGCGAGGCCCAGTCCGCCGAACGACATGAGCCGCCAGTTTTTGGCCTGGATGCGGGCCGATCCGATGCGGTCATCCCAAACCTGGGCGGCGCGCTGATAGGGCGTGGCGGGTTCGGGCGTCAGGCCGTAGCGCTGGATGGGGCGGCGAAACATTAAGCCTCCTTCTGGTCGAGGTCGGGGTTGGCGGCGGCGGCCGGACGGTCGCCGTCCTTGATTGCCTGCGTGGTTGCGTTGGCGTGGGCCCGGCGGCGACCCTCGCTTTGCATGCGCCGCGCCCAGGCGGGCGGCGCGCCGCTGGCAGCAGCGCCAGTACCAGCAGCGCCGGAGGAACCGGTCGGGCGATTCTCGTTGGCCGGGCGTCCCGTGCGGCGTCCACCCGTAGCCTTGAAGGCCGCCTCGCCACCGGCTTTGGCCCGGCTGGCGGCATCGCCCCAAAGGCCCTCGCCCCAGCTTTCGGCGGATTGGCGAACGGCACTCATACCGGCTGCGGCAACGCCGCCCAGTCCTGCGGCAACCCCAGCGGCGCCCTTCTCGCCGGACGTGGCGCGGGCCATCTGGTAGGCCATGACGGCCCCGCCACCCAGTGCGCTTCCAGCCTGGATCGTGCCCTTACCCGCATGGCTTGTACTGCGGGCGGCCCCGTGGGCGGCGGCCCCCGTCAGGGCAGCAGCCCCTACCAGAGCGCCCGTCGTGCCGACGGCGGCCCCCGCGCCAAGCTGCGGGGCTCCTGACACCAGCCCCGTGGCAATGCCCGGCCCAAAAATACCGAGGCCGAAAAGCGAGAGGGCGGCCAGCACCAGCGTCATGGCTTGCTGAAGATTTGGGTCTTGATTGGCGGGAATGGCGCCAGTGAACTGTGAAAAGAACGTCGTGCCGATACCGACGATGACGGCCAGGACCATCACCTTGATCCCGGACGAGATGACGTTGCCAAGAACCCGCTCGGCCAGAAATGCAGTCTTGCCCCAGAGCGCGAACGGCACCAGCACGAAGCCTGCCAGGGTCGTCAGCTTGAATTCCAGAATGGTGATGAAAAGCTGGACTGCCAGAGTGAAGAAGGACAGCACGACGATGAACCAAGCGCCGACCAGCACCAGGATCGTTACCAGATGCGTGAATACGGTGGTGAAGCCCAGAAGTTTTCCCGCCTGCTGAAGCAGCGGATAGGCAGCGGTGAATCCTGTCCCGGCCAGTTTGCCGGGCCGCAACAAATCCGACGCGGCCATGCCGCTCCCTGATGCCGTCAGTCCCAATTGCGAGAAGGAATTGAAAATCAGGGTCGCCAGCATGTGGAAATTATTGATGATGTAGGCGAATGCGCCGACGTACAGAACCTTCTTGATGAGCCGCGCCAGGACGTTGGCCTCGCCGTCCATCGCCCAGAACAGAGCCGCCAAGGTGATGTCGATCCCGATAAGGATCGAACTCAGGCCAGCAACGTCGCCCTGCAACAGACCGAACCCACTGTCGATGTAGGTGATGAAGGTCTGCATGAACTGGTCGATGACGTTGAGGTTGTTCATCGAAGGCGCCTATTGCGGAGTGTAAGCGTTGTTGCTGCCCAGAAAGGTCTGGAACTGAGTCTGGCCGTCCTGTTCAGCCTCCGCGTTCCTGGCTTGATCGAGCGCGGTCGCGCGATATTGCGCGGCCATTAGACTTTGGATTTGAAGCTGCTGCTTGGTGGAAAGCGCAATGAGCTGGTTGGTCGCCTGCGACACGGCGAGATTGCCGGTCGCGTTCTGCGACTGGCTGGTGAGATTGGTGAGCGTCGCAGTGTCGGCCTGGACATTCTGCACGACCTGGGACTGAACCTTGAGCGTGTCCTGAAGGGCCGACATGGAATTTTGCCAACGCTGCTGGGCGTCCGCGGCCAGCGTGGCGCTCCCCGTTCCCGCTGGATACGAATTGGGATAAGCGCGTGACCAGGCCGCCATCGTCGCGTTGACGTTGAAGGCAATGCCTTGTGCCTGATTCATCAGACTTGTGATTTGAGTCAGCGATGTGACCATGCCGTTCAACTGCAACACGTCTTTGAGCGGATTAAGATTGGTCGCCATGTTTTGCAGCATTAGCGCCTGGTTTTGCAGGGCTTGGATCTGATTGTTGATCTGCTGCAAGGCGCGCGAGGCTTCGAGAAGGTTCTGCGCGTAATTCTGGGGATCAAAAACCGTCCATTGCGCTCGTGCGGCAGGCACGAGAACGCTGGTGGTCAAAAAGCCAATCAGCATCAAGGCGTGGATTCGCTTCATTCGGCAGCCTCCAGGGTCTGTTCGGTTTCGAGCAGGTCGCTCGCCCAGGTCAGGCCGCGGGCGGCCAGGAAGCGGCGCGCGAAACCCGCGCGCCCCTCGGCCGCGATGCGGTCGATAAGGAGTTGATCGACCGGAGAAGATGCGCCGCAGAAGGCCAGCGCGATTGGGCCAAGACCCAGCTCGAACAACCGATTGCCGCGCCGCGACTGGAGATAGTATTGCCGCTTGGGAACCGCGCGCGCGATGAGTTCAACCTGCCGGTCATTCAAGCCGAACTGTTCGTAGAAGGTCCGACTTTGCGGCTCGACCGCCCGTTCGTTGGGCAGGAAGATGCGTTGCGGGCAGCTTTCGATGATGGCCGGCGCGATGGCGGAGTTGGCAATGTCGGCGAGAGATTGGGTGGCGAATACCACGGAGACATTCTTCTTGCGCAGCACCTTCAGCCATTCGCGGATGCGTGCCGCAAACGCCGGGTTGTCGAGATAGACCCAGGCTTCGTCCAGGATCAGGAGCGTGGGCCGCCCGGCAAAACGACTTTCCAGCCGGTGAAAGAGATACATCAGGACGGGCAACACCACCCGTGCCTGGTGCAACAGCCCTTCCGTCTCGAAGCATTGCACATCGGCCAGGGCAAGCCGGTCTTCCGCCGCATCGAGCAGGCGTCCAAAAGGCCCTTCCAGCGTGTAGCCTTGCAGGGCCGACTTGAGCGCGTTGGATTGCAATAACACTGATAGGCCTGTGAGCGTCCGCTCCTGCGCTGGAGCGGTGGCAAGGCTGGTGAGCGCAGACCACACCGTTTCCTTGATCTCTGGCGTCAGAGCGACGGATTCATGCTCCATGAGGGAGAGAACCCAATCCGCCGCCCAACTCCGTTCGGACGGGTTATCAATGTCGCGCAAGGGCTGAAACGCCAGCCCGCCGTCAAGGCCCAAGTCATGGTGAGAACCACCCATGCCCAGCACCGCGGCGCGCGCCGAGTTGCCCTTGTCGAAGATATAGACCTGGGAATCGGCGTAGCGGCGGAACTGCATCGCCATCAGCGACAGCAGGACGGACTTGCCTGCGCCGGTTGGCCCCACGATCAGGCCGTGGCCGACATCGCCCACATGGGTTGAGAAACGAAATGGTGTCGAACCGCTGGTTTCGGCGTGGAACAGCGGCGGCGCGGCGAGATGATCGTTCTGACGCGGCCCCGCCCACACCGATGATAGCGGCATCAGGTGGGCCAGGTTGAGGGTGTGAACCAGAGGTTGGCGCACATTGGCATAGACATGGCCGGGCAGACTGCCCAACCATGCTTCCACGGCGTTGAGACTTTCGCAGATGCAAGTAAAGCCCAGGCCGTTGATGACCCGCTCCACCGCGCGTACCTTCTCATCGACCCGGTGGCGGTCGTCATCGGTCAGGCAGACGGTGGTGGTCAAATACCCGAAAGCGACATGATCGCCACCCAACGCCTGCAGCGCGGCATCCGCATCCACCATCTTGTTGTCGGCGTCGGAATCGAGAAGTTGGACCGGTTCGTTGTGCATTACCTCCCGCAGAAATTGGGTGATGGACTTGCGCTTGTTGAACCATTGCCGGCGCAGGTTGGTCAGCGCCTTGTTGGCTCGCGTTTTGTCCAAGGCAATAAACCGCGTCGTCCAGCGATAGGGAAACTCCAAATGGTTGAGGGCATCAAGGATTCCAGGCTGCGTGGTCCCCGGAAATCCCAGGATGGTCAGGCAGCGCAGGTGGGCGTCGCCCAGCATGGGGTCCAGCCCACCCCGTAGTGGCGTGTCCGCCAACAGACCATCCAGATACATGGGCGTCTCCGGTGGCCGGATGGCGTGTCGTTTGGTGGAGATGGCATCGTGCAGGTAGGTCAAGGTCGAAGCGTCATCGAGCGGCGCGATCTCCGCTAAGACCTGGCTCAAGAGGTCGTGTGCGCGATCGGTTTCGGCCTGGAAGGCGGCCAACTCGTAACGCCAATCACGCTTGCTCTTGTCGTCCGGCGTTTCGATTAGCACCCGTTCGGCGCTCGCCACATTGTCGGCCGGCGGCATGAATAGCAGCGTCAGGTAATATCCGGTCTCGAAGTGCTGGCGATGAAGGCGCCTGCCAGCGTCGGCCACGGCGCCGCCGCTCTCGAACTGGGCGCGGCGTTCCTCATCCACAAGCCAGGTGGCGTCATCGGGAAAATCCGAAATCGGATAGCCTGGCGCCCGGAACCGTTCGGCCTCGAAAAAGATGGCCCAGCCGGAACCGAAGCGCCGCATGACATTGTTGACGCGGGCGCAGACCGCTACCAGCTCGGCCTGGGTGGCACTTTCCAGGTCCGGCCCGCGGAAACGGAAGCTGCGCTGGAAACTGCCATCCTTGTTGAGAATGACGCCCGGCGCGACCAAGGCTGCCCAGGGCAGATGATCGGTGAGCCGGTCGGATTTCGGTCGATATTCGGCAAGGTTCAGCATTTGAGATAGCCCCTCTGGCGCAAGTGGCGGAGCAACACTTCGACAAAGTCGGGGTCGCGTTTGGCGGCGAAGACTGCGATGGAATGACCCACAATCCAGAGGATCAGTCCCGCCAGCCACAGCCGCAGTCCCAGACCAAGGGCGGCGGCGATGGTGCCGTTGACCACCGCCACGGCGCGCGGCGCACCGGCCAGAAGCACCGGCTCGGTCAGCGAGCGATATAGCGGAACCTCGAATCCCTCGATCATGGCAGGAGCGCGCCGCCGCCGAAGGAGAAGAAAGACAGGAAGAAGCTGGATGCGGCGAAGGCGATCGACAGCCCGAATACGATCTGCACCATCTTTCGGAAACCGCCCGCGGTTTCGCCAAATGCCCAGGTCAAGCCGGTTACGATGATGATGATGACCGCGACGATCTTGGCGACCGGCCCTTGCACCGAATCCAGGATCTGTTGGAGCGGTTGCTCCCACGGCATGTTGGTCCCGGCGGCATAAGCCGCCCCGATGAAACTGAGATAGAGGATGCCGATTCCGAGTGGCAGGCGCGCGCGCATTTGCTTCTCCTTCAAAGAGCCATGAGCCATTGGTGATGAATATGGGACAGGCGGTAGTTGCTTTCGCTGTCCAAGCCGTCGAGCTGCGAGATCGTCTCGATGCGTCGCGCCGTCCCGCGCCCGCTAATGAAAACAATGGTGTCAATCGCTTCCGCGATCAGCCTTCGCGGAACGGTCGTCACTACCTCCTGAATTAACTGCTCCAGCCGATAGAGGGCGCTTTCGGCTGAATTGGCGTGAACGGTGGCGATGCCTCCCGGATGGCCCGTATTCCAAGCCTTGAGCATGTCGAGGGCTTCGGGCCCGCGCACTTCGCCCACAATGATGCGGTCGGGCCGGAGCCGCAGGGTCGAGCGCACAAGGTCTGCCAAGCTGACCACGCCGGCCTTGGTGCGAAGGGCGACGCAATCGGGGGCGGCGCACTGCAATTCGCGGGTGTCCTCGATCAGGATAACCCGCTCGTCCTGCTGGGCCACCTCCGCCAGCAGCGCATTGGCGAGCGTGGTCTTGCCAGAACTGGTGCCACCCGCAACCAGTATGTTTTTGCGGTCCAGGACCGCCTTTTTCAACGCGGCGGCCTGCGCCTCCGTCATGATCCGGTCGGAGACGTAATCCTGCAGACCGTATATGCGCCGGGCAGGCTTGCGGATCGAGAAACACGGCGCCGTGGACACCGGCGGCAGCAAACCCTCAAACCGTTCTCCTGCTTCGCCTTCGTCGCGCGGCGGGAGTTCGGCGCTGACAATCGGATTGTTGGCGTGTGCCTCCTGCCGCATATGGCTGGCGACAAGCCGGATCACCCGTTCGACCTCACCGGGGGTCAGGCTGACTTCGGTTTGAGAACGCCCTTCCCCCAACCGGTCCAGCCGCAGCAGCCCGTCCGGGTTGACCATCACTTCCACCACCAGAGGATCGGCCAGGGCTTCGGCGATAGCAGGCCCCATCGCAGTGCGGAGCATCGCCGCCCGGCGCTCCCGGCTTTCGTCTGGTTCATGGGTGCGGGTCATTCCGCAGCCTCCAGAGCGACGGGCGGCGATTTGGGCTGGCGTCCAGCCGCGAGCTGACGGCCCACGGTTTCAATGAAGGATTGGTATCGTGCCTCGGCTTGCGCGCGCCGGGACGCCAGTTCGGATTCCGGTGGCGCTGCCGTCACCAGGAAATGATGGCGGACAAATTCCGCCAGAGTTTGCACCACGACGCGCTGATCGCGTTCCAGCCGGTCTAATTGGCCGCTCAAGCGATTGAGCCTAGTCTGCAACAACTGGTCGAGCGTCCCTGCGCCCTGGTTGTCGAGATAGGCCTGCAACCGCATCATTTTCGGCGCGGCGGGCGTCGGGTACGACTTTCCAATTGCCGCTGGCGGCGATGGCGTGAGCGATAAGAAGCCGCAAAGCGTCCTTGGGGCGGGCCAGAAGCGCAAGCCGGACAGCGCCGTGCCGGTGCAGGTCGAGATAATTCTGCATCGTTTTGGTGACGGGCGAACGCGCAGCCTCATCCTTGGGAG
>Ga0335085_10017032_pt1 | contig 10480 bp, 16 predicted proteins | sample Lox_Sample_45_FD_206712 | JGI IMG/M metagenome (GOLD analysis project Ga0335085, IMG submission 206712) | Soil microbial communities from Loxahatchee National Wildlife Refuge, Florida, United States - Lox_Sample_4.5 | ecosystem: Environmental > Terrestrial > Soil > Wetlands | place: USA...
CAGTGCGATGAGCGCGGACCTCGGACACCGCGAAACAGTTCCATGCACGGCTTGTGAGTAAGAGGAGTTGAAAGATGGTAGGCCCGAATGGATTCGAACCATCGACCTCTTCCGTGTCAAGGAAGCGACCCTAAAACGAATTGATCTTAGTACAGCTTGAGCGGTCGATCTGGCATCCTTTCCCGTTTTCAAACTTTCGTAACGTGCCGAGAGTCTGGCACGCTCAAATTCCTAACATCGTGAGCTACAATCCTGCCGACTTTGCGGGTGAATGGAACATGTTGCTTCTAGGTTGTGGGGGGGGAGGGATGGAAATGGATATTAAAACGCTGGTTGTTGGTCAGAAAGTTTGGATATTTGGTTGTGGCTGGTCTGAGGGTACCGTGGTCCGGCTTGTACCCAATGGGGTGGAAGTGGAAGGATGGGGTCAGTTGGCACAATTCGACAACGACGGTAACGAAACCGACGACAGCCGTTACCGTCGTTTAGGGTGTCTTCAAAACGGCCCCGGCCCGGAGTGGGGGCCGTGGGAACTAAGAGACAGAGACTTGAAGGCAGAGGAAGCCGCGGAAGTAAAAGCAAAAGAAGCCCGTGACGCTTGGTGTGAGAGGATGTTTTCTAGCTTTTACCCCAGATCGCAAGACCGTCACCGATGATTTAAGAAAGCACCCGGAAACGAATTGATTTTTAGTACAGCTTGAGCGGTCGATCTGGCATGTTTTGAAGATCAGGCACCCTCATCAGGCTTTGGATGTGAGCCAGCGCGATCATGGCTTTGTCTGCGTCCAGAAATTCGTGTACTGCTTGCGCATGTGCTGGAAGAAAGCCAAAGGAGCAATGGCGAATCCGGTCGTGAATCTGTCATAGTTATAGATTTGCCTGACTTGCCGGAACACAGCCGGAAACATGCTCTTTAGGCGCGGCGGGACTGGATTAGTAGTGAATGACCATTTGCAGAAATCAGTGCAGGCTCCCACGGTCATGTCGGCAAGCTGAAGGAATGGATTGTGCTCGGTGCTGCTGTAGCTGAGAGCGGGGAAAAATCCTTTAGCGCGAAGAGTCCCTGCCTTGTACCTCTGGCCGTCGTGACTCTCGCCGTAGTGATAAGCCTTGTGGCACACGTCAAAATGAGCTTTCTGGATGTCGGCTCCCGGCCAGTCAAGCATCACTTGCACCTTTAGATTGTCAGTCGAATCTTCACGTCCACAGTCAAAAGCCAGTCTCTGTAAGATCATCGTAAGTCCCCAAGAATGGTACTCGCGTCTCGTCTTGAGGTCGTTGAGACTGTGCCCTCGAACCGCCGCGAGAAGAACCGTTGCGTTGAACTCCGTTAAGAGTTGAAGCAATTCCAGACGGATCGTGTCAGATTGAGCGAGAAGAGTCTTGTAGAGCGCATCCTGTTTCGCGGCGTCGTAGATCGGCTTGAGGTCACGGAAGTTCCACTTCAGTGGCAGTCGTTCGTTGCTGCCGTATTTCGTTTTGATTTCTCCGATTCGCCGTTCGAGCTTCTTCAGTACGTCTCGTGCGACGTAGTACCCGCCTAACAGAAAGACATCCTGCTGCCGCGCAATGCCACAGCTAGAGCAAGACGAATCATCGCCAAAGTAAAGCATCTGTTATTTCGTAAAAAGCGGCTTCAGGCTGACATTCCCAACAATTACTTTGCGGGCTTAAGCACTGGGAGCTTGTCGAGGCTTCGATATTCGGGAATGACGTCTAACTCCTCTTTGATTTGGCTTAGGGTTTCGTTACTGCGAAACCAGTTCCTGTGCCGAAAATCAGAATGCTTGGCTGCTTGGTTATAGGCTTTATTCACCGCCGTCGCAGCCAGTTTGAACAGTTCCGCAATCGCAATTTTGGAGGGATCGTCGGCTGAGTCCATCCAGCTATTCGGCTTACTGAGTTTGCGGATATCAGCATCGAGTTCTAGACCCTTCTCTTTGTAGATCATCCTCAGCAACTCGCCGACTGCATAGAAGACAATCCACCGACGCTCTAATCCCGGAAAGTTCTTTCCTTCCTCGTTGTCACGCTCTCGCTTTTCTTTCCATAGATCGGTGACGTACTCGCACAAAAAATAGTTCCCCGCGAGCAGCTTGAACTCCTCATCATTCAAGTGGGATACCGGCTCGCCAAAGACTTTGGAATAGCCACCTTTCGCGGACACATCAAACAGGAACCTCGTTCCTCCATACATGTCGTCAGGGCCGTATCGGAAAGCGTGAACGGTCTTAGCAAACTCCTCCATCCCGATTGGAATTTTGGTTCCGGCACTTTCGCGGCTCCGCTTGTTCTTGTAGATGTATGTCTTTCCTCCTCTGCTCAGGTCGGCGAATCGGCGGTGAAGGTCTTTTTGGACCGGATCATTGCTCCTGAAATCAGATATTTTTACGGAGTTTTGAGTGTTGTTGAATCTCGTAACATCGGATAAAAAATCGCTGTCTTTACCGAGTGCGAAGTTCATGACCCGTAGCATCACCCGAACGTCGCGCAGGGGTTTGTTATCTTTCACCTGTGCTTTGGTCAAGGACCGAACAGTTTGCGCTCCATTGATTATGGAGAATCGTCGACAGCGGAGGACATTGTTCTCTGTATCTGGCTCAATCTCAGTTGCAACCGCCGAAATTCCATTGTTGAAGAACACGAACTCATGCGGTTGTTCCGTCGCAGATTCCACGATGCCCTTGTTAGTACTGGACTCACCCACGTAGTCACGAATATTCATGGCGAATAGCTTGTATTTGTATTGCCGATACATTTCCGCAAGCTGGGACCCCGTAGCTTCTCCGACGTACAGTTCACGCCCTGACTCGGATTGGAAACATATCCACGGAACCCCGTCGGGGTTCGGTGCAAATTTGATCTCGACTTCTTGATCTAGAATCTCTCCCGCAGAAAGTGCCTCACGGAGCCTTACGTTCAGGTCCTCCTCGTTGAAGATTGCGAGTTCGGTCCTCTCCTCAAAATCCGTAAGACCCTTGACTGGGGTAGGTCCTTTCTCCGCACGGGTACGTAGAGTGTCTGAAACCCTCCCAGTGGTTATGTAGTGAAGATCGAAGTAATCAGCCTCCCAATCGATTTCCACGAGAGCTTCGACAATTTTGCGGTTCAGTTTCAGTTTCTTGTTGTACGCATCATGGAGCCGGCCGATCACTTCGCAAAAATGCGTGAAATCCTCGGCTTCCTCATGTTTGTCGGGACTCCTAAATTTTGCTTGTACGATAAGGACTCGCCCATCGGCTGGATATATGAAATCGACTCCGCCATCACTAGGCCCGTCGACGATATAGTCATCGATCTCTTCTGGGTCATCCGGCACAAGTCCGGGGGTTAGTTTGCTGAGGATGGCCTTGACATAAAATCGGGTCATCTCCTTTGAGCGGATGATCGGCTGGAAACTGTCCCACCTGTCTTTCAAACGACTTTCCGCATCTGTTTTCAGGTATTCACGGAACTTCGGTTTTCGATCCTTTATGTCCATGGATTTCATCCGACGCGTAACTTGCTTCCGTCGAGTGTCGCGCTCTAGACCGGAAGCGCCATCATTCTAATCTAGCCATCTCGGAGGATGTCTTGCCGGCAATGCTGATCCGCAGCGCGTCCTAAAAAATGCGGCTTCCTGCTCAAGAGCTTCCGGGCCTCCGGCGCTTACCCATTACATCTTGCTCAGCCCTACCATCGTTTGGGTGATAAGTCCCTTGCCTCAAAACACGCATTTTGGGAGCGAAATCGGACTTTGAATTTAATGAGCACCTCTCGGATGCAGTTAAGCCATTATTTCCAACAAGTTAGACTCGTTTCGGACCTCTTGCACCCGCCTAAAGCACCTTATCCACCGGATTTTGACCGATCGGACCCCGCCGGAAGTGTAGACAGGACACAATGCGCGAAGAAAATCCACGGTGCCAGCGCCTATCCAACTCCCTGCCCCTCGCCCTACCATCCCCTGTATTAACTCCTTTGCTCACAACTACTTGCTCGGAATCCCTATTCCGATTTGCCCGTATCCAGTGGACTGAGCATTGCTCACAATCCATTGCTCGTAACTCGCTGTAGACACTGCTTTTGCTTTGCTTACCCGTTGCCCAAAACGCCACTACGAATGTTTTCGTAGACTCTATGGCTGGCAGGCTCGGCGTTGCCCAGCACCTCTCCTCTCTGGCCTGCGCCTTGTGAGTGCAAGTTGCCTGTCTTCAATGGGTTGAAACGTCGATTCTTCGCTTTTTCGATGTGTACTTATTGGTAACTAATTTTTGCTCAAACCTTGCCATGATTCTTGTAATACGTTGAAAATAAGCAATATTTATTGATTAACTAATTTGATACTTGTCAAATAGGCGTCCTTAATGCAATCCTGTATGCGTCATTAAGGCTTCACAAATGACGCATAAATGACGCAGCAAGAGTAAAACCGCGCAAGGCGGTGAGTACCTGAGTCCTACGGTCTAAGGCTAGCCGAGAGGCTAGGCGCACAGAACGAGCGTGACGGCCAACAGTATCCCGTCTCACACCGTAGCACTAGGCGCAGCATGATGGGCAACGTGAAGGCTTTGCCAAGTCCACGGGTTCACAGCCCGACAGGGGAACGTCATGCGAGCGGGCTTGAAACCACAGCGTCAGCTAACCGAAGCTCGACGGCGCTCTGATGACACGGCCTAAGTGATCCCACGGAACGAATCGGACGAAAGGGATGAACGGCTCAGAGCAACGCAGTCACTTCGCACAGAACATGCCACGCTGCAAGTAGAGCCAAACGATTCTGAGCACAACTCACGGACTGAGGCTATCGCAAGTGGCAACACTTCCCCTCAGTCTGTGAGGCTCATGCTCAAGGATGCGGAGGGTTGCACGAGTGGTCTAAGTGGGCGGTCCTGAACACCGCTATGCGCGAAAGCGCATCGTCCGTTCAAATCGGACACTCTCCGCCAAATATTCGGGAGGCAACTATGCTGCTCGGGAGTGGACTCACACCCGCAGAGCAAGCGGCATTCGACGTTCTGCTCAGATTCTTCGAGGAAGAGGAAAATGCGGAGCGCAAGGCATTGGCACTTTGTTCGCCTTTCGCGGCGCTCGCAATACGCCGTGTAGGCCCATTGTCAGAAGACGCTGTGGCTGTGCTCGTGATGGAGGTCCTAATCGCATGTCTCGACAACCCGGAGGTCGAGTACGTATTCGGTGAGAGGCGCGATGACAAGCGCGATGTGGACACCCATCGCAGCATCGACACATTTGAGAAGAGGAGCTAACCCATGTTGGTTAATGAAGACTACAGAGGCACGCACGCGCCAATGCAGGCTCTCACGGACAAGGAGCTTGAGAAGCTCCTGTTCGCGGCCCGATGCGAAGACCCACGGGACTTCGCAATCATAGACCTGATGTACGAGTGTTTCCTAAGAGTCTCGGAAGTGCTGGCGCTCCGGGTCGGTGACATTCTGCCTGACGGTCGCGTTGTATGCCGGAGACTTAAAGGCTCGAAGGATAATGTTCTGCCAATCAGGAATCAGGATGTGCTCGCGCTAGTTATGAAAGCGTGTGAGGCTCGCAAGGACAGAGCGGCACTCCTGTTCGATAACGTGAGCCGTCGCACTCTCGATTGGCGTATTAAGAAGTACGGCGCTATGGCCGGACTTCCGCCTGAGAAGTGTCATGCTCACGCACTGAAACACACAGCGTGCCAGTCCACGATGGACGCCACAGACGGCAACATCATGGCGGTGAAAGCTCTCGCTGGTCACTCCGACATCGGCAGTAGTCTCGCGTATGCTGACCTCAGCACCGAAGAGGCTCTCGAAATTCGTGCTCGCTATGAGCAGAAGAAAGCGATGGGAGCGCCTGCGGGATCAGACGGAGGGAAAGAGAATGCTACACGCAGATGCTATTGAGAGCTTCATCACCACAGACGATAAACCGGACTGGTGCAGATCGCCTCATGTCGCTGTGATGGTGTACCTCATGGCGATGGCAGGTCACGATGGGAAGTGTGCGCTCAGGATGGTCAAGATCGCCATGTGTACTGGTGGTGGTGAGGTCAACTGGCGAGGGACTAGGGTAGCACTCGACAAGTTGGAGGAAGAGGGATGGATCAGCGTTGACAAGAAGCCGGGTGAGCGTCGGATGTTTACTGTCCACTTCGGCAAAATCTCTCCACGAGTTCAGAAAGGAGCAAACGGTGAAACGAAGTAAGTCAATCTACGGAGACGGGGCTGAGGCCCTGACTCCAAACAATGCACCGAGCGCGGTCCTGACGGAGCGCATTCGGGCTGAGAATCTGGCGAACCTGCTCAAGCTGGAACGTCGCCGCCATGCGTCGGTCGAAAGTGTGTTGACGAAGCACATCAACTCTCTTGAGCACACGATTGAATTTCTCAAGGGAGTCATTACCAGCACAGCCTCGACAGGCGTGCCAGCTATGAAAGGCGGTCCACATGTCTGAAAAGCAACTGCTCGCGTTGATTGTGGCGATTTTGCTGCAAGGCCAGAACCTCAACAGTGACGATCAGGTTAAGCAGGCGGTGAACTTCGCCCGCGTGATTATGAAAGAAACGCAATGACAATCACAGCGTGGCAGTTTGACCAGCTACAACACGCGGTGAACGTTGCGCAGGAGGAGATTGAGCGCCTCAAACTTCGCATCGCTGCACTCGAATCTGGCACGGCACTCCCGCCAGATCAGGTGATTGCTGTCCCGCTCTCCCCGCACTTTGACCCGCCAGTGCCGGAGACTGCTCCTGTAGCAGTGACTCCAAGCGTGGAGGTTGCAGTGCCAGAGCTTGACATACTTTCCGGCGGTGGGCTGACTGCCGGGGGAAGGAGAGGGTAATGGCAGACACTCCGAAGGTGAAATTCCTGCAAGATTTCGAGACAAACCCGGACGGGTCGAAGCGTTCCAAGGCTGAAACAATCAAAGCCAAGTCCGATTTCATCAAGTCCGAAGGGTTCGCCGCGTTCGAGCAGATCGTGCGCAACGGTAAGAAGTAGCCGAGATTCTCACGGTTTAGCGGAACTGACCGTGAGAGTGGCCGGAGCAACCGTGCCGATAGTCACGGCGAAAGCCTGTGGACCTGAAGAACCCACGGCAATCCGGCTGATCTTGTGAGTGCCGCATCACAAGGCCGCAATCTATCGCGGCTCAATCTGCGGCATGAGGTAGCAAGTGGCAACACCAACAAGCAGTAACGGACTGAATACGTCCGGCAGTAGCGCGGTGAAAGTCCAGATCGGACGCGACGCCAACGTCGAATCCTTAGGACAGAAACCCGTTGCAGCAAACTCCGATGCTTCCAGCATGGGAGTAAACAGTCAAGTCGGGAATCCCACGGCGAAACCTGTGGACTTCAAGACTCTGGCTGGCTCTTACAGCGGAGATCACCGCTACAAAGCGTCGGACGCTGTTCTGCCCGACAACCCCGGACCCCGTGAACAGATGGCCCAGTTCCCACTGTCCTCGCGGACCCCTGCGGCACCGAAGACACTGACGAGGGTCGATGAGACTGAAGTCGGAGGTTAATAGTGACCGCTAGGGAGCGGGAGCGCCTTAGCTACGATTTGGAATCACTAGAGCGTGCTCGCAATCATGAGCGTGCAGTCCGCAACCGTTCCGAGAGAGGCTTATTCCCAATGTCGAAACAGGAGCGTGACTATAGCACCGAAATGCTGGTGCTGCTCAGTGATGACATTCTCAAACTGAAGCGGAGGCTCACTCCGCGTCACAAAAGAATCGCGTAGCTCATGCGTCGTGGGACTGTGTTCGCAGTCTCACGATCTTAGTTCCCCTGTGTGCTTCGCTTCACGCAGGGACCGTGGGTGTGTTTCTACATCTTCTTCCCACATCCACGGAGTAATTGCTGCGTTTGAGTGACGCGGTGTCTCGGGCTGTGCGCCCTGTACTCAGCGGGTCGCTGTCCTTAGCGAGGAAAACGTACAGCCTGACAGTTTCCGTGTGAGCAACTGACAAAAAGCCCACGGCGGGACGGTCTGTGCCGATAGGCCGTCCCGATACTCTTACGGAGGAACAATGGCAGAGAAACTTACACCAGAGCTTCAAGCAATCCTTGACGAAGCAAACAGTCGCGGAAGCCTCGTCGATGGTCACCCTGACTTGAAAGACAGATCACCAGAGGCACCGAACCCGGCTGACTTGCCGTGCTTCTCATATCCAAACGGCAAGCCAAAACCTGACCCGCGTAGCATGGGGCCACAACCACAAGAGCAGAGCGGCTACTCGAATCCTATCGACGATCCTGAGTATCAGAAGAAATTCTTCAGCGATCTCATACCGCGTCAGGAGAACAAGTGAAAAAGCCACTGCGGAACCTGCTACCTATCGTGAAATTCGACGGCCCTGTGTTGACTTACGCGGAAGTGCGCGATTACTTCGGCTGGAAAGGCAATGCGACTATCCGGCGCTACGTGCGCGAGGGACTGCTGACACGGTTCCGAATTGGAGCACGTTCGAAAGATTGCCGCATCACTGCGGAGTCTGTCGAGCGTCTGCGTGAGCACATCAACAAGTGCATTGAGGATGAGGCTTACGCGGAGAAAGCTCGGATGCAGACGATGCGAGAGCGCAAGGGACTGCCACAGCGTAAGCAGGAGGAAGTGCTGCTCGACGCTGAGGCAATTATCGAACGCTTCAACGAAGGCCGACCGTCTCCGGCAAAGGATTCGACGCCGGACACCGGGAGCACGTATACAGCACCATCACAGCCTGTACGCCGACAGCGCGTCGGATTCAGCAGCGTTAGAGGTATATGAGCGCAGAACAACTGAGTGAATAGTTAACGCGCACTTGGAGATGCAATGACGCCGACATGGGACTTGCTGAAATTGTGGTGGACTCCGCGTCGCGCTGCGCGATTCTGGGCCAGAGTGAACAAAGAGTCGGGGCCTTATGGCTGCTGGATTTGGACGGGTTCACTGTCCGACACCGGGCACGGTCAGATTTGGATGTGTGGTGGGCTGGCTCGGGTTCACAGGATCACATGGATGCTCGAACGAGAGCGCGACATCCCAGACTGGATGGTGATCCGTCACCTGCTTTGTAACAACAAGCCATGCTGCAATCCGGCGCATCTGGTCGGAGGCACGCAAGGTGAGAATTGCTTTGACACTGTGTTCATCCACGGTCTGTACAACGCCCGAAATGTACAGTGTACAACTCACATTTCGGGCTGAAGAGACTGGCACCACTGGAAGGACAGGAAAGGAGGACAGAGACAGCAGAGCCTTTACCAAACCTAACCGTGTTGCATTTCGCAACGCTTTGGGCTGGTTTGGTGAGGTTAGGAATGCTTTCCTCAGCATTTCATCTGCATAACCTAACCGAGTGCTTGACGGGAGAGTAAACAGATCGCAAGAGAGTCATAGCGTCATTCAACACGACGCGAGTCCCAATCGACCGGGACTGATCTTATGATAATCTCCGAACGCCAGATCGCACCGCTCCTCCGGAGCGAGATGACGATCAAAGACCTTGTGAGGCACTACACGCAACACGAACTCCCACGACTGGCCTACTCCACAGGGGCAGCCTATCAAAGCTGCTTAAAGAATTGGATCGTGCCAGAGTGGGGCAACCATAAACTCGCAGAAGTCAAAGCTGTAGCTGTAGAGGCGTGGCTCGGTACTCTGCCACTAGCGAATGGCTCGAAGACGAAAGTTCGGAATGTAATGTGCTCGCTCTTCAGTCATGCTTGTCGGTGGGAGTTCACAGACCGAAACCCAATCACGCATGTGAGACAAGCAGCCAATCGAGCGAAGCAGCCCGTGATTCTATCGAATAGCGAGATCACGAAGCTACTCGCTGAACTCGGTGAGCCTGCGCGTACTGCCGTCTATGTCGCGCTGGCGACAGGACTGCGCGTGAGTGAACTGCTGGCGCTACAGTGGCAGGACATAGACTTCAGCAACAACACGATCACTCCGGCGCGGGGTATCGTTGACAATCACATCGGAGGACTCAAGACGGTGAGCAGCGCAGCGCCAGTCCCATGCAGCGAGCAAGTTGCTGCGACTCTGGCGCAGTGGAAGTCATGCACACTGTACAGTCAGCCGAAAGACTGGGTGTTCCCGTCACCGAAGATGGGCGGGACGCAACCGTTCTGGCAAGACAGTCTCATGCGCAAAGTGATCTGGCCCGCTGCCAAGCGAGCAGGGATCACGAAGAGAATCGGCTGGCACACGTTCCGGCGCTCGCTGGCGTCCCTGCTGGTCGGTGAAGGTGCTCCGGTGAAGCTGACGCAGGAGATTATGCGTCACGCAAACGCACGGATCACGCTCGAACTCTACGCGCAGAGCACCATGTCAGCCAAGAACGCGCTACAGGCTCAGTTGGTAAGCAAGTGGGGTTGAGTTAGATGGTAGGCCCGAATGGATTCGAACCATCGACCTCTTCCGTGTCAAGGAAGCGCTCTAGACCAACTGAGCTACGGGCCTGCTGAAGCTACCGTTGAAAACCTACGCGCCGGGCAAACTGCCCGGC
>Ga0335085_10017034_pt1 | contig 10480 bp, 12 predicted proteins | sample Lox_Sample_45_FD_206712 | JGI IMG/M metagenome (GOLD analysis project Ga0335085, IMG submission 206712) | Soil microbial communities from Loxahatchee National Wildlife Refuge, Florida, United States - Lox_Sample_4.5 | ecosystem: Environmental > Terrestrial > Soil > Wetlands | place: USA...
CCCGGCTGGCGCTGTCGGGCCGGGCTGAGCCGCCGCTGCGGATCGCCCGGCTGCGCGCCGAGGGCAGAATCCTGGAGATCGGCCCGGGCGATCTGTCGCTCTCCCCCGGCGAGGCGGCATCACTGCTGCGCAACGCCGACGTGGCGGTAGGCGACGATGAGGCGGCCGATCTGCACCGGCGGACCGAGGGGTGGCCGGCCGGACTGTATCTGGCGGCGCTGTACATCAAGGAAGGCGGCTCGGCCGGGCGGGCGGCGGTCTCGTTCGGCGGCGATGACCGGTTCGTCAGCGACTACATGGAGTCGGAGTTCCTGTCGCGGATCTCCCGGCGGCAGCGGTCGTTCCTGACCCGGACCGCGGTGCTGGAGCGCATGTGCGGGCCGCTGTGCGATGCGGTGCTCGGGCAGAGCGGGTCCGCGGCGGTGCTGGCGGACCTGGGGCGGTCGAACTTGCTGCTGGTACCGCTGGACCGGCGAGGGGAGTGGTACCGCTACCACCACCTGTTCCGTGACATGCTGCTGGCCGAGCTGTCCCGCCTGGACCCCGGCCTGATGCCCGTCCTGCAGAGCCGCGCCGCCAGCTGGTGCCTGCAGAACGGCTTGCCCGAGGAGGCGCTGGAGTACGCCATGGCGGCCGGGGATGTTGATACCGCCGCTGGCCTGGCCAGATGCGCGCCGACGCCGACGAGGCCGCCCGCAGGTTCGCAGACCAGGGCATCACGGATCCGGCACCCGCACTCCTGCAAGGCATCGCGCGGGTCCTTTCCGGCGACCTCGACGGCGGCGACGTGTCCCTGGAGGATGCGGCCAGCGTCGCGGCGGCAACCGGCGCGGCCGATGTCCTCGCGGTGGCGCTGTGCGAACGATCGCTGATCGCGATGACACATGGCGACTGGGACCGGGCCGAGATCCTCGCCAGCCAGGCGCGCACCCCGTTGCGCCAGGCCGGGGTCGAGGAAAGCTACGTGACCCCGCTGGCCTGCGCGGCCCAAACCCGCAACGCCCTGCACCGGGGAGACGTCCCGGCGGCACGCCAGCAGCTGGTCATGGCTCAGCGTCTGCGGCCCGTATTGACCTATGCGGTCCCCCATCTGGCCGCGCAGGCCCGGATCGAACTCGCCCGTGCCCACCTCGCGCTCGCGGACGTCGCGGGGGCCAGGACACTCATGCGGGAGGTCGACGCGCTGCTCCGGCGCCGGCCCACCCTCGGAACCCTGGCCGACCAGGCCCAGGCGCTGCGAACCCAGCTGTCGAAGGAACGCGGTTCAGCCGCCCCCGGAGCGTCAGCACTGACAGACGCCGAACTGCGGCTGCTGCCCCTGCTCGCCACCCACCTGACGTTCCCCGAGATCGGCCAGGAACTGTTCCTGTCCCGCAACACTGTCAAGACGCAGGCGAACTCGATCTACCGCAAGCTCGGCGCCTCCACCCGCAGCCAGGCCGTCACCCGGGCCCGCGAACTGGGACTCCTCGAGGGATGACGACCCGTTTCATGCCGTGGCGGATCTCTACCCGGCAGTCTGTGATGGCCGCCCGCCGACGCCGACGGGCCGGTAATGAATCCCGCCGCAGTCCGGCGGGTCACGGACTGCCGCTCCTGCCGCATCACGTCAGCTGAGGATGTGCGGCCGGGCGGCCTGCTGGCCGGGGCTCGTGCGCCAGCGACTTGTAGCTCCCGTCGTGGAAGATCAATGGCTCCAGCTGGGGATGGTGCACCAGCGCGACGACCTCGCCCAGCACGATCAGGTGATCGCCGGCGCGGTGCGATTGCCGCAGCCAGCAGTCGAACGACGCCGCGGCATCGACCAGGACCGGGCACCCGGTCACGCCCGGCTCGAAGGGCACCCCGTCGAACATCATCGGGCCGGGCGGGCGGTGCGGGTTGGCGAACCAGCGTGAGATGTCCCGCTGCCCGGCGGAGAGCACGTTGACGGCGAACGCCCCGGCACGCTCGATCAGGCCGGCGCCGCGGCTGGTCTCGTTGAGGCAGACCAGCACGAGCATCGGGTCGAGCGACACGGACGAGAAGGAGTTGACCGTCAGGCCGTGCCTGCTGCCGTCGCCGGAGGCCACGGTGACGACGGTGACTCCGGTCGGGAACGAGCCCATCGCCTGGCGGAAGGCGCCCGCATCGACGGCCGGTACGGGCACGGCGTGCCCAGCCTCAGCGGCCCGGGTCGTGGTTACGGCGGAGAGCATCAGGCGGCCACCGGCTCGCGGCTGGCGCCGGCCGGCGCCGTGGCATCGGCATGGGCAGACGTCTCGGTGCGGATCAGCTCCCGCACGAGCGACCGGATCAGCCGCACGTCGCGGCAGATCGTGAGATGACCGCAGCCCGGGATCAGCAGGTTGGCGGCGCCGTAGCGCGGGTCATCGAGCCGCGCGGACGCAGGAGGGACGACACGGTCGCCATCGGAATAGTAGGCCAGCCAGCGGATCGGGCGCGGCGCGTTGACCGCCGGGCGGAGCGAGCGGGGACCCCGCTGCATGATCCGTGCGCACCGCCCGGGGGCAATGCGGGCCAGGTGGGCGCCACAGTGCGGGCTCGCGATCGTCACCGCGCATCCGGCCCGTGAGCTGAGCGCCGCACTTCCCTCGAGCGCGCAGCGGACGATGAGCCCGCCGAGGCTGTGGCCGACCAGATGAACCCGGGGGGCACCACTGACCGCGAGCGCCCGCAGCGCCTGATGCGCCAGTTCGGCGGACACTGCCTCGGGATCGGTCGCGAAGGAGTTGTAGGCCAAGCTGACGATGTGCCCGAAGCCGCCCTCGGCCAGCGCGCGGCGCAGTGGCGTCCACACGGACTCACTGGCGGCGTAGCCGTGTACGAGCAGCACGGGGCAGCGGGCGTTGCGCTCGGCGACGTACTGGATGCCCCGGCACTCGCGTTGCCGCAACGCGTGCGGAAGCTGCAGGGTCGCCATCCCCACGGCTCGCAGTTCCTGCAGTGCCGGCATGTCTATGCAGTGGCGCAACAGGTGCGTCGTGATACTGCTTTGACCCGGGGATCGCGGCGTCACGCGCGGCGGCGTGCAGGTTGGCGCACCAGCCGTTGACCAGCCTTTTACCTGGACTTGACCCGGAGCGGAAGCTGGCAGCGAAATCCGCTCAGATTCGGGCATATGCCGTGTATCTATCCGCGCCGTGTGGGCTCCGGATGGGCAGAGTGAGCCGCTTAGCCGGTGAAGCACATGCCGAACACTTCCTGATCTGGAGACACCATGCGGGTTGCCGAGGAAACCGTTCAGGTGGCCGGGCCGCACATCGCCGGCCGGGCGCCGGACGCCGCCCGGCGCACCGTCCTGCTGACCGGTACGTCCGGTGTCGTCGGGCGCGCTCTGCTGCAGCGGCTGCGTGACCTCGACGTCGTGTGCCTGGTGCATCGTTCGCCGGTCTCCGGGCCGAACGTGACCACTGCGCCCGGCGACATCGCCGAGCCGATGCTCGGGCTGGCCAAGCAGGACTACGTGGAGCTGGCGGCCAAGGCCGACGCCGTCATCCACTGCGCGGCGGTCACCGACTTCGGCCGTGCCGACGGCAGCCTCGAGTCGACGAACATCACGGGCACGGAAAACGTGGCCGCTTTCGCCGCGGCAGCGGATGCCGTGCTGTACCACGTCAGCACCGCATTCGTGCACACCACGGCAGACGGCGCCCGCGGGCGTACCGCCATCGGCTACGCCTCGTCCAAGTCGGCGGCCGAGGATCTTCTACGGTCCAGCGGCGTGCCGCACGTCATCCTCCGGCCGTCGGTCGTCATTGGCGACTCGGTCACCGGCGAGATAGCCGCGTTCCAGGGGCTGCACCAGGTCGTGGCGGGCATGTTCGCGGGCACGGTGCCGATGATCCCGTTCGACCCGGGCTGGCCGATCGATTTCGTGCCGGCCGACGTCGTCGCCGACGCCATCGCCTGCGTTGCCGAGAACGGCGTGAGCGAGGGCGAGTTCTGGATCAGCGCCGGCGATCATGCGCTCCGGCTGGACGAGGGTGTCGAGGTCGTCGTCGAGTTCGCGCGCACCCTGGGCGTGAGCATCGACACGCCGCGGTTCGTGCCGCCGGACATGTTCGACCGGCTGATCGGCCCGGTCTTCCTCGATGCGCTGCCGACCAGGATCCGCCGGAACGTCCTGCGGATGCTGGAGTTCTTCACGACCTACCTGCAGTCCGGCGAGACCAAGCCCAGCAGCCTGGACCAGCTCGTTTCGCTGGGCATGACGCCGCTGCCCGACCAGCGCGAGTCGCTGCGTAGCACCGTTAAGTACTGGGCTGCTCAGAAAGGCTACCTCCAGCCCGAGACCGAACAGGCGGCCTGAGGTGACCACGCCAGCCAGCCGCGATCAGGTGCTCGCCCGCTACACGAACCACGTGAACAAGTCGCTCGCCAGCCTGGCGCGGCTGGTCGCGGCGCCCGTCGAGGTGGCCGCGGCCGGATCGAAGGTGCGGGGCAGCGACGGTCACACCTACCTTGACTGCGGGGGCTTCGGCGTCTTCCTGCTCGGCCACTGCCACCCGGCCGTCGCCACGGCGGTCCGCGAGCAGCTGGAGCGTAACCCCCTGGCCACGAGGCTGTTCCTCAACCCCGAGCTGGCGCAGGCGGCCGTGGACCTGGCTGGCATCACGCCGCCCGGGCTGGACTACGTCTTCCTGACGAACTCGGGAGCCGAGGCGACCGAGCTCGGGCTGAAGCTGGCGCGCCTGGCCGGCAAGCGTCGCGTGATCGCCATGCACGGCGGATTCCACGGCAAGACGCTTGGTGCGCTGTCGGTGACCGGGCAGCCGCAGTACCGCGACCCGTTCGGCCCGCTGCTGCCCATGGTCGACTTCCTGCCTTTCGGCGATCCCGCCGCCCTGCGGGCCGCGCTGACGGCCCAGTCGGTGGTGCTGCTGGAGCCCGTCCAGGCCGAGGGGGGTGTCCGGCTGCCGCCCGACGGCTACCTGCGGCAGGTCCGGCAGGCATGCACCGAGGCCGGCGCCGTGATGATCCTCGATGAGATCCAGTCCGGCATGGGCCGGCTCGGCGCCTGGTGGGGCGCTGACCTGGCCGGCGTCGTCCCGGACGTGCTGCTGACCGGCAAGATCCTCGGCGGCGGTGTGATGCCGGTCGGCGGCGTCGTCGCGTCCGCGCAGCTGTTCGCGCCGCTGAACGCCGACCCGCTGCTGCATTCCTCGACGTTCGCGGGCAGCCCCCTCGCGGCCGCCGCGGTCACCGCCACCATCGGCGCCATCAGGGCCGAAGGCCTGATCCAGCGCGCACACGAACTTGGCCCCCAGATCCGCGCGCTCGCCCTCGACGCCGTCACGGCCCACTGCCCGCATCTGGTCACCGAGGTGCGCGGCGAGGGCCTGCTCATCGGGATCGACTTCGTCTCGCCCGACGCCGCGGCCGAGTTCCTGATCGGGCTGCTGGACTCCCGCGTGATCCCGTCCTACTCGCTCAACTCCGCCAGCGTGCTGCGCCTGACGCCGCCGGCGATCCTCGATGCGGCAGACCTCGACTGGCTCGGGCGCGCCCTGAACTCGGCCGCCAGGCATGTCGCCCACGCTATGCCCGCCGCCCGCCCGGCAACCGTTCCCTCACCGCTACCGGCCTAAGGAGATCAAGTGCGCACCATCCGCCTCCGGCTGCATGTGCCGGACAAGCCAGCGAGCGACGTGTACGCGACGCTCGCCGACTTCGAGCGGTATCCCACGCTCTGTGACGCCGTCCAGAAGGTCACCGTCACCGAGAGGTCCGAGAACCGCACCGTGTCGCAGTGGGAGGTCACCTTCCGGGCCGGCCTGCTGCGCTGGACCGAGGAGGACACGTTCGACCCCGGCGCCCTGACCATCACGTTCCGCCAGCTGGAGGGCGACGTCGCCGTCTTCGACGGCTCATGGCAGTGCGTCGATGCCGCGCGGGGCAGCGAGATCCTGTTCTCCGCGGACCTTGACCTGGGCATCCCGAGCCTGGCCGACGCGCTCGAGCCGATCGCGGCGCGAACGCTGATCGCCAACATCATTTCGATCGTGCGCGGACTGGTCGGCAGCGCCGAACTCATCGCATCCGACACCGAGATCCCGGTGGGGGCGTCATGAACCTGCTGCGCACCGAGCGAGACACCCTGGACGGCTATATCCCGGGGCTGGACAAATACCTCAGCGAGATTCCGCTGCTGGAGCTGGAGAAGCCCGGCAACGGCGCGCTGCAGAACTTCCGCGAGCTGGGCGGCCCGGCCCTGCTGGTGCCCGCCGAGTATGAGGGCAAGGGCGCCTCGATGCTGGACGCGGTGCGCATCCAGCGCGCGGTGGGCAGCCGGTCACCGTCGCTGGCCGTGGCCACGACAATGCACCACTTCTCCGTCGCCTCCCTGGCCGAACTGGCCGCAGCCCGCAACGGGTTCGAGTGGGCGATGCTCACCGCGATCGCCGGGAACTCATGGCTGCTCAGCTCCGGCTTCGCCGAGGGAAAGCCGGGTCAGCACATCCTGACGCCCACCATGCGCGGCGTTCCGGCCGATGGGGGCATCACCGTCAGCGGCGTGAAGAAGCCGTGCAGCCTCACCTGGTCGATGAACCTGATGAGCGCCAGCGTCGCAGTCGCCGACCCCGCCACCGGGACCGACCGGCTGGCGGTCGTGCTGATCCCGGCCGACTCGGCGGGCATCGAGCGCGCGCCATTCTGGCGGACCACCGCGCTCGCCGCCGCGGAGAGCGACCAGGTCACGCTCACGGAGGTGTTCGTGCCCGAGGCGCTGATCTTCTACCCGCAGGACGGCGAGGTCATGGACCCGATCCAGGCCCGCGGGTTCGTCTGGTTCGAGCTGCTGATCTCGGCGTCCTACCTCGGCGCCGCCACGAACCTCGCCGAGCGCGCCATCGCGCGCGGCCGGGGCTCCGAGGAGGACCGCGCGGGCATGGCGGTCGAGCTGGAGAGCGTGGCCGCGGCCCTCGAGCGGGTAGCCTCCGCCGCCGCGACCGTCGGCGACAACGACGCCCTGCTCGCCCGGGCGCTCTACGTGCGGTTCGCGACGGAGCGCGCCATCGAGCGCGTCGCCATGCCGGCCGCCGCCGCCCTCGGCGGCATGTCCTTCATCGAGTCGCCCGAGATCGCCTACCTGCTGGGCGCCACCCGTGCCCTGGCGTTCCACCCACCCTCTCGCGCCGCCGCCGCCGGCCCGATCGCCCGCCATCTCGCCGGCGGCCCGCTGGCCCTCTGACGCAGGTCCCGGTGGCGGTTGACGTTGCCATCCGGGCGGACGACCGCCCGGCCCACGCCACACATCGCTGCCCGGCGCAGGCCAGGGTGCGGGCCAGGGATGTCACGGGCGCGACAGGTCCGCCCGGCCTGCAATCGTGAGACAGTACCAACTGTCCCGCTGGCGGGAAGAAGGTCGTTGCCCTGGAACGCCGGGCCGGAGCCGGCTGGCCCGGCGTCCGGCGTCGTCAACCAATCCAGGGAAGTGAAGACCCATGTCCGACCAAACTGAAATCCGCCCGTTCCGGGTCGACATGCCCGACGAAGCGATCGCCGACCTGCGGCGGCGCATCGCGGCGGCGCGCTGGCCCTCCCGGGAGCTCGTCGACGACCGGTCGCAGGGCGTGCAGCTGGCGACGTTGCAGGAGCTCGCCCGCTACTGGACGACCGATTACGACTGGCGCGCGTGCGAGGCCAGGCTGAACGCGCTGCCGATGTTCACGACCGGGATCGACGGTGTGGACGTCCACTTCATCCACGTCAAGTCTCCGCATGAGAACGCGCTGCCGCTGATCATGACGCACGGCTGGCCCGGCTCGGTCATTGAGCTGCTCGAGGCCGTCGGCCCGCTCACCGACCCGGAGGCGCACGGCGGGGCGGCCGGGGACGCGTTCGACCTCGTGCTGCCGTCCCTGCCCGGCTATGGCTTCTCCGGCGTGCCGGCCGAGATCGGCTGGAACGTCGGTCGCATCGCCGGAGCGTGGGCGGAGCTGATGCGCCGCCTCGGCTACAGCCGCTACGTCGCCCAGGGCGGCGACGTGGGCGCCTCCGTCACCGACCAGATGGGCCGCCAGGCGCCCGAGGGACTGGCCGGCATCCACATGAACTTGCTCGTGACGGCGCTGGGCGGTGGCCCCATGCCGACCGAAACCGACGCCGAACGCGCGGCGCTCGAGCAGACCAAGACATTCAGGGCGAGCGGCTTCGGCTACTTCCTGGAGCAGGCCACGCGGCCGCAGACGATCGGCTACGCCCTGCTGGATTCGCCCCCCGCCCTGGCGGCGTGGATGCTCGACCACGACACCGACGCCTACTACAAGATCTCGGCCGCCTTCACCGGCGGGCAGCCGTCCGGGAATCTCACCCGGGACCACATCCTCGACAACATCACCCTGTACTGGCTGACCGGCACCGGGGCCTCAGCGGCCCGGTCGTACTGGGAGAACGGACGAGCCCAAGTGCTGGCCGCCGGGCAGCCTCCGCCGCAGGTCAAGCTCCCGGTCGGCTTCACCACCTTCCCCGGCGAGATCTTCCGGGCCCCGCGCAGCTGGGTCGAGCTGAGCTACCCCACCCTCACCTACTTCCACGAGGCCAGCAGGGGCGGCCACTTCGCCGCCTGGGAAGAGCCCGAGCTGTTCGCGACCGAGATCCGGGCGGCGTTTAGGCCGCTGCGCTGACGAACGCCCGCAGCCGTACCGGGTGACTGCCCCCGGTCCATGATCACGGCCAGCCGGGAGGCGAGGCGTGGCCCGGCGGCAGCCTGCTCTCCATCGCTTCTGCACCACATCCGGACCCGGCCTCCATTCCTGCGGTCTTCGCTAGCGGTATCCGCAGACGAAGGAGCAGATGTGGCATCCCCCCCGGCAGCGGCCGAAGACAGTTCCGCGCAGGAGACCCCGAGCGGCTATTTCTCGCCGCTGGCCCCGGCCAGATACGTGCTGCTGACCGCGGTCACGACTAGTTGCTGGCGGGCGCCCGATGGCCGCGCTTATGCTTCGGCAGGGCGGGGCCCTGGGAGCCCGGCAGGACGATCACGACCCATCGCGGAAGGCCACATGACCTCAGTGCGTGAGCTGACGCCGGCGGATGCGGTCACGCTGGATTGCACGATGGAGTCGGCCACCCAGGAGCTGGCGAGCATCGATCTGGCGCAGGCGGACCACACGGTTACCGCGATGCAGTACGCAGGGCCGGCCACCTTCCTGGCGGTGGCGGCCCGGACGGTCCTGGTCGACCCGGCCGCGGCCCGCAGCATCGCCCACTGGCTCGATGGCGCCGGCTCGCCATGACTGCCCCCACCGTCCCGGGGAATGCCGGCGTTGGCTCGTGGATCGCGCGCTGGGCCAGGGCGGCGCCCGACAGTGTGGCCATCATCGCCGGCGACTGGTCGGTGACGTACGCGGAACTGGCCGACCAGATCCGCCGGCTGGCCAAGCTGATCCGGGCCGAGCTTCAGGAAGCCGCCACCCTCACACCACCCGGCCGTGGCGAATAGCCCGAAACGGGCGGTGGTCAGCGAACGACCAGGACGGGCCGGTCGGAGAGGTGGATCACCTTGTGCGCCGTGCTGCCGAGCACCAGGCCGACCAGGTCACTGCGCCCTCGCGAGCCCATCACGATGACGCCAGCGTCGTGGGCACGGGCGGCGTCCACGATCTCGACCCCCGCCTGCCCGAAGAGCGTGTTCCGCACCTCATAGTGAGCCTTGACGCCGGAATCGTGCAGCACCTGGGTCGCGTGCTCCACCACCGACTGCGCTTCGGTATCCGACTCGAGCAGGGCGTAACCGCCGCGGTACATGACCTCCCTCTCCCGCAGATGCAGCACCCAGACCTCGCCATCGGACAGCAATGCCAGGTCCCGGGTGGCGTTGATTACCCGCTCGGCGGCATCCGAACGATCCACCGCCATGAGAATCCGGTCGTACATGGGGGCTCACCCTTTTCACGGCTGTTCCGAGATGTCTCCTCGGTCACCAACTCCAGGATCGGAAATCCGGGACCCCGTCACCAGGGCCGGAGAACCTGCCCGGACAGGGCAAAAGGGCCCGGGCGGCCAGGTCTTTCGCCGCCAGCCGGTAAGCCAGCGAACCGCGGTGATTTTGGGCCGGTCCCCGGGTCTAAAGGTGCAGGGGCCAGCGCCGCTGGCAGCCGGGCACGCGAGGTGCAGAGATGACGGTCAGCGAGGACTTCACCAGTCTCACCGGGCAGTTCCGGGGCGAGCTGCTGGCCCACTGCTACCGGATGCTGGGCTCGGCCGAGGAGGCCGAAGATCTGGTCCAGGAGACGTATCTGCGGGCGTGGCGCTCGTTCGGCGGGTTCGAGGGCCGTTCGTCGATGCGCACCTGGCTGTACCGGATCGCGACCAACGCCTGCCTGACCGCGATCGAGCGCCGTGCCCGCCGGCCCCTGCCGTCCGGGCTGGGCGGCCCGGGCGGCGACCCCACGGCCCCGCTGGCGGCGGCCGAGGTGCCGTGGCTGCAGCCCCTGCCCGACGCGCTGCTGGCCGCGGCGCGCGATGACCCGGC
>Ga0335085_10017036_pt1 | contig 10480 bp, 7 predicted proteins | sample Lox_Sample_45_FD_206712 | JGI IMG/M metagenome (GOLD analysis project Ga0335085, IMG submission 206712) | Soil microbial communities from Loxahatchee National Wildlife Refuge, Florida, United States - Lox_Sample_4.5 | ecosystem: Environmental > Terrestrial > Soil > Wetlands | place: USA: Florida...
TCCCGTCCAGTGCGGTGAGGATTTCGCGGCCGACCTGCTGCGCCGGACGCATCGCATCGACCGAGACCAGGATCCCGCGGTCGCGGTACCAGCAGATGATCGGGGCGGTCACCCGGTGGTAGAGAGCCAGGCGCCCGGCGATGACGTCTGCGGTGTCATCCGAGCGGTGCTCGAGCGCGGCGCGCGCCAGCAGCCGGCGGGTGACCTCGGCATCGCTGGCGTCCAGGTGCAGCGCGACATCCGCGGTCATGCCGAGTTCACGGGCGATCAGGTACGCCGCGCGGGCTTGCTGCATGTTCCGCGGGATCCCGTCCAGGACATACCCGCCTCCCGCCGCCTTCGCCGCGACCATCGCCTCGCGCACCATGTCCAGGACCACCTGGTCAGGGACGAGTTCACCGCGGTCGAGATACTCCTGGACGGCCAGGCCCAGGCTGCTCCGCCGCGCCACGTGATCACGCAGCAGCTCACCGGTCGCGATGTGAGCGATGCCGAAGTGCGCGGCGATCAGCGCGCCCTGAGTCCCCTTGCCCGCACCCGGCGGCGCGATCATCAGTACTCGCATCCTCATCTCCTCATCCCCATCATTCCGCCTGCCTGCCCGGCCGGTCGATACCTGGCTGACCGCGAGGGCGACGCGGACGGGGGACGGTTTTGCTCCCGCTGTCAACGCAGCTTGGCGGCTAGCCCAGGCCCGGACAGGTGCATTCCGCGCTCCATTCCACAATGCTGTAACGGAGCGTTGTAACCAGCCACAGGGCCCCGTAACAGGCCTGTAATCCTCCCTGCCGACTCTGCGCCCACTGAAAAGTCGTGCCGATGATCATGCAGCGCGCACAGAAAGTCCAGTTCCGCACAGTCGTTGCTCTACTGCGACAGCGGCCACCAGCGCGCTCCCCAGGATGGGAATTGTAACGGAGCATGTCAGGCACTGTAGGACATGGACGCCCTGATCGATCGTGCACTCTCCGGAAGCTACGGTTACGTTGCGATTGATCCGCACAGGGGAAATCAATTCTGGCACCTTCTCGCCGCCAGATGAAATTTCCGAATTGTGCCAGCAGAGAACCCCTTATGTCCAAAACCCTCGCATGGGTATCCGTTCTGGCGGGATACACGCTTGTAGATAACCTCGGATTTCCTCGACCTGGCGCGGGGTTCCGATGCCGAGCAGTTCGGCATACTGAGCCGTCGAAGCCGTATTGTTGTAGCGAATTCCCAACGATGCTGTGCGCGTGAGGTAGCTAGTGATATTCCGCAAATATGCAGGTGGCTCGGTGATCTGGTAGTACCAGATGAATTGCGCACGACGGCGGAGCATGCCGACACGAATGTCCATTCCATGCTCATGGAGGTCGACACTGTAAAGGCGTGTCCTGATCGGCACCATGATGAGCGTAATTGCCAGATAGAGCCAAGTAAGCACGTGCAGCAGCAACCATAGCAGGCTGAGCGTCACCGGGCCACTGTAGTTGGATTGCGTGACGGCGTTATGCGCGACCATGATTGAGTAGTCAGATGACCCGCCATAACCATTATCGCCGCTGGCAAACATCGGCCGGATGGCCGCAGTCAGAATTGATGGAAGGAACTGGACAAGGATCAATATGATCACCGCTGCGACCACCGGGGCGAGCCCATAGCGCGCCTGCCGGTGGACCCGCCGGACTAGGTCTCCGCGCTCGGCGCGCCGGGATTCGTCGATGATCTTGCGGACCGTACGCGGACCATCCGGCAGCCCGCCCGCGTTGGCGCTTACGCCGACGTCCGGCCTGTTGACTGGGGATCCGCTCAGCCTCTGGTTCTGCATGAGCCGTGACCGGCAGCGATGTAGACCGGCACGCGCGCCGGGATGGTCAGTCAGCGCAGCGGCAAGCTGATACGCGGTGATGGCCGACTCCCAATTGTCTAGGGATTCGAACGCGCGACCGAGATGAAAGGCGGCGTCATGGTGACGCGGATCCCTCTTAAGCACGGCGGCGAAGTCTTCCGTCGCCGTCGCCGCGTCACCGCGATCCAACCGGCACATGGCCAGGCCGAACCGCGCACCGACATGATCGGGATGGGCGAGCAGCAGGTTCAGCAGGAGTTGTTCGGCGGCGGGCAGATCGCCATTGCGATATTTCGCAAATGCCCGCTGGAACTGCTGATCAGCCTCAAGTTCGGTTCCCGTCAGGTCGACGGATTCTGTTCTGTTGGCACTGTCGCCCATCGCTGCTCCTGAAGGTCGAGATCGGTGGCTGGTCCTCGCGCTTGGCTTGGTTCAGTGCGACGGACCGACCTCGTGCGCGGCGCCGAAGTCGGCACCGGGCAGCCCGACATCGGAGGCGCCGGAGGGCTGGCTGGCGGGATCTATGCCGACATGTTGCGAGGAGTCCGTCGTCATCTCGTGGTGGTGAATGCCGGGTTCGGGCAGACCAGCTGCGGCGTTCCCGGACATGCCAGGGTTGCCGCTGACCGTGGCCGAGTGGCTGTGCGCCGCGAACTCGTGCCCGGGTGGGGTGTAGCCGGGCTGGCGGTCGGGCGGCGACTGGGACGGCTGTAGTTGGCCGCTGTGCAGTTCCGCTTGGCTGATCCCCACGTGAGCCACCATGCGGCCGACCCCCTCGGTGTCGAAGTGGAAGGGACCGCCAGGTGCGGTATCGTGCTGAGCCTGTTGCGCCGCCCACTGTTCTGCCGCGGCCTGGTGAGCGTGATAATCGAGATACTTAATCATCTGGGGCGCAGCGTAGGGATCGTATACATGCTGTGCCATTTGACCGGCGGTCAGATGAGGATGGCCCGGCCACAATGCCTCAGCGATTCCACCCTGGCTCCGGTCGGTATCGGTCGTGGTCCCTTCCCCGTTTCCCGCAGGACCACCGAAGTCATGGTTGGCTATGACGGTTTTACTATCCGGGTCGGCCGAGACCTGCACGGGCGAGTTCGGCCACAACGGCCCGGGAAGCTGCAGGGAATGCTCGCCGGTCGGAGGCGGGAACGGCAGCGCATGAGGGTCGCTGGCGTCAAACGGTTCAGGCGACACGGGTTCCTGCGGCTGCAGCGTCCCTGAGCCTGGGTCAGGCATAGGGTTCTCGATTCTTCCGACGGGCTGGTCAGTTACGCAATGCGCGGACGATCAGCACAACGATCACCACGATGGCGAAGATCAGAATGCCAAAGACAAGATTCTGCGCCACAGTGAAGTATTCATCCGCATTGCTGGTCATGGAAGCTGCTCCGCTGCTCGCTGTTCACCGCCCGCAATAAGCGAGCAATAAATGCTCGGCTGCGTAGCCGAGCGAGCGGCTACGCAGCCGACTTAATCACGCTTTGTTGTTCGCCTATATTCACCAGCGACGAGTGATTTTCGTCATCGTCTTGGCTCGCACTGGTTTAGGGCGCCCCCAAGGGTAGCACCTTTGCCGTCTTATCACTTGACTTTCGCAATCCCGAGAGCCAAGCGCGGTTACCTGTGCGGGGACTCATCAGCGATGCGCGGGTGGCGAGTTCACTGTTCATTTAAGTGAATGCTGAGATTGTAACTTTTAGCACATATCGTTCGTTATGCACTACGATTACCTCTACGGGCGATAGCTGACAATCGTTGCATATCGGCGGGAGTGTGCGCGTTCTCCTGGGCCTCCCGCGTCACTCAGCGTGACGTCGGGACAGAGTCCGGGCGCTCCGGGCAGCCACGTCCTGCCACGTACCGACGGGTGAACCGCACCTGGCCGGCCCTGCCTTGACGTTCCCCGGGGGCCTGGCCGCCTGACGGGGTCCGGGCCGCCGGATGATCCAGGGCCGTGGCGGCGACGCCTGAATACGGCCGACGTTGACAGGCCGGCATCCCGGCCGCCCGCAAGCTCGCGCCTGGCTCCGGGACCTGATCCGGATGCAGGCCGAGGACACCGGCGGCACCGGGGTGTCCCGGCGGGGTACCCGCCTCCCGCGCGCCGTGACCCGCGATCAGCTTCACCGCCAGGGGCCACGGGCCGACGCGGCATGCACGATCGGCGGAGTACCGGCGCCACGGCGATCAAGGAAGATCCTGGTGCCTCACGATCACAGGCCTATCAACCAGATCCGGATGGCGTCGTAAGGCGGGCTCAGCGGGGACTTGCTGACCGCCGTCAGGTCCGGGCCCTGCAGAACGATGAACCGGTGAATCTGGCGGCCCGGATACGGGAGCCTGCCGCTGCGCCCGTGCGTCAGATAAGCATGGCGTTGCACCGAGCCGTATCCGGCGGCTGGATACTGGCCTGCCTGCTGGCCGCTTCGGCGTGCGGATCAGGCAGCGCTCACCCCGCAGCCGCCCAGGCCGCCCAGGTGACCCCGGCCACCGCCAGGCCGGCCTGCGCGAGCGGGTCGGCATTCGCGCTGTCCCTCGTATCAGACCAAGGAGGCCAGCCGACCCCGGTCGCGGCCGCCGCCTGGTTCGCCCGGCACGGCGGCGTGGCCGGGATCCCTGCCCGGGGCTGGCGGCAGGCCAGCCGCCAGGGCCGCGACGCGACGGTCCGATCTGGCCCGGTCACACTCCACGCCGTCCAGGGACCCGACCGGACATGGCAGGTCGACAGCGGCAGCTGGTGCTCCTGACTCGTGCGGTACGCCGATACAGCAGCCCGGACCGCAGTGCGTTTCCACCCCACCCGTGCTCGGTCGGCGGCAATAGCGGACGTTCATCTCCAAGCGCGCGACGCATGAACATACGGTGAGGGCCGCTGTCGGGCGGGCCGTAAACCGGGACCGCTCACCCTCCACGATCTCTCCAAGTTCACTCCAAGAGTTGTCGCTCCGATATCCCGATGATGGCCGTAATGGCCGGACGAAGCCGACCGGAATTCAGGAGGACTTCATGACCGAGCTCACCCTTCATCCCGAGGACGACGCGACCGTGGCCAGCCCGCCCGCGCTGTCGGCAACTAAGAGAGCCGTCGGGGCTCGCATAGACGCGACCGGTGTCGGCCAGCACGCCGGGGGGCGTCAAATCCTCCACGAGGTGTCGCTCTCCATCGAGCCTGGTGAGCTGGTTGCCCTGGTGGGCGGCAGCGGAGCGGGAAAGACCACCCTACTCGGGATTCTGGCGGGGCTGGGGACGCCCTCGACTGGCCAGGTCATGCACGACGGCGTCCGGATCGGCGCCGGTGTCACCCCCCGCCCCGGAGTCGGTTACGTTCCTCAGGACGACATCATCCACGACGAGATGCCGCTGCTGCGCACGCTCCAGTACGCAGCGCGGCTCCGCCTGCCTGGGGGCACATCGTCCGAGCAGGCCGACCGGGTGGTCGATGAAATCATGCACGAGCTGGATCTGACCGACCGACGTGATGTTGCGGTCCGGATGCTGTCGGGGGGGCAGCGCAAGCGCGCCAGCATCGCAGTCGAGCTGCTCACCCGGCCGGGCACCTTTTTCCTGGATGAACCCACTTCGGGCCTGGACCCATCGACGTCGGCGGAGGTCGTGCGCCTGCTGCGCCAGCTCACTCGCCGACGTGTCACGGTCGTCCTCACGACTCACGAGCCGGCGACCATCGATCAGTGTGACCAAGTGGTCTTCCTGACCCGGAATGGTCACCTGGCTTTCGCTGGCTCACCCTCGCAGGCGCGGCGGTATTTCGGCGTCGAGGACCTTACCGAGGTCTACCGCCGGCTTGCAAGTGAGGGCACGCCACGCGCGTGGGCGGAGCGGTTTGCCGCCTGGCGTCCGCCGGCCAAGCTCCCGGCCCAGCCCGCCAGTGCTCCGGTCCAGGCGGTACGTCCCGGTAACCGGCATTCGCCGGGCGCATTGCGGCAGTGGTGGCTGCTTACCCGGCGCAACTCCGAGGTACTGGTCCGTAACCGGCTGACTCTCGCCATATTGCTCGGCTCACCGGTGCTGGTCACGGCGATGATGGCGGTGCTGTTCCAGCCTCACGCATTCGATAGCCAAGGCGCGGCCGACGTCGGTCCGGCTCAGGTCGTCTTCTGGGTGGCGTTTGCCGGCTTCTTCTTCGGCCTCACCTACGGGCTGCTACAGATCGTCGGGGAGCAAGCGATCTTCAGGCGCGAATACCGTTCCGGACTGAGTACCGGCGCCTATGTCGCCTCCAAGATCGGCGTGCTGGTGCCGGTGCTGGCCGTGGTGACCGCCGTTCTTCTCGGCGTGCTGCGCGCGCTCGACCGGCTTCCCGATGTTAGCTGGGGCGTGTACGCGTCACTGCTGATCACCCTCTTGGTGGAGGCGGTGTCGGCGTTGGCTCTCGGGCTGCTGGCTTCGGCGGCTGTCTCCAATGCCGCGCAGGCGGCGCTCGCCCTGCCGATGCTGTGCTTCCCGCAGGTGCTCTTCGCCGGCGCGGTTGTCCCCGTTTCTGACATGGCGGCTCCCGGGCGCTGGCTCAGCCTGGGGCTGGCCAACCGCTACTCGTTCGAGGCGCTGGGACGTGCCCTGGGGCTCGACCAGTTCACCGGCACGCTCCCGGCCATGCGCGCCTACGGCGACACCTTCTCTGGATCTGTCGCTTACCGGTGGCTGGCGCTCGCCGCGTTCGCCGGCGTCTTCGCGCTGGCCACGGTGTGGGTGCTGCGCCACCGGTCCCTGCCCGGCCCGCGCGGATGGCGGTGAAGCCGGGTCAGGGATCCGCGGCGTCGAGGCAGCGCTGGGCGTCGAGCGGCTGGCCGGCGAGTTCGAACAGCGCCGCCGCCTCGGCCAGGAGGCGGCTGGCGGCTGCATGGTCTCCTTCGGCCCGAACGAGGTGGGCTCGCGCCTCGGCGACCGCTCCCTGCCACGCCGTGCCCTGCCAGGTCGCCGCCGACCTCTCGGCCTCGGCGAGCCAGGAGCGGGCCTCGTCCAGGCGCCTTCCCTCGGTACACGCGATCGAGGCCGGCACCGCGATCATGACCTGGCAGAAGATACAGGAGAACGGTTCGTCCAGCCGCTCCCCCGCCTCGTCGACGACCGCCAGGGCGCCGTCGACGTCCGGGGCCGCGGAGATGAGCGTCCCGTAGATGCGCTGCAGGAGATGACGAGCCAGCGGTGACCAGCGCGCCAGCGGAAGCGCACGCCGCAACAGCCGCTCGGCCGCCATGCGGTCGCCGGCGGCCAGCTCGACCTCGGCGAGCCGCTGCAGCACGTGGGCCGTGCCGGTGTCGGCTCCCATCTCCCTGTGCAAGGTGAGCGCCTCGGCGAGATCGGCACGGGCGGCGTCGAGGTCGCCGGCGAGCAGAGCCGCCTCACCGGCCACCGTCACCGCGAACGCAACCCCGCGCCGTGCGCCCGTCCGCTCGGCCTGATCGCGTAGCTGGCGCGTCAGGGCCACCACCTCGTCGTAGGGCGTCGGCCCGTAGAGCAGGTACTCGGCCACGCACAGGTGCGAGTCGAACACCGCCGAGGCGAGCTCCGGGTTCTCGGCCGTGGCGCGGAGCTCACGACGGAGCCGGTCGAACCACTGGCCGCGGTTGTGGGCGATCATGCCCTGAAGGGTGATGACGTCGAGCAGCCGGCTCGGCGCTCCGGGCGCCAGGGCCATGGCCCGAGCCGCCTGCACAGCCGCGTCAGCGCCGTCGATATCACCGGAGAAATAGGCGAGCATGCCCCGTGCCAGCAGGATCGCGCCGTCATCGGGCCCCCCGCTCGGTTCAAGCCCGGCCAGTGCCTCTTCCGCCGAGGCGAGATCCCCGCTGAGGATAGCGGCACGAGCCAGCCGGGCCCGCAGGCCCGGCGCCTGACCGAGGTCCGCTGTCGCCAGCGCCTTGCGGTAAGCCGGCACCGCGGCGTGATCACCGACCGCCGCCAGCGCATCGGCCCGTAGCGACAGCAGCGCAGGCTCGGCCGGACCTTCGACGTGGTCACGAACGGCTTCGGTCCAGCGCAGCACCTCTGCGTGGAGCCCGGATGCTGCCGCCATCCGCGCCGCCTCCAGCGCATACGGGACGGCCATCGCCGGCTCACCTGTGGCGAGGAGGAGGTCGGCAACCTGCGCCGGAGCGGCGCCGAGATCGGCGAGCCGCGTCGCGATCTCGTTCATGACCGTGGGCCGCAGGGCCGGATCGACCTGCGCTGCCAGCCGGCCGGCGATGGCCGGATCCGCGAACCGGTACCCGCCCGACTCGGCGCAGACCAATCCGGAGCCGACCGCCTGGTCAAGCAGCTGACCAGCATCCTGGCGGTCATGACCGGCGGCCGCGGTGAACTCGAGCCGATCGAAACGATCCCCGAGCTGCGCGACCCGCCGGAGAGCCTCGGCCACCTCGGCGGGCAGATCGGTTGTGGTGTCCTGGTCGACCTGCGGCTGATGACCATCGGCCAGCTCGATGACATCGAAGCCGGGCCGTTTCCCGGCGCCGGGCAGCTGAGAGATGATGACGACCAGCCGGTGCGTGCGGGTCAGCCGGACAACATCGTCAAGAAGGATCACGGCTTCGGGATGAGCGAAGTGGAGATCATCGAGCAGTAGCACCGCACCCGACTGCTCCGCGGCGGCGACGAGGAACTCGCGCACCGCCATGAACCAGCGCTGACGGACCGTGGGCAACTGTCCGCCGAAGGCTCGCTCAAGTTCGGCCCGGCACCCGGCCGGGATCGCATCCAACAGCCCGGGGTCCTCCTGGGCCATCTCCTTGAGCACCCCGGCTATGCACGCATACGGACTGCGCCTGGCCGACGGTGGTGCGGACAGACCGACGGCCAGCCCGTGACGCCGGGCGGTCTGCGCCACCCGGTGGACAAGCTCCGTCTTTCCCGATCCGGGACCGCCACTGATCTGGATTGCCGCCCCGATGCCTGCGGCGACATCGCTGACGGCCCGCAGCAGCTGGTGTGCTGCTGTCGTGGTGTCCTGGCCGGCCGACCCGGCATTGGCCGCCCGGCTGTGCGCAGGCCGGGTGGAGGGGGGGTTCTCGTTCACATCGGCTACGAACCGGTAGCCGCGGCCGTAGACGGTCTTGATGATTCGCTGATCTCTGCCGGTGTCGCCGACGGCGCGGCGCGCGGACTTGATCCGGCTGGACAGCGCCGACTCGGAAACGAACCGGTTACCCCAGATCTGGTCGAGAAGTTCGGTCTTGGGTACCACACGCTCGCGATGGCGCAGCAGGTAGGCCAGCACGTCGAAGACCTGAGGTTCCATATCGACGATCTGGCCGGCGCGTCGCAGCTCGATGCGCTCGACGCTCAGCTCGCAATCACCGAATCGAACCCCCACATGGTGCATCGTAGACTGCGCGATGCCCAGATCGACGTGCCGCAGGCCCGGGACCCGCGAGCACCGGGACCCTGGCCTGCGGCGAGTTGTGGCACTTGTGCTGAGCGTCAGGGGGTGTCCACCTCGATGGCGACCGGAACCCCGTTGGTGATGACGTCGTAGACCGCCGAGCGGGCGCGGGACTGCTCCACGATCTCGCGCAGCTTCTCGGCCGGTGCGTCGCCCTTGATGGTGAAGCGAACGATGATCTTCTCATAGCCGTTCCGTACATCGGGGTTGAGCCCGAGGATGCCGTTGAGGTCGATGTCGCCGGTGACCGTAGAACGGACCTCGGTGAGCCTGACCCGCCGGGCGGCGGCGATGTTGGCCAGGCCGGAGGTGATGCAAGCGACCAGCGCGTGCAGCACGAACTCGGCCGGGGTCGGCCCGTGGTCCTGGCCTACCAGGACGGCCGGGTGGTCGGCGTCGAACACGAACGTGCGCTCGTGCGTGCGCTCCTCGCCGACACCGAAGTAGTCCGCGATGGTGGTGCGGTTGTGCGTGCCGCTGACCCACTGATTGTGGGCGCGGAACTGGAACCTGGCCGCCTCGGGCGCCTGCTTCACCGCGTCGAGGGTGGCGAACAGGGTGGCCGTGTCGACGCCGTTGCGCATCGTGTCACTGGCCTCGGCGGCGGTCATTTCAGTGGTGGTCATCTTGGTGCCTTTCCTTGATATGGGTTGATTCCCTGGTGTGGGTTGATGGTTGACGGTTGTGCCGGGGGTCAGGCGGTCGCCAGCAGGCGCTCGCCCGGGACCGGCCGGGAGGCAAGCGCCGCCGCTTCGGAGTCGATGGCGGCGCCCAGCTGCTTCTGGAGGGCGATGAACGCCGGCACCGCCGGATAGGCGGCTAGACGGCAGGTGATCTCGAAGATCTCCCTCAGCGCCTGGTCGCGCTGCCGCTGATAACGCGCGAGGGCCGCGGTCTCCTCGGCCCCGGCACCGAGCGCCTGGTCAACCGCGACGGCCAGGAACTCGGCGTCGCGGAACGCGTCGCTGATGCCGTGCGCGGTGACGGCGTCACGGTGATAGCCGGCGTCCCCCACCAGCGCCCAGCCCGGGCCGAACGCCTGGCGCACCTGGTTGGGCATGCGGAGCATGCCCTGCACCGGCGAGGTCCGGCGAGCGTGGCGCAGCCGCTCGGTCAACTGCGGGGCGGAACGCTCCAGCAGTTCCCCGAAGGCCTCCACGCGGGACCCGGTCCTGCGACGGGTTGCCCTGGCGTCGGCGGAGGGAGAGCAGACCCAGATGCAGGCCTGCCCGTGATGGGTCGGGAACACT
>Ga0335085_10017037_pt1 | contig 10480 bp, 14 predicted proteins | sample Lox_Sample_45_FD_206712 | JGI IMG/M metagenome (GOLD analysis project Ga0335085, IMG submission 206712) | Soil microbial communities from Loxahatchee National Wildlife Refuge, Florida, United States - Lox_Sample_4.5 | ecosystem: Environmental > Terrestrial > Soil > Wetlands | place: USA...
GTGCCATAGGCGGGGCTATACGATGATTTAGGGGATGGGGATGGGGGCGAGCAACGGGTCCTCACGAGCGCACCTGGAACGGGATGCACTGCGACTTTTGTGTTCGGAGTTGATCGAGCCGGAAACTCGGGTGCGCCTGACCGGGATGCTGCAGGCGGAACTGTTCGCGGGCGACCTGAATCGGGTGGTGTATGAGGAGATTCTGAGAGCGGGAGCCGTTCCGACTCGAAGGTTGAAAGAATGGCTGCCGGGCCGAGTGACGCTCCGGGGCTTCCCGGATTTTGAATTGAGCGACGTTTTGGGAAAGAACGGAACGGATGAAGACGTCGATAAGCTGTTCGAGAGCCTGTTGGAGTTGACAGAGCAAGGGCCGCAGACCGAAAAAAAAGCCCTGGGACAATCAGCGTGAAGTGGACGGGTGAGCGGTTGTCGTGCCTCGCGGAGGCGCTGGCGTTTGTTGTGTTCGTTGGGTGGTACATCTGGAGATGGCAGGCCAACGCTCCGTGGACGGGCTGGGTCATTGGGGCGTGGCTGGTGATGAGCTATTTGGCGCGGAGGGACACGCCAAAGACAATCGGCTGGCGTGCGGATAATCTCTGGCCCGCAACGGTGCGGGCGGCGAAGTTTTTTGCACTGAGTTTCGCGGTGACGGTGGTGGTTGGAGTGTTTCTGGGGATGCTGCAGCGGACACCGACGCATGTTCTGGCGCCACGCAGATTCCTGAGTTACATGGCGTTCTGCTTGTTGCAACAGGTGGGATTGAATTCGCTGGTGACGAACCGTTTGCTGCGGGCCTTTGATAGCAGCGTGTGGCCTGCGTGTTTGGTGGCGGGGTTTGCGTTTGGCGCGCTGCACTGGCCGAATCCGGTGCTGGTGCCGGTTACGTTTGTCGGCGGAGTGGCGATGGCGTGGCTGTTCGCGAAGGATCGGAATATCGTGCCCCTGGCGGTGGGGCAGGCAGTGCTGGGGACGCTGATTTGGTGGGCGTTTCCGCTGGCGTGGCATCATTCGATGCGGGTGGGGCCGGGGTTTTGGAGTTATAAGTTGTAGGTGGGACGTTTTCAAGGAAGAAGAAGCTTGTGGAAGGGTACAAGGGTGAGACAAGAGAACCGTATATGGTGAAAAGTCTCGGGTATCAGGTGGGGTGTTTGCTCACGCGGGTATGGGTGGAAGAGAGAAGAAGAAACCGTCGGTGAAAGGTTTCGGGTGTTGGGCGGCCAGCGCTAAGACTTCGCTGGCGTGCCCGGCGGATACGGGTAGCGGCGGAGAAGGAGCGTGTCGAGAGAGACGAGGCCGGGGCCGAAGATGAGGATGATGAGGGCGGCGAAGAGGAAGGTGTAGGGGTCGGCAACGTAGAATTTGCCCGGATCCGAGAAGAAGGCAAAGAGCGCCTCACGGTCGGCGGTGGCGTACGCCATGAACATATCGACGAAAAGCATGAGGGCGACGAGGCGATTGAAGAGACCGAGGACGAGAAAAATTCCGGCGAAGAATTCGAACGAAGCGACGAAGGTGGCAGTGAGGCCGGGAGCGGGCAGCCCAAGACTAGCGAAGAATTCGGTTACGCGTGGGAGATTGTGGAGTTTGCCCCAGCCGTTCTGGCCAATCTGAATGCCCCAGTAGAGACGAACGAAGAGCAAGAAGGGCGATTGAAGAGTGTTGCAGGCTCGAACGGCCCGAGCGTACATGCGGCGGAGTTGAGCGATGAGCGATGACATGTGGGGTGACTCCTTGTGGTGCGGCAAACGAAATTCGTGATTCGAAAATCGAAATTCGTAAGGTGTGATCGGCGATCCGGAGAAAAGTTACAGATTATGACGGGGAACGGGAAGCGCCGCGGTTGTCGCACTGCGGTGGTTGAGATCCCTTCCCGAAAGCGCTCGGGGCAAACCTTGGTGGCAAAAGAGCACTCAGGAATGGTTGCGGCACGAGCGTGAAGCCGACAGCCGCGAGCCGACAGCTTACAACAAAAGATCGGCGATCCGTCATCAGCGATCGGAGCCGCCTTTACAGCCGAATAAAAGGAAATGCGAGAACAACATCGCCGCAACGCTATGACGCGACGAACCAGCCGAGGGCGGCCCAGTTGCGGAACCAGGCGGAAGCGTCGGAAGCCTGCTGCTCGATCGGGGTGCGGCTGTTGCGAAAGCCAGCTTCAATGGCGCGTTCGAGCGTATTACCGCGTTGCAGAGCCGTGAGGATGGCGGACTCTTCCCTTTCCAGGCGCCGGAAATACACCATGTTGTCGACGCGATGGACCGCGAGGTAGGTAGGGACGGGCTTGAGGCGCGCGACCGCGGCAACTTTTTTGCGTTTCTGGCGCTCGGCCATGGCGTTGCTGGCAACGTTAGTGCCGGCGTCATGCTTGACGGCGAGGAGGAGATTGTCGACCGGGTAGCGAAGGTCGAGCAGGCGTATGTAAGGCTGAAGCTTGAGGCGCAGTTTGGCGGGCTTTGCTTCCTGAAGCGTCTGGATGCTGACAGGCGTCACAGCGGCAGAATCGAAGGCTTCGATTTCGGCCCATTCGAGACGGACCATGTCGAGAGCGAGAGGCAGGCGATTTCCGGCGCGGCGCGGATGCTTGCGAAGCCAGGATTCGAGGCGCGAGCCCAGGTCGCGCATGGTGAACGAACGGGAGGGGCAATCGGTGAGATAGGCCTTGGCGACAGCGTCAAAGCGACGATCACCGAGAACAGCGCGGAGGCCCGGAAAGTCTTCGTAGAAGCCGTCCAGGACGCGGAACCAGTATTGGCGATTGTAGATTTCGAGGCGCTCGAACGATGTGAGGCGGTCGTTGGGCTTGATGATGCGCGCCGCGACCTTAGCCATCGATTTGCCGTTCGGGGATTTGCGGCGCATACGTTCGCTGGGAGCGAGCGGGGTCATTACCGCGCGTGCGATTTCACGCTGAAGAGTGGCGAGGTTCATACGGCAGCCGCGAGAGAAGCGCTGGCGAGATATTTATTGGCTTTGAGCGCTTCGGTGTGGACCTCGTCGAAAGAAGGAATGCGATCATCCCACTCGAGAAGTGTCGCGGTGTGGCCAGCACGCTGAATGGCGCGATCGTAGAGCTTCCAGACGGGATCGATGACCGGATGGTCGTGGGTGTCGAGAATGTATTTACGGTATTTCGAATGCCCGGCAATATGAATTTGCGCCACGCGCTCCGTGGGGACGGCGTTGACGTAGGTGAGGGGATTGAAATTATGGTTCTGGGATGAGACGTAAATGTTGTTGACGTCGAGAAGGATGCCGCAATCGGCGCGTTCGACGACTTCGTTGAGGAATTCCCATTCGGTCATTTCGGAGACGTGAAATTCGGCGTAGCTGGAGACATTTTCGACGACGACAGGAACTTCCAGATAGTCGCGGACTTCCTTGATCTTCTGCGCGGTGACGCGGGCAGCTTCGAATGTGTACGGCATGGGAAGGAGATCGTGAGTGTAACGGCCGTCGACGCTGCCCCAACAGAGGTGGTCGGAGACCCAGGGGGTCTTGGTGCGGCGGACGAGAGTTTTCAGGCGGCGAAGATGCTCGCGGTTGAGCTTCTCGGCGGAGCCAAAATACATGGAAACGCCGTGCTGGACGACCTTGTACTGCGCAAGAATCTGATCAAGGATTTCGAGGGGCCGGCCGCCATCGACCATGAAGTTTTCAGAGATAATCTCGAACCAGTCGCAGGCTGGCTTCTTGGAGAGGATGTGGTCGTAGTGAGGGACGCGCAGGCCGATGCCGACGCCGTAGGTGGTGAAAGAATTGAAGCGATTAGCGGGCATATGTCGTCAGTTAACCGTAATCTGTAATCAGCGATCGGAATGAGTCGGCTTTCTAGCACCACGAGGGCCCGCCGGAACGCTGGTAACGCGGCGGTGCGGCCCTGACAGACGGTTGAGCGGAAAGGCGGCGAAGAGCCACCGAACTCCAAGAGAGGGCAGATGCTGGGGGCTGCCCTCCCGGAGGAACATGGGGGAGTTACTTCTTCTGATCGTCGTGGGGCTTGCTGCCGTCGGTGGCGCAGCCGCCCTTGCCCTTGCAAGAGTTCTTGCCCTTGCAGCCATTGTCGCCCGACTTGCAGCCGCCCTTGCCCTTGCAGGAGTTCTGGCCCTTACAGGCGTGCTTTTCGGCGGTTTTCGAGTCGTCCTTCTTGTCCTTGTCCTGCAGAGCGGAGAAGGAAGCCTTGCCGGAAGCGAGGACGGTAGAGGCCTGGACGGCCGCGCCCGTTCCCGCGAGCAAGCCTGCAATCGCTGCGCTGGTGATGAGAGCTTTGGTGGTCTTCGTCATGGAAAAACATTCCTCCTGAAAAAAATAAGTAACCGAGGTCGCCATTCGGACGCGGCCGGTCAGGGATTGCCAGAGTGAAAGACGGACCGGAAGGGCGCGCAAGGTCCCGATAAAGATCGGAGCCCCGTCAAGGCTCGCGAGCCCCAAGTCCGAAAAGCGACTGCCCCCATCTGAGCAGAGGGGGCGAGGGAAGGTTACATCGGAAAGGGGGAAAATAGGAGCGAATTTGACCGAGATGTGGAAAAGTTTACAAATGGGTAGGGGCGGCTAAGCCGGTTATTTGTGTTACCTTTCGTGGGTTTGGCACTCGTATGAGGAAGGGTCGGTTGAGAAACCCAGCGTCATAGGCAAGAGAGTGAAAACCGCGCAGAGAACAAATGAAGGGGAGCTGATCCGGCGGATCCTTGCCGGCGAGACGGAGCTGTTTCACGAGTTGATCCGGCCGTACGAACGGCTTGTGTACGTAACGATTTTTGCCATCCTGAAGAACGAGACCGAAGCGGAAGATGGGGCGCAGGAGACGATGATCAGTGCGTTCCGGCACCTGGGAAGCTTCCGGGGAGACGCCAAGTTCAGCACGTGGCTGGTGACGATTGCAATGAACGAGGCGCGCAAACGGCTGAGGAAGGGGAAGGTCGCAGCGGAGGACTCGCTGGATGCCACACTGGAAGACCACGATGGCGGCGATTATACGCCGACGGTACTGACCGATTGGCGGGAAATTCCGCTGGAAGCGCTGGAGAAGAAGGAACTGCGAGAGAAATTGCGGGAAGCGGTGATGAATTTGTCGGAAAAGTACCGCGAAGTTTTCGTGTTGCGCGACATTGAAGAATTGAATCAGGAGGAGACCGCGGCAGCGTTGGGGATCAACGTAACGCTCGTGAAAGTGAGGCTGCACCGGGCGCGCATGATGCTGCAAAAGGCGCTCGTGCCTTACCTGAAGAGCGAGGCGACACCGCGCAGCGGTTTCTTCCGGAGGTGGTTCGCATGAAACTGGACTGCAAGCACGTCTGGGAACACATCTCGGGCTATCTGGATCATGAATTGGATCCGGCCCTGCTGGAGGCAGTGGAAAAGCATCTGGAGAGCTGCGAAGTTTGCTCGGCGGTGCTGGACTCGACGAGGAACGTGCTGGTGTTGACCGCGGACGACCGGACGTATGAGTTGCCGGTGGGATACAGCGAGAGGCTGCACGAGAGGTTGTCGGCGGCAATCCGTGGGGAGACGGGACCGCGTCATCAGTAATCAGGATCCGCTACCGGCGATCTGCGATCGGAGCGCGGGAAGCACGAGCGTGAAGCCAACAGCGAGTCGACCGGCAATCCGTAAGCAGTGACCAGTCATCAGGAAGAGTCGACTATTCCCTTCTAAAACTAAAGAGTGCCCTTGAGTTTGAAGTGAGCAATCCATTCGGCAGCCAACAGTAAAAGGGTTAGAACCGAGAGGACGAGTTGAATCCTCTCGGAGCGCGTTTTGCCGGGCGAGAGTGTCTGCTGACGCCAGGCAGAAGCCGAGCGATTGCGAAGACGGCGGACTTGCCAGAGGGCGATCAGATTTACCAGGGCCGCAATGAGTGCGACGAGCATCATGGGGATGCGGATGGCGTCGATGTGAAGGCGCTCCGCAAGCGTCCAAGTGGATGAGGCGAGGACGACGGCTCCGATGCCGACGAGGAAACGAACGCCGTGGAGGACGATGAAGGCGCTGCAAACACTCTGGATAAGGGCGAGAAAGAGTCCGGACCAGTTGAGCAAGCGAAAACGGGAAACAGAGGAGGCCGGGCCTGCTGTGGTTCCGCTCATGGTGGCTCCTGAAGGTGGGGCGCGGTCGCCTATTGTGCCGGGAGATGGAGCGGGTGGCAAGGGGCAGATGAGAGTAGGAAACTGACAGCCGCCAGTAGGCAGTTTACAGGAAGGCGGCGACAACGATTATGGGTTGGGAGGTCGCAAAAGAGGACAGGCGGGAATGGCTGACCGCGAGCGAGAAGCCTACAGCGGCCAGTGAACAGTCAGAGACCACCGCGATAGGCGCACGACTTCAGGACCAGACACCGGCGATGGGGGCGTGACAGTGGGGACAGTTCCCTTCTTTGAGCTTGTTCTTCAGGACGTCGTGCCAGGAGCGGCGAATGATGAGTTCCTTGCACTGCGGGCAATAGGTGTTGGCTGCTTCGGAGAAGATGTTGCCCTCGTAGACGTAATGGAGGCCGGCTTCGAGCGCGATGCGGCGGGCGCGGTGGAGGGTGGAGGGCGGAGTGGGGGGCTTGTCCTGAAGTTTGAAGTCGGGATGGAAGGCGGTGAAGTGGAGCGGCACGTCGGGACCCAGGTTCGCAAGGATCCAGTCGGCGAGTTTGCGCGTTTCAGCCGGGTCGTCGTTCAGGGTAGGAATCATGAGGTTGGTAATCTCAAACCACACGCGCGTTTCGTTCTTGAGCCAGAGGAGAGTGTCGAGGACGGGTTTCAGGTGGGTGAGGGTGATCTTGCCGTAGAAATTTTCTGTGAAGGCTTTGAGATCGACATTGGCCGCATCGATGTGGTCGTAAATGTCGTGGAAAGCTTCGCGAGTGATATAGCCATTGGTAACCATAACGGTCTTGAGGTCGTGAGGTCTGGCAGCCTTGCAGATGTCGACGACATACTCACCCCAGATGGTGGGTTCGTTGTACGTGAAGGCTATGGAGTGGCAACCGTATTCACGCGCGAGGAGCGGGACCTGCTCGGGAGGGAGATGCCTAGAACGGGCCTGGTCGTGATGAGACTTGGAAATGTCCCAATTCTGGCAGAAGAAACAACCCATGTTGCAACCCGCCGTGCCCATGCTGAAGATGCGCGAGCCGGGGAGGAAATGGTTCAGCGGCTTTTTCTCGATGGGGTCCACATGGAGGGCGGCGGGCGAAGCGTATCCGAGAGAGTAGAGCTTGCCGTGCTGGTTGACGCGAATGTAGCAAAACCCGGATTGGCCCTCGCCGATGTGGCAATGGCGAGGGCAGAGGTAACAATGGACGCGCCCGTCGGGATCGGTCTGCCACCAACGGGCCTGGTGAAGGGTGGGCGCAGTTTCGAGGATCGGGAGCGACGGCATGACGCTTTGTCCTGCGATGGGATTATACGCTTGGGGATTAGGGGCGTAATCAGTAATCGCTAATCCGTAATCAACGATCCGCAATTCGTTGTGGGGTGGAAACGGTGGCGAGAACTTCACCACAGGAGGGCACCGAGGAGGCATAGAGGCCGCAGAGAGCTTGTCAGAGGCGCTGGTGCTGAGCTTCGCGGCGGGTGGCGGCCCAGTCGGAAAAGGATCTCAGTCGATTACGGTACTTCCAGGAGAGCTGGAAGAATCTGCCTGCAGTGAGATTGGCGGCTTCCTTGCCAAGGAAGGTTTCAAAACGCCACTGAATATAGGGGCTGTCCCAGGGATGGAGACGGTAACCGCGGGAGGCCAGCCAGTAGAATTGGAGCAGGTGGAGCATGGAAGAGGTTATCGGTAATCAGTGATTAGCGTTCCGCGACCGGCGATCGGAAACCAGTTTAGGGCAATACGCTGCGGATGGATAGCGTCTTGAGACAGGAAGAGCACATTACGAGCGTGAAGGTCGACAGCCGCGAGCCGACAGCAAACGAGTGCCACCCAAGAACCGAGGTTAACTACCCATGGGAACGGAGAGATGTTCGTGGACGAGGAGCCAGGTTTTGCCGCGCTTCTCCCAGATGCCAGTGTAGCGAACGGGCGTGTCGACGGATTTGCCGTCTTTGAACTTGGCGGTCAGGCGCATCGGGACGGTGGTCCAAGCGATGTTCCCGTGACGAACGACTTTCAGTTCTTTGCCGGCGGTGAGAGAGGCGGTCTCGACGTGGTCGAAGATGTTCTTGCGGACACCGGCATCGTACTCGGTCCAACCGGTGTAGGAAAACGGAGTGAGGTCGTAAAAAGTGAGGTTGGCGTCCTTGACGTAGTACTTGGCCGCATTGTCGGGGTTGCCGCTGCTCCAAGCGGCGCAGTAACCATCAATGAGCTTGCGAAAGGTAGCGTCATCCGAGGCTTTCTGTTGTGCGCGCGCACCAACGAACGTGAGAAGCGCACAGACAAAAGCAAAGACGACGTAGAGAATCCAGTGGTGGCGGGGAGCGGTGGAGCGCATTGGCAGACCTGGAGTCGACGACATTTGCACCTCGAACATGAGATCGCCCGGGGTCCCTTGGAGGGCGGATTTAACTTAGTGGCTCAACGTTATCGATTTGCAGTGGGGAAAGCAAGAGACAGGAATTACGCTGGCCGGTGAGAGAGCGGCGTTCACCGGCAGAGGGGGGACATTGGCCGATTTGGGGGTGCGGGGGCTGGGGAGGGGGGGCTAGTCTGGCCATGGTCACGAACGAAAGCGGGGAGGCGGCCATGGCGGGAAGAACGAGCGGACTGAGGACGAAGGGCTCGTGGATGATGTGGGCATTTTGGGCGGCGGGAGTGAGTTTGCTCCTTGTGGAAGTGAAGGCGGGTATGGAATATGTTGAAACCGGGCTGCAGCAGAACCTGTCGGGAATCCTGGGCGACCTGCCGGCGGTGGGGATGATCACACTGAATATGGCGGAACACTCGCTGTGGCACTGGGGAAGTTTGCAGATGGCCATGCAAGCGGTGCCGATGGTGGCGACGGGACTGCTGCTGGTAACTGTGGCATTGATGCTGAGGCGCGGGGCGAAGAGCTAAGCGTGGCGAGATTCGGCTACCCGAACGGGTGGAGCGGGGACCACGGGAGAAATTGGTGAACGGCGAAAACAAATTCGACGAGCAGAAATACCGCGAGAACCTGCGCGAACGGATCCATGAGGAGATCTATGACAGGGCGAGGAAAGGGAGCGCGCAGGGAGCGTGCCGGCCTGGCCGGCCGGGGATTCTGCCAGGACTCATCCTGGTGGGCATTGGAACGGTCATCCTGCTTGACCATATGGGGTATATCGCCGCGGACCACCTGTGGAGGCTGTGGCCGCTGATTCTGATCGTGGCGGGACTGGTGAAGTTCTTCAAGGAATTTAACCGGGGAGCAGGCGCGGTGTTGATGGTCCTTGGCGCGCTGTTCCTGGCGAACAACTTCGACGTGATCCGGCTGAGATGGACGGATATGTGGCCATTGGTCCTGATTGGTGTGGGAGTGACGCTGATCTGGAGCCGACTGGAGATGCCGAGGATGCCGAAAGCCGTGTCAGGCGGCGGAGGTCCCAACGTGATCAACGAATATGCGATGTTCGGCGGAGTGGAACGGCGGATCAATTCGACGAGCTTCACGGGTGGAACGGTGACGGCGATGTTCGGCGGAGTGGAGCTGGACTTTCGGTCCGCGGAGATCGAAGGAGAAGAGGCGGTCGTGTACGTAGAAGCGATCTTTGGCGGAATCGAGGTCGTGGTGCCGGAGCGCTGGACTGTCGTATACGAAGGGCAAAGCATCTTCGGGGGATACGGCGATGAGACGCGTCCGCCGGTGCCGGAAGTTCCGGGAGCGGCGCCGAAGAAACGGCTGATTCTGCGCGGGCGAGCGGTGTTTGGCGGGATCAGCGTAAAGAACTGAAGCCATGGCACGGATGAAATTCACCGGCACACAACACCTGGTGTTCTGGGCAGGTTGGATTGGATTTGGGTTGGTGCTGGCGGGGCTGCTGCATGTGAAGCCCGGCATGCCGGCACTCAATGCGTTTTATTTTGGAATCGGAGTGTCGGGAATCGCGCAATTGAGCGCGTGGTCAGCGGTGTTTTCCTGCAAGACCGCGCCGCTGTCGAAGACGCCGGTATGGCGGCTGGCATTGACGCATCTGACGGCGGCGGTCCTGTTGACTCTGCTCTGGGTGCAACTGACGGCGTTCCTGGCAAAAGTGATGGACACCGTCGGGGGCTGGCAAGGCACGGCGGAGTATGTGACGTTCCGGATCGGGCTTATTTTCGGGGCCGGGATCTTCTATTACCTGCTGAGCGTGGCGATCAACTACGCTCTGATTGCGCAGAAAGAATCGCAGACGGCGCAGGAACTGGCGATTGAATCGAGCATGCGGGCACGCGAGGCGGAACTGGCGGCGCTGAAGGCGCAGATCAATCCTCACTTTCTCTACAACAGCCTGAATTCGATCAGCGCGCTGACAAGCATCGATCCGGCGAAGGCGCGCGAAATGTGCGTGTCACTGGCGGACTTCATGCGGCTGACGTTGGGGATGAGCCA
>Ga0335085_10017038_pt1 | contig 10480 bp, 9 predicted proteins | sample Lox_Sample_45_FD_206712 | JGI IMG/M metagenome (GOLD analysis project Ga0335085, IMG submission 206712) | Soil microbial communities from Loxahatchee National Wildlife Refuge, Florida, United States - Lox_Sample_4.5 | ecosystem: Environmental > Terrestrial > Soil > Wetlands | place: USA: Florida...
GCAAGATGGACAAATGCACCTTTTGCGCCGGCGGCCCGGAAGAAGATCATTCCGAGGAGGAGTTCAGGAAATATGGCTGCAACCGCCTGGCCGAGGGCAAGCTGCCCTTGTGCGCCGAGATGTGCTCGACCAAAGCGCTGTTGGCCGGCGATGCCGACCTGGTGTCGAACCTGTTCCGCGAGCGTGTGGTGCGCCGCGCCGGCAATGAACCTGTGGATGGGTTGGTAACGAAACCGCAGGGCAAGCCCTGGGGCTGGGACACGGCCTATAAGGAATGATCGCCGTGAAAGCCATGCTCCACTGTTTTTTTCTGCTTGGCGTCGTGTCCGGCTTGAGCGCCTGCTACGAAGACCCGACCGTTGTCACCCTGCACCAGGCGCGCCACTACAAGGGCAAAGTCGACGAACACTCAACGGATGCGAATTGGCGGGCCGAGCAGTTGCGCGAACGTTTCCGCCAAGTGCAGACCGACCGTTGAGAATGGCTCATGGGGTAGTGGCTCAAACCATGGTTTCTGCGGCCGATCCTGGCCCTGCTGTTGATTCCGTTAGGTCTGCAAGCGCACGGCGGCGGTGATCACAAACACGCTGCGGCGTCGAAAAGATCGCCCGAGGCGGTGAACCCGCTCGCCGAATATTGGCGCAAGGTGCGGGAAGGGGTGGCGGGCTACACGGCGGTCAGGGGACAGGAAACCCAGGTGCTGATTCAGGGCAACGGCCAGAACTGGCGGCAGCTTCGCAATGGCCCCATCGCGGGTTTTGGCGGCGCGGCGCTGGCAGTGACCGTTTTCGCGCTCGGTGTGTTCTACCTTTGGCTGGGGAAAGTCCCCTTGATTCATCCCCGCACCGGCGAAACCGTGCGGCACTTGCGTTGCTCTTGATCGCTGGCGCGCTCGGACACATCTACATCGGTACCATCGGTACCGAAGGCGCCCTGGAGGGCATGGTTTCGGGCGAGGTCGACAAGAGCTGGGCGATCCAGCACCATGACCTTTGGTACGAGGAAATGAAAAACGGGGAGAGCGAATCCGGCCGTTCGCACCCCGAGACCGCAGGCCTCGCGGCACAAGGCCGTCATTAATGGAGAATCTCATGCCCGATCATGTCTACAAAGTCATCGAAATCGTCGGTTCGTCCACCGTAAGCAGCGACGAAGCCATCCGCAACGCCATCGAAAAAGCCGGCAAGACCATCCGCCACATCAACTGGTTTCAAGTCGTCGAAACCCGGGGACATGTCACGGACGGCAAGGTCGCCCATTTTCAGGTCGTGCTGAAAGTGGGTTTCCGACTGGAAGATTGATTCCAAGCTAATCTATTGTCGGGTTACGCTCACGCTAACCCGACCTCCCGATATTCAAACCATCCATCTGCGAGTCATGACTATTCCCAACGCCCGTGTTTGTTTCCTGCTCGGTTTCCTGTTTTGCGCCGGCCTGTTGCTGACGGCCATTTATTTCCAGTTCGTCGGTGGCCTCGAGCCCTGCCCCTTGTGCATCTCGCAGAGGATCATGGTGCTGGCGGTCGCGCTCGTGCTGCTCGCCGCCTTTCTGCACAATCCGGGCGGAACCGGCGTGCGGGTGTACGCCGTAGCCGGCTTCCTGACCGCCCTCGCCGGTGCCTCGATCTCCGGCCGGCACGTCTGGCTCCAACATCTGCCGGCCGAAGAAGTACCCGCTTGCGGTCCCGGCCTCGAGTACATGTTCCTGAATTTCCCCCTCTCCGACACCCTCCGTGCCATGTTGACCGGCACCGGCGACTGCGCCAAGGTGGACTGGACGCTGTTCGGTCTCAGCATGCCCGCGTGGGTGCTGTTATGCTTCCTGCTGCTGGCCGCGGTCAGTCTGGCGCAATTCTGGAACGCTTCCGGCAGGCGCGCAGCCTGAGCTGATCTTACCGTTATCGATGGACTCGCAGCCTTCCCGTTTAGGGCGCCGACCCCGAAACCATGCCTCAGGCGAGTGCGAGTTTCCGGCACTGCACAGGAGGAAGCGACCATCAACGCTGCTCTGACCGATCGGCCGGAGCTTGCGGCGGATTCAGAACCCGGGGTGACCACCCGCAACGGCAATGGAGACCGCTCATTCGCAAGGTCCGATTCCCCCTGCGAATCAAGGCCAAGCCCTGTGATCTGGCTATTCGGCCAGCTAAGCGTCAACATCGATCCGCAGGTCAACGCAACGAGCTTAAGTGTCCTTCATGCGAGCGACAGCGCGGTGCATGTGCTCATCATTCCAGCCGACGAGGAGCGAATGATCGCCGATCACGTGAGGCAGGTGCCGGGCCTGCGCTAGCCGGGCGTGGTTGGATTGGCGGGCGGCGTGTTGAGAACGGGATTCTCGCTTGAAGGGAACTGCCGTCTGTGCAACCATTCTTTCCCTTGCCGGTGATGCGCGAAGCTTTTGGAATGCCGCCATATCACTGAGCTGGTGATATTTTTCGGTTTCACCGATCAATCGCGGATTTGGAACAAGGGAGGGGCAGATGAGGAAGCCGCTGATCTTGATGAATGCTGCGGGCAATCCGCAGGCCCGGAGCTTGCTGGCTTCGATCCAGGGCCAGGGGATCCAGCTGCGAGAAGCCTCGAACTGGTCGGAAATACAGCACTGCCTTCACTGCAAGATTCCGCCCGACCTGCTTTTGCTGCATTGCCCCTTGGTGAGGGACGCGGAGGCCGGCCTCGAGGTGGCGGCGCAACTCCGGCAAAAGGATCGGCGGTTTCCGATCATACTGCTCGCTGAGCAGGGCTCGGAAGCTTTGGCCGTGGCGGCCTTGCGCACCGGCATCAAGGACTATTACAAAAAGCCCTTCCTAGTGGAGGAAATCGTCTCCGCGGTGAGACACTGCGTGGCCCAGTATCGGGCGAAGGAAAATCGTGCGCTGACGATCTTCGCCTCCGGGAAAGACCTGATTGGCGCCAGTTCGGCCCTATGCCGGGCGAAAGAGTTTCTCGGCAAGGCCGCGCGGGTTGACAGCAACATCCTCATCACTGGCGAGACCGGCACCGGCAAGGAGTTAGCCGCGGAATACGTCCACAGCCATAGTCCAAGACGACACTCCCCGCTCATCTCCATCAACTGTGCGGCTTTGCCGGACGGTTTGTTGGAAAGCGAGTTGTTCGGCTACGAGAGAGGCGCTTTCACCGGCGCCCAAGGCGCCTATCCCGGCAAGTTGAGGCTTGCCGAGGGCGGCACCGTATTCTTCGACGAAATCGGCGACATGAGTCCCTATGCCCAGGCGAAGATTCTGCGCGTACTGGAGAATCGGGAGGTCTATCCCTTGGGCGGGAAACGCAGTGTACCCTTGAACATCCGCATCATCGCCGCTACCAATCGGGATCTGGAGAGCCTTCTGGCGCAGAACCAATTCCGCCAGGATCTCTATTTCCGGCTCAATGTCGCTCGAATCCACCTCCCGCCGCTGAGGGACCGCCGGGACGACATCCCGTTGCTTATCGATCATTGCCTCAAGGAATTGAACCTCAGGTGGGGGCGGAGTTTGCGCCGGCTTTCGGACGAAGTGCTGGAAATGTTCCTGCGTTACGATTGGCCGGGCAATGTCCGCGAACTGAGGAATCTGGTGGAGGCGGTCTTCATCGACCCGCCCAACGCGATCGTCACGCCTGATGATCTGCCGGAGTTCTTCAAACTCCGCTGCGGATACCCGCAGAACATCGGCCTCAGCGAGCGCGAACAACTGCTCTGCGCACTCGGCGCCAGCAACTGGAACAAGAGCAAAGCGGCCGAAACCTTGCGCTGGTCGAGAATGACGCTCTACCGGAAGATGGAGAAATACGCCATAGCCGATGCCGTCGAAGACAAACCCAATCCCGATAACCCGCTGAACTCGGTGTAATTGCGAGGTACAGGACTGTAACATCGGCTGTTACAGTTGCGGTTTCCAGCTATTTCGCCGCACCTAAAGCCTCGCGCTCATTTGTCCCTGCCTGCTTCAACCGCGACTGTCACAGCAGAGTGTAACAATGTGGGAAGAAGCCCGCCGCATCATCACTCAAGCTCTCGGGTTTTAAACCCAAACAATTGATTTTTACCTTTTTGTTGCATCTGGCGCGCGTGTTGCACGTTTAACCGGAGCTGCAAAGATTCTCGATCGTTCAAGCCCGCGGCCGTAGCGAGCACTTTTCAAGATCGTCAGGAGGTCGGATTCGCTTATTGCTTTTCAGTACAAATCAATCACTCAACGTGTTCGTCTATCGGGAGAGGAAAAATGGAAATAAGAAGATCAGGTCTACCGATTGCGCTGGTCGGTGCGGTTTCGTTGGCGTTGATCGCTTACAGCGGTACCGGTTCGGCGAAGTTCTGCGGCAAAGGGGCCGGAGAAGTGATGGACGAGGCCATGTGCGCGGGACGAACGGCCGACAGTCTCGCGGGTTCCGACGAGGACTATTTCCGCGACATGGATTACGGGGTCACCAAGGATCCCAAGCAGGTGGCCGCAATTCTCGCCCCCTATGCTCCGGGTATCAAGCCGGAGGACGCCGTCAAGGCCGCGGTGATCGGCCGCAACAACTGGATCGTGTGGACGGCCGGCAACGACCGCTTGTGGGATACCCTGGGCTACGTGAGCAGAGGCAATCTCGACTTTCTGAAAACCCTGTCGAACCATCCCAGTCTCAAGTTCAGTCGCAGTAACCGCTGGAACTACCTGGGCCTGGTCAACGAACCCTGCTTCGAGAAGGCCACCGGGCCGCGGAAAGACCGCTACGGCCTGTGGCTGGATGTGCGCAAGCAGGATTGTCCGCCGGACCCGTTTGAAAACGAGAAAAAATATCCGGGGGTCGAGATCGGCGCCCGCGGCAAGAATATCCCGGCGGGCTCCTATTATGGCTACGCGACGGGAATCGTCGGCCTTAGGTTGTTTCCCAACCCCGACTTCGATGAAGAGGCGCAAAAACGCTGGGATCCGGAAAAATACTATACCGATCCGAATTACTATAACGACAAGAACCTGGTGAGGCCTTACCGGGTCGGCATGTCCTGCGGCTTCTGCCATGTCGGTCCGAATCCGACCAATCCGCCCCAGGATCCCGAAAATCCCAAATGGGAGAACCTCAATTCGAATCCGGGCGCCCAGTACTTCTGGATCGACCGGATCTTCATGTGGGATGCGGATGCCACGAGCTTCCCCTACCAGCTTTTCCACACTTCCCGTCCCGGCGCCCTGGATACGTCCCTGGTCTCCAGCGACTACATCAATAATCCGCGCACCATGAATGCGGTTTACAGCCTCGGCGCGCGCTTGCATGCCGCTTTGAAGACAGGTGGAGAGAAACTGGCCGGCAGCGAGCTAGACAACAAGCAGCTCAACGATTACGTGCCTGCGAACAGCCCGCTCGCGCAGTTCTTCAAGAAACCCGACTCGGTTTGGACGCCGCGCGTCCTCAAGGACGGCGCCGATTCGGTCGGGGCATTGGGCGCCCTGAACCGCGTATTCGTCAATATCGGACTGTTCAGCGAAGAGTGGACCGAGCACTTCAATCCGCTGATCGGCGGCAAGAAAATCACCCCCATTCCGATCAAGGTGGCCCGTGAGCACTCGGCTTACTGGCAGGCGAACGAAAACCAGACGCCGAATCTGGCGCTGTTCTTCCTGGCGACCGCCCAGCCCGACTATCTGAAAAACGCGCCAGGCGGCGAGGTATATCTGAGCGCCGATGCGGCGACCCTGACCCGCGGCAAGGAAGCGTTCGGCGAGCGCTGCGCCCGTTGCCATTCGAGCAAGCTGCCGGAGAAGGCGTATACCTTCTTCCCCAACAACGGCTGCGTGGGCAAGGATTATCTCAAATGCTGGAACGCCTATTGGGACTGGACCAAGACCGACGAGTTCAAGAAGGAGATGAAGCAGATCGTGTCGGCGGGCGATTTTCTGAAGGACAACTACCTGTCGACCGAGCTGCGGGTTCCGGTGACCCTGCTGGAGACCAATGCCTGCAGTCCCCTGGCCTCCAACGCCATCGAGGGCAACATCTGGAACGACTTTTCGTCCCAGTCGTACAAGGGCCTCCCCTCGGTGGGAACGATCACGGTACACAATCCGTTCACCGGAGAGCCCAGACCCTACGCGATGCCCGCGGGGGGCCGCGGTTATACCCGCCCCGCCTCCCTCATCAGCCTCTGGTCCACAGCACCTTTCCTGCTGAACAACGCCGTCGGCGACTTCAACCCGAGCCCATCGGTCGAGGCCCGGCTGAAGTCGTTCGACAGCTCGATCGAGCAGATGCTCTGGCCGGAAAAGCGGAAGGGGAACATGGAATACAAGACGGCTTCCGGCAAGATGCTGCCCGGCTGGATCGACCTGACCTACGAGACCAGCTACCTGCGCGTGCCCAAGGGCTACCTGCCGGACTTCTTCCAGCCCTTGGTTGGACTTTTGAGTCACGGCAGTTTCTTCAACGAGGAAGGACTCGAACTCGGCCCGATTCCGAAAGGGACGCCGATCAACCTGCTTTCCAACATCGACTTGGACAAGCGAGAGGGGTTGCTCGCGAATTTGGAGCATAAGCGTCAGATCGCGGAATTGCTGATCAAAATCAAGAAGGATCTCAAGGCGCTTCCCAAGAACGCTACCGACGAAGAAGCGCGCAAGGTGTTCGCCAATCTCGTCGATCCCCTGCTGGCGGCCAGCAAGTGCCCGGATTTCATCGTCAACCGGGGCCATTATTTCGGCACCGACTACTTCAAGGAGGAACCCGGCCTCGGTGACGATGACAAGCGGGCCTTGATCGCCTTCCTGAAGACGCTGTGACCGAAGCGCGCCAAGCGGTCAACCCGCCGCTTGGCGCTGCCTCAGTCTTCCAATCATGAGCATTTTGCGGCTGGCGCGGAGCAGGCGGAAAGCCTTGCCCGCCTTGGTCTAATTAAAAAAGGGGCGATTTCAGATGAGCGAAAACGACGATTTCGAGTATGTAGTGGTGGGTTCCGGCGCAGGCGGGGGGACGGTCGCCGCGCGCTTGGCCGAGAGCGGACGGAAAGTGCTGGTCTTGGAGGCCGGCGGGGATCCGCGAACGCTGCAGGGAAGCGATTCGGCCCATCCGGAGGGAAACCGTCTGCCGGACGATTACGATGTGCCGGTCTTTCATACCTTTTCCAGCGAGAACGAGGCGATTCGGTGGGACTTTTTCGTTCGCCACTATGGCGACGACGCGCTTCAGCAGAAAGATTCGAAGTACACCAAGGAGGAAGGCGGCGTTCTCTATCCCAGGGCCGGTTGCCTGGGCGGTTGCACGGCTCACAACGCGATGATTACCGTGTGCTCGCACAACGAGGACTGGGATGAGCTGGCGCGGCTGACCGACGACGCCTCCTGGAGTGCTGGCAACATGCGGAAGTACTTCCAGCGGCTGGAGGACTGCCACCACCGGCCGCCTCCCTACCGTTGGCTGGCTAAGTTGGGGATCAATCCCACCCTTCATGGATGGAGCGGCTGGCTGCGGACGGAAAAAGCGATCCCGGAAAGCGCGCTGGGCGATACTTCGCTGGTGAAAACGCTCAAGGAATCGATCGGCCAGGAGGTTGCCAGGCTGCCGGATTTCGCCAAGAGGGTCCGCTGGCTGTTCCAGGGGCAAGCCGACCCGAACGACTGGCGCGTGTTGAAAGACAATGCCATCGGGCTGCGCTATCCGCCGTTGGCGACCAAGAATCACGGACGCATCGGCACGCGCGAACGCCTGCTGGAAGTCCAGAAGAAATTTCCCCATCTGCTCAAGATCGAGTTGGATGCGCTCGCCACCAAGGTACTCCTGGATGAGAACAATCGCGCCATCGGGGTGGAGTATCTCAAGGGCGCGAAACTCTACCGGGCGCACATGAACCCCAGCGGCGAAGCCGGCGAACTGCGCACCGTCAAAGCCTCGCGGGAGGTCATCCTGGCGGGCGGCGCCTACAACACGCCGCAGCTGCTCATGCTCTCCGGCGTCGGCCCTCGTGCCGAGCTCGACAAGCACGGTATCGCCGTCCGGCTGGATCTGCCGGGCGTCGGCACCAATCTGCAAGATCGTTACGAGGTGGGTGTCGTCAATCGGATGAAATTCGATGCCTGGGAGGTGCTCAAGGGCGCCCAGTACGCCAAGGGCGATCCCCAGTACGCCGAATGGGAGAAAAAGCGCTCGGGCGTTTACACCAGCAACGGTGCCGTGCTCGCCGTCATCAAGAGATCGTTTTCCGAACGCCCCCTGCCCGATCTGTTCTGTTTCGCGCTGCTGGGCAAGTTCAAGGGTTACTACCCCGGCTACTCCAAGCTGATCAAGGAGCACCTGAACTATCTCACCTGGGCGGTGCTCAAGGCGCACACCAACAATCGGGCCGGCGAGGTGCGACTCAAGTCCGCCGATCCGCGCGAGCGGCCCTATATCAACTTTCGCTATTTCGAGGAGGGCAGCGACAAGGACGGAAAAGATCTCGAAGCGGTGGTTGAAGGGGTCAAATTCGTGCGCAAGTTGACCGCTCCTTTGAGGGCGAAGGGGCTCATCGCAGAGGAGGAAATCCCGGGAGAGGCAGTGCAGACGGACGATGAAATCCGCGATTTCGTCAAGTACAACGCCTGGGGACACCACGCCTCCTGCACCTGCCCCATCGGCCGGGACGGCGATCCCACGGCGGTACTCGACGGTAATTTCAAAGTCCGCGGAACTAAGGGACTGCGGGTTGTGGATGCCTCAGTGTTCCCCCGGATCCCCGGATTTTTCATCGTCAGCTCGATATACATTATTGGAGAAAAGGCGGCCGATGCGATTCTCGCCGACGCCGGCGGCTGAGGGTGGGAGCACGGCCCCGGGGAGCGAGCCCCGTGGCCTTTGCCCTTCGCCGTCGCGCTCGATTCGGCAGCTGGTCATTTGGATGGGCCTCGATCTTGATGGAGAAGATCATGGAACCAAGACAAGAAGCAGGGGTTTCTTCGGAAAGCACCAATCCCGGCACGATCCGGCAGCCTTTGCCGCCGGGTCCGCATCCTTTCGAGACGGTTTATAAAGAAGAAAACGAACTGATCCAGGAAAAGAGGAAATCGGCGGGGATTAAACCGTCCGAAGAACTCACGGGACTCGCCTTGTCCGGCGGAGGCATCCGCAGCGCCACCTTCAATTTAGGGGTCTTGCAGGGGCTGGCCGAGCTGGGGATTTTGAAAAAGTTCGACTACCTCTCCACCGTCTCCGGGGGCGGATACATCGGCAGCTGGCTAACGGCACTGATTAATCGGGAGGGGCAAGGCGAGATCGGCACGATCGAACCGCAAATCGCCCCCAAGACCAACGACGAGGCCCACCCCGAGCACGCCGCTGTCACTTTCCTGCGCAATTACAGCAATTACCTCACGCCGCGCGCCAGCCTGTTCAGCAACGACACGCTGACGGCCGTCACGACCTACCTGCGCAATCTTTTCCTTAATCAGGGCATCGTGATCCTCGCCCTCGCGGTGGTGCTGCTCACCCCGCGGCTGATTCAAAGCCTGGGGCAAGCACTGAGGGAACCCATGGGCGAGGCACTGCTGCAAGGTTGGCCATATTTGCTGTCGGTGGCGTTGCTGGTCGTCGGCGTCGGCGCGATCGGCTACAACCTCGGCTTCACCAAACGCAGCGGCCGGGCGGCCCAGCACAAGCCGTGGTGGACGGGTACCGTGGGCATCATCGGCATCATCGTGATTCCTGTCGTCGCCGCGGCCTGGATCGATAGTCTCTATCTCCTGAAGTTAGCAAGCGATTTGAAAGGCGAATTCATGGGACTGTTCTTCGGCACCGGAGCCTTCTATCTACTGCTCTGGATCGTGGGTTACGGGTTCAGTCTTTATTCGGAAAGGGCAGGCGGCGCTGGCACGAGTCCGGCCGGATCGGAGTCCCTGTGGGAGAAAGCCAATATCGGGGAAACGTTGGAAATGGGGGTGTTCACGTTTCTCGGGGGGGCAGCCGGCGGTGCTCTTTTCTGGGTGTTCGCCTACCTGATCGACAAATATCTCGCGGGGGACCCTGCCAAACCCTGGTTGGGGGCGGTGCTGGGCGCACCGCTCGTGGTCGCTATCTTTTCGCTCCTCGTCGTAGTCCATATCGGACTCATGGGGCGTTTGCTCTTGGAGGATCAGCGGGAATGGTGGAGCCGGCTCGGCGCCTTGCTGCTCGGGGCCATGCTGATTTGGCTGGGCATCTTCGGCTTCGCCGTTCTCGGGCCGTCTCTGCTGATCTGGACCGACCGCTATGTGATGGCCCTGTTGAGCTCGGGCTGGGTGATCACGACCATCGGCGGCGTGCTCGCGGGCAAGAGCGCAAACACCGGCGGAGAAAACCCCAAGCCATGGCTCGATCTGCTGGCGAGGTATGCGCCCTATGTCTTCATCATCGGTTTGCTGGCGGCGATCTCCCTGGTCATCCAGGCGGCGCTTTCGGCGCTTGGCGACGGGGTCGCGGGAAACGCCGAGCCTTGTCAAGGTTTTTACTGCATCCTGCAGCAACAATCGAAAATGATGAGCGCGGTGAAA
>Ga0335085_10017039_pt1 | contig 10479 bp, 10 predicted proteins | sample Lox_Sample_45_FD_206712 | JGI IMG/M metagenome (GOLD analysis project Ga0335085, IMG submission 206712) | Soil microbial communities from Loxahatchee National Wildlife Refuge, Florida, United States - Lox_Sample_4.5 | ecosystem: Environmental > Terrestrial > Soil > Wetlands | place: USA...
TGAGCGTAACATCACTTCGAATTTCCTTCGAAGCGGTTTCAACAAAAATCTCATGCGGGGCCTCAGGGACAAGGTGGTGATCGTCACCGGCGGCGCGGGCGGCATCGGCGCCGCGGTGTGCCGGCGATTCGCGGAGGAAGGCTCCCGGGTCGCGGTCTTCGATCTCGAATCGGATTCGAATTCAAAACACTACAAGGTCGACATCGCGAATCAGCCCCGCGTCCTCGAGGCGGTCGCCGAAGTGGAGCGCGACCTCGGGCCGGTCGACGTGCTGGTGAACAACGCCGGCTGGGACCGCGCCGCGTTGTTTCTCGAGACCGACGCCGCGCTGTGGGAGAAGATCATCGCGATCAACCTGAAGGGGCCGCTCAACATGCACCACGCGGTGCTGCGGGGCATGAAAGCGCGCGGGCGCGGGCGCATCGTCAACGTCGCCTCGGACGCCGGCCGCGTCGGCTCCTCCGGCGAATCGGTCTACGCCGCGTGCAAGGGCGGCATCATCGCCTTCTCCAAGACGCTCGCGCGCGAGATGGCGTCGCGCCGCATCAACGTCAACGTGGTCTGCCCCGGCCCCACCGACACGGCGCTGTTCCGCGATTTCGCCGGCGAGGGCGAGCGCGGCGAGAAGCTGCGCGCCGCGCTCGCGCGCGCGATTCCCTTCGGGCGCCTCGGCACGCCCGAGGACCTGCCGGGGGCGATCTGCTTCCTGGCGAGCGACGACGCCGCCTTCATCACCGGCCAGGTGCTGTCGGTCTCCGGTGGCCTGACGATGGCCGGATGAGCGCGCAGGAGGCCTCCGAGGACGAGCGCCGCCACGTCCCGCTGCTGGAGCGGCTGGGGCCGGGGCTGATCACCGGCGCCTCGGACGACGACCCGAGCGGCATCGCCACCTACTCGCAGGCGGGCGCGCAGTTCGGCTACGCCCTGGTGTGGTCGGTGCTGTTCACCACGCCGCTGATGATCGGCATCCAGATCATCAGCGCCCGCATCGGCCGCGTCACCGGCCACGGCCTCGCCGCCAACATCCGCGAGCACTACCCGCGGCCGGTGCTCTACCTGATGGTCGGCCTGCTGCTGCTCGCCAACACCTTCAACATCGCCGCCGACCTCGGCGCCATGGGCGACGCGCTGGTGCTGGTGCTCGGCGGCAACAGCTCGCTGTACATCGTGTTCTTCGCGCTGGTCTCGCTCACCCTGCAGATCTTCGTCCCGTTCCCGCGCTACGCGCCGTTCCTGAAGTGGCTCACGGTGTCGCTGTTCGCCTACGTCGGCACCGTGTTCGTGGTGCACGTGCCGCTGGAGGGCTGGCGCCGCGCCGTGATGCCGCAGATCAGCTTCGACGCGGAGTACCTGGCGCTGCTGGTCGCGGTGCTCGGCACTACCATCAGCCCGTACCTGTTCTTCTGGCAGGCGTCGCAGGAGGTGGAGGAGCAGCGCGCCACTCCCGGCCACGAGCCGCTGCGCGAAGCCCCGGCGCAGGCGCGCGCGCACCTGCGGCGCATCAAGTTCGACACCTACATCGGCATGATCTACTCCAACCTGATCGCGCTGTGCATCATGCTGACCACCGCCGTGACCCTGCACGCCGCCGGCGCGACCGAAATCCAGAGCGCGTCGCAGGCGGCAGCCGCGCTGCGGCCGCTGGCCGGCAATTTCGCCTTCGTGCTGTTCGCGCTCGGCATCATCGGCACCGGGCTGCTTGCCGTGCCGGTGCTCGCCGGGTCGGCGGCGTACGCGGTCTCGGAGAGCTTCCGCTGGCCGATCGGGCTCGGCCTGCCGCTGGCGCAGGCGCGCGGCTTCTACTCGATCCTGACGATCGCCACCGTGCTCGGCGTCGCGATCGACTTCTCCGGCGTCGACTCGATCAAGGCGCTGCTCTGGGCGGCGGTACTGAACGGCGTGGTGTCGGTGCCGATCATGGCGGTGCTGATGCTGCTCGCCGTCAAGCCGGCGGTGATGGGGCCGTTCGTGGTCAGCCCGCGCCTGCGCGCGCTCGGCTGGCTCGCCACCGCGGTGATGGCGGCCGCGGTCATCGCCATGTTCGCCCTGCTCTAGGCGGCCGCGGCGCCGAGCGCGTGCGGCAGCCGTGCGCGCCGGGCGGCGCCCGGGCGAGGCGGTAGCGCGCCGGCGCGCAGGCTCGCCGAGAGGCAGTTTGCCGCCGCGGCCGCGACCAGCCGCCGGAGGAGCGCATCGCCCAGGCCGCGGAGCTGCTGGCGCGCTTCGGCTAGCGCGCGTCCCGGCGTTACATCTTGAAACAACCGGCGGCACCGGTTGGCGCAAGAATGCGCTGCCGCGTCATCGGGGAAACGCATCGTGCTTCGCACCCGCGCCGTCCTGCTCTGCGCCCTGCTCGCCCTGGCGGCGGGTCCCGCGCTCGCCCAGTTCGGCGGCGGCGGCATGCGGCACAGCCGCGGCGGCGGCTCACAGCGCGGCAGCGGCGAGGATTCCGGCGTCACGCGCCTGAGCCCGAACGACAGGATCCGCATGCAGCTCGCCGACCTGCGGCTCGCGCTCAAGCTCGCGCCCGAGCAGAACCCGCTCTTCGACGCCTACCAGAACGCGGTCTACGCGCTGCTCGCGCCGTGGTCCGCGCCGGTCGACTTCTCGGCCCCGCAGGGCCCCGAAGTGCTGACCAGGATCTCTCGCAAGGTCGGCGTCGCGCGCGGGCGCTGGGCCGAGATGCAGGCCGTGTACGACGCGGCGGCGAAGCTCTACGCCGCGCTCTCGCCCGAGCAGCGCGAGGTCGCCGACCGCATGCTCGCCGACACCGTGCCCTCTCCCGCCGCCGGCGGCTGGGAATCCGAAGGTGTGCGATAGCCGGGCCGCCCGGTTGCCGCGGCGGCCCCGCGCCGCGTAAAATCCGCCTCCCGCAAAGCCTTTCCTTGCCGGGCGGTTAGCTCAGCGGTAGAGCACTGCTCTCACACAGCAGGGGCCACTGGTTCGATCCCAGTACCGCCCACCACTTGATCCGTGATCCATGCCCGCGACCCGCGCGCGCATCGGGCGTAAACTTTGAAAATGGATTCCTGCACGATCGAGGTGGGGCTGCTGCGCAAGAAGCCCTGCGGGCACCCGGCGGTGGCGCATTGCCTCAACTGCGAGCAGCCGTTGTGCCACGACCATGCGGAGCCGCAGCTCTCGGATTCGGGCCAGCGCACCGGCAAGTTCATGTGCCAGCCCTGCAGCGCCGCGGCGAAGGAGCACGCCAAGAGCATGGCCGCCGTCGCCCGCACGCAACAGGCGAGGAAGGCCGCGGCCCTCGACAAGGCGACGCGGGACCAGATGACCGCCGCCACGGTGCCGCAGCCGAAGAAGCCCGCGGCGCCGGCTCCCGCCGCGCCGGCTGCGGCCGCGCCCGCCGCCGAGCAGGCCAAGGACGAGGCGGACGCGCTCGAGTTCACGCCCAAGGACGGCAAGTTCGGCTACACGCCGAAGAAGAACGAGCCGGGCTACAAGCCCGACTGAGGCGCGCTACTTCTCGAAGTGCCGCAGCGAGTCGCCGGGCTGCGTGCTCTTCAGCCGGCACGGACCGAGATACTTCCCCGCGGTGTGCTGCTGCAGGCGCATGTTGTACGGCGGCCCCGTAACGGTGGTCGCGCTGCCCTCGAAGCGGGTACCGTAGAAGTCGACGTGCCCGGAGCCGCTGGAGCGCGGCGGGCCGTTGCAGCTCATCTTCCAGCTTACCCGGCTCGGGCTCGACACCACGTCGTAGAGGCGGCAGGGCGCGTTCGGCGGCACCGCGAACTGCGCCGCATCCTGCGGCTCGAGGCAGAGCTCGCGCACCATCGGCGGCGAGTCGGGCCCGCGGCCCGGAACGTCGATTTCAGAGGAAATGCGCCACTGGCCGGCCCTCAGGTCCGGCGGCTCCGCCGCGGCGAGCGAAGCCCAGGCCGCCAGCGCCAGCGCCGCCGCGGCGCGGCGCCGCATCAGGAGGGCCTCATTTGTCGAACTGCGCGGGCGTCTGCATCCGCACCACGGCATCGGCGACGATCGGAATGCGGTAGCCGCCGATCTCCCAGTCGAGGCCCGGGATGGTGAAGCCCGACACGGCCGCGGAGATGTCGTTCAGCGCGTCGTTCAGGAAGCTGGCGTCGAAACCGAACTGGGCGGCCGCCGCGACCACGTCGTCGACCGGCTCGCCGTACTTGTCCTTGAGCTGGCTGCACATGTTCGGCGAGGTCGCCGTGGAAGAGGACTCGCCGAACCACTCCCACGACAGGTTCTGAGTGCCGCTGATCCCGTTCACCAGGGAGTAGATGACGACGTTGGCGAACGGCACAATCAGGCGCGCGCAGTAGGTGACGCGGATCTTGAGCAGGTTCGCGTCCTGGATGTTGATGCCGGAGCTGCCGCCAGCGGAGGTCGGCCGGTACATCAGGTTGTCGTTGGGGATGATGCGCTTGCTCGTGTCGTTCGGGTCGTCGATCGCGAAGTCGTCGGCCGCCGCCTTGGTCGGGCTGAGCACCTCGAGCTCGGTGGTGAGCGGGTTGTAGACCTCGATCAGCGCGATCGCCCGGCCGCGCGCCAGCGAGCCGAGGTCCGGGCCGAACGTGAAAAGGGGCGTCATGCCGGCAGCCAGGGCATCCTTGATCGAGCTCGTCTTGGCGCTCTTCAGCGCCCCCTGGCGGGCCGCCGCAAAGGTCGCGTACTCGAGCGTGCTCTTGATGCGGTAGAGCATGGCGAACTGCACCACGCCCAGCACCAGCATCAGCAGCGCCGGGAAGATGATCAGGTACTCGACCAGCGCCTGCCCGCCGGCGCGGCGCGGCATCCGGCGCGCGCGCATCGCGCTACTTCTCCGGCGCCGGCCGGGAGGCCGGCGCGGCGGGAGCGGGCCTGGCCGCCGGCGCGGGGCGCAGCGGGCTGCCCTTCTTCGTGGAGGCTGCGTCGGCGCCCTCCGTCAGGAGCGGCAGGCGCGACAGGTACTCGAGCACCGAGTGCGTCTCTTCGGCCAGCGGGCTGTCGGGCGGCAGGTTGGCGTAGGCCTGCAGCATCGAGGCGTAGGCCTGGCGCAGCCGCACCACGCCGAGGTTGTGCCAGGCGCGCGCCTCGCCGTTGTCGGCGAGCAGCGCCCGCAGGTAGGCGTCGGCGGCGTCGTCGGGCAGGTTGCGCCGCGCGTAGAGGTTGCCGAGCCGCAGCCAGGCCTCGGCGTTGTTCGGCATGCGCCGCGCGAGGCTCTTGTAGAGCGCCTCGGCCTGGGCGTCCTCGCCCTTCTCGTACGCAAGCTGCGCCTGGCGGTTGATGGTGACCAGGTCGGGGTCGTTGTCGGTCATCTTGATCGCCGTCTCGACCGTCGAGGCGCAGCCGCCGGCGCCGGCCAGCAGGGCAAGCGCGAGCGCGGCGGCCGCAACGCGGTTCATGCCTGCTCGCGCCAGCGCAGCCGCGCGCCCCGCACGATCCCCAGGGCCTCGGCGGCCCCCGCGGCGAGCTCGAGGGCGTCGCGCGCCCCCAGCGCCGCCGCGAAGCGCAGCGGCCGCAGCCCGCGCGCGAGCTTGACCACGCGGCCCTCGCCGTCGAGGAACGCGACATCGAGCGCGTAGCCCATCCCCACCGTGTGCACCGAGGCGCAGCGCTCGATCAGCAGCGCCTCGTCGCTCGCGAGCCGCGGCCGCCCGAGCAGCCCCCGCATTCTTTCCCAGGCGCCGCTCGCCTTCCAGGCGCAAGGCACGATCAGCGCTCCGTCGGCGCGGTAAAGGGCGCCACGCCTCAAAAGACGCCCGAGTTGAGGAACTTCATCACGATCGGGAAGCCGAGCACGATGAAGGTGGTCGGGAAGATGAACATCAGGAGCGGCCCGATCAGCTTCACCGGCGCTTCCATCGCCTGCTTCTCGGCGCGCTGGAAGCGCTCGTTGCGCCGCTGCTCGGCCTGCGTGCGCAGCGCGGCGCCGAGCCGGGCGCCCATCTTTTCGGCCTGGATCACGGTGCCGACGAAGCTGGTGATCTCCGGCATCTGCAGCCGCGCGTCCATGCGGCGCAGCGCGTCGGCGCGCGGCAGCCCGGAGCGCAGGTCGCGCACCACCATGTAGAACTCGTGGCGCAGCGCGCCGGCCGGCCCCTTGTCCATCGCCTGGTTGATCGCGCCGGTCATGTTGAGGCCCGCCTCGACCGCCATGGTGATGAAGTCGAGGTACACGGGGAGCGTGCGCTGGACCTCCTTGTAGCGCCTGCCCTTGACGTCGGAAAGCCACAGCGACGGGTAGTAGAAGCCGAACAGGATGCCGCCCACCAGGTACCCCGGCGCGTCCTTGTGCAGCATCGAGAGGCAGGCGTAGACGAAGCCGGTGACGCCGATCACCGAGATGATGCGCACGGCGAAGAACTGCTCGGCGCTCATCAGGTAGCCCACCCCCGAGAGCTGCAGCTTGCGGTGCGTGTTCTCCAGCGCCGCCGACGGCATGAACGCGGTGACGTGGAACTCGAAGAAGCGCACCAGCGGCCAGATCAGGCGCAGCACCGGCGGCAGCGGGTCCATGTACTCGCGGTCCTCGTCGGGCACTTCCTGCTTCAGGCGCCCGACCGAGTAGACCGCCAGCAGGATGCAGGCCCCGAACAGCAGGCCGATGACGAGCAGGACCCAGTCGGACACGGCGCCTAGACGTCGATGTTGACGATCTTGCGGATGAAGACGTAGCCGATGATCTCCATCACGCCGATCACCGCGAGCACCGCCCAGCCGAGCAGCGTGTGGAACAGCGGCGCCATCGCCTCGGGCTCCATCTTCGAGAGCACCAGGATCAGGAACAGCGGCAGGCAGGTCATGACGATGCCCTGCATCCGTCCCTGCGCCGTCAGGCTGTCGATCTTGCCTTCCATGGTGTGCTTGCGGCGCAGGGTGTCGGCGAGCGACTCGAGGATGTCGGCGATGTTGCCGCCGACTTCGCGCGAGATGCGCAGCCCCGCCACCACCATGACGAAGTCCTGGATCGGCACGCGCTTCTCCATGTTCCGCAGCGCCGTGTCGAAGTCCACGCCGACGCGCTGCTCGCGCAGCATGAGGTCGAACTCCTGGCTCACCGGCGGCCGCGATTCCGCGACCATCGACTCCATGGCCACCGTCAGGCCGGCGCCGGCGCGCAGCGATCCCGCCACCATCAGCAGCGCGTCGGGCAGCTGGTGCTCGAACGTGCGCAGGCGGCGCTTGCTCATGATCCCGATCATGATGCGCGGCAGGATCACGATGGCCACCGCCGCGCCGCCGGCGAACAGCGGGTTCTGCGTCAGGAACCAGATCAGCGTCGGCGCCACGAACAGCGCCGCCGCGTTGTAATAGAACATCCTCATCGGGTCGATGAAGATGAACATGTCCTTCAGCGTGGTGCTGGCCTCCTGCTGCAGCGTCGCGCGCTGCCGGTCGAGCAGGCGCCCGACCAGCTCGATCAGCGTCCAGACGATGACCAGGGCGGCGAGCGCCACCGCCCCGATCACCAGGCTGAGGTTGCTCACAGCCTGCGGCCCTTCTGGAAGATCGAGAGGTCGACCTGGATGCCGCGGTCGGACAGGCGCTGGTAGAGCTCGGGGATGTTTCCGGTCGCCTCGAAGCGGCCGCGGATCTTGCCGTCGGGGCCGAAGCCCTCCATGTGGAACAGGAAGATGTCCTGCAGCTGGATGATGTCGCCCTCCATGCCGGTGATCTCGGTGATGTGGGTCACCTTGCGGCTGCCGTCGGGCATGCGGCTCTGCTGGATGATGACATCGACCGCGGAGGCGGTCTGCTCGCGGATCGCGCGCACCGGCAGCTCGAGGCCCGACATCAGGGTCATCACCTCGAGGCGCGCGAGGCAATCCCGCGGCGTGTTGGCGTGCGCGGTGGTGAGCGACCCGTCGTGGCCGGTGTTCATCGCCTGCAGCATGTCGAGCGCCTCGCCGCCGCGGCACTCGCCGACCACGATGCGGTCCGGGCGCATGCGCAGGCAGTTCTTGACCAGGTCGCGGATCGTGACCGCGCCCTTGCCCTCGACGTTCGGCGGCCGCGCCTCGAGCGATACCACGTGCGGCTGGCCGAGCTGCAGCTCGGCGGCATCCTCGACCGTGACGATGCGCTCGTCCTCGGGAATGTAGTTCGACAGCACGTTGAGCAGCGTGGTCTTGCCCGATCCGGTGCCCCCCGAGATGACGATGTTGGCAGCATGCAGCACCGCCATCTTCATGAAATCCATCATCGGCTTGGTGATCGAGCCGAAGCGGATCAGGTCCTCGTCCCTGAGCTTGGACTTGGAGAACTTGCGGATGGTGATGTTGGCGCCCTTGATGGCAAGCGGCGGGATGACCGCGTTGACGCGCGAGCCGTCCTTGAGGCGCGCGTCCACCATCGGCGAGGACTCGTCGATGCGCCGTCCGAGCGGCGCCACGATGCGCTCGATCGCGCCGACCACCGCCTGCTCGCTCGAGAAGGTGACTTCGGAGAGCTGCAGCTTGCCGCCCCGCTCGATGTAGATCTGGTCGAAGCGGTTCACCATGATCTCGGTCACGCCCGCGTCGTCGAGCAGGTCCTCCAGCGGCCCCAGGCCGACCACCTCGTCCAGCACCTGCTTGGCGATGCGGCGCTTGTCGACCCCGGCAGGCAGGGTCTCGCTGGCGATGATCTCGTCGATCAGCGCCGCGGTGGTGGTGCGCAGCTCGTCCTCGTTCATGCGCGAGACGTCCACGCGCCGCAGGTCCATCGTCTGGATCAATTTCTCGTGCACCTGCTGGCGAGCCTCGTTCATGCGCTGCGCCTCCGCCGGAAGCAGGTTGCGCGGCGCCGGCGCCGGCGGCAGCGCGGCCGGCTCGGCGCGCTGCGGCGCGGGCGGCGGTGCCGCTTGCGGCGCGGGCTGCGATGCCGCCTGCGGCGCCGCGCGCGGCGCGGCGGCGGCCGGCGGCGCTGCGGGCGCCCTGGGCGCGGCCGCGGCGGCCGGCTGCGGCGGCGCCGGTGCCGCCGTCGCGGCGCCGTCCCCCGTCGCCACGCGCAGCTTGTAGCCCGCGATCACGATCTCGTCGGCCGGCGAGATCGTCGCCTCGCCGGTGATGCTGGCGCCGTTGACGTCGGTCGTCGAAAGGCCGCCGTGGTCCTCGATGACGAAGCCGCCGTTGCGGCGGTGGATGCTCGCCTGGCGCTTGCCCACGGTCCAGCCGCGCAGCACGACGTTGTTGTCGTCGGCCTTGCCGATGGTGGCGCTGTCGCCCTGGCACTGCACCTCGGAGCGCTCGCCCTTGGGGGAAATCACCGAGATCGTGAACATGTCAGTCGACGATGCCTTTCTTGCCGAGGAATTTCTCGAAGCGGTCGCGCAGGTCCTTGCTCTTCTCGAGGCGCTGCTCGTTGATCGTCGAGGTCGGGTCGGTGACCGTCGGCGTGACGAAGATCACCAGGTCCGTGCGCCCGGTCTGGAAGTTGGTCGACTTGAACAGCTGCCCCAGCACCGGCAGGTCGCCGAGGAACGGGAACTTGTCGATGGTGTTGTTCAGCGTCTGGTTGACCAGCCCGGAGATGACGATGGTCTGGCCGTTCTTGACGTTGATCTCGGAGTCGGTCTGGCGCGTGGTGAAGCCCGGGATGCCCTGCACCGTCACCGACGGGTCGATCGCCGAGAGCTCGGTCTGGATCGTCGCCGCGATGTTGCCCGAGTCGTCGACCACCGGCTTCAGCGTCAGCTTGATGCCGTAGTCCTTGAAGGTGACCGAGCTCTGGCCGGTGGCCGACACGGTCGGCAGCGGCACCTGGCCGCCGGCGAGGAACTTCGCCTCGCCGCCGGAGCGGGTCGAGAGCTCGGGCGACGCCAGGATCCACGCGTCGCCGTTCTGCACCGCGAGGTTGAGGCGCGAGGTGATCACCGAGGCGATGCCGAGGTAGGCGCGGCCCGCCTGCGACGGGATGCTGAGCGGCTGCGCCGCGCCGCTGCCGACCGTGAACGTCGGGTCGAGCGTCTGGGGCGCGTAGCGGAACTGCTGGTTGTGGAACAGATCGAAGGTAAGCGCGCCGGCGGGGCCGACGACGCTGGTGTCCCAGCTCACGCCCAGGTTCTGCAGCGCGCTCTTCTTGAACTCCATGATCTGCACTTTCATGTAGATCATCTTCTTCAGCGTCACGTCCTCCTGGCGCGTCAGGTTGAGCACGTTCGGGAACGGCTGCAGCGCGATCTGCAGCCGCGCGATGTTCTCCTTGTTGGTCTCGCCGGAGACCACGACCGCCCCGCCCATCATCTGCGCCTTCAGGCCGGGGAACACGGCCAGCACCGCGCGCACGCTGTTCAGCGTCTCGTTGGTGTCGGTGCCGGTGACGTGCAGCTTGTAGCGCTTGATCGTCTCGCTGCCCTTCACCCAGACGAACAGGCTGGTGTCGCCCGCCTTCTCGCCGAGCAGCAGCACGCCGTCGTCCAGCACGTTGGCGGTGACCAGCTTGCCGTTGCCGACCGCGACCCGCCGCACGTCGGTGATCGGCAGCGTCTTCACCTCGCCGACGAACATGGTGAACTCGCCGGTGACGCCGGACGTGGGCGGC
>Ga0335085_10017040_pt1 | contig 10479 bp, 7 predicted proteins | sample Lox_Sample_45_FD_206712 | JGI IMG/M metagenome (GOLD analysis project Ga0335085, IMG submission 206712) | Soil microbial communities from Loxahatchee National Wildlife Refuge, Florida, United States - Lox_Sample_4.5 | ecosystem: Environmental > Terrestrial > Soil > Wetlands | place: USA: Florida...
CCGTGTTAGAGTCGACGCCAAACTGGAAATCGGGGATATAACCCAGACGATCGAAGTATCCGGAACCGTACCCGCTCTTAAAACTGATACTTCAAACATAGGCTCGTTAGTGCCCGCGCAGAGCGTCCAGGCGCTGCCTCTAAACGGGAGAAATCTGATCAAATTGGTGCAGCTGACGCCGGGAGTTACGGAAGGGGCACCGGGCTCTATCGTGGCGGGTAACCGCCCAGATGACCGTCGCCTTACGTCGGCATTTTCCGTGAACGGCCAGACCGACACTATGAACAACAACCTGATCGATGGGATGGACAACAATGAGCGCATCATAGGCACGATTGGTGTTCGTCCGTCCATCGACGCAGTTCAGGAAGTCAACATCGAAACCAACAAATACGACGCCTCGCTCGGGAGGACAGGCGGAGGCGTTGTGGACGTTATCACGAAAGCCGGAACGAACAGCTTCCACGGCACGGCCTACGAATATTTTCGCAACAAAGTTCTCAACACAAATCCAAACTACAATTTCACGCTGGCCAACAATCCCGTCGGGGCGCCCGCTCCTTATAATAAATGTGCGACCGCAGCGGCGTGCCCGAGCGCACCCAACCCGGCATTTCGACAAAACCAGTGGGGCGGGAGCATTGGAGGTCCGATCAGGAAGAACAGGACCTTTTTCTTCGGAGACTACGAAGGCTACAGTCAAGGCGTCGGAACAACGGCGGCCCTCTACACGGTGCCAACGCTGTGCGAGCGCGGGCTCACCCTTGCTCAGTTGCAGGGATTTACGGGGTCGAGCATCTCGTGCCCTGACAATCCTAATGTTCTCAATCCGGGCGACTTCTCCGATATAAGAACGATTAGCCCCGTTGGAGGGGGCAGCGCACAAGGCGGGCCGGGTCCCGTAATTCCGGTAGCTTCGCAAACGGTGCTCGGTCGCAGCCTGTTCAGCCTATATCCGCTGCCAAACACAGGCGGGACGGCCGCAACAACAAACAATTTCACGTCGGCGCCGGAAAGAATTCAAAATTCTAACACTTGGGACGTGCGCGTGGATGAACACTTCTCAGACAAGGACACGTTCTACGCTCGGTTCACGCACAACGGATTGAACTCTACCCTTCCCACAGGCTTTCCCGACGTCCACATAGATCCAACAACCGGATTCCCGACATCGACCGGAGGCGTACTTGTTCATCCCTCTGTCATCGCGTTCTCCGGCTTTAACACGGAGGCGCAAAACCATTTTGCGCTCTCGTACGTTCACGTCTTTAACTCAAACGTGGTTATGAATCTGAAAGCCGGAGTGCTGCGAAGTGTCATTGATTCCGAGCCACCGAATGAGGACAGCAACGTTTCAAATAAACTGGGCTTCCCTTGTAATACGACGGCATGCATAAATGCCGTCTCAATCACACCCGGAATCGTTGGTTCGGGCCTCGTGAATCAAGCATACACCGCAATAAATGGAAGCACCGTCTATACAACGGTCGGTGACAGTGGATTCATTCCACTCCGTGAGTACGACACATCGTTTCAGTATATGGGCACCCTGAATTGGAACAAGGGTTCTCACAGCATGCGTATGGGGCTTAGCCTGATCCGTCGTCGCGCCACGATCGGCCAAAGCAGCGCCCCAAACGGAACATTCTCGTTCAGCGGTACGTACACCGGCGTTGCTGGTGGCGACTTGCTGGAAGGAATACCGTACATGATATCTCGTAACAACGCTCTTGACCAGCCGGGGTTCCGCACTTGGGAGCCGAGCGGATACTTCCAGGATGACTGGCGCGCCAGACCCTGGCTCACCGTCAACCTAGGGTTGCGATACGATATCTTCACCGCATACACCGAAGTTCATGGACGAATCTCCAACTACAATCCGTACCTTGGGTTGGTTGTCTCGCCCTCAATCCCAGGCATCCAGCAAAGCAGCCCAACGGCTGACGTTCCCACCCCACTGAGTGACTGGGCGCCGCGCGTTGGTTTCTCGGCTTCTCTTCCTCACAATTCCGTTCTTCGTGGCGGATTTGGTTTGACGTTTTTCCCTGTGAACTATGAATCTCCGTATTACATGAAGAATGCTCCGTTCAATTTTGCCGCCAGCTGTTCGATTCAGAACGCGGGCCAGACCGCGAATCAGTGTGACACTGCTCAGCTCGGTACAGCAGCGACAGGACAATTCGCAAACAACCTCCCGGCGGCTGCCGCACAGTACGGCCTCGCAACGACAAATAGCTCGAGCACTGTGAATCAGGTAGGTGGTGCGCTCCTCGCCGCCAGTATGCCCGTTCCAATACTGAATATCGCGCTCGCAACTGACACGGCAAACTACAAATCGAACGGTACTATTGCGGCCATTCCGATCAACCTTCGCGAGAATTATTTGGAACAGTTCAACATAGAGTTTCAGAAACAATTTGGCGCCAATGTTGTAGACGTGGGATACGTAGGCCAGATTGGGCGGCACATCTCGCCTCTCAATTCCAATACAAACCAGAATCTGCCAGCAAACCCCTCAGAGAACGCCCCCAACAAGCTACCAATGGTCGTCGGTGGTAACACGCTCGATTTCGGCCCTCTGCCCGGCTTTCCATACTTTAACGGCACGACCACCGGCGCGGCCGAGGAAGCAAGCATCGGTACGTCTATGTACAACGCGCTACAGACGGCGTTTGTACGGCGGTTTAGCCGAGGCCTGACAGTCAACTTCAATTATGTATGGGCCCACATGACGGACAACGTCGATGGCAGCCGAGCCTGCGTGCTATCAATGTTTGCGACTCCACAGCCTTGCTTCTACGACACGTCAAAGGGCGCTGGCGCAGGGCTTCCCGCGCCAGCCACAGCTACACCTCAGGATTGCGCCAACGCAGGGACCGCGTCATGTTTGCCCATCTTCGGGTGGCAGAAAGCCGATTGGGGCAATGGTGTCCAGGACGTACGACACCGTTTCAGCTGGGGCGTGAATTATGAATTTCCATTTGCTAAATCGGCACACGGTGTTGAAGCCGTTTTAGCTCAGGGTTGGTCGGTCAATACGTCAGGTTCGTGGCAAACAGGGCTGCCTTTCAACGTCACACCGGCAACGAGCACCACGAACATTTCCGGATCGGGATATCTCGACCAGGTGTGTTCGGGAAAGTCCTCCAACGCGAGCTTGCAGCAGTGGTTTGACGTCAACTGCTTCCACCACCCGCAAACGAGCACTTTGGGACTCATGCGTCCAAATCAGCTATTCGGACCTCACCAAACTCGCTTGGACTTTTCGGTGGTCAAACAGTTCGGGCTGCCGTGGGAGTCTATGCACTTGGAGTTTCGCACCGAAGTGTTCAATCTGTTCAACACTCCAAACTTCAACGTCCCTTCGGGTACGACCCTCGCCTTCACGAACAATTCCACGGTGAATGTCGGCGGGACAGGTACTCCGGCTGGAGAGATCACCGCGATGAATTCGAATTGGAATCAGCGGGAAATCCAATTCGCGCTGAGGTTCGCATTTTAGCCGGCTGAATTAAATCGGCTGACGCCGCCTCCGCGAAACGGCAGTGACCCATGCCGGATCGCGGAGGTGCTTTCGTTTCAGATGCCCGTACGGGGCGTATCATTAATGCAATGGTAGAGCATCACTTCTCACATGTTGCTCTTATTGTTTCTGTTACAAATTGCAGTTTCGAGCTCCCATTATTCCCGTATTAAATTGCAAACGAGACGTGATATGGCGACCTGAAGGTTAGTTCCATTGGGCCCCGTAACGCATCTCGCGGAGCGTTGAAAGGCATTCAATGCAGCAAGAGGAGCTACCTGAGCGACCGTGAGTCACTTAGTTCCAAGCACTACGGGTCGTGGAAGCAGAAATGGCAATCGAGCCGTAAAACTGCCCAGCCAAAAGTTTAGGTTGCCCTTTTAGGGCCATATTTTTTGTTTCAGGTCTAACCACAGAGAAAACCGCTCCCTCTTCTAAATGAAGTGCCGTTGCCATTCTGAACACTGAGATTGTGTCTACGCAACGACACCTGCGTGCGGCGGCTGCAAGAATGCCTTAGGCGGCAGCAGCTTTTTGTCCAAACTTAGGAAACTGACCGCCCCAGGAGTTTTCACCATGCAAGCCTCCCCAGCACGTGTTCTTGTCGTTGACGATTTTGCACCATGGCAGATTTTTGTGGAACGCTATTTGGGTACAAGTCCGAACGTTCGCGTGATTGGATTTGCCGCTGACGGTTTGGAAGCCGTGCAAAAGGCAGAAGAGTTGCTCCCAGATCTGATCTTGCTCGACGTTGGCCTTCCGAAGGCCAACGGCATTGAAGCAGCTAGGCAAATTCGAACGCGAGCGCCTGAATCAGCGATACTGTTTCTGAGCGACTCTTCCGATCCTGACGTGGTGACAGAGGCCCTCAGCGCGGGCGGACGCGGCTACGTTTTGAAGGTGGCGGCAACCAAGGACCTCATAGCCGGAACAGAAGCTGTTCTCAACGGAGAGTCTTTTCTCAGCCGAGGTCTCGTGGGCAACGACAAAGCGCAACCGTGAGAGCTTCTCGACAGAATCCGAAACACAAGCCACTACGCTGCTGCGGAATTATCGATTTCGCTGAGGCTGATGATTTTTCATTCCCGTGGGTCGCCGAAGCGCACAACAAAAACGCGAACCGCTCTTAGAATTAGCGAGAACGAGCAAAGCAGCAAGCCTAGCAGCCCTACAAGCGGGACATCGCTCGCTGTGGTAGGCAGTTTTGTTGGAACCGATTCGGCTTGCGCAGTTTCAACTGGGGCCTTCGCCGCAGGCACCGCAACGACTACGAGCACGGGAACATCTGGATTCAGCGTTGGAGCCGGCATCGTTGATGCTGGAGCAGTGCCTGTCCGTCTGATTTCCTGAGTCGCGATCGTTACCGGAACCTCCGTTACTCTCTGTGCGGAAATAGTCATACCCTTTCTCAGTCCCCATGCATCGGTTTCTTTGCCGTCGACCATGAACTTTTGGCCTTCCGGAATCGCAAACTGCTGGTTCTGGCCGTTTTCGAGAGTAAGGATCACTGAGTGAGGAGGCGTTACACGCCACACCTTACCGGTCACCGTTTCAACCGTCGTGATCAACTGCGGTTGAGTGGTTGTGATCGTCTGCTTTTCAAGTTTCATACCGACTTGCGCATTGCGGATGTTGACCGGCTTGCCGTCAACTGTAAACGTTAGGTTGTCGGGAACATTGTCAAATTCCTGTAACGTGCCGTCTTCCATTTTGACAATAACAGTGTTTCCGCGGACGTATGCGATTTCACCACGTTGAATCGTCACATGTGTTGTGGCGAGCCCTTGAGTTGTGGTTGTCTTAGTTTGGACCTGTGCAGCCAACGGCAGTGAAACAGCTAGGCAAAGCACGCCTTGAACTAATACTCTGTAAGAATTGTGTGTCGAGATTCTGATTGGACGCATCTTTTATCTCCTTACTGCTTTCTTGCTGCAAAGTCGAAAGGGGCTTTCGTCTGCCAAGAACCCTGAGAAGCGTCAAATACCGCCGTTACGACGTAGCGCCGTGGGGCATGGCCTACGAAATGAAAAGGAAAGCATGTTATGAGGGTCAGCGTGGGCGAACGACCTGGTTTCAAAACCGAAACATCTTCTGGTGTCACCACACGAGTTGCAGTCACGGCATAGCGGTCGACGCTTCCCATGCGCTCCACGTCAATAACATCGCCCGACGACAATTCACCCAGTCTCCGAAAGAAGCCATCGCGGTGTCCGGCTATAGCGAGGTTTCCTGGCTCTCCTATTTTGGCTGTTCCAGGAACTCGCCCGACACCTCGATTGAGTATCACGTCATCCGTTCCGTTGAAAACCGGTACGGCGAGGCCGATCTTCTGAATGCGAAGAACTGCTATCGGAGCAACAGTGAGTTCGCCAAGACTTCTTTGGTACGCTACGATGCGTCCGCTTGACCATAACCGAACATCAACTGCCGAAGATGGGTACGTCAGCGCAGTTGGTTCATCTTCTTCATGTGCTTCGAATTGTTCAACGGCCACTCTCGAGCTTGCGAGGCTATAGACTCGCAGCCCACCCCATAGAAGCAGGCACTTCAGCCCGATCACGAGGAAAATCAGTTCGAGTCGTTTCAGTTTTGAAGTGGCGCTCGAAACTATCATGCGTTCCTTTCAATCGCGATATCAACTGATTAGATGAGTGTCAAAAACTGTCAAAAATAGCAGCGAAGCAAAGTCTCCCGGACGTAGAGCGGCTTTTTAAGGATTTCAGGATGCGAGAAGGTGCGACGAGTTCAAAATTCAAGCGAGCCCTTGCTGTTAGTTTTGCCAGTGTCTGCGAGTCCTATAGAGAGACTAGAAGGACCCATGGCCCATTTGAGGGACTGTGGGCATAAATCTTTGGTTTGTAGAGTGCCAAGGAATCGAACATGAAGAACCTCATACTCGTGGTGCTCGGTGTGCTGTTATTCGGAGTGACAGCCTCGATGGCTCAGGATGTACGATACGATTTCGATCGAGATAAGGACTTTTCGAAATACAAGACCTACAAGTGGGTGACGGTAAAGGAAGCTGATCAGGTGGACGAATTGACGGCCAAGCAGATCATAAGTGCCGTGGACACCGAGCTGGCTAAGAAGGGTCTGGAGAAGACAGACCAGGACTCTGCTGATCTGTACATCGCCTATGAGACGGCGATCGGTACTGAAAAGCAATTCACCTCGTACAACACAGGCTGGGGCTATGGCCCTGGCTGGGGACCAGGCTGGTACGGATATGGCTACGGTGGACCTTCAACAACATACGGATCGACATCGACAGTTTATGTCGGTCAGCTGGATCTCAGCATGTACGACTCGGCGCAGAAGCAATTAGTGTGGCGCGGGGCTGCGTCCAAAACAATCGATCCGAAAGCGAAGCCCGATAAAAAGCAAAAAAATATAATAAAGGCAGTCCAAAAATTACTGAAGAATTTCCCACCGAAAGTCAAATCGTAGCGACCCGATCTTTCGGACCCATTTCGAACAATTTTTGCGTCACCGGTTTCGGCTGCATCATCGCCGCGGGCGTCCCTGATACCACCAGAGCTGACAAGCCGCGTAGGAGCTTTCAGAAAGGCGGATCACCCCTGGCGCGGGAAGCTAATACTGCACCCCTGTTAGTTTTAACAGTTGGAGACACCAAGCCAATTTACGAATCTTCACGGCGGACCGATAGGACATCAATCGACGCCTTGACGGTCTCCAATCGAGCGCCGCACGAAATCCGAGAGGATATGCAGTGGCCCCAAGTCCGCGACCTTTATTCGTACTGATGGTCGTCATGGCGATAAGTCCCGGCAACGTTCTCGCATACGTGCCGGGTAGCGACCAGGGAGGGGCCCCATCGTCGACCGACGTCGCCGCGCCTATACCGCCTGACCAGCTCGATTCGCTTGTGGCGCCGATCGCACTTTATCCCGATTCGCTGCTTGCACAGACCCTGGCAGCTTCCACTTATCCCCTTGAGATTGTTCAGCTGCAGCAATGGCTTTCAAAAAATCCCGGGCTTAAGGACAAGGCTCTCGCAGATGCTGTCGCAAAGCAGCCTTGGGACCCGAGCGTGCAGGCAATGGCCGCTCTGCCGGATGTCGTCAAACGCCTTGCCGACGACATCCAGTGGACCACGGATCTGGGCAATGCGTTTCTGGCACAACAATCCGGCGTGATGGACGCCGTCCAGCGCATGCGCCAGAAGGCGCAAGACAAGGGCACTCTGAAGTCGAGCGATCAGCAAAAAGTGGAAAAACAGGTTGTAGAAAGCAAGAGTGTAATTGTCATTGAACAAGCCAATCCCCAGGTTGTGTATGTCCCTTCGTACGACCCCGTTGTGGTCTATGGAGCGCCTGTCTATCCATACCCTCCTATTTATTATCCGCCTGCCGGGTACTACGCAGCCGGAATGGCGATGTCCTTTGGAGTCGGCGTCATGATGGGGGCGTTCTGGAGCGGCGGTTGGGGCTGGGGCTGCGGCTGGGGCGGAAACAACGTCTATATAAATAACAATAACAACTTCAACCGGAATACGAATATCGGCGGAGGGAACCGTAACAACGTCGGTGGCGGCAATAGACCGTCGAATCAACCCTCAGGTGGATTAGGAAATCGCGGCGGCACTTCCAACTGGCAACACAATCCTCAACATCGTGGCGGAGCTCCTTATCGCGACCGCACGACCGCCGATAGGTTCGGGGGTACGACGCGGGGGGATTCCCTAGCTAACCGTCAAGCTGGGGCTCGACAGCAGCTCGGTCGCCAGGGTGGAAATCTGCCTAGCACGCGGCCAAGTGGTGGCGCAGGCGGCGGAACTCGAACTGGCGTCGGCAACAGGGCTTCCGGAGGAGCTGGCAGCAGGCCCAATGCCGGCGGACCCGATCGCGTGGGAAGCCGAGATGTCTCGCGAAGCGGCGGCGGCAACCGCGATGCTTTCGGCGGAGGCTCGAGAGGGTCGAGAAATTACAGTGGCTCGAGCGCCCGGGCAAGCAGCAATCGCGGTAGCTCGAGCATGCGATCTTCCGGCGGCGCCCGTCGTAGTAGTGGCGGTGGGCGACGAAGATAGCGATCTTTGCAATCGGGAGGAGTGCGAACATGCAATTGGGTGCGGTGGCTGTCAACCGCTCGAAAATCCTTTGGCTCAGTTGCGCGATATTGGTCGCATATGTCTTAGGCCAAATTCCTTCGGCCGCGCAGCAACAAACGCCAAAGACGGTCGCCGCCTCGACTACGCCTCCTCCGGTGAGCGCCCGCATGTTTGATACGCCCCAGCAGGCAGCAAAAGCTTTGGTAGACGCGGCTAGCAACTTCAACGTTGATGAGTTGGTTTCGATTTTTGGCTCCGCTGGGGAGAATCTCGTCCTCTCCGGCGAATATCCACAGGACCGCCAGAGGGCTCTCGATTTCGCTGCCCAGGCTCATGAGAAACAGACGGTTACTCTCGATCCGAAAACGAGCAGCCGGGCGTTTCTCTTGATTGGCAACGAAGACTGGCCTTTTCCCGTGCCATTGGTCAAGCGCGGCACGAAGTGGGCATTCGATGCACAAGCGGGATATCAAGAGCTCTTACACCGAAGAATCGGAAGCAATGAACTGGACGCGATAGACATTTGCCGTGGCTATGTGGAGGCGCAATACGACTACGCATTTCGAAAACGCGCTGGCTATGACGTGAATCAGTACGCGCAACGCATCATCAGCAGCCCTGGCAAACAGGACGGCTTGGCTTGGCAGAACGCTGACGGCACTTGGGGCGGTCCTATCGGCGAAAAGATTGCTCAGGCAATCGAATTGGGCTACTCGAAAGGTGAACCTTTCCATGGTTACTTCTTTAAGGTTCTCACCTCGCAGGGCCCCAACGCCCCTTTAGGCACGATGAACTACGTAGTGGAAGGAGCAATGATCGGCGGTTTTGCCTTGGCTGCGGCACCAGCTGAATATGGCGAGACCGGCATTAACACCTTCATTGTGAGCAATGACGGTGTCGTGTACCAAAAGGACTTCGGTCCGGCGACACTCGATGAATTCAAAAAAATGGATAGCTTTGATCCAGACATGACTTGGACTCCTATTCCGGACGAGCAAGAGTAAAGAGGTGAAGATTCACACCTAGCTTGCATGGGGCAAATGACTCACAGAGAGAGGAGCAAATGATGAACGATTTCGGTATTGTTGTCGCTTCATCTGAATTGGCGAACCGTCTTCAGCTTGGTGGGATTTTGATGAAACTTGGCTTGGATCCCATTTGCGTACCTAGCTTGCGCGATTGTCACGAAAGTATAATTCGCAAGAACATCGGGCTGGTCTTCTGTGACCCACGTTTAACGGACGGGAGCTACATAGATCTTCTCTCCGCGTATCGCAGGAGACAGAGGAAGCCTAGGATTGTCGTTACTTCCCCCTCTGCCGATTGGGACGAGTTTAAGGAGGCGATGCGCTGGGGAGCTTTTGATGTAGTGAGTTCGCCTTGCCGCCCGGCCGATGTGGAATGGGTCGTCATTCAGGCCAAAAGAGACGAACGAAGTCGACAGAAGTTCCAGTTAGGCGCAGACGTTCCGATCGTTCGCGCCGAAGCCTCGAACCTACCAGGGGGCGGCGTCGGCTTGATTGCGACACCGGCTGGATGTGAGGCAACTCTTACGCCCATTGACTCGATGCCGGCAGCGCACACTGAATAAAAGCTGCCTCCGAATTTGGAAAGAGACACTATTGAATCGTCAGTAGTTTACTACAACGCGCTAAGAGCCGGTGCTGATGGTCGCCGCTCGTGGGCAATGCCTCTTCACTTTGGATTGAAACGGGGGACTTCGCTGATTCGAGCGGGACGCTACGCGTAATGGATCAGCACTTCAATCATTCGGCAAGCAAATCTTCAGGCCGGCGGATCAGAACTTTTCCGCGTGACTTTATTATCGATCCTTCGTGCTCCCAGTGCTTCAAGATCCGGCTAACGGTGAAGAAATTCACATCCGAAA
>Ga0335085_10017041_pt1 | contig 10479 bp, 5 predicted proteins | sample Lox_Sample_45_FD_206712 | JGI IMG/M metagenome (GOLD analysis project Ga0335085, IMG submission 206712) | Soil microbial communities from Loxahatchee National Wildlife Refuge, Florida, United States - Lox_Sample_4.5 | ecosystem: Environmental > Terrestrial > Soil > Wetlands | place: USA: Florida...
ACTTCAATCCCCATGTAGATGCGCTTGACTTCCGCGCTGTTCACGACTTCGGTAGGATCGCCGTCCATAGCCTTGGCGCCGAAGTTGATTACGATTAGCCGGCTAACGGCCGCCACCAGGGCGTGCACAATGTGCTCGATCCAGATGATCGCCGTGCCGGTGGCGCGAATCTCCTGGATGATCCCAATGAGTTCCTGCGCTTCGTACTCCGTCAATCCACCGGCGATCTCGTCCAGCAAAAGCAGCTTGGGAGAAGCGGAGAGCGCCCTGGCGAGCTCCAGCGCTTTCCGATCCAGAAGGGTCAGGGAGCCGGCGAGCACATTGGCCTTTTTCAAAAGCCCGGTGCGTTTGAGAATACTTGCGCAGTGGTCATAGCAACTACGCTCGGATTTGCCAGCGCCGAATGCGGCGGAGACAACGCAGTTCTCAAGAACAGTCATTTTCGAGAATGGCTGTGGGATCTGGTAGGTCCGGCCCATGCCGGCACGGCACCGCTCGTCAGACCTGGCGTGCGTAATATCTTTACCGCGGAAAAAGATGTGACCCGAGGCTGCCCGAAGATTACCGCTGATCAGATTGAAGAGGCTCGTTTTCCCGGCGCCATTGGGCCCGATAATTCCCAGGGTCTCACCATCTTCAAGGGAAAAACTAAAATCGTCGGCGACCTTCACTGCGCCAAAACTCTTACAGAGATGTTCGACTACCAAAAGTGGCATCCGGTGCCCTCCTGGACACGGCGTAGCATCAACCGCTGAGACACTTCAGGGGGTACCTCCGCGTTAAATCTGGGCGGTACAGCCTCCAAAGATTACTTTTTAAATCCCGGCGCGCCCATCGCGCGCGCCGGGATGGGTTGCATAGAAGTGGCTAGAAATAGAATACGGTGTCGATGGCGGCGGTGAGCTGCGAGCTTTCCGTATTGGAGGTATAGTGCGTGTCGCTGGGGTTGGTCCAAATCAAAAGGTTGTTCTGGCCGAAGAGCGGAACACCGTAGTTGCCACTCTGCCAGTCGTAGCGGATTTCAGGACGGATGCGGAAGTGGACGTTGGGGTTATAGTTCGCACCCCAGCTTATGTCGTTGAAGGAGCCCTTGGCTGCACCCCAAATGGGCGGGCCCTCATAACAATAATCGCCTGAACCTCCGGAATTATAGCAATCTTGTCCTGATAGCCCGGCGTACCAGGGATAGTTAAGGGCGGCGAACATCGGCTCCCCGAAGAAGGCGTTCGGGTTGTGGAACTGCTCGATACGGAAGGTGGCGTTGAGTTTCTTGTTGAATTCGTAGGTAACCCTGCCCTCTTCGCTCACGTAAGAGGCCCCGGTAAACCCAGTCTTGCAAGCCGGCAGACTGACAGTCGCGCTGTATTGATCGACAGATATAAAGCTAGGGGCACCGCAAACATCCGGGCCAGCCGGAGTGTAGGTGGAGATAGTGACGTTCGTGCCGTCGCTGCCGTCGGCGCCATTACCGAACTGCTTGCCGAACTGGAAGAACGCTTCCACCGTCCACTTAGGACGGAACTCATGCTTGATTTGCAGGGCGTTCTCGAAGAACATCTGATGGGTGGTTGAAAAGACGTGGTTTTGTGGAAGCTGGTCGCTTATCCAGAGCGATTTGACGGGTGAAGTGCACGACAATTCCTCTTCATCATCTACTTCAACGGTGGAGCAATTGATCTTGACTTCGGCGGGACCCAAGCGGCCGGTGTAGTCGACCCAGGTATCCATATGGGGGGTGCGGTAACGAAGAGCATAGCCGTAGTTGTAGGCGCCGTTCAACGAATGGGCGCTCTGCTGGTTGCTGGCGTTAACGTTGAACTCGCCCATCAGGAAGCCGTTCTTGTGGCTATGCATGATGGTGGCTATAATCCGTCCACCGAGAACCTGCTCGATGCGGTAGAAGCCATAGGTGTGCGAGTAGAAATTGTTCGGGCTAAAGAAGGCGTTGGGCGGAATTTCGTCGGTCATCAGCTGATCGGCTTGACGGCCAATGCGAAGCGCGACGCCCTTCAAAACCGGGAAGTACAGGTCAAAATAGGCATTGGGCTCGCACAACCAATTGTACCGGTCGAAAGTATCATTTTGCGGGTTGGGATTCATTGCCCAGTCGCGATCGAAGCCGGTCATACGGCAGCCATTGACCTGGCGGCCATAGACGGTATCGGACAGGAAGCCCCAATCGAAGTGCTTGTACATGGGCGCAGGGGTCGGCGTAACGCCAATGACCATATTGCCCCTGATTCCGCGTTCAATGAACTGTTCTGTCTGCTCGAAGGTGATCTCATCCGCGTCGGAAGGGGTGGCTACCGGGCCGTTGGCGTTATTACCTATCGCGCCGTTTCCATAGTTGAAAGTGTCGTCGGCGTCAATATAACCAGGATCGCCCTTCTTGATGGTGTTATTGGTGCTGATACCTGATTGCATGTAGTAGTAGATGCTGACGCGGGATTTCTCGCGGAACTTGTCCCAGCCCATTGACTGAAAAAGCAAGCCATCTGAGCCAGGGGTTGCGCCTTCCAGCGTCCCAGTCATCGGCGGTGGTGGCGGCGGCCCCATTGGCGGTTTTGCCGGAGCTTGCGCCATCAAAAACGATGCGCCAGTGAGCAGAATTGCGATTGCGAAAATTCGTTGCATTCCATCCTCCTTAAGAGTTTGTTTCACTTGAACACTCATGCCGCGTGGCGCCCATTAGGGACACTCGGCCTACTTCAGTGAACATACAACTGCTCTTTGTGCATTAGCGGGCTATACAAATCTACTTGCATTCCCACTTTTTTCGCACATGTCCTCTTTTCTAACGGTGTTCAGTCAAGTTGCTCTGAAGAACCGACTATTTGAGTTTCAAATAGTGAAATTATGAAAAAGGATAGTCGAGCGACATTACCACTGTCAACAGATACTGAGAAGTTCTTCGGGATGATTTCCAGGGTTTGGCTCAGAAGTGTTGCGCCGGCTGGAAGTTGGGTTGCGCCATCTGACCGCGTCGGATTTTCGTGGCAAAGCGGAATGGAATTGCCGTGCGCTATTCAGGCAGCATGACGGCGCCTTGGGCGGCGCGGAAGATGGGAGAGCGAATTGAGATTTTCTTTCTCCATGCTTCCGGAGTTTCGACCAGCCATGCTTTCCGTTGGAAGGATTGACTCCACTCGCCGAGCGAGTCCATGATTGGGAAAAAGAATCATCCTTTTCGATGGCTGGTTGATTTAAGCGGCTGGGGATGTTTTCTCATTTTTTTAGAGGATCCCGGCGCGTCGTAATGACTACGCAATGGCAGTGTCTTTTCTATCTTGTTCCGGCATTCCTGATCGGGTTGCGAAGATGAAATTACCTTGACAATCGGGTTTTGGGCGCGTGCCCTGGCAGCGAAATGGTTGCGCACGCAAGACGGCTGCCTAGGAAGACGCACCGCGCAGATGAGCGTTCAGCAGGCCAGCGGGCCCGCTTGTACACCGTCTGTACCCAGTTACCCAATGTGTACCGGAGATGCAGATGAAAATCGAAACGCATAGTTCGCGTAAATCCGAGAAAGCTTCCACATCCGTAAGCGAAGGAGGCCTGGCTCGCTTCGGTTTGAAACTGGCGTCGTGGAGCGAGCGCTGGTTTCCCGACCCGCTGGTTTTTGCTCTGGCCGGAGTTGTCATCGTCTTCATTTTTGGCCTGCTGCTACGGCAATCGCCGGCCAAGCTGGCAATTCAAGGCGGAAAGAACTTTTGGACTCTGGTTCCATTCACCATGCAAATGGTGATGGTCATCATTGGCGGATATGTTGTGGCCACCACTCCCGTGGTCCATCGTCTGATCCTTATCATTGCCAAGATTCCCAAGAGCGGACGCAGCGCAGTTGCGATTATTGCGCTGTTTTCAATGCTGACCTCGTTCCTTTCCTGGGGCTTGAGCTTGATCTTCAGCGGACTGCTATGCCGGGAGATGGCGCGCCGGGTGAAGACAATGGATTACCGCTCGGCGGGTGCTGCCGGTTATCTCGGCCTGGGCGCGGTGTGGGCGCTGGGGCTTTCCTCTTCGGCGGCCATGTTGATGGCAACCAAAAGCGCAATTCCTCCATCACTGTTCGCGATTGCCGGGGTCATTCCATTGCGACAGACGATTTTTCTGTGGCAGGGAATTCTGATGGCATTGGTGCTGGTTGCCGTGTGTACAACCATCGCGTACTTAAGCTCTCCCTCGCCCAAAAACGCCAAGACATTTGACCATTTCGGGCTCGAATACGAGGCGGTGGACCGCCCCATTGAGCCACGAACGAAACCCGGTGAATGGCTGGAATACAGCCCGCTGCTGACGGTTCTGGTGGTGGCAATGCTGGGCTGGTATATCGTCGATGTCTTCCGCACCTCTCCGCGGGGAGCACTGGCGGCACTGGATCTGAACACCTACAATCTGATCTTCCTCACTGTCGGGCTGCTGCTGCACTGGCGCCCCAAGAGCTTTATCCGGGCGGTCTCCGAATGTATCCCCGCCACAGGCGGCGTACTGATCCAGTTTCCGTTCTACGCTGTAATTTTTGGCATGATCGTCGGGACCGGAATGTCGGACTGGCTGGCGGGCATCTTTACGCGCATTACGACCCAGTCAACCTATCCGCTGCTTGTGGCGCTCTACTCGGCATTGATCGGGTTGTTCGTTCCCTCCGGCGGAAGCAGATGGGTGATCGAGGCACCGTACGTGCTGCAAGCTGCCATTGTTCACCACGTGCATATGGGCTGGGTGGTGCAAATCTACAATGCCTCGGAGGCGCTTCCCAATATGGTGAATCCGTTTTGGATGCTTCCGCTGTTGGGCATTCTGAAGTTGAAGGCGCGGGATATTGTGGGATTCGGGGTGTTGCAATTGATGGTGACTGCCCCGATCGTGTTCTTTCTCAGTTGGCTGTTCGCACAATATATACCGTTTGTGCCGCCGATGAGATGAAGGCCGAGGTGAGGCCCCACAGTGCGGCCTTGGGGTGCGCCGGGTTCACCTTCGATTCATTTGAGATTTGTGGGATCTTGTATAAGTAATTGATTTGATTGGCGTCCCCGACGGGATTTGAACCCGTGTTATCGCCGTGAAAGGGCGGTGTCCTAGGCCGGGCTAGACGACGGGGACGCGAGCAGAGGCCGGCTGGAAGGTTGGCGGGAGTCAGCTTTCAATCCGTGCCTTTTCAAAGGCTACCAACTCGCCGTATGCGTGTCAAAAAAAACACGCGGGGCTGCGGCGCGGCGCGAAGACAACGCGACCAGGCCGCTGCAACTCCACGAAGGACTATTACGAGAGAATGGCAGGAACCTGAAGAGGATACAGAGCATAGCAGGGTCTTGCGCTATCCTCGATGGAGGACGTTGCGCAGCCGAATACAACGCCCTAACGCAAACGCCGTAAACAGCCCTGGACCCGGCCGGCGAGACCGCCGGCGCCAAGGCGCGGCGGAGGGATGACAACCCGCCGTGGCGGAAACGCAGGAAAGCGGTCACGCACACGGGAGAATTCCGTTACACCGTGACCAGAGGAACATCCACGTGACGCAAGGTACTTTGCAACGCACTTATACGATAGGCTTTTTGATTCTGGCGGGACTGCTGGGAACGGGCTGCCAGAAAAAGCCTGAAGCTAACGCCAAACCGGCGATGCAGGGACTGCCGGTGCAGACCGTGACCGTAGTGCTGACCCCCGTGGCCCAGATGAGCGAGTACGTGGCTACAATCAAGTCGCGCCGTTCAGCGACTTTGCAACCACAGGTGAGCGGCTCACTGACGCGGATTCTTGTCCACTCAGGCGATCATGTCAAAGCAGGCGAGGAGCTGATCGAAATCGATTCGCGGCAACAACGGGCAACTGTTGCGTCGCAGCGCGCCACGGAGCAGCAGAAGAAGTCGCTTTACGACTACGACACGATCGAGGTGGAGCGGCAGCGCAAGCTCTTCGAAGCGGGCGTGACCAGCCGCGACACCTACGACCAGGCGCAGCAAGCGTTCCATAACGCGAAGGCGGACTACGATTCGGCGGTGGAGTCGCGTAAGGCTCAGGAACAACTGCTGGCCTACTACACCATCCGTGCGCCATTCGACGGCGTGGTAGGGGACATCCCGGTGCATGTGGGCGACTACGTTACAACGACGACCATGCTGACCACGGTGGATGAAAACAAGGACCTCGAGGCGTATGTTTACGTTCCCACAGAACGCTCCAGCGAGGTGCGCATGGGCCTTGGCCTGGATTTGATGGATAACAGCGGCAAGCTGCTCGAGAAGACAAAGATCGATTTCATCTCGCCCCAGGTGGACAGCACGCTGCAGGGAATTCTGGTGAAGGCCCCGGTGCATGCCTCGCCCGAGCTTCTGCGCAACGCGCAAATGATCAAAGCCGATGTCATCTGGAGCACGAAGCCCATGGCCGTGGTTCCGGTGCTGGCGGTAACAAGGCAGGGCGAGCAGAGTTTTGTCTACGTGGTACAGAAGCAAAACGGGATGGCGTTCGCGCACCGCATCACGGTAACACTAGGCAACACCACGGGGAATAACTACTCCATTGCTTCAGGACTGAGCGCGGGCGACCACGTGATCGTTTCGGCAACGCAGTTCCTGGTAGACGGCATGCCGGTGACGCCGATGGGCGGCTGAGAGGCAGCTGTCAGCTGTCAGCTTTCAGTTTGTGGGTGCGAGAGCGGACAGCCTCAATTGAACAAAGACAGGACTGAAAGCTGATGGCTGAAGGCCAAAGCTGAAAGCTAAAAGCAGACATTCCAGCAGCAAAGAGAGTCTACATTGTTCGTCGATTTCTTTATTCACCGTCCGGTCTTCGCCACCGTGTGCGCCCTGCTGATCATTCTGGCGGGCGCCATCTGCATTCCCAATCTTCCTGTGGCCATGTATCCCACTCTCGCGCCCCCGGTCGTCGAGGTAAATGCCAGCTATGTTGGAGCCGATGCCGAGACGGTCGAGAAGGCGGTGACTATTCCGCTAGAAGAAGCGATCAATGGCGTCGAGGGAATGCGCTACATCAAATCTTCAAGCACGAATAACGGCGAATGCTCGATCGACATCACCTTCCAGACCGGCTACAACCTCGACATCGCAGCCGTGGATGTGCAGAACCGAGTGGCCAGCGTAGAAGGCCGTCTGCCGGGCGAAGTGGTTTCCACCGGCATCGACATCCTGAAGGCCAACTTCAACTTTGTCTTCGGCGCCGGCTTCTACACGCTCGACGGGCGCTATTCCGACGAGTTCATCTCAAACTACCTCGATATATATGTGAAAGACGCGCTCAAGCGCGTTCCGGGCGTGGGCGACGTGATGATCTTCGGCGAACGCAAGTATGCCATGCGCGTGTGGCTCGATCCAGCGCGCCTGGCCGCCCGCGGCTTGACCGCGACCGATGCGGTGAATGCGCTTCAGGAACAGAACGTCGAAATCCCCGCTGGCCAGCTTGGGCAGCCGCCATCCGACGCCAAGCAGGCATTTCAGATCCCGGTGCGTGTGGCGGGCCGGCTCACCAACCCAGAGGAGTTCGACAACCTCATCGTTAAAAACTCTGCCAACGGTCTGGTGATGCTGAAAGATGTGGGCCACGCGGAGGTGGGCGCGGAGGATTACAGCTCGGCGCTCGAGTATTCGGGTCATTCGGCGATGGGCCTTGGCGTAGAACAGCTCTCCAACGCCAACGCGCTTGACGTGGACCGTAGAGCCATCGCCGAACTGCAGCGGCTCTCGAAGAACTTTCCTCCCGGCCTTCAGTACGCGATCGCCTTCGACACCACCACAGCCGTCGGCGACTCCATTCGCGAAGTACTGTACACACTTATCGAAGCCATCATCATTGTCATCGCTGTCATCTTTCTCTTCCTTCTCGATTGGCGGGCCACCATCATTCCCGCCATCACCATACCGGTTTCGCTCATCGGCACCTTCGCCTTTATCAAAATCTTTGGTTTCTCCATCAATACCCTCACTCTATTCGGCATTACCCTGGCCACCGGGCTGGTGGTCGATGACGCCATCGTAGTCATCGAGAATGTGCAGCGACACATTCACATGGAGCACTCCAACGCGCGCGAAGCCACTTCGCGCGCCATGGGCGAGGTAACCAGCGCGGTCATCGCTACTTCACTAGTGCTGATTGCCGTGTTCGTGCCGGTTTCGTTTTTCCCCGGCACCACGGGAATTCTTTACCGGCAGTTTTCGCTCACTATCGCGTTTTCTATCGCCATCTCGGCCTTCAACGCGCTGACGCTTTCGCCCGCGCTGTCGGCGCTGTTTCTGCGCGGCGAAGAAGCTCGTCCACGGCAGTTGGATTTTCTCCATATACGGCTTGTTTCGCGCGCCTTTGCCGCCTTCATTCACGGGGCCGATGAATTGATCACCTGGACGGCCGGCACCTACGCGCGCATTATTCATGTTGCGTTGCAATTGCGCTACCTGTTGCTGGTGGTCTTCTTTGTCGGGCTGGGCGCAACGGTGTGGACCTACCGCCACGTACCAACTGCCTTTATCCCCCAGGAGGACCAGGGTTATTTCATGGTGATCTTGCAGGCGCCGCCAGGCTCCTCGCTGGCCTATACCAAAGAGCTTGCCGACCGGGGCGCTGCCATCATTGCACAGAATCCCGATGTGAATGGCTTGTTTTCCGTGGTGGGCTTCAGCTTCGGCGGCGGCGCCCCTAATGTGGGCATGATGTTCGTGAACACGCATCATTCGGGGAGGGTCGCAAAAGGCCATTCGACGGCCGACGTCCTGAAAGACGTCTCGCCTAAACTGCAACGGCTGATGTTTGCCCCCAACGGCGGCCTGGTCGCCGCATTTGAGCCGCCGGCGGTACAGGGGGTGGGCAGCTATGGCGGGTTCCAGTTCATGCTGCAGGATCAAGGGGGTAACACGCTCAGCGATCTGGATCGGGTGGCGCACAAGATTGTGGCCGGCAGCAGATCGAGCAAAGAACTCACCGGGTTGATTACCACATTCTCGGCAAACGACCCTCAGGAGTTGGTGACGATCGACCGCGAGAAGGCGAAGGCGATGGGGGTTCCGATCTCGCAGATCTCGACCACGATCAATGTTTTCCTGGGGTCTGAGTACATCAACGACTTCGACTTCAACGAACGGACGTACCGCGTTTTCGTGCAGGCCGACCGGCCGTTCCGCATGAAATCCGGCGACCTGCACAGCTATTATGTGCGCTCCGACTCCGGCCAGATGGTTCCGCTCGACAATCTGGTGACGGTCGCCGAGACTGCTGGCCCTCCAGTGATTACGCGTTACAATCTTTTCCGCGCGGTGGAGATCGACGGCTCGCACGCGCCGGGCTACAGCTCAGGCCAGGCGCTGGTCAGCATGGACAAGCTGGCAACGGATAATATGATGCGCGGCATGGGCTACCAGTGGACCGGCCTGACCCTTGACGAGATCGAATCTGCCGGCAAGGCGATTCTGATCTTCGGCCTCGGCATTCTTGTCGTCTATCTCACACTTTCAGCGCAGTACGAGAGCTTCGCGCTGCCGTTCATCATTTTGCTGGCTGTGCCCATGGCAGTGCTGGGCGCGCTGGGCCTGATTTCGCTGCGAGGCCTAGCGAACGATGTCTATTGCCAGATCGGCCTGGTGATGCTCATTGGCCTCTCAGCCAAGAACTCCATTTTGATCGTCGAATTCGCTGAACAGCTGCGGCGCAAGGGACGTTCGATTGCCGAAGCTGCGATTGAAGCCGCGGAACTGCGGCTCCGGCCCATTCTCATGACCTCGTTCGCATTCATCCTCGGCGTACTTCCGCTGGTCTTCGCCTCCGGCGCCGGATCGCTGGGTAGGCGGTCGGTGGGAACGACGATCGTCGGCGGGATGTTGCTCTCAACCGTACTGAACCTGGTTTTTATTCCCGTGCTCTATGTGATTTTGAGCCGCTTGCTCAAACGCGGAGACGTACCCGCGGTCCCGGCGCAAGAGGAAAGCTAAAGCGTTACTCCACGAGATATGGCCCTGTTGTCCCAACCGGCAGAGTGGGCATCGCACATTGCTGCCTGGCTTCGGCCACCACGGCGTCAAGGTGTTCCAGCACTTCAGCGACTGTCATGGTATAGATTTCGCGCCGGGCATCATAGCCTTCCTCGATGAGCTGCCTCAGGAATCGACCGGCAATCTGCGCGGCGAGCTGGTCGGTGATGACTTTGCCAGTGCGCTTCTTCTGCTCGATCCAGGCCGTGCAGGGCAGCGCGATCCACATGGGGCGGCCGTTCACGTCGAAACGCACGTCGACCGCATCGGCGTGGCGCGTGGCGATGGCTACCATAGTGCCCTTCCAGCGGCAATGCAGGTCTTCACCGCTCCATCGATCGGTTACGTGAAAATCCTCATGCATGCTGTAAGCGTACCTTTCCGGCAAGGCGGCGGCAAGCCTCGGCGCGCCAGGAATGTTCGTGCCGGTTTGCTGCCGCGCAAACCGCGCTGATAAACTAGCAGGGTTGCAGAGGCGCTACTCCCACCTGATCGGACCCGCCCG
>Ga0335085_10017042_pt1 | contig 10479 bp, 11 predicted proteins | sample Lox_Sample_45_FD_206712 | JGI IMG/M metagenome (GOLD analysis project Ga0335085, IMG submission 206712) | Soil microbial communities from Loxahatchee National Wildlife Refuge, Florida, United States - Lox_Sample_4.5 | ecosystem: Environmental > Terrestrial > Soil > Wetlands | place: USA...
TGTCGGGAACGACGGCGTGCTCGGCGATGTTGCGGATGCGGGTGATCACCATCATCCAGGTGAGGAGCGGCACCAGCCAGAGCAGCGGATAGGCCCACCAGACGCCGGCGGCCGCAAACGCCGCGAACAACGCCGCGTTGGTGATGCATTGCGGTCCGAGCTTGCCCCAGAAATGTGCGGCGCGGCGCGCCAGCGGCCACTCCCTGGGTCCAAGCGCATTGAGCAATTGCGCCTTGCGCTGCTGGTAGCCGGTCTGTCCGGTGATGTCGCGAAAGAACTTGCGGCGATAGCTGAGGCGCGTGATCGGGAACGGCGCTGACAGCACCAGATCGGGATCATCCTCCTGCTGTGTCTTTGCATGGTGCTGCAGATGATAGCGGCGATAGGCGCGCGTCTCGGCAAAGATCGGATAGGCGCAGAACCATTGGCTCAAGGCCAAATTGACCTTCTCATCGGCCGACAGGCATCCATGTGCGCCGTCATGCATGAGGATTGCAAGCCCCAGCTGCCGCGAGCCGATGATGGCGACCGCCAGGAGATAGGTGAAAGGATTCGGCCACCACGCGACCAGCGCGATCGCAGCCACGATCAGCGCCCAGGCATGCGCGATGAGGGCTATGCCCTTCAAGGTCGAGCGGCGCCGGACTTCCACCAATTGCGCCTCGGTGAGAAAATCGCGGGCGCGCATGCGAGCTGCGGTCATGATTGATCCTCCGGGCGTGATTGTGTTGCGGCCTCGCCCACCAGACGCAGCCGTGCCGCATCGCTCGCAGGCGTCGCCTGCTCGCCAAGCACACGCAGCATCTCGGCGCAGAGCGCCTCGGATGAACGGCCCATGGCGTAGCCTTCGACCATGATGCCGATCGCGACCGCCCAGAACCTGCGCGAGGTCACGTCAGGTTCGCGCAGGCTTCGCCAGCCGTGCCGTTCGATCTTGCTCGCGTAGGCGCGCAGCCCCTCGGCATGCAGCCGCTCGATGGTGCGCTCCACCAGCGGCGCCAGGTCCTGGCGGCGGCGCGTCAGGGTCAGCGCTTCCGCGAAGAAGGCGACCGCGTCGCTCGCCGTCACGCTCTCGACCAGCGCCCGCGTGTAATCCCGGGGCGTGCCGGCCCGAAGGGCCGCCTGCTCGGTGGCGCGCGCCAGGTACAGCATGTCGCGGCAGGCGGCCTCGACGAACAGCGCCTCCTTGGTGCGGAAATAATAGGTGATCTGGCTCGGGAAGGCGTCGGCGCCAGCTGCGATGTCGGCAATCGACGTGCCGGACAACCCGCGCTCCCTGAACAGGCGGCTTGCGGCATCCAGCAGCACCGAGCGAATCTTGCGCCCGGCCGTGCGGGTCGCCCGCACCGCATGTTTCGGATCGCCAGCGGGGATATCGGGCGCGGTTTCCGCCGCCATGAGTTTTCTCCTTGATTTATTTGTATGTTATACAAACAAATAAATCAAGCCAGAGGCGCCAATTGGACTGCTAGTGACCGCGGTCACCGGGCGGACCGGCCTGCGCCAGCCAGAATCGGACCCGCAAGACCGCCCTTTGTCTTGCCATCCCGGCCAAAATCCGTATAAAGCCCGCCATCCGCAGGTCCCGGCCGGGAGCTGAACGGACGGTCTCAGCAATCTCACCATCGCTGGCGATATTGATGTGGCAGGGCCAGTCGGCCCGTCGTCCCGTGCTTCCGCCTTCTGAGCTACCCCCGAGTCCTTTCCGAAGGCCTCGAAGGGCTTGTCGCCGGACCCGCGCCAACATGAGGAAAGGACCATCATGCCTCTTTACGAGCATGTTTTTCTCGCGCGTCAGGACGCGAGCCCGCAGCAGGTCGAGGAATTGACCACCCAGATGACTGGCGTGGTCGAACAGCACGGCGGCAAGGTCACCAAGACCGAGAACTGGGGCGTGCGCTCCCTCACCTACCGCATGAACAAGAACCGCAAGGCGCATTTCGTGCTGCTCAACATCGACGCGCCGTCGGCGGCGATCGCCGAGATCGAGCGTCAGGAGCGGATCAGCGAAGACGTGATTCGCTATCTCAGCGTCCGCGTCGAGGAGCTCGAGGAAGGCCCCTCCGCCATGATGCGCAAGGCCGATCGCGACCGCGAGCGTGACGACCGCGGTGGCGGCTTCCGCGGTGATCGCGACGATCGCGGCGGCGGCTTCCGTGGCGACCGCGGAGACCGTGGCGATCGTGGTCCGCGCCGTCCGCGCGACGAGGCTGAAGGCGGGGAAGAGGAGTAAGAACAATGGCTGAAGCCGGTGCACGTCGTCCGTTTTTCCGCCGCCGCAAGACCTGTCCGTTCACGGGTCCGAACGCGCCGAAGATCGACTACAAGGATTCCAAGCTGTTGATGCGTTACGTCTCCGAGCGCGGCAAGATCGTGCCGAGCCGCATCACCGCGGTGTCCGCCAAGAAGCAGCGCGAGCTCGCGCGCGCCATCAAGCGCGCCCGTTTCCTCGGGCTGTTGCCTTACGTGATCCGCTAGGTTCGCTCGTTTCGGTCGGCGGCGTCAGGCCGCCGGTCGGCAAATCTCATAAGGCTTCCGGGTCGTCCGGTTGCCGATGGTTGGGACCCTCGAAGTCAGGGCCCCTAACCGCTCGAAGGGGGCGGGACAGCTGATGATCGGTCACATTCTCATCGCGCTTGCCGCCGGCTCTGCCTCGGCGGCGATGTTCGCCTCGATCACGTCGGGCGCGCTGATCTCGCTTGTCCTGTTGTTTCTCTCGCCCTTGCCTTTGATGGTCGCCGCGCTCGGCTGGGCGCCTCTGACCGCGGCGATCGGCGGCGCCGCGGCGGCGCTTGGTCTTGGCGTGATCTTCGGCGTCGGCGATCTGATCGGCTATGCGATTGCGGTGGCCCTGCCCGCCTGGTGGCTCGGCCATCTCTGCCTGCTCGGCCGTTCGAGCAACGACACCCAAAGCACCCCCTCCGGCATGGAGTGGTACCCGGTCGGACGCATCCTGCTCTGGATCGCGGCATTTGCGGTGCTTGCGACCGGCGAGGCCCTGCTTACGATTGGCACGGACGTGGGAAGCATCAATGGCACGTTGCGCGACGTTCTGCTCCGCGTCCTGGCGATCGGTGAACCCGGGTTCGGCGGCGATGCCGATCGCTGGGTCAATGCCATGGTCAACATTGCCCCTCCAATGGCAGCGGTGATGGCAACCACGATGCTTTCGCTCAATCTCTGGCTTGCAGCGAAGGTCGCCGCGACCTCGGGGCAGCTCCCGCGAGACTGGCCCGATCTGAAGGCGACCACGCTGCCGCCGATGACCGGCGTGGCGCTGTGTGTCGCGACCGCCTTCTGCTTTTCCGGCGGAATGCCCGCGATGCTTGCCAAGATCATCCTGTCCGCCTTGTTGATGGCCTATGCGCTGACGGGATTTGCGGTGCTGCACACGGTCACGCTCGACTTGAAGAGCCGGCCGTTCTGGCTCGGCATCGTCTACAGCCTCGCTTTCATATTCGTCTGGCTACTGCTCGCGATGGCCGCGCTTGGGCTCGCCGATGCCGTGTTCGGCTTGCGGCAGCGCTATTTGCGCTCGCGGCCGCCGCCCTTACCGGTCCCCTGACGATTCAACCTCATGCCCCCTCACTGATTTGAAAAGGAGAATATCATGGAAGTCATTTTGCTGGAGCGCGTCGCCAAGCTTGGTCAGATGGGCGAAGTCGTCAAGGTCAGGGACGGTTACGCCCGCAACTTCCTCTTGAAGCGCAAGAAGGCGCTGCGTGCGACTGCGGAAAACCGCGCCAAGTATGACGGCATGAAGGCCGACCTCGAGGCCAACAACATCAAGGCCAAGGGCGAGGCGGCCAAGGTTGCGGAGAAGATCGAGGGCCGCGACATTGTCATCATCCGCCAAGCTTCCGAATCCGGCCAGCTGTTCGGCTCGGTCTCGGTGCGCGACATCGTGGTGGCGCTCGCCGCCGACGGCATCACGATCTCCCGCCCGCAGGTCTGGCTCGATGCGCCGATCAAGGCGATCGGCCAGCAGAAGGTCGCCATTGCCGTGCACCCCGAGGTCGAGGCCACCATCACTGTGACGGTCGCGCGCAGCGCCGATGAGGCCGACCGCATCAAGCGCGGCGAGGACATCTCGACCCGTCAGGAGGATCAGGACGCTGCCGCCGAGGCGCTCGCCGCCGCCGGCGAGTTCTTCGATCCGGAAGCCCAGCACGAGGCCGAGCCGGCGCAGTCCCAACCCGAGCAGTAAGTGCAAGGTTGCTTCCGATCCCGGCCTTCAGCCCGGGATCGGAACGCGCAGCATCAACAAGGCCATTCGCTGGATGCCAGCGAGGCCAAGCGCGTTCATCGCGAGATCGGGGGCTCCGGCGGGCTTGACGGCTCAGCGGGAGGCGGCGGTGGTGCCGAGGCGGTCACCGATGGCGGCGCGGCAGGTGCCGGTGTTGCCGGCACCGCTGCGGTTGGCACGGGAGCGGCGGCGGCCGGTGCCGGCGTCACCGCGGGAACGGGATCGCGCCGAAGCGACGGCGGCAGCGCCTCATTGACCTGCTCTCTGGCCGCATCGGCATTGGCCGATGCGCCGGGCTCTGCGTCGGCTTCGCGGCTTCGACGGGATTGGAACTCGCCTCCGGCTTGACCGGCTCGGATTTCGCCGGCTCGACCTTGGCATTGTCGCTGCTTGCAGGCGTGCCGGCGGTTGTCTCTTCCCGGCCCGGCTCGGGGGGCTTATCGGCTGCCTTGTCGGCTGCCTTGGGGGCCTCTTCCTCGGGACCTGGCTTGCCGCGCCTGCTGAAACGTTTGGCCTTGAGCCCCTCGTGCTCGCCAGCGGCCTGGGGCGCCTGTCCTTCGGCGCCGGGGCTGCCCACCTCGGGCCGTCCCAGCCGCCGACGGCCCACGCGCTCGGTCTCGCCCTGCGGCGAGCCGGTTTCAGGCTTTGCTTCCGGCTTGGCTTCGGATCTCGTCGGCCTGGGCCCGTCTTTGCCGTCCTTGGCACCCTTCTTGTCGCCATAACGGGTGTCGGCCGCACCATTGGAGATAAGATAGGAGGCGAGCACGCCCGCCATGTCCGGACCGGTGGTGTAGTGCTGGCGCAGGAAGCCCTGTAGCGACCCCGGTGGCACCGTCTTCAACAGGCCGCGCGGGCTCCTGTGGCAGGCCGAGCAGGTTCCCGAGAAGATCTGGCTCGGGCTCTTGCCGGCGTCGAGATTTTCCTGCGCCGCAACCTGTCCCGCTCCAGAACAGCCGACCATAAGCGCCACCGCCGCTAAACTGAGCGCTCGGCTCAACCCCATTGGCTGTTCTCCAGATGTCGACAATTGAGGATGCGGGCTACCGGTTTTGCCGACGGTACCGGCGAACGGCCGCGGCGGGTCACCTTTTAGCGGATTATCGCGGCAATGGAAGCGCGCATCACACGCAGGCCTGTGAATGTCATAATTCGGAATATCCGCTTTGACCTCAGTGCAATAGACGGGTCCGGAACTTGCATTATGATCGGATTGAGGCGCTTGGAACCAATTCGGTCGAGCGGCGTCAAGCATCGGCCGGGAGGTGTTTCGGATGTGACCGGAGATATCGCGAAGATATCCCGGGTTGGCGGTGGTGCGATGGACCGTTTGTTGCGTAGTCTGCTGACAAACTTCATTCGCCGCGGTTCGATGACTTTTACGACGGCCAGCGGCGCGACATTTACCTGTGGAGACGGAACCGGCGACCCGGTGCACGCTCGCTTCGTCACCCGGAAAGCCGAGCGAAGGATACTTCTCCATCCGGAACTCGCGCTCGGCGAAGCCTATATGGATGGCACCTTTGCCATCGAGCAAGGCACGATCGCCGATGCGCTGGCGATCCTGATGGGCCAACCGGATGCCTTGCCGAACTGGGCCAAGCTGCAATGGTGGGGCCGCTATTTCGGCCGCCATCTGAGGCAGTTCAACCTGCGCAGCCGCGCGCGCCGCAACGTGGCGCATCACTACGATCTCGACGGCCGGCTCTATTCGCTCTTCCTCGATGCCGACAAGCAATATAGCTGCGCCTATTTCGAGACGCCGAACGCCACCCTCGACGATGCGCAACTGGCAAAGAAGCGCCACCTCGCCGCCAAGCTTTTGGTCGGGGGCGGCCAGCGCGTGCTCGACATCGGCTCCGGCTGGGGCGGCCTTGGCCTCTATCTTGCCGAGTTCACCGGTGCCGATGTCACCGGCATAACGCTTTCGACCGAGCAGCTGCAGGCTTCCAATGCCCGCGCGGCCGAGCGGAACCTCGGCCAGTCCGCCCGCTTCCAGCTGCGGGACTACCGTGATGTGGAGGGACCGTTCGAGCGCATCGTCTCGGTCGGCATGTTCGAGCATGTCGGGGTGCGCTTCTACGATACCTTCTTCAAGCGATGCGCGGAGCTGCTGACCGATGACGGCATCATGATGCTGCATTCGATCGGCCGCTCGGAGGGGCCCGACTCCACCAATCCCTGGATTGCCAAATACATCTTCCCGGGCGGCTACATCCCGGCGCTTTCGGAGGTGATGCCCGCCATCGAGCGCGCCGGCCTTCTGGTCTGCGATATCGAGATCCTGCGGCTGCATTATGCCGAGACGCTGAAGGCTTGGCGCGAGCGCTTCATGGCGCGGCGCGAGGAGGCGGTGCAGCTCTATGACGATCGTTTTGCGCGGATGTGGGAGTTCTATCTTGCGGCATCGGAGATGTCGTTCCGCAAGCTGAACCTGATGAATTTCCAGATCCAGCTCACCAAGCAGCAGGGCGTGGTGCCGATGACGCGCGACTATATCGGGCGCGGCGAGGCCGAGCTGCGCGCCCGCGAGCGCAAGAGCCAGCCGCGGCTGAAGCTCGCCGGAGAATAATGAAACTCAGTGGCGTTGGCTGAAGGCGGACGCTGCAAACGGATAATGCGACACTGGCTGGGCGAGCTGGGCCCGGAGGCCCGCGAGGATGGCCGGCGGGCAGGGCTTGGCGCGGAGCTCGGGACGCGCAGCATCCTCCATGGCTTCGAGCAGCAGCGACAGCCACAGCTGCCGATCCTCGCCGCCCCGCCATGTTGGCTTGCGCTGTTCCATCTTTGACACTCCCGCCTCTGCCCTTCCCGGCGAATTTTGTAAAAAAGAAACTCGGGACTCTGTGAACCAGCTCACATCCGAATCCGTTCCATCCCCCGTACAGTCAAAGAATGGCTCAGAGACCCTATCAGCGCCTGGATTCCATGGACGATCTGCGAACCGACTATCTCTTGATCGCAACCGGCATCGCAGCCGCCCTGCTTGCCCTCGCCTACCTGCTGACCATCTGACCAAGGCCCGCATGGGGCCTCCTCCTTCAAGTAAGTGTGAGAAGTCGGGAAAAGGTTCATCTTCCAGAACCTTGGCAGGATTATCCGTCAAACGGGCCCGAAATCGCGCCAAACCGCGTCAAGCGTTGACAGCTCTGGAACCGAGATTCACACACCGGCTGTGTGGGAATCGTGCATAAGGCCGCTTGCCGCTTTCAAGCCGCCGCAGACTGGCGCTTTATCGCCACCCCGCCTCACGACAACAGAAACTACCGCCTAAACTCCCGCCATGGCCCTGACCGATTCGACCGTCCTCAAGCTCGCCCCTGATACGGCAACCCCGGCCTATCGGACTGCACCGCACAATATCGAGGCGGAACAGGGCCTGCTCGGCGCCATCCTGGTCAATAACGACGCCTTCTACCGGGTGTCGGACTTTCTGGAGCCGAAGCACTTCTTCGAGCCCCTCCACCAGACGATCTACGAGACCGCCGGCTCGCTGGTCAGGATGGGCAAGATCGCCAATCCCGTGACGCTCAAGACCTTCCTGCCCGCCGAGATCGACATCGGCGGGATGACGGTCGGGCAATATCTGGCGCGGCTGGCGGCGGAAGCGACCACCATCATCAACGCCCAGGATTACGGGCGCACCATCTACGAGCTTTCGCTGCGGCGCGACCTGATCCAGATCGGCGAGGACATGGTCAACGTCGCCTATGAGGCGCCGGTCGATTTTGCGCCGCGGGTGCAGATCGAGGACGCCGAGCGCAAGCTCTATGAGCTCGCCGAGACCGGCCGTTATGATGGCGGCTTCCAGAAATTCTCCCAGGCGCTGACCACCGCCGTCGACATGGCGGCCAATGCCTATAAGCGCGACGGCAAGCTGTCGGGCATTTCGACGGGACTGCGCGATCTCGACACCAAGATGGGCGGGCTGCAGCATTCCGACCTCATCATCGTGGCGGGCCGTCCCGGCATGGGCAAGACCTCGCTCGCCACCAACATCGCCTACAACGTGGCGAGAGCCTATCAGGGCGAGGTCCAGGCGGACGGCACGACCAAGGTGGTCAATGGCGGCATTGTCGGCTTCTTCTCCTGCGAAATGTCCGGCGAGCAGCTCGCCACCCGCATCATCGCCGAGCGCACCGGCATTCCCTCCAGTCACATCCGCCGCGGTGGCATCACTGAAAGCGACTTCGAGAAGATCCGCGACTATTCGATCGAGCTGCAGTCGTTGCCGTTCTACATCGATGAGACCGGCGGCCTGTCGATTGCCCAGCTGATGGCGCGCGCAAGGCGGCTGAAGCGGCAGAAGGGCCTCGACCTCATCGTGATCGACTACATCCAGCTGTTGTCGGGCTCGAGCAGGCGCGCATCCGACAGCCGCGTGCAGGAGATCACCGAGATCACCACCAGCCTGAAAGCGCTGGCAAAAGAGCTCAACGTCCCCGTGATCGCGCTGTCGCAGCTGTCGCGCCAGGTCGAATCCCGCGACGACAAGCGCCCGCAGCTGTCGGACTTGCGTGAATCCGGCTCGATCGAGCAGGACGCCGACGTCGTGATCTTCGTGTATCGCGAGGAATATTACCTCGCCAACAAGGAGCCGCGCGCGGGCACGCCGGAATACGAGAAATGGCAGCTCGACATGTCTCTGGTGCACGGCAAGGCCGAAGTCATCATCGGCAAGCAGCGCCACGGGCCGACCGGCACCGTCGAACTGCACTTCGATGCATCGGTGACGCGCTTCGGCGACCTCACCCAGGACGGCGGCGTGCCGGACCGCGGGTATTAGCTCGGGCGTTGGAAACATAAATCGGCACGATTGGGTCAGGCACGCCAAATCCCGTGCGTGCCGTTCACGCTGGCTTGCCGTTGGCGTAAGGCTTGAGGGCTGCGTACATCACGTCGAAGGTGGGCGTGGGCACGTTGAGCTCGCGGCCGAGCGCCACCACCTTGCCGGCAAGCCATGGCAGCTCCAGCCTATTGCCGCGCAGCAGGTCGACCGTCATCGACGGCATCATCTCGGGCGGAAAACCGCGCATCATCCTTGCCATCCTCTCCTCGAGGTCGGGCGCGAGCTTGACCCCGCGGGCGCGGCCCACCGCAGCCGCCTCGGCGAAGCCCTTTTCCGTGAGGGCGAACACCTCGGGATCGTCGCGCAGCTTGCCAAAGGGCAGACGCGTGAGGGACGCGACCGAGCTGTTGGTCGCCAGCAGCACGAATTTCTCCCACAGCGCGACCAGGATCTCGTCGGTGTTGACCGAGTCGAAACCGGCCGCCTGGCAAGCCGCGTGGAAGGCGACGCCACGCGCGCTCGCTCGCCCATCGAGCTCGCCGAACACGAGGCGCATGAACACGCCGGTCTGGCGGATCACGCCGGGCTCGGCAATGGTCGCGCTGATCTGCGCAACTCCGCCCATGACCGCCTCCTTGCCCAGGATCGGGATCAGCCGTTCGCTGGCATCGATCCCGTTCTGCAGCGGAATGACAGCGGTGGTGTTGCCGACCAGCGGCCGGATCGCTTCTCCCGCGCTCTCGACGTCCCACAGCTTGACACAGAACAGGACGACGTCCACTGCGCCGATCGACCCCGGGTCGTCGGTCGCCTTCGCCGGTTGCAGATGGATGTCGCGGCGGGGGCTGAGCACCTTGAGCCCGCGCTCACGCATAGCCTTCAGATGCGCGCCGCGCGCAACGAAGGTCACGTCGCTGCCGCCCTCGGCCAGCGCCGCTCCGAACGCCCCGCCGACCCCGCCGGCGCCGATCACTGCAATCCGCATCGGCCCACTCCTCTGCTGTCGGCTCGACGGCCCACTATTGCATGACCGCACTGATCAGGTCACCCGCATCCCCTTGCCAAGGTCGTTATCGGCCAGCGCGATGGTTTCCAAGCGCGCCTGGAAGGTTGAACCCCGGGCCTGCCCCGCGTAAAACCGGCAGGCCATGACCCCTGCCCCCACTGCAAACTCGGCGTCCTCAAAATCACCCCTGTCGCCCGAAGCCAACCCGGCGGCGTCGCTCGCCGAGTACAACGGCATCCTGACCGTCGATCTCGACGCCATCGTCGCCAATTGGCGCAAGCTCGAGAAGACGGCCGTGCCCGCCGAATGTTCCGCCGTGATCAAGGCCAACGCTTATGGCTGCGGCACCGAGCCGGTCGCAAAGGCACTGTTTGCCGCCGGCTGCAAGACCTTCTTCGTTGCCACGCTGGACGAAGCGCGCGCCGCCCGCGCGGCCGTGCC
>Ga0335085_10017043_pt1 | contig 10478 bp, 10 predicted proteins | sample Lox_Sample_45_FD_206712 | JGI IMG/M metagenome (GOLD analysis project Ga0335085, IMG submission 206712) | Soil microbial communities from Loxahatchee National Wildlife Refuge, Florida, United States - Lox_Sample_4.5 | ecosystem: Environmental > Terrestrial > Soil > Wetlands | place: USA...
GGAGTAGCTCCCAAGGGTTCGGCTGTTCGCCGATTAAAGTGGCACGCGAGCTGGGTTCAGAACGTCGTGAGACAGTTCGGTCCCTATCCGCCGTGGGCGCAGGATACTTGAGGGGTGTTGTCCTTAGTACGAGAGGACCGGGACGAACGGACCGCTGGTGTATCGGTTGTGGCGCCAGCCGCATTGCCGGGTAGCCATGTCCGGACGGGATAACCGCTGAAAGCATATAAGCGGGAAGCCCACCCCAAGATTAGGTATCCCGACCGCAAGGTCCTGAAGGCCCCTTCTAGACAAGGAGGTTGATAGGCCGGAGGTGGAAGCGTTGCAAGACGTGGAGCTGACCGGTACTAATCGGCCGTGCGGCTTGACCGCCAATCTCAAACCCACCCAGGTGGGCTTGAGAGGCGACGATGGTTATCGCGATCGTCGCCGGGCCGTAGCCAGCATCGAAGACTGCCAGTCCATCTCTCTTCTCTACTTACTACTGCTTGCTGGATGAAGCTGCTGCTCGTAGATCCCTACCTATTCAGTTCATCGGAGATTTCGCCCGTCCGCAGATCCGGCGCCGGCCTCGGTGCGGATCGGGACGGCAAGGTTTCCGGTCGCCACAGCGAGGGTGTAACACCCGTTCCCATCCCGAACACGGCAGTTAAGCCCCTCAGCGCCGATGGTACTGTGCCCGACGGCGGCATGGGAGAGTAGGACGCGGCCGGGAAGCTATACCGGAGCGGAGCATCGCAAGCACGATGCTCCGCTTTTTTTTGCCCTCGACGGCACCGCGGTCGGACGATTGATCCAGTGTTTGTATAGGGAGAGCTCCAGGGGTGTAGAGACGAATCTCTCGGGGGAGATTGTCTATTCGCTGAAGGAGACGTCAACTCCATTGGCGATATAAAAGCGTGGCGCACATGCCCGTTGCGGGCCGACGGGCCGGATGGCGATATCTCAGGACGACCGTGCGATAGTTCTCGTTCAACCGTCCAGGCAGGCCTGCATCTTTGGCGGCATGCAATCGATCTTCTCCGGAAAGTCCTGTCAGCGGGCTAGAAACCCACCATCAACAACGAGACCCGAACCGGTCACAAATGAGGATTCGTCCGAGCACAGCCACAGCATAGCTTCCGCGACTTCGTTTGACCGACCCAATCTGCCCACCGGCTCCATAGCTGCATAATCGACTTCAGGAGCTTTCTTTGAATAGCGTTCGAATAGTGGAGTGTGAATTATTCCAGGGCAGACGGCATTGACGCGTATTCCGCGCCCCGCGTATTCAAGCGCCGCAACCTTCGTCAGACCCATGACGGCATGCTTGCTCGCTGTATATGCAGGATAACCAATGAACCCCGCATGGCCGGCAACCGAAGCGGTATTGACGATCGAGCCGCGACCTTGCGCGAGCATCAACTGCAGCTCCTCTCGCATGCAAAGCCACACGCCCTTTACATTGACTTGGTACACACGGTCAAAGTTTTCTGTGCTGCAGCTTAAGGTATCGGCCCAATCGCCGTCGATGCCTGCATTGTTACAGGCGCAATCCAGTCGGCCATAGAGTAGTTTGACCTGCCGAAACGCAGCTTCGATGTCCTGCGGCTGCGAAACGTCAACTCGAATGAAAACCGCTGTGCCGCCAGCCTGCTCGATTTGCTCGACTGTCCGATGGCCGGCCGTTTCTTGAACGTCGGCGACAATCACAACGGCTTCCTCTTCGGCAAATCGCAACGCAGCAGCTTGGCCTATTCCGGAAGCCGCGCCTGTGACCAGGATTACCTTGTCAGAAAGTCTGCGCCTCATGGCTCTTTCTGCTTCTGCAGAACCTCCTTAGCCAGAAAAACGGATTGCGTTCCGGAACCAGGCAGATGCCCGTTGCCAAGCGGATGCGACTGGTTACCCCTGCGGCGTAGGTCAACCCAATGAAGGGCCAATCCCATCCAAGAAAACTTCCTTCACTTCACCACTCCGGCATCTCGTTTCCGCTGCGATGGCGGTGGGCGGACCGGCTCCCCCTGCCTCGCTCCTACGTAATCGGGGCAAGCCCACACTATTATGAGGTAAAAAAGAACAGGGACTAGCGATGACTGCTCACTTGCAGACTAGCCGCGTCTCTTCAAACTCCGAAACGACGGGCGGGACCTCAAATCCTCAAGGCGGAGAGCGTCAGATGATGCTCTGTCTGCGCACCCGGGAAGGGCTTGGCTGACGCTCGCACAAGCCGCTGACTCTTGCTCGTCGTCATCGCCTCCGCTCGAATCGGCTATCGCTCGGGAGGTTCTCATCGCGCTTGTCGTTTCGGCACGACCTCGATACAGATGGTCTCGGTTCTCAACACGTAGGCGCGCGCGAATCGCGACGCCGCCGTTTCTCAAAATCATGGAGGAATATACCCATGGCTTCGTCGTCGGCATCGAACTCTTCCCTGAATTCGCCCCGCGAGCAGGTTCGCGCCACGGTTCCCAAGCTCGTCGAACTCACGGACAAAGTCGTCTTCGGCGACGTCTGGGAACGGCCCGAGCTTTCCAAGCGCGATCGCAGCCTGATAACGGTGGCGGCGCTGGTCGCGCTCTATCGTCCGGAGCAACTGCGCGTGCATATCGCGCGCGCCCTCGGCAACGGAGTGACCAAAACCGAGATTTCGGAAATTATTACGCACATGGCCTTTTATTCCGGATGGCCGACGGCGATGACGGCCGCATTCGTGGCCAAGGAAGTTTTCGAAAAGATGGCAGAGCGAAGCGCTGAGGCGTGAGCGGCCTGAGCGAAGCGCTCAGCGCTCTAACTTAAGGCGCTCGGCACTTTCAAATTCCGGCTTGCCGACCAACGCCGGCATCCGAATCTCAACACGGGTATGCTCAAATGAAGAAAACCGCTAGCAGATCCGCCGCGAAGCCGCGGCTGAGAAAAGTTCGCCGCATCGTCACCGGACATGACGCCCGCGGGCGCTCGGTGTTCGTCTCCGACGCGCCGTCGTCTCATGTGATGACGCTGCAGGGAATTCCAACTTTCGGCGTGACCGAAATCTGGGCCACCGACTCGACGCCGGCCGATAACCGCAAGGCCAAGGATCCCTGCAAGGTGCCGGTCCAGCTCGCGCCACCGAAGCGCGGGACGGTGGTGCGCGTAGTCGAATTTCCGCCGGACAAGCGCTGGATCAAATCGGCCGACCGCGACAAAGCCTTTGCCTCGATGGGCCGCTCGGGCGCGCAGGCGCTAGCGCACGATGCGAGCGCGAGCCGGCATCCGATGATGCATCGGACCAAGACGATCGATTACGCGATCGTGCTTGAGGGCGAGATCTGGGCGCTGATGGATGTCGGCGAAAAGAAGATGCAGGCCGGCGACGTCCTGGTCCAGCGTGGGACCAATCATGCCTGGTCGAACCGGTCGAACAAGCCGTGCCGCATTGCTTTCGTCCTGATCGACGCCAGGCCGCTGAAGCTGAACTAGCCTCGCTACACGAGGTGGTAGCCGCCATCGACCAGTAGGGCGATGCCGGTGACGTACTCATTCTTCATCAGGAAGAGCACGCCGTCGGCGGCCTCCTCCACTCTTCCGATGCGCTTTGCCGGCAGCTTTGCCGCAGCCGCGGCCAAAACCGCCTCCTTGCGCTCGCCCAGGATGTCCTCGAGGAAGGGCGTTTCTATATAGCCCGGCGTGATTGCGTTGACTCTGAGGGGCGCGAGGTCGACCGCGAGCGCTCTCGCGAATGCCTCCACAGCGGCGCACGATGCGGTAACCACGGGCTCGCCCGCGAGTGGAACCGTGCTCGTCGAACCCGACATAAAAACCAGGGAGCCGTTTCTCCGCATTTTCGGCGCTCCGTACTTGGCAGCATAGAGGGCTCCCATGAACCTGGTGTCCATCGCCCGCCGGAGCAGCCTAGTGTCGATTTCGAGGCGAGGAGCATGGGCGGGATTGCCCGCAGTTACAAAGATGTGATCGATGCCGTCGCGCGTCTGAAAGAAATCGCGCACCGCGGTCTCTTCGTTGACGTCCAGAACCGCCGTATCTGCCGCGCCGGTCAGGGCTGCCTTCGCGAGCCTCAGCTTCTCGGCCGATCGTCCTGCGATTGTGACGTGGGCGCCCTCGGCGATGGCCGCCCTGGCGGTGGCGAATCCGATGCCGGTGCTGCCACCCAGGATGACTACCTTGGCGTCGGTGAGTTGCATCGCTCTCCCTCCTGTCCTCGACCTGTCGGATGGCACCTTCAAGCTGCCGTAAATCATCGCCGCCGGCGGGTTGTCAAGCGTACCGCGCGCTGCCGCAGAAGCTCGTGGCGCTGCGACGCGAGCTCTTGGTAAAGTCACGACTGTCCGATTGGCCGCACATCCAGGGGAGGCCGTGCCATGGAAAAGAGTTTCGAAGAGAAAGTAGAAGAGCTCTGGAATCGCGAACAAATCAGATCGCTCACTTACGCTTACGGAGAGTGTATCCTGCGGCGCGACGCCGACGGGATGGCGGAGCTTTTCGCCGAAGACGGGGCCGCGGATTTCAGCCTCCTAGGCTGGGGGATTCATCGCGGACGCGAAGCGATAAAGAACTTCTACGGCGGCACGTGGGCGTTTCGCGTGAAGCCGTTTTTCACCAATCACTACATCGAGTTCATCGACAAGACTCACGCGCGCGGATGGTGTTGGCTCGATAATCGCGCCGTGCGCAACGGCGAAAGCCTGATCGGCTGCGGCAAGATCTATGACGAGTACGAATTGACCGGCGGCCAGTGGCGATTCAGCTCGCGCCGGATCGCGCAATTCTTCCTCGTCCCGCTGGGCAAGGGCTGGGCCAAGGAGCTCGAGGAGTTCACCGAGGTGGAACCGCGCTGGCACTGAGCGAGCCCGCAGCCGTCGGAATGCTACGGTTTGCGGTCGGCTACTGCGTTCCGGCGTAACGGCCGCCCAACTGCTCCTGCAGCTCGAAGACCTGATCCCGGAGCTTGCGGATGTAATCCTGCTGCTGCTCGACCTGTTTTTGAAGTTCGAATTGCGGCTGTTCGGTTTCATAGGACGGATCTTCCGCCGGCTTGGCGGCGGGATCGGCGGCAGCCGCGATCGTGTCGCTGACTTTGCAGTTCGCGAGCGCGATGTCGTCGTCCGCGCACTTCTGCAGGCTCGATCGCTTGGCCAGCAAGCGTGCGATTTCGCTCTGCTGCGATGCGAGCTGTTTCTTGAGCTGAGCCTGCTCGCGCTTGGTTTCGAGATGCTGCTTGACCCCCATGTAGGTGGCAACCGCGCCCGCGCCGGCGCCCCCGCCGACCATCATCCCTCCCGTGCCCCCCGTAATCAGTCCGCCCGCGACCGCGCCGATCATCCCGCCGGCCGCGACCGCCGCGGCGCGATCGAGCACTCCGGGCGCCTTGCGCATCGCGCACTCCACGGTATGTCCCTGATGCAGTTCGACGGCATCGCCGTTGACGGTCACTACCGTGCCGACGCTGTTTTCCTCGGTCCGCACGTTGATTACCGCGTCGGCCTGGTCGGGATATTTCTGCATCGCGAGCGCGCGGAGCTTGTTCGCCATGTCCACGCCGTCCCCGTCCATCGCGGCGCTGGTGTACGGCTCGGTGAAACTGACCGGGCCGAGGTCGTGGTAGCATTCGTCGGGTACTCCGGCTGCCGAGACGTAGATGAAGCGGTCCGGGGCGTGCGCCGGCGCCGGCGGAGGCGCGGGCGCGTCGTGTTGGGCGGAGCAGGCAGGGACTGTGAGGATCGCGGCCAGCATAAGCGATCGAAGCGGCGTCAATAGGAATACTCGCAAACTCTCGCAAACTCCTGTCGGCGAATTGAACGGACCATTATTAGCGCCGGCCGGCCAGCGAGCCAACCCGGTCCGTTGGGCCCGCGTAAGTCAGCCCCACACGCGACGAGCGGCGTCGGCGACCAGCGCGAGCTTGCGCTCCTGCATCGCGGGTTCGACCGGATTGCCCTTCACTCCCGACGCGAAGCCACACTGGGTCGAGAGCGCGAGGCGCTCCTTGGGAAAAAAGCGCGCGGCATCCTCGATCCGGGCGATCAGTTCGTCGGCGGTTTCGAGCACGTTGCGCTTGGTCGTCACCAGGCCCAGCACGACTAGCTTGTCGCGTGGCACCTCGGCCAGCGGCTCAAAGGAGCCCGAGCGCGAGTCGTCGTACTCGAGCAGGAATTCGTCGTAGGCGCGTGCGCGCTGGAAGACCTCGCGCGCGATCGAGTCGTAACCGCCGCGCGCGAGCCAGCGGCCGTCGTTGTTGCCGCGGCACAGATGCAAGCCGAAGGTCACGCCGGGATGGGCGGCGAGCGAGTTGAGAATCTCGACGCCCTCGGCGAGCAGGCGCCGCGGGTCGATTCCGCGCTCCTCGAAGACCATTCGTCGCACCTCGGGATCAACCAGGTTGGTCAACTCGGGCGCGTCAATCTGGATGTACTCGCATCCAAGCCGCGCCAACTCGCCGATCTCCTCGCGAATCACGGCCGCGCCGTCGGCGAACATCTCGAACGGATCGCGGTAGGCGGCGCTGGATTCCTGCGGGGACCAGAACATCTTGAGCATCATCGGGCTCGGCAGCGTAATCTTGATCGGCCGCCTCGCGCGAGCGCGCGCGTACACGAATTCCTCGGTCGCGAGCGAACGGCGCCGGCGCACTTTGCCCGTGACCGCCAGACCCAGCGAAAGGTTGACCACGTGGGCGTCGTCCTCATGCCAGGGCTGCGTGACCGAGGAGCTCCGCGAAAGGCCCTCGGTCGCCTCCAGCAGCGAGCCGAGAAAGCTCATGCGGCGCTGCTCGCCGTCGTTGATGATGTCGAGCCCGGCCGCCTCCTGCAGGGCCAGCGCGTCGTCCACGGCGCGATCTTCGACCCGTTTGTAGCGTGCCGGGGATATCTCGCCCGCGCGCAGGGCGCGCCGCGCCTCGCGCAGGTAGGCGGGCCTGAGCAGCGAGCCGATCGGCTGCGAGCGAAAGACATGTTCGCTCATCTCGTAAGCACCTCCATTGCGAAGCTCGGCGCGGCGGCCTGCGTCTCAACAGCGTTCAACAGAAACGCTTTATAGATCGTATCCGCTGCGGGCGCCAAGTCCGGGCCGCGCAAGACAAAAGGGGCGGTCCCGAAGGACCGCCCCTTACGATGCCCGGTTCGGCGGCGGGCGGGTCAGTGCTTGGTCTCGATCCGTTTGCCGTAAGTCACTTCGCCCTTATCGACGCGCAAGCTGAAGCCGCATTCGGGGTTGGTGCAAACCCATGCCTTGAAAATCACCGAAGCGCCTTCCTGGCCGTAGTCCGACAGTGGAATCAGAGTGCCATTGTTACACTTTTGGCACTTCGGCAACTCCATCACACCACACCTCCTGTGCAGCCGGCCAACTCCCGGCCCAGCCAAAAAACTATCCGACCCATCAACCTAATTCAACTTGGCCTCTGGCACGGCAAAATGGTCCATTTGGCTTCCTGTACAGGCGCTTCGGACGATCGCCCTCCCGCCATTGCGCATGAGGACGGTTGCCCGGCGCGCTCTTGTGGCCTGAGACCCGCCGTGGTGCCTGGCATGGTAGTATGCGGCTGCCATGGATGCCGCCCAGCCGGCCTTTCTCATCCGCGAGGCCCGCGTCGCCGACCGCCGCAGCCTGCTGCGGCTTGCGCGCGAGCTCGATTCGGTGAACCTCCCCACCGATTCGGCGGAGATGACGGAGACGCTGACGCGTGCGGCGAAATCGTTTCGCGGCAGAGTCGCCAACTCCGCGCGCGCCGTCTATATCTTCTGCGCTGAAGAGATCGCGACCCGCACGATCGCCGGCGCCTCGATGATCATCGGTCAGCACGGCACCCCGCAGAGTCCGCATTACTACCTCGAAATCGACAGCGACGAGCGCTACTCCGCGAAGCTGCGCAAGATGTTCCGGCATACGTATCTGCGGCTGCGCCATTCGATGGACGGGCCGACCGAGACCGGCGGGTTGATCGTGACCCAGCCGATGCGCCATCGCCCGGAGCGAATCGGCAAGCAGCTCTCGTGGGCGCGTTTCCTCTATATCGGACGGCATCTCAAGCGCTTCCAGGACCGGGTGATCGCCGAGATGCTGCCGCCGAGCGCCGGCGATCAGGGAAACATCTTCTGGGACCACTACGGCAGGCGCGTAACCGGCCTGTCGTTTCGCGAGGCCGATCGGCTTTCGGCCCACGACAAGGAGTTCATCCGCGCGCTCTTTCCCGACGCGCCGCTTTACACTTTTCTGCTGCCGGACGAGGTGCGCGCGTCGATCGGCGCGGTGCGCGAAGAAAGCCGCGGCGCAGTGCGCCTGTTGGAGCAGGCGGGGATGAAATTCCTGAATCAGATCGACCCGTTTGACGGCGGTCCTTACTACGGCGCCCCGACCGCCGAGCTGGTTCCCGTAAGGCAGCGGCGGACGCTCAAATTGAGAGCAGCCGAGCCACCTGCCGAGCACGCCCGCCTGTATCTCATCGCGCACGAGGACTCGCGCCGGGGGTTTCGCGCGGTGCAGGCGAGCGCCCTGGAACAGGATGAGCGGCGGCTGGCTACTCCGGCGAGCGTGATCGCGGCACTGGGGCTGGCCGAAGAAGCGCCGGTCGACGCGGTCCCATTGCCCTAGCTGCCGCCGCCGGCCTACATCTCGAGCAGCGCGCGATAGAAGCGCACCGCCGCTTCAACGTCGGAAAGAAAATTGTATTCGTTGGGCGCGTGGATCACCCCGGTCGACGGCCCCGGCCCGATCACGACCGGTTCGAGCCCGGCCGCGGCGTATATCCCCGCCTCGGTGCATCCCGATTTCACGCCGGATTTGAGCTCGAGCCCCGCGCTTGCCAACGCGCCCATCGCCAACTCGACGGTCTCGCTCGCCGCGGGCGCGCGAAAGCCCGGATTCGCGCGCTTCTCGCGTAGCGCCACGGACACGGCGGCCGCGGATCGCGAAATCTCGGCAGCCACCCGGGCGACCCCGGCGCGGACCTCGTCCAGCGCGAGCCCGGGCGGCGGGCGCAACTCGAAGTCGAGCTTCATCGAACCGGACTCCGACTGGATTACGCCGGGATTGCAGGTCAGCGTCGGCGGAGCGTAATCGGCCTCGTCACCGCCGCCCTGGTCGGCGTAGTTGCGCAGTGCGGCGATGAACCGGAGCATCGTGGTCACGACCTCCAACGGGATGACCTCGGGGGCCTCCTTGTTGAAGCTCGTGGTCTCGATGGCGCCGCCGATCGGAATATCGAGCGCCGCGTCGGTTGCTGCGACGACGTCGCATCGCGCCGGCACGACATTGACCGCAGTGCCGCCCGCGATCGCCACCAGGTTATGTTTGAGATTGATCGCCATCGCTTTCAGCGCGATTTCGATCGCGTTGACGCCCAGCGCCGGAGTGCTGGAATGAGCGGCCTTGCCCGCAAACGTCAGCCGCCGCATCTGCATCGGCTCGTCAACGCGAAGCGGCGTGAAGCCGAGCGCCAGCTCGAACATCATCAGGCCCTTGTGCGCGGTAATCACCTCCAGGCGCGAAGGCTCGCCGACGAAAGCCATCGCGCCGGCCGGCAGGATCGCCGCCTCCGCCATTTCCTTCGCGCCCGCAAGGCCATGCTCTTCGCCGAAAGTGCCGACCAGGTAAACGTCGCGGCGCGGCGTGCCAACTCCGCTCAGCGCAAAAATCCTGGCCGCCAGATCAAGCTTGGTGTCGGCGGCGCCGAGTCCGTAGATGCGATCGCCGTCGACGCGTGCGCTGAACGGGTCGCCGTCGCAGGCGGTCCATAGCTCAGGCGCGCCGGGCGGCACGGTGTCGAGATGGGTGTTGAGCACGATCGGCCGCAGCGACGATTCGCGGCCGCGAATCGCGGCGACCAGGTTGACCTGTTCGCCGCCCTCGCGCGTCGAGGGGATGAGGCGAGCGGTAATTCCGGCCGGCGCAAGCATCGCCGAGGCGCATAACGCGGCAATCACCCGCGTGCCCTCGGCGGTGACGCTGCGGCATCCGATGAGCCGCCGGCACCAATCAAGCAGCGCCGCGTCCATCGCTCTCCGGGCGCCTCTCGCGCTCAGTACGATCGCCGCCGCTGCGGCGGGTGGCTTCGCCGGGTTTGACGGCATAATGGATCGCTACCGTGCCGAACCCGGTCAGACGATAGCCGACTTCGGCGAGTCCCGCCGCGCGCATGATCGCGGCCATGCTTTCGGCGTCCGGATGGGGCCGCAGTGACTGACCCAGCCATCGGTAGGCGGAGTAGTGCCCGCTCACCACTCCGCCGAGCAGCGGCACGACGCGCGCGATGTAGAAACCGAAGAGCCCGTGCATCGGGCCGCGCGGCGGCGTCAGGTCGAGACAGGCGAGCCGTCCGCCCGGCTTGAGCACGCGTCGGAGTTCACCGAAAGCCGCGGGCAGGTCGGTCACGTTGCGCAGCATGAAGCCGTTGACGATGCAATCGAAGGTGTTGTCGTGAAACGGAAGTCGGGTGGTATCGCCGGCCAGGAATTCGATCTCGCAGCGGTGGCCAAGGCCGCGCGGGCCGGCGGAGCCGGCCC
>Ga0335085_10017045_pt1 | contig 10478 bp, 6 predicted proteins | sample Lox_Sample_45_FD_206712 | JGI IMG/M metagenome (GOLD analysis project Ga0335085, IMG submission 206712) | Soil microbial communities from Loxahatchee National Wildlife Refuge, Florida, United States - Lox_Sample_4.5 | ecosystem: Environmental > Terrestrial > Soil > Wetlands | place: USA: Florida...
CTATTTGGGCGCGAGGCTAATATCCGCCGTGACGGTGACCGAGACGGTGGCGCTGCCTCCTTCGGCGACCGGCGCCGGTGCGGCCGACGAGACGCTCGGCGCCGCCATCATAACGCGGAAGACCGGCGGTGGCGGATTGACGTTGCCGACATTGAGCGAGCGTAAGCCGGCGACCTTGGTGCCGAGCGTCGCCGCAATGCGGTCCGCGCGCTGTTGCAGGCGCGTCAGCGCTTCATTGGTCAGCGCATCCTCGACCGATTGACGCGCATCGCGCGAGATATCGGGCGAGAGATTCTGCATCACCATTCCTTGCTGCTGCAGCGCGCCGACGAGATTGAGCAGCGCCGTGAAATCCTTGCCGGTGATCGTCACCGACTGGCTGCCGTGCCACAACGCCGGCGTCTTGCTCGGGTTGTCGCGATAGACGCTGTAGCCCGCGGTCTCGACGTTGATATCGGGCACCTGCTTGATGCGCACCAGCGCCGCGGCCATCCGCTGGTTGATCGTCGCCTGCACTTTCGCCGCATCGGCATCGGTCGCCTCGGCGTAGAGCGCCGCATGGAGGAGATCGCGCGCCACGTCGCGCTGCGCCGTCTCGCTGAGATGAAGTGTGCTTTGATCGGGCACCGCCGGCAGCAATGGAACCGATTGTGCATCTGCGTTCGAAACGACAGCCAGCAGCCATCCGACGGCGACCAGCGACCCTCGGCAAAAGCGGCGGAAAATCCGCATGATTCGATCTCCTTCATCGCGCGCGCAGCGCTTTGAGAACACATATTGCAGCGCGAAACGAACCAGCGCCAGCTATCGCAAAAATGGAAATTCCATTTGTCAGCAGCGGCAAGAATGACTTATTGATGACGGCGACTAACAAACGCATCGAACGTTATCGAGCGTCAAAAACGGTGCGTTTCAAACAGGGACGAGACAGGTGAGCCATGACGGAAACAACGGCTAGCAATTCGTATCGGTGGTTGCAATTGACGGCGGGCATCGTCTGCATGGTGCTGATCGCCAATCTTCAATATGGCTGGACGCTGTTCGTCCAACCTATGGCGCAAGCCCATGGCTGGACGGTCGCTTCCATCCAATTTGCCTTCAGCCTCTTCATTGCGCTCGAAACATGGGCAACACCGATCGACGGATGGATCGTCGATAATTTGGGACCGCGGCTCGGACCGAAGGTGATGATCGCGGCAGGCGGCGTGCTTGTCGGTCTCGGCTGGATCGTCAACTCGATCGCATCGTCGATCGAAATGCTCTATCTCGGCGCCGCTCTTTCCGGCATCGGCGCAGGCGCGGTTTATGCCACCTGCGTCGGCAATGCTGTCAAATGGTTTGCCGATCGCCGCGGTCTCGCTGTCGGCCTAACCGCTGCCGGCTTCGGCGCGGGCGCCGCCATCACGGTGGTGCCGATCCGGGAAATGATCGCGTCGCACGGCTATGCCGCCACGTTCTTCTGGTTCGGTCTGGTGCAAGGCGTGATCATCTTCGCCGCGGCATGGCTGCTGCGCGCTCCCGATCCCGGCGAGGCACCGGCAGCCGCTTCGACGGCACGCGTTCAGCAGACGACGCGCAGCTTTACCTGGTCGGAGGTGCTGACGACCCCGACCTTCTGGCTGCTCTACGTGATGTTCATCATCGTCTCGGCGAGCGGCCTCATGGCGACGGCGCAGATTGCGCTCATCGCCAAGAGTTACGGCCTCTCCGACACGGTGCTGTTCCTCGGCGGCACGACGCTGACCGTGGCCCTCATCTTCGATAACGTCATGAACGGCGCCGCCCGGCCCTTCTTCGGCTGGGTGTCCGACATCATCGGACGCGAGAATACGATGGCCCTCGCCTTCGGCCTCGGCGGCATCGCCTATTGGCTATTGGGCGCACTCGGCACCAATCCGTGGGCGTTCGTGCTTTTCGCCGGGCTGATCTTCTTCACCTGGGGAGAGATCTTCAGCCTCTTCCCGTCGACTTGCACCGACACGTTCGGGCCGAAATACGCGACCGTGAATGCGAGCCTGCTCTACACGGCGAAAGGCACATCCGCCTTCCTCGTGCCGCTCGCCAATGTGCTGAAGGACGCGACAGGAAGCTGGCATGCCGTGTTCCTGGTGTCGGCGATCGGCAACTTCGTCGTCGTGGCCTTGGCGCTGTTCGTGCTGCGACCGATCCGGGCCGCGCAGCTGTCAGGAACTGCGAGCGACACACGCGTTCGGGCCGCGGAGTAAGCGCCACCAAATCGCGATCGAGGGCGGAGCCTCAGGCTCCGCCCTTTTTCATTCGGCCGCCTGCTTCCCGATCTTTTCCACCCGCGCCGCGCAGAATTTGAATTCGGGAATCTTGCCGAACGGGTCGAGCTGCGGATTGGTCAGCATGTTCGCGGCCGCTTCCGCATAGCAGAACGGGATGAACAGCATGCCCGGCGGGATGGCGCTGTCGGCGCGCGCCTTCAGCTCGATCGCGCCGCGCCGCGTCGCGACGCGGATCGGGTCGCCGGGCTGCACGCCCATATGCCACAGATCGGAGGGCGCGAACGAGGCGACGGCTTCGGGCTCGAGGTCGTCGAGGACGCTGGCGCGGCGTGTCATCGCGCCGGTATGCCAATGCTCGAGCTGGCGGCCGGTGGTGAGCACCATCGGATATTCCTCGTCGGGCTCTTCGGCCGGCGGCACGAGACCGACGCCGACGAGCTTGGCGCGGCCGCTCTTCGTCGGGAAACCCTCGCCGAAGACGATCTCGTTGCCCGGCTTGTCCGGCGCATCGCACGGATAGGTGACCGAGCTTTCGCGCGACACCCGTTCCCAGTCGATGTTGTCGAGGGAGGGCATGCCCTTCTTCATCTCGGCAAAGACCTCGCCGGGACCGGCGTAATTCCAAGTGAGTCCGATGCGGCGCGCGATCTCCTGGATGATCCAGAGATCCTGCCGCGTCTCGCCGGGCAGCGGCAGCGCCGCGCGGCCGCGCTGCACCTGGCGATTGGTGTTGGTGACGGTGCCGTCCTTCTCGGGCCAGGCCGAGGCCGGCAGCACGACATCGGCGAAGCGCGCGGTCTCGGTGAGGAAGATGTCCTGGACGACGAGGTGCTCGAGCTTCGCGAGCGCCTCGCGCGCATGCTCGACATCGGGATCCGACATCGCCGGATTCTCGCCCATGATGTACATGCCGCGGACTTTGTCCTCGTGGATCGCGGTCATGGTCTCGACGACCGTGAGGCCGCGCTTCAGATCGGCCGCCGCGCCCCAGAGCTCCTCGTAGATGCGGCGCATCTCGGGGTCGTCGACCTTGCGATAGTCGGGATAGAACATCGGGATGAGGCCGACATCCGACGCGCCCTGCACGTTGTTCTGGCCGCGCAGCGGATGAAGGCCGGTGCCGGACCGGCCGACCTGGCCCGTGACCATGGCGAGCGCGATGAGGCAGCGCGAATTGTCGGTGCCATGGACATGTTGCGAGATGCCCATGCCCCAGAAGATGATCGCCTTCTCGGCCCGGGCATATTTGCGCGCGACGGTCTTCAGCGTCTCGGCGTCGATGCCGCAGCGCGCCGCCATCGCCTCGGGCGTGCGGTCTTTGACCGCGTCGCGCACCGATTCGAAATCCTCGGTATGCGCCTGGACGTATTGCTTGTCGTAGAGATCCTCGTAGATGATCGTGTGCAGCAGCGCCGAGAGCATCGGCACGTCCTGCCCTGGCTTGAATTGCAGCATATGCGTCGCGTGCCGCTTCAAGGTCTGGCCGCGCGGGTCCATCACCACGAGCGTCGCACCGCGTTTCGCCGCCTGCTTGAAGTAAGTGGCGGCGACCGGATGATTCTCGGTCGGGTTGGCGCCGATGACGATGATGACGTCGGCCTCTTGCGCCGCGTTGAACGGCGCGGTCACCGCGCCCGAGCCGATGCCTTCCATCAAGGCCGCGACCGACGAGGCGTGGCAAAGACGCGTGCAGTGATCGACGTTGTTGGTGCGGAAGCCGGCGCGCACCAGCTTCTGGAAGAGATAGGCCTCCTCGTTCGAGCCTTTCGCCGAGCCGAAGCCGGCGAGCGCATCGCCGCCATGGGTATCGCGGATTTTGTTGAAGCCCGCGGCGGCGCGATCGAGCGCCTCGTCCCAACTCGCCTGGCGGAAATGCGTCCAAGGATTGGACGGATCGATATCATCGTCGGCGTTCTTCGGCACGCCGTCCTTGCGGATGAGCGGCACCATCAGCCGGTCGCGATGCGTGATGTAATCGAAGCCGAAACGCCCTTTGACGCAGAGACGCTGCTCGTTCGCGGGGCCGTCGCGGCCGCTCACCGAGACGATCTTGTCGTCGCGGATATTGTAGGTGATCTGGCAGCCTACGCCGCAATAGGGACAAACGCTCTCGACATGGCGATCGGGCTTGGGCCGCGGGAGGCCTTGCGCATCGACCATGGTCGCGGGCAGCAACGCGCCGGTCGGGCAGGCCTGGACGCATTCGCCGCACGCGACGCAGGTGCTGTTGCCCATCGGATCGTCGAAATCGAAGACGATCTTGGCATCATGGCCGCGCGCCGCCATGCCGATGACGTCGTTGACCTGCACTTCGCGGCAGGCGCGGACGCAGAGATTGCACTCGATACAGGCATCGAGATGCACCGCCATCGCCGGATGCGAGCGATCGGGCGCGGGGTGATGCGTCGCCGGGAAGCGGCTCGCCGCGACGCCGACACGATCGGCATGCTGCCAGAATTTCGAATCGGGATCGTGCGTCGTGGCGCGCGCCGGCTGATCGGCGACCAGTAGCTCGAACACGAGCTTGCGATTGGCGCTGGCGCGCTCGCTCTGCGTCTTGACCTTCATCCCCGCGCTCGGCTTGCGGATGCAGGACGCGGCGAGGGCGCGCTCGCCCTCGATCTCGACCATGCAGGCGCGGCAATTGCCGTCGGGGCGATAGCCCGGCTCCGGCGCGTAGCAGAGATGCGGCAATTCGGTCTGGTGGCGGCGCGCCGCGTTCCAGATGGTCTCGCCCGGCAGGGCTTCGACCTCGATCCCGTCGAGGAAGAATTTCACGCCTTGCGGCAGCACGCCCGATCCGTCGCTCATGACACATCCTCGGGGAAGTACTTCAGCACCAGCTGAACCGGGTTCATCGCCGCTTGGCCCAGGCCGCAGATCGATGAATCGGTCATCACCCGCGTGAGGTCGGCCAAGAGCGCCCCATCCCATTTCTTTGCCTGTAACAACCGCACCGCCTTTTCGGTGCCGACGCGGCACGGCGTGCATTGGCCGCAGCTCTCATCCTCGAAGAAGCGCAGAAGATTGAGCGCCACCTGCTTCATGTCGTCCTTGTCGGAGAGGACGACAACCGCCGCCGAGCCGATCAGCGCGCCATATTGCTCGAGCGTGCCGAAATCGAGCGGCAGATCGGCCATCGATGCCGGCAGGATGCCGCCCGAGGCGCCGCCCGGGAGATAACCCTTGAACTGATGGCCGTCGGCCATGCCGCCGCAGAATTCGTCGATCAGCTCGCGCACGGTGATGCCGGCCGGCGCGAGCTTCACGCCGGGCGATTTCACCCGGCCCGATACCGAGAAGCTGCGCGGGCCCTTGCGGCCGCGGCGGCCTTGATTGATGAACCATTCGCCGCCGCGCTCGACGATGTCGCGCAGCCAATAGAGCGTCTCGACATTGTTGATCAGCGTCGGCCGGCCGAAGAGCCCGACTTGGGACGGATACGGCGGCTTGTGGCGCGGCAGGCCGCGCTTGCCCTCGATGCTTTCGAGCATCGCCGATTCCTCGCCGCAGATATAAGCGCCGGCGCCGCGCCGCAGATGGAGCTTGGTATGGCGCGCGAGGCCCGCGGCTTCGAGCTTGGCGATCTCGAGCGTCAGCAGCTCGCGAATATGCGGATATTCGTCGCGCAGATAGATGTAGGTCTCCGGCGCCTCGATCATCCATGCAGCGATCAGCGTGCCTTCAAGAAATCGATGCGGATCGATCTCGAGATAGTAGCGATCCTTGAAGGTGCCGGGCTCGCCTTCGTCGGCATTGACCGCCATCAGCCGCGGCTTCGGCTCCGCCAGCACCGCGCGCCATTTGCGCCCGGTCGGAAACCCGGCGCCGCCGAGGCCACGCAGCTGCGCGTCGTCGAGCAGCTTGAGCAACGCGTCGCGTGTCATCCGGCCCGCGACGCAGGTTTCGAGCAGCTTGTAGCCGCCCTGCGCGCGATAGGCGGCGAGATCCGGATAGGCCGGCACATGCGGATGGGTCTCGCCCTTGGCGACGGCGCCGGCGACGCTGTCGACCGTCGCATGCTCATGCAGCGCATGGCCGATCGCGACGACCGGCGCATTGTGGCAGCCGCCCATGCAGGGCGCGCGCACGACACGCACTTTGGCGCCGAGCTTGCCCGGCAATTGCGCGAGCAAGTTTTGCGCGCCGAGCAATTCGCAAGTGAGGCTGTCGCAGACGCGCACGGTCAGCTCCGGCGGCGGCTTCTCGTCATCCATCACGATGTCGAAATGCGCGTAGAAGGACGCGACCTCATAGACCTCGACCAGCGCGAGCTTCATCTCGGCGGCGAGGGCCGCGAGATGACGCACGTGAAGGCAGTGATACCTGTCCTGCAGCAGATGAAGAAATTCGATCAGCAGATCGCGCCGCCGCGGCGCATTGCCAAGCAGCGCTTGCACTTCGGCAAGCGCTATCGGTTCTACTTGCCGGCCCTTGGGCTGATCGCGACCGCGCCGCCGGCCTGAGCCCGGATGGATACGCCGCGTCGTGATTTGTGCTTCTTGGCTCATGCTCCGCCGCCGGCCGCTCGGTTAGCCAGAGGCAAGTTAGGCCCGCGCCCGGTTGAAACTCAACCATCGGGGGCGCAAGACTTCGTGGGAATTCTCCTGCCCATAAATCGTGGGCAGGAGATCTGTTTTTAGGGAAACGCTTAGCCTCAGCCCTTGAGGCGCTTGGCCATGGTCGAGCCCAGGGCGGCCGGCGAATCCGCCACCGTGATACCCGCGCTCTTCATCGCGTCCATCTTGCTGGAGGCGGTGCCGCTGCCGCCCGAGATGATCGCGCCGGCATGGCCCATGCGGCGGCCCGGCGGCGCCGTGGCCCCGGCGATGAAGCCGACCATCGGCTTCTTGACCTTGTTGCGCTTGATCATGTCGGCGGCTTCTTCCTCGGCCGTGCCACCGATCTCGCCGATCATGATGATCGATTCGGTCTCGGGGTCGGCGAGGAACATCTCCAACACGTCGATGAAATTGGTGCCGTTGACCGGATCGCCGCCGATGCCGACGCAGCTCGATTGGCCGAGCCCGACCGCCGTCGTCTGCGCCACCGCCTCATAGGTCAGCGTGCCGGAGCGCGAGACGATGCCGACATGGCCCTTCTTGTGGATGTGGCCGGGCATGATGCCGATCTTGCATTCATCGGGCGTGATGACGCCGGGACAGTTGGGGCCGATCAAGCGGCTCTTCGAGCCGGTCAGCGTGCGCTTCACCGTCACCATGTCGATGACCGGAATGCCTTCGGTGATGCAAACGATGAGCGGCAGCTCCGCATCGATCGCCTCGAGGATCGCCTCGGCGGCGAAAGGCGGCGGCACATAGATCACCGTCGCATTGGCACCGGTCTTCGCGACCGCTTCGTGCACCGTGTCGAAGACGGGCAGGTCGAGATGCTTGGTGCCCCCTTTGCCGGGCGTGACGCCGCCCATCATCTTGGTGCCGTAGGCGATCGCCTGTTCGGAATGGAATGTGCCTTGGGCGCCAGTGAAGCCCTGGCAGATGACTTTGGTATCGCGATTGACGAGGACCGACATCAGGCGGCCTCCTTAACCGCTTTGGTGATCTTGGCCGCCGCATCGGCAAGATCGTCCGCAGACAAAATCGGCAGGCCCGACTTGGCGAGAATTTCCTTGCCGAGCTTCACGTTCGTGCCTTCCAGCCGCACGACCAGCGGCACATGCAGGCTGACCTCGCGCGCCGCGGCGACGATCCCCTCGGCGATCACGTCGCAGCGCATGATGCCGCCGAAGATGTTGACGAGAATGCCTTCGACATGCGCGTCGGAAAGGATAAGCTTGAAAGCCGCGGTGACCCGCTCTTTGGTGGCGCCGCCGCCGACATCCAAAAAGTTCGCCGGGCTCGCGCCATAGAGCTTGATGATGTCCATCGTCGCCATGGCAAGGCCGGCGCCGTTGACCATGCAGCCGATATTGCCGTCGAGCTTCACGTAATTGAGCTGATGCTTGGCAGCTTCGAGCTCGGTCGGGTCTTCCTCAGCTTCATCGCGCATCTCCTCGACGTCGGGATGACGGAAGAGCGCGTTGTCGTCGAAATTCATCTTCGCATCGAGCGCGATGATGTCGCCCGCGCCGGTTACGACCAGCGGATTGATCTCGACGATCGAGGCATCGAGGCTGGTGAAAGCCTTGTACATGCCGAGCATGAATTTGGTCGCCGCGGCGACCTGCTTGCCTTCGAGGCCAAGGCCGAACGCCAGCTCGCGCGCGTGAAAGCCTTGCATGCCGGTGACCGGATCGATCGCGATGCGGAGGATTTTCTCCGGATGCTTGGCGGCGACCTCTTCGATCTCCATGCCGCCTTCGGTCGAGGCCATCACGGTGATCCGTGAGGTTTTGCGATCGATCAGCATGCCGAGATAAAGCTCGCGCTTGATGTCGCAGCCTTCCTCGACATAGATGCGCTTGACCTCGCGGCCCTTGGGGCCGGTCTGCTTCGTCACCAGCACATGGCCGAGCATGTCGGCCGCGCCTTTGGCGACATCCTCGGTCGATTTGACGACGCGCACGCCGCCTTTGCCGGAGGGATTGTCGGCGAAATGACCGGCGCCGCGCCCGCCGGCATGGATTTGCGCCTTCACGACATAGACCGGACCGGCGAGGCTCTTGGCGACTTTCTCAGCCTCTTGCGGCGTGTAGGCGACGCCGCCTTTGGGGACCGCCACGCCGAATTTTTGCAGCAGGCTTTTCGCCTGATACTCATGGATGTTCATGTCGGAAAAACGCTCTCACGCGATGGGTTCGCAGCCACGACGCCTAGGCATAGGCCGGAACCGCCGGAAGGTAAAGATGCTGCACCGCGGCAGGCCCCGCCCTGCGCTCAATATTCGAACTGGTAGGTGAGGCCGATGCTGCTGCCCGGATCGTTGTCCGGCGTGACCGCGCTGCCGGTCGCCGGCTGGCCGCCGGTGCCGAGCTGGGTCTCGAGCTTTAAGTGTTTCGTGAGATCGATCTGGACCTGGGCCTGGGTACCGCCTGAGGTCCCCTGTTTCGTGCCGACATAAACGCCGTTCGCGACATATTTCCCGGCCTCGACCGTGGCGCCCGGCCCGTTACCCGAGGCGGCGCCGACCGAGAGCCGGTCGAGGCCGAGGCCTTTGCGCACGCCGGCGAGCGGATCGCCGCCCCCGCCGATGCCGCTCACCGCCGCGACCGCCTGGGCGATCTCGACGACCTGGAACGGCGTCAATTGCTTCACGCTCTGGCCGAAGAGCAACTGCGCGAGGATTTCGTCCTGCGGCAGATCGGGGCTCGAGGAGAGGCGGATCTTCGGCTGATCGGCATAGCCGGTGATGGCGAGGGTCGCGGTGACGCCGTTCGCACTACTCTCGGCGGTGAAATCGAGCGTCGGATCGAGCTTCGACTGCAGCCCGTAGCCGTCGAAAGCGACGCGGCCCTTCGTGAAGTTGAGCGTCTGACCGGCGAGGCTGAAATTGCCGTGGCGCAGATCGAAGCCGCCGGCGACTTGCAGCGCCGCGACATTGCCGCTGAGCCGCAGCTCGCCGCCCATTTCGGCATCGAGCCCATGGCCGCGCACGAACACCTGCTCCGGCGCGTCGATCGTCAGATCGATGGCCATCGGCTTGGTCTCCGGCGCGGGCGGCGGCGGCTTCTGGCCCGGGCGGCGGACCTGCAGCACAGCGACACTTTGCGGGAATTTGTCGGGGATCTGGATGTTGGCGTCGGCGACGTGGATGCGGCCGCCCAACGCCAGATCGCCCGCGACCGCACCCTTCACCGTGAGATTGGCGTCCAGCGTCGCGTTGAGGAGATCGCTGGCGAGCGGCTTGGCATTGCGCGCGGTGATGATGAGATCGATCGGCATCGGCGCGGCAACGCCGATCGAGCCGCTGATCGCGATCGTGCCGTCGCCTGCCCGGCCGGTGAATTGCTGCAGCTGCAGCGTGTCGCCGTTGGCGGCGATCGTGCCGTCGATCGCGGTGAGGTGGATGCCCTGAACGAAATCCTGCACCGAGCCATTCGCGATCCGCGCCGAGCCGCTGGCCTTGGGGCTCGCCATCGTGCCGGCGATCGCGACGTCGAGCGTCACCTGACCGCGCAAGCTGCGGCCTTCGGCGTTGAGCAGCGGGTCGAGCAGGACGAGATCGACATTCCCGGTGCTGCGCAGATTGATCGCCGCATCGGCTTTGAGCGGCACCGTACCCGCGAGCTGGAGACGAAGATTGCTGCCCGAGACGAGGCGCGCATTGAGC
>Ga0335085_10017046_pt1 | contig 10476 bp, 6 predicted proteins | sample Lox_Sample_45_FD_206712 | JGI IMG/M metagenome (GOLD analysis project Ga0335085, IMG submission 206712) | Soil microbial communities from Loxahatchee National Wildlife Refuge, Florida, United States - Lox_Sample_4.5 | ecosystem: Environmental > Terrestrial > Soil > Wetlands | place: USA: Florida...
TACACCAAGTACATCTATCCCCTCAAGCTCCACGAGTATCTGGCGGCGGGACGGCCGGTGGTGAGCGCGGACCTGCCCGCGGTCCGCGAATTCGCGGAGGTGGCGACGATCGCGCGCACTCCCGAGGAGTGGGACGCGGCGATCGCGGCGGCGCTCCACGAGCCCGCCGGCGACGCGGCCGGGCGTCGGCGGGCCGTGGCCGCGCGCTTCGACTGGTCCGCCCTCGTGGCGCGGATCGCGGCGCTCCTGACGGAGCGTCTCACCGCGTCTCCGCCTCCTCCAGGCCCAGACACGCGTCGATGAAGAACTTCGCCGCCCAGTTGGGAAAGCTGCAGTACATGTAGCCCCCCCAGATGGGGTCCGAGCCGGGAATGCCACCGCGCAGCCCGGGCTCCGCCGCGTCCAAGGTCTGGGCCTGCTGGACCTGCACCAGCGCCTTGCGGGCCGCGGCGCGCCAGCGCTCGGCGCCGGTGCTCCGGAATACGTCGAGCCACACGAGCGCCATCTGCGCGTTGCCCGTCAGGCAGGCGTACTTGGCCCGCGGCGTCCACTCCCGGTCCAGGAGCCCCGGCAGCCATCCCTCCGCTTCCAGCACGCGCGCGACCGCCTCGGCGGATCCCTGCGCGGCGGCGACGGCCTCGGGCCGCCCGAGCGCCCGTCCCAGGCGCGCCACCCCGGCGATGGTGTAGGCCAGGGTATGGGTCACGGCGATGCCGGCGCTGTTCTGGGCGGCGGAGAATCCGGCCTGCTCGAACCAGCCGTTGGGGCGGCGGCGCGCGAGCACCCAGTCCAGGTGCCGGCCCGCGGCGTCGAGGCTGGCCCGCTCGTCGGCATAGACGCCCCACTCGGCGAGCCAGCAGGAGGCGTGCGACGTGTAGGTGGTCACGAGGCTTCCGTACGTGTGCCGGTGCCAGGCGCCGTCGGGTTCCTGGACCTCCCGGAGCCACGCCGCGGCCCGGGCCGCGCGGGCCCGCGCGTCCGTATCGCCCGTAGCCCGCGCCCAGGCGGTCAGGCCGCCGAGGATTTGCGCGGTATTGAACACGGAGGGCGCCGAGCGGTTCACGGCGACCTCCCCCGCCGGAAAGGCGCCGGACTCGAGCTGGACGCCCGCGAGAAAGCGCACCGCCGCCCGCGCCCGCTCCATCCATTCGGGCGCGTCGAAGGCGCGCGCCAGCGTCAGGAACGTGGGGATGGCGTAGCCCGTGGTCTCGGGATACGACGAGGCCCAGCCCCGATCGAGGGCGTAGAGCGTGGCGAGGCCGCCGTCCCCGGTGGCGTCCTGCGCGCGGGCCAGCCACTCCGCGGCGGCCCGGGCGTGCACCGCCAGCGCCTCGGTGGGACGCGCCGACCGGGCCCAGGGCCGCTGCGACCAAACCAAGCCCGCGCGGGCGGGCCGCCAGGCCCGGGTATCCAGGAGACGGCCCGCGATCCAGCGGGCCCAGACGAGGGCGGGGGGCGGCGGCCGGCGGCGCCGGCGCGCCGCGGGGGGAGCGCTTTCGGTCATCGGATCGGTTTCCCCAGTGTGAGGAGGCGGTCGGGATCGTACCGGTCGCGGTAGCGGTCCAGCAGGGCGGCCAGCTCCGGCACCACCGCGTCCACGAAGGGCCGGACCTGCAGCACCCCCAGCTCCCCCCGGCCGAGGGGCGCCACCCGGAGAATCCCGCGGCGTTCCAGCTCCCGGCGGTGCCCCCAGGCCTCGGGGTAGCCCGCGAACGAGTAGCCAAGCTCCCGCACCTCGCGTTCGCGTCGGGTGGGGTAGATCACCACCACATCCCGGATCTCCACCCATTCGGGCTCGCCCCCCGCCGCGCCGGGGACGGCGAAGAAATACGAGGGATAGCCCCGCATCACCCGGGTCCGGATCTCGCGGCGGATCCCGCCGGCGTCGATCACCGCCGCGGCGCGATCCCCCGGAAAGAACAGGGTGGGAAGGCCGATCCGCTCCTGCACGTGGTGGAGAAAGCTGTGAATGTGGGTTTCGATCATCACGATGTACGCGTCGTCGCGGCGGGCCAACCGACCATAGGGCGTTTCATCTCCGAAGGGCGTGAGGGACCGCTCGTGCCCCGCCAGGAGCGCGTCCGCCGCCGGGCCGTGGGCGCACACCGGGTTGGTGGGATGGAGGGAGCGCCGCACGCCCGGCCGGCGGCGGAACGCTTCGGTCACCGCCCCGGACGCGGACGGCGTGTACCGCACGTCGCATGGGACGCCGGCGTCCAGATACTCGGCCATCGGCCCGGCCATCGGGAACGACGGCATGAGGACCGTCCCTGACGCACCCATCGCCTCGAGCAGGGCGTCCACCATCCCCTCCGCGCCCCCCTTCACGTATCCCAGGCGGGACAGCGAGGAGTGCACCGAGACCACGGCCCCGGGTCCGACGCCCGCCGCGCGGAGCGCCCGGACCACCTCCCGCGCCCCGACGCCGTGGCGGAACCGGTCCGCCTGGCGCGACAGCCAGCGCCGCGTGTACTCCCGCAGGCCGTGGCGGCGACGGCCCTCCACCAGCTCCTTCCACATGGGGCACCAATGTAACAGCTCCCGTTTCACTATATTATGAGCCGTGAGCGACGAGGTGCCGCCGCCCATCCGCGCGGCATTCCGGGCCCTGGAGACCGCGGGGGTGCCGGCCGTGATTCTGCGCGGCTACCTGCCCCTCTCCGATCTCGCCCGGTCCCCCGACATCGACGTGTTCGTGCCCCGCCCGCACCGCGCGCGGGCCGCGCGGGCGCTGGCCGCGGCGGGCTGGCGCCCGCGCCGCCACCAGACCGGCCGCTACCCGCACCGCTTCTTCGACAGCTTCGACGTCCCCGGACGGGTCGCGACCACGCTGGATCTCGTGGACGACCTGGTGTTCGGCCCGCGCGTGCTGGGGCTGCGCCACCCCGAGCGCCTGCTCGAAGGCCGGGAGTCGGCGGACGGGCTTCCGGTGCCGGACCCGTGGCTCGCGCTCCTCGCCTTCGGCCTGCACGTGGTGCTGGACAAGGAAACCCGCTCCCCCGCCAACGCCGCCCGGGGCGCGGCGCTCTGGTCCCGCTGCATCGAGCGCCCGGCCGGCGCGGACCGGCTCGCTCGCGCGTTCGGAGAGCGGGCGCGCGCCTGGGCCGCGGGGGCCGGCCCCTGGCTCGCGGGAGGCGCGGGGGACGCCGCCGCCCTTCGGGCCGGCGCCGCCGCGCTCCCGGTGCTGGTGCCGCACCCGATCCGGGGCTTCGTCGACCGCCGGCGGGTCGCCTGGCGGGTGCGCCGGGCCCGGCCGTTCCGGATCGCGGTCCTCGGCATGGACGGCTCGGGTAAGTCGACCGTCATCGAACGGGCGGCCCAGCTGCCCTCCTCCCTCCCGATCGGCACGGCCTATCTCGGCTACAACCAATTCACCACCCGGGGGTTCCGCTGGCTGCTGGCGCGCCGGGACCACTGGACGGCCCGGGCCGGCGACCGGAGCGTTCCGGCGCGGGTGTACGACGTTCTGCGGGCACTCTGGTGGCCCGTGGAGCTGCGGGCGCGGATGCGCAAGGCCGAGTGGTGGCGGGCGGTGGTCCTGTACGACCGCTACCCGTTCCCGGCCTACGAGCGGGAGAACGCCGCCCCCACCCTCCTGGGCCGCGTGATGCGCGCGTACGAGCGCCTCTGGACGGCGTTCCTGCCGGCTCCCGACGCCCTGCTGCTCCTGGACGGGGATGCGCGGGTGATCTGGAGCCGCAAGCGGGAGTATGCGTTCGAAGTCTACGAGCGGGCCCGGGAGCGGCTGGGCCGCCTCTACGACGACTTCCGGGGGGAGAAGCGCCTGCTCCGGACCGACGGCCCGCTCGCGGCCACCCTCGACGCGGTGCCGGAGATCCTGCGCGGCTCGCCCGGCCTCAAGGCTCGGGTCAGCGGCCCAGGCTGATCAACTCTTCGGGCGGCAAGCCGCGGCGCAGCTCGCCGGTGACGCGCAGGAGCTCACGCACGAACGCCTCGCCGAACTGCCGCGGTACCCCGGCGCGGAGACGGTAGGCCGAGATGTGGACGAGGTAATACACCAGCGCGCCCACCACCTGGCGGACGTCGAGGCCCCGTTCCGCCGCGCGCAAGCGCACCACTTCCCGCGCCGCCCCGGTCCACTCGTCGTCCAGCGCGCCCTCCCCCAGCATCAGCCACAGGTGCCGGAGTCGGAGGCTGCGCCGCCCCGGATTCGACTGGAGCATGTGGAACATGTCGTAGAGGGGCACCTGGACCTGCGCGAACTCGGCGAAGTCGATGAGCCACCAGCTCCCCCGGTGCCGCACCACGTTCCCCGGCCACAGGTCTCCGTGCTGCAGCGTGCGCGGCAGCTCTCCCGCCGCTTCCAGGACCCGCTCGGCCGCCTCCACCTCCCGCGCTTCGATGCCCGCCGACCGCAGGGCGCGAAGGCGGGGCGCCGCCTCGGCCGCCGGCGACACGGTCGCACCGCCGTCCAGGAGGTCCGGCATCGCCTCGGCGGCCCGGACCCCCACCTGCGAGCGCAGCTCGAGGATCTCGATGACGTCCCGCACCCAGCGGGCCGCGCTCCGGCGGGCCACGAACTGCTGATAGGAGCGGCCGGGAAGGTAGGCGTTCAGCACCAGGCGCAGCACCGGGGACTGCACCGTCCGGGTGGCGGGGACCGCCTGCGCCAATCCCGGCTGGCCCGAGAGCGTTTCGAGAATGCGGCCCTCGCGGGCCAGCACCCGGTCGGTCAAGGCGCCGCAGCGCGCGAAGTGCGTGGGCCGGCCGCTGGCGCCCAGGAGCAGCAGCTTGAAGCCGCTCTGCGCGAAGTCGACCGGGCGGTCGGCCGGAATGGGCACGCTCCCGAAATTGTTGATCACGACCACCCGCCGCCACGCGTCGGGCGCCCGCGCGGCGTCGTACCCGGCCCGGATCAGCAGCTCCCGCAGCTCGTGGTTCACGCGGAGACCCCCGCGAGCCGCCGGGGCCGGCGCACCGGCGCGGGTCGCGGATCGAGCAGGTCCGCGAGCCGCTCGGCCAGACGCTCATAGCTGAACTGATCCACCGGCGCCGCCGGCGGCGGCTCGACGTCCCGCCAGATCCGCTCGAGGAGCGCCGTGATGCCCGCCGTGTCCGACGCCTCGCACACACGCGCCCCCAGCTCGGCCGCCTCGCGCGCGTTCGCGCTGCCGGGTTCGGTGAGAACGAGCGTGACCCCGCCCCCCGCCGCCAGCGACTCGTAGAGCTTGGCCGGGACGCCGAGCCCCTGGTCCTGGGCCAGCACGAGCGACAGCGACGACCGCCGCACCAGCCGCAGTGCCTCGGGACGGGGCAGGATGCCCAGCACCTCCACCGCCCCGACCAGGCCCGCCACCTCGATCTGCGCCAGCAGCGCGTCCCGGCGCCTCGGGCTGATCGCGCCCGCGATCCGCAGCCGGGAACCCGCGGCCGCGGCGTCCGGGTGGCGGTCCAGGAAGGCCCGGAACGCGGCGAGCACCGGGCGGACGTCACGGTTCCCGTACAGGGTCCCCACGTGACAGAGCGAAAGTCCCGGGAAGGGGGCCAGCCGGCCGGGGGGGACGTCCTCCAGATCGAGGCCGTTCCGCAGCCAGGTCACCGCGGCGTCCGGGTACCGGGCCCGGGTCAGGTCGGCGAGCTCGCGCGTGTTCGCGATGACGACGTTCGACCGCTTCATGACCCACGCCTCGAGGTGCCGGATGAGAAAGCGAGCCCCCTCGGTGCCGTATACGGGATCGAACCGCCATGCGTCCTCCCGTAACGACCAGGGGTCACGGAAGTCCAGGACCAGCGGCACCGGCCGTCCCAGGAGTCCCAGCGCCGCCGCGACGTGGGCGGTGTGCGGCGGCCCGCTCGCAATCACGACGTCGGGCCGGAAGCGCTTCACCGCACGGCGCACGGCCCAGGCCGCGCGAAGCGTCCAGCCGCGGCTCTCGTCCGGGAATGCGAGCAGCGACGCGGCCTCCCATCGCAGCCGCCGCCAGAAGCCGGCGGGGCGCTCGGCGCCGCGGGACGGCCCGGAGCCTCCCGCCCCGCGTCCTCCCCGCGACAGGCGCGCGACCGCCCGGTAGGCGTCGTTCAGCGTCGGCAGGCGCCGGACCACCCGGACGGCGACGCCGTTGACGATCCCGGCACGCACGCCCGGCGCGCCCGCGATCAGCTCGACGCTCCAGCCCGCGCGCACCAGGTACTTGGACAGCGCGGCCCAGCGCAGACCGCCCACCGAGCCGTCCGGCGGATGATGGTACGTGACGATCAATAGTCGCTTCGGCACTCGAATCCCGTTTCGGAGAAGTCCCGGCCGAAGTATAGAAACTGGTCTCCCCCGCACCAGCGGTCGAATCGGGACGCGTGCGTGCGCGTGTCGGGTTCGCGACCCGACTGTTACCGCCGCGTGACGCGCGAGGCCGCGGGCGACTCGTCTCATCGGTAAGCCAGAAAGATCAGGGACTGGTAGAGCGGCTCGTGAAGGCCGAGCCACGCGAGGCCGCGCCGGGCCAGGCTGTGCAACGTGACGCGCGCCTGGAGCTGCTCGTGCGCGAGACACGCCAGCCGGTGTGCCGGTACCACGCTGAAGGGGCGGAGCGCCGCGGGCGTCACGTAGTACGTCTCGACCCGGGCGAACCCGGCGCGCCGGAGCGCGCGCCGCAGCTCGCGCGGCGAGGCGTGGCGCCCCACCCGGGCCAGGTGCCGGTACCACCGGGTGTTGTCGGTGGCCAGATGCAGGCATCCCCCCGCCTTCAGCACGCGCCGGCACTCCCGCAGGATCTCCGGCCGGTCCGACACCGTCTCGATGTCCGTCTGCTGCCCCGTCTCGTCGCTCCAGGCGTCGAAGAGCGCCACGCAGTCGAAATGCTGGTCCCCGTACGGCAGGCTGACCGCGCGGGCGATGCCGGCCCCCCGCGCGCCGGCGCGCTCCGTCAGCACCTCGCGGAAGTGCAGCCGCATCGCGGACGCATACACCGGCTCGTCGCGCACCAGCTCGAGCGCCCGGTGCCACTCGGGCGGCTGGGCGAGCCACATCCAGTTGGCCGCCGGGGTGGCGGCCCCTTCGCGCTCGGGGGGCGCGGCGGTCTCGCCCCGGAACAGGCTCGGCTCGTGCCCGCGGTCCCGGCTGAGGCGGTCGCCCATCCGCCGGGCCAGCGATTCGTAGCTGATCAAGTCGAGGGGCGCGGGAGGGGCCTGCCGGGTGCCCGACCACACTTCGCCGAAGATCCGCGCCAGTCCCTCGGCATCGCCGGGGGAAATCACCGTGGCGCCGAGCGAGATGGATTCCCTCGCCGTGGCGCTGTCCGGCTCCGTCAAGACGAGCGTCACCAGCCCGGCGGCCAGGGACTCGTAGAGCTTGGCCGGAACCTGGAGGTCCTGGTTCTGCGCCAGGACGATGGAAACTCGGGACCGGCGCAGGACGTCGACGGCCTGGGGCCGGGGCAGGAAGCCGAACAGATCCACGCAGGGTCCGAGTCCCTCGGCCTGGAGGCGGGCCTCGACGGCCTGCCGCCGCTCCGGTTCCATGAACCCGGCGATGCGCACCCGCGAGCCGTCGGCGCGGGCCCGCGGGTGGGCCTCCAGAAAGAGCCGGAACGCGTCGAACAGGGACTGGACCGACCGGCTTCCATAGAGCGTGCCGACGTAGCAGACGGCGAGGCCGGGGAAGGGTGCTCCGGTGGCGGGCGGCAAGTCGTCCAGGTCCACTCCGTTGCGCACCCAGGACACCTTGATCTGCGGGTTCCGCTGACGCGTCAGGTCCGCCAGCTCGCGCGTATTGGCGATGACCTCGGGAGCCTGCCGGAAGACCCAGCGCTCGAGGTGCCTGATCAAGAAACGGGCGGCGTCGGTTCCGTACACCGGGTCGAAGCGCCAGGCGCCGAGGCGGGTGGACCAGGGGTCCCGCATGTCGAGCACGAGGGGCACGTCACGCCCCAGCAGGGCGAGGGCGGCCGCGATGTGAGCGGAATGCGGGGGGCCGCTCGCCACCACGACGTCGGGCCGGAAGCGCCGGACCAGGCGGCGCGTCTCCCAGGCGGCCCGGAGGATCCACCCCCGGCCTTCGTCCGGAAAGCTCAAGAGCGACGCCGCCTCCCAGCGGAGGCGCCGCCAGAACCCCGTGGGGCGCGCGGGGGCTTCCAGTGCCGCCGCGGTGACGGGCGGCGCTCCCGATTTCCCGGACAGGCGGGCCAGCGCCCCCCGTACCGCGCCGGCCATCACACGGTAGAGGTCGTTGGTCGTGATGAAGCGCGGGGTCACGTGCACCTGCACTCCTTCCCGGACGCCGGGCCCGGCCGAGCGGGCCCCGGTGAGCAGGTGCACTTCCCATCCCTGCCGGCTCAGGTACTTGCCGAGTCCGGCCCAGCGGAGCCCGCCCACCGACCCGTCGGGCACGTGGTGGTAGTTCACGACGAGGAGGCGGGGGGGCGCGGGGCGCGCGCGGGCATACGCCGTGCCCGAGAGGCCGCCCGGCGCCCGGGGGAGGGGGTGTCCGGCCTCGAGCTCCCGCGCGAGCTCCCCCACCGTGAGGAAGGAGACCGGACCCAGCCGGGTCAGTCCCTCCACGAAGCGCTCCAGCCGGTCGTAAAAGTCGCGGAGGTCGGCGCGGGAATTGACGAACGGGGTCAGTCCCGGGCGGAGGCTCGAGCTGTGGAAGAACAGGTGGAGGTGGGTCGCCCCGCCGGCCAGGAGCCGGCGGGACACGGCGAGCATGTCGGCGACGGAGTTGGTTTCCGGAGAGAGGATGGCCCGCCGGACCAGTCCGGTCCGGGCGGCGAGGGACGGAATGCGGAGTCGGCGCACGACGGGGCGGCGGAACGTCTGGCCCAGGCGGGGCCAGGTGGAAACCGGGAAGCGGGTGTACCCCGCGGAGAGCGGGATTTCGGCGAGGGGGCCGCCCCGGACGGGAGTGCAGACGTCGCCCGAGCCGTCGAGGTGATACGCGCTGATGGGCGCGGCGACGAAGCTCGGGCCGTCGTCGTAGCGGGACCAATCGAGGAACGGCGTGACGCTCGAGTCGACGCGGTATCCCTGCTCGATCAGGGCCCGGACGGTCTCGGTGCCCAGGCCGAAGCGCCCGGCGCGGAACACGGTGGGGCGCTCGCCGAAGGCGGCGGTGAGCGCGTCGGTGAGGTTGGCGAGTTTGGCGCGCTGGGCCTCGAGCGTGTAGGTGTTGAGCATCGTCGGGGGCCGCGGCCCGTCGGCGTCGAAGGGGGGCGTGTCCCACGGGTGGAGGTGGGCGCCGATTTCCGCCCGGCCGCCGGCCACGAGGTCCCGGAGGAGCCCGGCCACCCAGGCCCGGATTGCCACCTGATAGGTGACGAAGTAGGTCGCCCGCACCCCGAGGCGGCCGAAGGCCGCATCGAGGCGCGGCAGCTCGTACAGGTTGGCGGCCGTAAGCCCCCGGGGAACGGGGTGCCAGTTGTCCTCCTCGGTATCCACCGAGACCACAAGGCGGATTTTTTTGCTCACGCCCCCCTTCCCCTCCCGCGCGTCAGATCAACGGCCCCGGATCCAGGCGAACGATTCCCGCAGAAACGGCCGCGGATCGGTCCACCGGAACACCTCTTCCCGGGACCCGGGCCCCACGCTTCCGAGAAACTCGGCCACCGCGCCCCAGCGCCCGCGCACCCCCGGCGGCAGCGCCAGCTCCGCGGGCGACCGCCGCAGCCGCGCGATCAGCTGGTCCACGTCTCCCCACCACCAGCGGCTGCGCACACCCACCCGGTAGCCGAGAACCGGGGGCACGTCCCGGCCCAGCGCCCAGTCGGCGAGGAGCGCCGGGAAGTCCACGCCGGCGTCCACCGCGAGTTGCAGCGAGCCCCAGAGGCGCCCGTTGATCTCCATCAGGTACGGCCGCCCCGTGACGGCGTCACGCTTGTACTCGACCATCGCCACGCCGTCCCAGTGGAAGCGGCCCAGCAGCTCGAGCGAGCGCGCCAGGAGGTCCTCCGGCATCGCGATGCTCTCGCGGTAGACGCTCACCCCGCCCGACGGGGGCTTTTCGCGGAGCCGCCGGTGGGCGAAGCGCGCGAGGAGGCGGCCCCCCTCCCCCAGCAGCACGAACACGCCCTCGCCCGGCCCCAGCACCCGTTGCTGAAGGAGCACCGGAAAGGCGGCCTCGGGCAGGGCGGCCAGGACCCGCTCCAGCGACCCGTAATCCTCGGCGTACCGGACCCCGGTCTTGATCCGGCGGTCCCCCTCCCCCGCCACCGAGCGGGCGGGCTTGACCACCACCGGGAACGGCAGGCCCGGAGGAAGGGGGCGACCGCGCGCCCCCGTCGTCAGGGTGACCTGCGCGGGCACCGCGATGCCGAGCGCCCGCGCCTCGGCCAGGACCGCCTCCTTGTCGCAGATCCGGCGGAACCGTTCGTCCAGGGGCACGGGAATCCGCGCCGGAATGTCGCGGGCCGCCGGCGCAAGCGCCAGGATCGCCGCCTCGGTGGTGGGAATGACCAGCTGGGCTCCCCAACGGCGGACCGCCTCGCGCACATCCGCGGCGAACGCCCCCGGGGCGGTGAGCGGGTC
>Ga0335085_10017047_pt1 | contig 10476 bp, 8 predicted proteins | sample Lox_Sample_45_FD_206712 | JGI IMG/M metagenome (GOLD analysis project Ga0335085, IMG submission 206712) | Soil microbial communities from Loxahatchee National Wildlife Refuge, Florida, United States - Lox_Sample_4.5 | ecosystem: Environmental > Terrestrial > Soil > Wetlands | place: USA: Florida...
CCGGCCTTCGTCGGGTTTTACGGCAACACGTCGGTAACGGTTCATAAGGGCGAAATGATTGTCGACCTGATCGACGCCAAGACGAAGAAGCTGGTCTGGCGGGGCATGGCCACCGAGAGCGTCTCCTCTCACGATGCCGAGAAGCTGATTGATGAAGTGAACGGCGCCATTTCCAAGATGTTCAAGGAGTACCCGAAGGGGGCTTAGTAATCTCGTTCACCCAAAGCAGGTTGCAACTTGCGGCCAATGGGCAAAACCAGCTCATTCAAGATGACGGACAAGGTCTCACCCTCTGCCGCAGTGCAGGTTCGCAAGCGACTCTATCGCGCCCTGAAGTGCGTATTGATCGGGATGCTGCTCTTGGGTTGCACTACGCTCCTCTGCGCTCAGGATCTGGCGCCGCGCGCCTACCTCATTACACCGGTTCATTCCAACGCCGTTACGCTCACCTGGTCGTTCTATACCGGCGGCCTCGACTTCAATAACGTTGTTCCCATTTCGAATGCGACGGGAACCTACAGCGTTCCGGTGTTCAGCCTCTATCATTCGTTGAATTTCTTCGGGCGCTCGGCAAATATCACTGGCTCGCTGCCCTACGCGGTCGGCACCTTCAGCGGCGATGTGGGCGAGGGGGACCGCCGGTCCATCTATCGTTCCGGATTGGTGGATCTGTCGTTCCGTTTCTCCGTCAACCTGCTGGGCGGCCGTGCAATGGAAGTGCCGCAGTTTGTGAAGTGGAAGCAGAAGAAGATCCTGGGAGCCAGCTTGAAGGTGGTCGCTCCTACCGGGCAGTACGATCCTCACAAGCTCATCAATTGGGGCATCAACCGGTGGGCATTCAAGCCGGAGATTGGCTATTCCCAGCGCTTTGCCAAGAAGTGGGTAGTCGATGCTTACGGCGGGGTCTGGTTTTACACGGCCAACCCGCAGTTTTACAACGTTCCCTTCCCCGTGCGGCAGACGCAGGCGCCCATCGGCAGTTTCGAGGGGCACCTTAGCTACGATTTCAAGAGGGTGTTGGGCTCCAGCAAATTCCATGGTTGGGCTTCACTTGACGGGAATTATTGGTGGGGCGGCATTGCCTCCATCTACGGCATCCCGAATCCTGAAACAAACCAAAGCAGCTCGCGGATTGGGGGAACGCTCTCTTTTCCTTACTCCAAACACCAGTCGATAAAAGTTGCACTCAGCGGAGGCACCTATAGCCGTTTCGGCGGCGACTACACCAACCTGCAAGTGGCCTGGCAGTATTCGTGGCTGGGGAGACCGAAGTAAAACGGTGGAGGCCCTCGCCTTCAGGCGAGGGAAAAGGGTGGTCCTGCACGACGGGCTTTAGCCCAGATCAGCGGCGAGGTTGACGCGAGGATCACGCCGCTGCTCAACGCCGATCAGCAGAAGAAGTTCCAGGCGATCCGCGAAGAGAACCGCAAGCGCTTAATCGAAAAGATGAGCAGCGCGGTTGTGCAGAAGGTAGAGAACGACGTCCGGCAGGATATGCAAAGCATCCACTGAGCAAAGCTGCTGGTGAGACAAGAAGAGCCTTGGGTCCAGGAGGAGAGGAACGACCCAAGGCTCACATGGAGATAGTGAAGCTTCTGTTAACGACCCAATGTAAGCGACACAATATCGTTGAACTGTCCTGCGGTCAATAGCACTAAATGGATAGCACCAACGGGTTATACCCTGAGGATTCGAGCCGCAGCGGCGGTTTACGGCTAAAGATCACGGATCACTGACGCCATCTAGCGGTCTCCAACAATAACATCGCAATCAACGATGTAGAGTTCGCTCTGAATCCTCACCTTGGATTCTTCATAAAGTCATCGACTAAAGTTGCAATCTCATCGGCTGCGGTGTCGAGCGCAAAATGTCCACCGTCGACAATATGGACCTGCGCGTTCGGCACGTCTTTGCGATAGCGCTCTGGCTCACCATTCTCAAATGACGCCTCATATTTGCCCCAGATCACCAGGAGCTTCGGCTGGTTCTTTTGCATCCATGCCTGCCACTTTGGATAGTTTGTGACGTTGGTGCGGTAGTCGTAGAACAAATCGCTTTGAATGTCCACCTGCCCAGGCTTGTTCAGGAATGCATCTTCATCGGCCCACAGGTCGGGATCATATCGCTCGACGTTCGGATCAGTGCCGACATGTCGTGTCCTCGTGACTTGCAGAGACATCAGGTTCTTGCGCAACTCTTCTTCGTTGGCAGCGCGCTCGGCCCAGAACGCACGCCGCTTCACCCAATTCGCTCCCAGCCCTTCGTTGTGAGCGACCGCATCCTGAATGATGAGTGCCGGCACGCGCTCCGGATGCGCCAATATCATGCGAAAACCCACCGGCCCACCGTAGTCCTGCATGTACAGCGTGTAGCGTGACAACCCCAGCGCCTGCGCGAAGTCGTTCATCAACGACGCAATATGGTCGAAGGTGTACTCGAACTGCTGAGGGTCCGGCCAATCGCTGTGCCCAAAGCCGGGATAGTCGGGCGCGATCAGGTGATGGCGATCGGACAGCCGCGCGAACAGCGGCTCGAACATGCGCGACGAAGAAGGGAAGCCGTGCAGCAGAAGGAGAGTGGGAGCATCTTTCGGGCCGGCCTCGCGGTAGAAGATCGAGAGCCCATCCACTTTTATGGTGCGGTAGTAGGTTGGGTTGCGCATAGCAGATTCCTTCCCGCCGGCATGGGCGAGCAGTTGAAAGGACGCGAGGACGACGAGAACCATAAAGTCCCCACCCCCGCAAACCAAGCCGGAATCGGGCACCCCATCTGTAGCTCTTGTCCATCACCATCACATGGTCAGCACCACGCGGAACTGCGCCTTGCCGCTCATCATGCGGTCGTACGCTTCGGCCGCCTTCTCCAACGGATAGGTTTCGATCATCGGCCGCACGCCTGTCAGTTCAGCGAAGCGCAGCGTGTCTTCCGAGTCGGTGGCGATTCCTGATGCCCAGCCATCAATTCTTTTGCTTCCAAAGATCAGCTGGGCGGGATTGACCTCGATCGAATCAGGGGAGGCGCCAATGACCATCAGCCTGCCGTTCGGGCCCAGGCCATCAACCAGCGCTGACATGGCTGCCCCGCTGGGAGCTGTCGCCAGAATAACTTTTGCACCGCCCAGCTTCTGAAGTTCCTGAGCAGCGTTGGTGGCCTTACTGTCGATGTAAACGTGCGCTCCAAGCTGCTTCGCAAGCTCTGCATTCTCAGGTCCGCGCCCAATAGCGGCTACGTGATATCCACACTTGTTCGCAAATTGAATTCCGAGATGACCCAGGCCTCCGACACCCTGGACGGCAACGAGATCGGGAGGCATCGCGCCTGCGTGACGCAGCGCATTAAACGTCGTAACGCCGGCACACAGCAGAGGGGCTGCTTCGGCATCCTTCAACCTGTCAGACAGGGCGACCAGCGCCTCTACGGGAGCAACCATGTACTGCTGGTATCCTCCGTCATAACTTATGCCGGCGATCTTCTCATTCACGCAATGAATGAAATCTCCGCGACGGCACTGCCCACAGGTTCCGTCGTGTCCACCGTGCCAACCCACGCCGACGCGCTGGCCTTTCTTCCATTGGGTGACGCCTTCACCCACCTCGTCGATGATGCCAACGACTTCGTGCCCCGGAACGCGCGGATACTCCATCGGCAGCAGCCCGTCTTTTGTGAGCACGTCGCTGTGGCAGACGCCGCAGGCGAGCACCTTGATGCGCACCTGACCTGTAGCGGGTTTAGGAATCTCTCGCTCAACAATTTCGAAAGCCGCACCGGGTTTCGGAACCACCGCTACCTTCATGGTTGCAACCGCTGCTGTCGTTGTCGCCATAAATGCTCCTTTTGATTCTTGCCCGCAGGCTTGTTCCTGTTTGCGTGACTGTTCGCATGCCACGCCGACGTGGCAGATCAAGTATCCGCTGACGGCTTTAACGGCTTAAGAAGAGAATGATTCGCGCCCAATGCCCTGGGCACGAATCGTCAGGTCGGCTTGATTAGAGGTGTTCGAGACAAAGAGGATTGTTCAGTTGCGGCGTATCTTTTTCAGACATAAGAAGGCAATCGATTCCAGCTGTGAGTGAGCCGAGGTCAGGTGTCTTCCGCAAGCAAGGGAACCCGATGATTGTTTGGACTTCCTGTTTTGGGAACAATCTCAACTTATTTCTTAACTTACGCTCGATTTGCGACCCAAGAAGCGCGAGGATTCTCTGTTAGGAACTTTCGCCTGGCGTCAGTCAACTTCCCGCACGCCTGAGACGAAGGCGCTTTCTTAACCGCCACTCCAACCAGCGCCCAACGACCGCACAATTCGGCACCGGAGGTGCATGATGCGTTCCCGCTATGTTTCCTCAAGCGCATCGCAGCCATTCAATTGCGTTCGTTTGTCCGCGAACGCTGCGATGCAAGTCCTAATGATGTTGCTAGTCCTCTCTCTTTGCTTATTGCCGACCCTTGCCACGGCAGCGTCGTCGCCGCACATTTACGACGTGCCCCAAGCTGGGCCTCCTGGGTCCCACACAACAATGGTAGGCAAGGGATGGGATCCCAACGCCACCATTGACATCTACTTCGACAGCACCGACGTCGGAGCCGTATTCACCGACAACAACGGCACCTTTGGACTGGCGCTGAAGGCTCCCACCATTCGGCAAAATGGACTCACCATACAGATACCCAACAACGCGGTCCCGGGCGCACACTGGATCACCGCCGTCGAACGGATTACTCAGCTACAGGCGCAGGTGCAGTTCACCGTCTCGGGGCTTGATTGGCCGCAGTTTCAATTCGACGCGCAGCACACGGGCTTTAATCCTCATGAAAACTTCTTGACTCCGCAAAACGTCGGAAATCTCACCGTACGCTGGAATTACTTTACCGGCGCCGGCAATACTAGCGGGGTCGTCGTGGCCAACGGTCTGGCCTACACTGGCGACTACGTCAACGGCAGCATGTACGCCCTCGACGCCAGCACCGGTGGGCTGCGTTGGCTGTATCCAAACGGACCGGTTCCCGGCACCTCTCCGGCAGTGGCGAACGGTTTAGTTTACTTCGGCGATTATGGCTATCTGTACGCCTTGAATGCCGGCACCGGCGCTCTTATCTGGAAGGACTCGCTCCCATCGAGTTCCACGCCAACTGTCGTGAACGGCGTTCTCTATGTCGCTGCGGGTCCTGTCTATGCGATAAACGCCGGCACAGGTGCAGTAGTGTGGACGTATCCCGTTGGTGGCAGCGAAGGCGCACTGGCCGTCGCTAATGGTGTTGTCTATGCCGGCTCCTTCGACCACAACATCTACGCGCTGGACGCCGGTACAGGCGCTCTCATTTGGAAGTATACGACCGCGGGCTATGTCGATTCTGGGCCGGCCGTGGCGAATGGGATTGTCTACGTGGGGGGCGGCGACGGTGACAATAACGTCTATGCACTGAACGCAGCCACGGGCGCGCTCATCTGGAAGTATGCAACCGGGGATTCCATTTACTACTCGCCAGCGGTGGCAAATGGCGTGGTCTACGTCGGAGGACATGACAAGAATCTGTACGCCCTGAACGCGAGCACTGGAGCGCTCCTGTGGAAGTTCGCGACCGAAGCTAACGTTACATCGCCGGCGGTAGCGAACGGCGTCGTCTATTTCGGAACCTGGGCCCCAGACGATGAGCTCTACGCCCTGGACGCTAATACGGGCGCGCTCCTTTGGAAGCTCTACCAGCAATATGGGTTTTCCTCTGGGCTGGCGGTGGTCAACGGCATGGTATACGCCAATGGCGATTACTGGGGAATCTATGCCTTCGGCCTGCCGCAGCAGCAAATGGCGGAGAAGTTCAGCCCGCCCGAGCGTCCCGACCCGGCGCGGCTGACGCCGGACTGGTCGCTACAGCCGAGCAGCGCGGTTAATACACCGCTGAAGAAGTAGTTAATTGAATCATTAACCATTGGGCGAGCTCTGCGCTCGCCCGGCTAAATCCGGTGGAAGCTCCCGCATTTATGCGGGGGAAATGAGGCCACGTGGCGGACTCGCTTTAGCGCTGGGAACGCTCCGAGGCTAAAGCGGTTTGTGAACCATACGCGGTTCCCTTCGCCTGAAGGCGAGGGCTTCCACCGTGCGGCCGCCCAACGAACCTACAACCCGAGCACCGGAGGTACATCATGCGATCTCATCTTTCCTCCTGCATCCCCGGCCGCTCAAGCTCAATTAAGGAGCACGTCATGAAATCAAAGACTCTCTTCTATTTAATCCTGCTCACATTCTTCGCATCGCTCATCCCGGCGATGCAGGCCCAAACCTTCAGCGTGGTCTACACGTTCGCCGGCGGCAGAGATGGCACAAATCCTGTTTCGGGAGTGACGATACGAGGCAACGCGCTCTATGGAACCACCGATACGTATGGCGGTCCCGGCAGCGTATATCAGCTGACCAACAATGGCTCCAATTGGTCCTTCTCCACCCTTGCGGATTTTTGCAGTGGTTGCGGTCCGTCGGCCAGAGTCGTCTTCGGACCAGACGGCCACCTGTATGGCACCACTGTCGGTGGTGGAGCCTACGGTGGCGGCTTAGTCTTCAAGCTGGCGCCGCAAGTTGGTCCCTGCCGGGACTTGCGGTGCCTTTGGAGAGTGAACGATCTGCATGATTTTGGCTCGGGTGATGACGGGCTATACCCCGGGGGTGGAGACCTTATCTGGGACCGCCAGGGCAATATTTACAACACCACCCAGAATGGAGGTGCATCCGGCTACGGCACCGTCTACCAGTTGACGCCTTCCGGAAACGGCTACACAGAGAAGGTTCTGTTCAGTTTCTCGTACCCTACGGGAGAAGGTCCTTACGCGGGGCTTGTACTGGATAAGAATGGCAATTTGTTTGGCACCACCTACAACGGGGGCACTTTCGCCGGCAACGTCTTCGAGTTAACCAACGTCCCGGGCACAGGGTGGACGGAGAAGATCCTCTATAGCTTTCAATTCGGCGACGATGGAGGTTTTCCCTATGGCGGGGTGATCTTCGATTCCTCAGGAAATCTTTATGGCACCACCAACCAGGGCGGCAGCGGCAGCGGTGGAACTGTCTTTGAGCTCTCACCTTCCGGAAATAGCTGGACGTTCAAGCTGCTCTACAGTTTTTCCGCACCCCTTTTTTGTGGGCCAACTGCGAATCTCACCATGGATGGAGCAGGCAATCTTTATGGCATCCTGCCCTGTGGCGGCAGCAACGGCCCAGGCGTCATCTTCAAGCTGACCAATACCGAAAACGGCTGGGTGTACACGTCACTGCACGACTTCACAGGCGGTACCGACGGCGCATCGCCATCCGGTTACGTGAGCATTGACAACGATGGCACTCTTTACGGAAGCGCGCAGGCGGGTGGCGATATGAACTGCAATGGTGGTGTCGGCTGCGGCGTCGTCTGGATGATCAAGCCGTAGGCGGAAGAAGCTGGCGAGCAAGTGCGGTGCGGGTATCCCACTCATTCCTGTGGTTGGAATGTGTGGAATACCCAAACTGGTTGCTACGTTTGCGCTAATTCTCTGACGAACCCTTCCAGTCGATGAAGTCCGACAGACGCCAGGCATTCTCGCGCAGGTCTATCTGCAGTTTGCCATCGCTGTTGATGATGAGCTGCGCCGCGGGAAAGAGCTGCCCAGCGCTCTTGGTCTTGTCCTGATCATTCAGGTCGAGAATGCCGCCGCTCAGATTGAAAGCTTGGGACTGCGTATCGGCGTAAGCTTCAGCGAACTTGATCTGGCGGTTGGTGACAAACGTGATTCTTCTGCCGGTAGGAGTCGGCTCCATCTTGATATAGCTCAGGTCGTATCCCAGCGTGCCGGTGATAGCGATGTGCCCGACTGCTTTCATCTTGGTGAGCGCATTCACCAATCCCTGGTTCTGTCCCTTCTGGAAAGCTTCGACCAGGATTTGGCGGTCGGCCGCCGTGGACCAGTCGTAGATGGTGATGGTCACATCGGCATGAGCGCCCATCTGAGTGCTGGTGCCCCAGGCGGTGGCGTCGATGGTTTCGTTCTTATCGCGCGCAAATCCTGGAATAGTGAGGGCGAAAACCAGTGCCGCCGCAAGCATACACAGCGCAGCCGGCCTGATGAGGTTCAATCCATTACGCATAATGCTCTCCTGTCGCTACGCACATGTAGCCGATTGGGTGGGTTCGTTGCCTATCTTACGAGCTTGCAGGGCTCGGAGTAACTAGAAAAATTACCAGCCGCCGGTACAAAATCCCTTAATTCTCCTTACCCTGGATTGACGCCCGTGTGAGTTATACCTCTGACAGCAACAAATGCGTGATACCCGCGGCGTTTTCCAGTATTCTGCTGCGCAATGCCCCAAACCGCCGCCAAGCACGCACGCCATAGCGCCCGCAAGTTGGTAAAGGACACCTGGAAGGCGCAAGCGAACCTCTCGTTCTTCCTCGGCCTGATGGTGCTGTTTGTTTTTGTCCTGCCGTTGAGCAGCGTGGTCGAAAAACACTTCAGCCTATACGTCGACATTGGTTATTCGCTCATGCTGATCTCGGGAATCGCGATCGGTTGGGGAATGTCGTGGCTTTTCTATTTAGGAGCGGCAGCAGGTCTGGTGGGATTGATTGTGCGATGGCTCGGTTGGTGGTACCCGGGCGTCGAGAGATTTCGCGAGCCATCGACGCTGGTCGCGGTACTGTTCCTTATTTTGCTGCTGTTGGTCCGAGTCTTCCGCAAAGGCCCGGTTTCTGGCTCACGGCTGCAAGGCGCAGTCGCGGTTTACCTGTTGATGGGAATTCTGTGGGCACACGCCTATGTGATCTTCAATCGAGACCATCCCAATTCCTTTGTCGCAAACGAGAACACGCCGCCCACGGTTGCGGGCTGGACCTACTTCAGCTTTGTGACCCTCACGACGGTGGGGTACGGAGACATCACGCCGAAGGTACCCGGGGCGCGCATGCTGGCGGTGGGAGAGGCCATCGCCGGCCAAATGTACCTCGCCGTAATGCTTGCGCGCCTGGTCGCACTTCAGGTCGCCGGCAGCACGGAAAACGGCGGCGACACTGAAAAGAGTGACGGCGGATGATCGAAGAAGTTGCTAGCTGCTCTTCCGCCGGCGAACCAAACCTGTCGCAACACCCCCAGCCAGCAGGGAGAGTGTGCCCGGCTCCGGTGTCGGCGACGACTGGGAATCCCCACCGTTGTTCGGGAAAGCTACATTGACGTTGTGCAAAGCGAGCACAAAGTCGTTGTAGTCCCAGTCGGTGTTCTGCTTGTCCGCCAGGTCTTCCATCCAAATGAGCTGTGTCCTCACGCCGTCGAAACAGGCAGCGGTGGCGCATGCGCCTCCGTTCTCGGGGATCATGGCATGGGAGAGATTGTCGGCGCTGTAGTTCTTATCAGAGGCGAACAGGTATGGATTCTTGATGCCGTTGCCGCAAGTGGCAGCATTCTCGTCCTGATCGCAGAGCTGAACCACCAGAATGTCCCCTTTATTGGCGACACCGAAATTAACCGGAGGTCCGCCAATCTGGGTGATCTGGTTGTTCAGCATCCAGGGACTGGTCCAAGCGTTGTTGGGATTGGTGTCGATCACCCGCACATAAGAGGTGAAGTTCGCAGAAACATAGTAGAGATTTCCACTGATCTCACCCGTGGTTCCAGCGGTAATGGTTCCGTTGGTTCCACAGGTGGCGCCGAAGCTCCAGCATTCCAATCCAGAGTCAGCCAGCGCAGGTACTGCAAGAGAAGCAATTACTACACTCAAAAAAAAGACCCAGCGAGCACGCACGACTCACCTCGGGAACGAAGTTGGGAGCTAAGCACAACTGAAAGTAGGACAAATATAATTCAGAGTCTCTCGAACCGCTAGAAAATATTCGTTTCGCATTCATGCCGGTTCTATCAGATTGCTGAACTTCTAAACAGTCGCAGCCTAATAAGTTACCACGTCAGCTGGTGAACGATTTCAGCCCCGCCAATCGCTAATAGAACTGTCAGACGCTGAATGTTTGCTGTTGAGAAGTGAAACCGACATCATTAAGAATGGATAAACAGTGCAACGTAGAAGATTATCTTGGTGTTACGTAACTGGCGTGATGTCGTGCGCCGTTTCCTAAATCGCTCTTCACAACAACTGCCCCCATGAGCAACAGCTCTTAGTCGTGTAGCGACTTGAGAGAGGGAGCCTAGCTACGACCGCGATAGTAGCCGCGCCCTCCTGAATACGGCAAGCGGTGCGTTCGAGCAGCGCTTTTAGCTGGCCTACTGGCGCCGCGGCCATGTAAAATTCAGCTCACCAGATTCCAGCCCTCTTTGGAGCTTTCATGGTAAGCATCTTTCCGCAGCGTCGAACTGAGGACAGCGAGGCGGCACAATCGTTTGCGCTCGGGCCGCTCGAATATTCTGTCATGCAGGTGGTGTGGCAGATCGGTTCCTGTAGCGTGCGCGAGGTGGTCCAGCAATTGGATCGCGACCTGGCCTACACCACTGTCATGACCACCATGGATCGG
>Ga0335085_10017048_pt1 | contig 10476 bp, 8 predicted proteins | sample Lox_Sample_45_FD_206712 | JGI IMG/M metagenome (GOLD analysis project Ga0335085, IMG submission 206712) | Soil microbial communities from Loxahatchee National Wildlife Refuge, Florida, United States - Lox_Sample_4.5 | ecosystem: Environmental > Terrestrial > Soil > Wetlands | place: USA: Florida...
GTCCGGGGCCTGGCCCCGGCATTCGACGGTTACCGCATCGCGTTCTTCACCGATCCACACCTCTCGCCGCTGGTGCCCCGCTGGTGGGTTGAGCGCGCCGTGCAACGGACGATGCAGCTGGGTGCCAACCTGATCGCCCTGGGCGGCGACTACGTTGACGACGACGCGGCCTACGTCCCGCAGGTGGGCGAGCTGCTGGCCCCGCTGCGCGCCCGGGACGGCGTGGTGGCGGTGCTCGGGAACCACGACCACTACGTCGACGCGGCCGGCGTCCGGGCCCAGCTGGCGGCGGCGGGCGCCCGGGAGCTCCTCAACACCCCGCTGGTGATCGAACGTGGTGGCGCGCGGCTGGCAGTGACGGGGGTCGGCGACCTGCAGTGCGACGTGATCGCCTTCGAGTCGGCTCTGGCCGGCGTCGCACCGGACGTCCCGCGAATCTGCCTCTCGCACGACCCCGACGTCTTCGGCTACTGGCCCGACGCGGTGCGGCTCGACCTCATGCTGTCCGGGCACACGCACGGCGGGCAGGCGTGGCTGCCCGTCATCGGGCCGCCGTTCGTGCCGTCGCAGTTCGGGTTCCGCTATCTCAAGGGGCTCGTGCGCGAGGGCGCGCGCCAGCTCTACGTGTCGCGGGGCGTCGGCGCGAGCGGCGTCCCCGTGCGCTGGGGGTGCCCGCCGGAGCTGACGCTCATCGTGCTGCGCCCCGCCTAACTGTTCTCCAGCACGAGGCGGGCGTTGCGCTGCAGCCCGCCCCGCCCGGCCCGCTCGAGTGCCGTGGGCCCGAACCGGTCCGAGAACGCCGCCTCATCCATGCGGAGGATCTCCTCGAGGCGCGGCCACGGCCGGCCGGCGCGGTACCGCGGCTCGGGGGCCTCCTCCGCGAACTTGGTGTTCCAGGGACACACCTCCTGGCAGACATCGCAGCCGAAGAGGTGGTCGCCGACGAGCGGCCGCAGGGCTTCGGGGGTCTCGGTTCGGGCCTCGATCGTGAGGTAGGAGATGCACCGCGTCGCATCGAGCACGCGTGGCGAGGGGAAGGCGCGCGTCGGACACGCGTCGAGACAGCGGGTGCAGGAGCCGCACCGATCCGCGCCGAAGGGCGCATCGGCCGCCAGCTCGAGGTCGGTGAGCACGCAGCCGATGAACGTGTAGCTGCCCAGGCGCGGCGCGATCAGCATCGTGTTCTTCGCGATCCAGCCGAGCCCCGCACGCTGGGCCAGCTCGCGCTCCGGGAGCGGCCCGGCATCCACAAAGACGCGGAATGAGCCGGTGCCGGCGCCGTTCACGAGTGCCGACCCCAGGAGCCGCAGCCGCTCCCCCATAACCGTATGGTAATCTTCGCCTTGCGCATATCGGGCGACCTGGTAACCCAGGCCGGAGTGGTCGCCAGTCTGATAGTAGTTGTGAAGAACAACTACTACTGACCTTGCCTGCGCCCAAGCTCGGGCGGGCTCAAGGCGTACGGCTTCCTGGCGCACCATATACGCCATCTCGCCGTGCATCCCTTCCTCGAGCCAGCGCCGCAGCGCCTCGGCGTGGGGAACGGGGGCGAGGTCGGTGATGCCGCACGCCTGGAATCCGAACTCGGCCGCGAGCTTCCTGGCCAGCGCGGCGAGCTCGAGCGGCGTCATCGGCGGAAGAAGGTGCGCCGCCAGCGCGCGAAGCGCAGCACGTCGCGCACGGGCGGCACGGCGTGCTCGTCGCCGTACGCGGTGTACATGCGCCAGTGGATGTACTCGGGAGGAGGCAGCGGCAGGAACGGCGGGCGGCGGATCCAGCCGCGGCGGCGCATGGCCCACGCCAGGCTGATGAGGTCGGCCGCGACGCGCGGGTTGACCAGCGCCCGGAGGGTCAGCCGCAGCGCGAGCGATGTCCAGGCTCCCATTCTTCTGTATATTCCGCGCCGTTCCCGCTCGCCGGCAAGAGGCAACGATGGACAGCCCCAAGCGCCTGCATCCTACCCAGGACGAGCAGCTCCTCGTCACGCCGATCTCCGTCCCGGATCGCCGCAGCACGATGTCGTCCGATCCGTGGCGGGTGCTGCGGATCATGGGCGAGTTCGTGGAGGGGTTCGACACGCTCTCCAACGTGAAGAACGGCGTCACGATCTTCGGGTCAGCGCGGGTCAAGGCGGACGACCCGCAGTATCACGCGGCGGTCGACGTGGGCCGCCGCCTGGCCGATGAGGGATTCACGGTGATCACGGGCGGTGGGCCCGGGATCATGGAGGCCGGCAACCGCGGGGCACACGAGGCGGGCGGCCACACCATCGGTCTCAACATCGAGCTGCCGTTCGAGCAGCACGTCAATCCCTACGTCGATACGGCGATCGACTTCCGGTACTTCTTCGTGCGCAAGACGATGTTCGTGAAGTACTCGATCGGGTTCGTCGTCTTCCCGGGCGGGCTCGGGACGCTCGACGAGCTGTTCGAGGCGCTGACGCTGATCCAGACCGGCAAGATCAAGCACTTCCCCGTCGTCCTGATGGGCTCCGCCTACTGGCGCGGGATGATCGACTGGCTGCGCGGCCCGATGCTGGGCGAGCACAAGATCGACGCGAAGGACCTGGACATCTTCACCATGACGGACGAGCCGCATGTGGCGGTGGACGCGCTGATGTCGGCCCGCGCGCGCCTGCTGGCGGAGGCCGAGGAAGCCCGGAGCTCGCACGGCTATCGCGGCGTCTTCTGAGCCGGGCCGGCCCGCGCCGGCCGGCACGATCAGCCCCCGCTACGCGGCCTACGCCTTGGCGCTGCTCGCGCTCGGGAACCTGCTGAGCTATCTCGACCGCAACATCATCTTCGCGCTCTTCGAGCCGATCAAGCGTGAGCTCGCCGTCACGGACCAGCAGCTGGGGTGGCTCGGATCGGCGTACGCGATCGTGTTCTCGCTCGGAGCGCTCCTGGCGGGCGTGCTCTCGGACCTGTGGTCGCGCCGCGCCGTGCTGGCCGGCGGGCTGGCGCTCTGGTCGGCGTTCACGGCGCTCGGCGGAGCGATCACGTCGTACCTGCAGCTGTTCACGACGCGTGCCGTCGTCGGGGTGGGCCAGTCGTCGTACCTGCCGGCGTCGCAGGCGCTCCTGGCGGACTATTTCCCGGGCCGGAGCCGCGCGCAGGCGATGGGCGTGTTCTGGATCGGGTTGGCGTTAGGCGGCGTGGCGGCGGTCTACCTCGGCGGGGTGCTGGGCTCGCTCATCGGATGGCGGCTGACGCTCGCGGCGGTCGGTCTCCCCGGCCTGCTCTTCGCGCTGCTGCTCGGGCGCCTGCACGACCCGGCGGCGCACGGCGGCCGCCGCAAGCGCCATCCCGAAGCGCGGTTCCGCTTCACCCGGCGGGCGGCGGTCCGGGCGGCGACGCCGCTCATCGTCAGCCTGCTCCTGGCCAGCGCGGTGTTCGGGTTCCTGGCGCTGTTCGAGGCGCTGCCGCCGAACACGGACACCCTGGCCTTCGGCATCATCGCCGGCTTCGGCGCCGTGTGGTCCGCCTACCTGTGGGTGCGGCTGGCGCTGCGCTTCCAGCATCTGCTGGGCGTCGGCCGTCCGGCGGACCTCATCGACGAGATGGTGGACGCGGCGGGCGTGGTGCTCCGCACGCCGACCCTGATCTGGCTCTTCCTGGGCGGCGCGCTGACGTCGGCGGCGATGAACACGCTGGTGGCCTGGAGCACCAGCTACCTGCAGCGCGAGCTGGGCATGACGCTGCTGGAGGCCGGGCGGCAGATCGGGCCGGTCGGCCTCGTCGCCGGGACGCTCGGCGCGCTGACAGGCGGCCGCCTCGGGGACCGGCTCATGGAACGGCGGTCCGGCGGCCGCGTGATCGCCGCCTCGCTCGGGTTCCTGATCGGCGCGCCGGTGTGCATGTGGATGCTGCTCGTGAACAGCCGCGCGCTGTTCGCCGCGCTCTTCTTCGTGGTGGTCTTCTTCTATACGTGGTACAACGGGCCGGTCGCCGCCGTGCTCTTCGACGTGGTGCCACGCGGCATCGCGGCGACGGTGATGGGCGCCTACGTCTTCTTCATCCACATCGCCGGCGACGCGGTGGCGCTGCCGGTCGTGGGCGCCCTGTCCGATCGTTTCGGGCTGCGGCCCGCGCTCCTGTCGCTGCCGATGGTCGGCCTCCTCGGCGGCGTGATCCTGCTCTTCTCGCTGTTCACGGTCTCGCGCGACATGGCACGCATCAGGACGGATTCCGGAACCTACCGAGCATCCGACTGACCTGGCCGCCGAACCGCGCGAGGGCTTCGGCTCGCGCCGCCGCATCCCATCCCATCTCCCGCCCCAGCAGCTCCGCCACGCGCGCCGCCGCCGCGCGCGCCCCGGGCGCGTCGCGCTGGACCAGGCTGGTGCGGCGGACCAGTACGTCCGCCAGGGTGAGCGCCATCTCGCGCTGCGCCTGGAACACGACCTCGGCGGCGAGGACGTGTCCCGACGGCGTCAGCAGCTCGCCGAGAGCGGGTTCTTCGCGGACGAGACGCGCGATGGCGCCCGCCTCCGAGCCGTAGGCCCACACCAGCCGGCGCGCGACACGCTCCGCGATGCCGTCATCCTTCAGGTTCGCCTCGAGCGTGGCGATGTCCGCGACGTCGCCGCCCGGCAGGGGCTCCTCGTCGGTGGGCGCGCGCGGCGGGACGGGCCGGCGGTCGAGCGCGTGCAGGCGGCGCGCCACGCGGTCCACCACCTGCGCGGCCATCACGCGGTACGTCGTGAGCTTGCCGCCGGCGATGCTGATCAGCCCGCTGCCGCTCTCGACGATGCGATGTTCGCGCGGAACGGCCGCCGTCGTGGCGCCGCCGTCGCGCAGCAGCGGCCGCAGGCCCGCCCACGCCGCCAGCACGTCGCCCTCCTGCAGCCGCGCGTTCGGGAACACCGCGTTCGCCGAGCGCACGAGGTAGATCACGTCGTCGTGCGTCGGGGCGACGTCGTCGGGCGACTCGTCGCAGTCGGTGTCCGTGGTCCCCACGACGGCGAGGCTCCCCCACGGCAGCACGAACATGACGCGGCCGTCGATCGGCGAGGTGAGGGTGACGGCGCCGGCGTTGCCGAGCCGCGCGCGGGGGACGGCGATGTGCGCGCCCTTGGTGGGGCGCAGCAGGGGCGGCGCCGCGGGATCGTCGAGGCGGCGCAGGCGGTCGCTCCAGGGTCCCGTCGCGTTGACGACGACGTGCGCGCGGACGCTACGGGTGGTGCCGTCCAGCGCGTCCTCGAGCCGGGCGCCGCGGACCGTGCCGTCCGCCTTCTCGAGCTCGGCGACGCGCGTGTAGCTCGCGCACAGCGCGCCATGCCGATGCGCCGAGCGCATGGTGGCGAGCGTCAGGCGGAAGTCGTCGGTCTGCGCGTCCCAGTATTCGGCGCCGCCCGTCAGGCCGCGCTCCCGCAGCAGCGGCTCACGCTGGAGCACGCCGCGCCGACCGAGCAGGCGGGAGCGATGGGCGTTGTGAAAGAGTGCGAGCGCATCGTACAGCCAGACACCGGCCCAGATCTGCCACACGGGCCGGCGCCCACCACGATAGACGGGGAACGTGAAGGCGCGCGAGCGCACCAGGTGCGGCGCGATGCGCAGCAAGATGCGTCGCTCCCGGCTGGCTTCGAACACCAGCTTCAGCCAGCCGTGCTCCAGGTAGCGCAGGCCGCCGTGGACGAGCCGCGAGGACCGGCTCGACGTGCCGCCGCCGAAGTCGCCCGCATCGACGACGGCCGTGCGCAGGCCGCGCATCGCCGCGTCGCGGGCGATGCCGGCGCCCGTGATGCCGCCGCCGATGACGAGTACGTCGAGTGTTTCACTCGCCATCGCCTCGAGCGCGGCGCGCCGCGTCACCGCGGAGAAGGGCGCATCCATCGTCACGAATCTGGCCCGGGGTCGGCGGCGCGGCTAGCTTTCCGCCCATGAACGCCGTGGACGGGCGCCGCGTGGCGATCATCGCCGGATGCCGGACGCCCTTTGCCAGGGCGGGATCGGTGTTCCGGGACGTGCCGGCGGTGGATCTCGCGCGGCACGCGGCGCGCGAGCTGCTGGCGCGCACCGAGATTCCGCCGGCCGAGGTGGACCAGGTCGTCTTCGGGCAGGTCGTTCCGTCCGTCCTCGTCCCCAACGTCGCCCGCGAAGTCTCCCTGCTGCCCCAGTTCCCGAAGACCGTTCCCGCCTATTCGCTCAATCGCGCCTGTGCCTCCTCCAACCAGGCGATCGCCGACGGTTTCGACCAGATCCGTCTCGGGCAGGCCGACGTGGTGCTGGCGGGCGGGGTCGAATCGCTGTCGGACATCCCGATCCTGCACTCGAAGCGCTTCAGCGCCATCCTGGTCGAGGCGAGCAAGGCGCGCACGCTCGGCCGGCGGCTGGGCGTGCTGGCGCGCACGCGCCCGCGGGACCTGGTCCCGGTGACGCCCGCCATCGCCGAGCCGTCGACTGGCGAATCGATGGGCCAGTCGGCCGAGAAGATGGCGAAGGAGAACGGCATCAGCCGCGCGGATCAGGACGCGCTCGCGCTCTCCTCGCACCGGAAGGCCGCGCAGGGGACAGCCGACGGCCGCCTGACGGCCGAGATCGCGCCGTACTTCCTTCCGCCGGCCTTCGAGCAGGTGGAGACGACGGACAACGGCGTGCGCACGGACACCTCGCTCGAGCAGCTCGCCAAGCTCCGGCCGGTGTACGACCGGCGCTACGGCACGGTCACGGCCGGGAACGCATCGCCGCTGACCGACGGCGCCTCCGCGGTCCTGCTCATGAGCGAGGAGAAGGCGCGGGCGCTCGGCTACGAACCGCTCGCGTTCATCCGCTCGTACGCGACGGCGGCGGTGGATCCCGGGTGGCAGCTGCTGATGGGCCCGGCGTGGGCGATCCCGCGCGCGCTCGAGCGCGCCGGCCTCTGTTTCGGCGAGATGGGGCTCGTCGAGATGCACGAGGCGTTCGCCGCGCAGGTCCTCTCCAACATCCAGGCCATCGAGTCGAAGCAGTTCGCCGAGCGGGAGCTCGGGCGCACCGAGCGCGTCGGCGAGGTGAACCGCGACACGCTCAACGTCATGGGCGGCTCGATCGCCATCGGGCACCCCTTCGGTGCGACAGGCGGCCGCATCACCACCACGCTGGCCAACGAGATGCAACGCCGCGACGCGCAGTTCGGCCTGATCTCCGTGTGCGCGCAGGGCGGGATGGGGTTCGCCATGGTCCTGGAGCGGCGCTGATGGGCGCCATCCGCATCGAGCGCGACAACGAGATCGCGATTCTCGTGCTGGACCTTGCGGGCGAGAGCGTCAACAAGCTCTCGCGCGCGGTGAAGGACGAGTTCGCGGCGGCGCTGAAGGCCCTGCGCGCCGACGCCACGGTGCGCGGCACCGTGCTGATCTCGGGCAAGCCCGACGTCTTCATCGCTGGCGCGGACATCGAGGAGTTCGTCGCGACCAAGACGGAAGAAGGCTTCCGCGCGCTCTCGCGCGAGGGACAGCAGTTCCTCGACGAGATCGAGGCCTCGAAGACGCCGATGGTCGCGGCGATCAACGGCGCCTGCGTGGGCGGCGGCCTCGAGATCGCCCTGGCCTGCCAGTACCGCATCGCCACGACGCACGCGAAGACGGTGCTGGCGCAGCCGGAGATCCAGATCGGCATCATCCCCGGCGCCGGCGGCTGCAACCGCCTCCCGCGGCTGGTCGGGCTGCGCGCGGCGCTCGACATGATCCTCACCGGCAAGAACATCCGCGGCGACAAGGCGCTGCGGATGGGGCTCATCGACGAGCTGGTGCACCCGGCCATCCTGCGCGCGGTGGCGGTCGCGGCGGCGCGCCGGCTCGCGATCGAGGGCCCGCCGCAGCGCCGGCCGCGCGGCAACTGGCTGCTGGACCGGACCGGGCCCGGCCGCGCGTTCGTGCTGTCGCAGGCGCGCCGGATGGCGCTCGCCAAGAGCGGCGGGCACTATCCCGCGATCCCGGCGGCGATCGAGGCGGTGGACCATTCGCTGGCGCACGGGATGCGCGAGGGACTGCTGCGCGAGGCGGAGCTGTTCGCGCAAGCCGCGATGACGGACGTGTCGCGCCGGCTGGTGGAGATCTTCTTCGCGACCACGGCGCTCAAGAAGGACGCGGGCGTGGCGGCGCCGGCGCCGCCGCCGCGCGCGGTGCAGCACCTGGGCGTCCTCGGCGCGGGGTTCATGGGGGCGGGGATCGCGACGATCGCTGCGGAGCAGGCCGGCGTCGCCGTGCGGATGAAGGACGCGGACCTGCCGCGGGTCGGCAAGGGCCTCAAGGCTGCGGCCGACGTCATCGGCGGCCAGGTGAAGCGGCGCCGCTATGACCGCCGCGAAGGAGCGCGCAAGCTCGCGCTGATCACCGGCACGACCGACTACAGCGGCTTCCGCGGCGCCGACCTCGTCATCGAAGCGGTCTTCGAGGACCTCGAGGTCAAGCGCGCGGTGCTGCGCGAGATCGAGGCGGTCTGCGGCGAGGAGACCGTGTTCGCGTCGAACACGTCCACGATCCCGATCGCGCGCATCGCCGAGGCGTCGCGGCGGCCGGCGGCGGTCATCGGCATGCACTTCTTCTCGCCGGTGCACCGGATGCCGCTGCTGGAGGTGATCAGCACCGACAGCACGGCGAAGGAGACGGTGGTCACGGCGGTCGCGTTCGGGCGGCGGATGGGCAAGACGGTCATCGTCGTCCGCGACCGGCCCGGCTTCTTCATCAACCGGATCCTCTCGCCGTACATGTGCGAGACGGGGCACCTGCTGGCCGAGGGCGTGTCGATCGAGGCGCTGGACAGCGCGATGACGCGTTGGGGGTTCCCGGTCGGGCCGGTGACGCTGCTGGACGAGGTCGGGCTCGACGTGGCCGTGAAGGCGGCCGGCGTGATGACGGCCGCGTTCGGCGAGCGGGTCAAGCCTGCCATCCCGATCGGGGCGCTGGTCGAGGCGGGGCGCCTGGGCCGGAAGAACGGCCGCGGCTTCTTCGTCTACGAGCGCGGCAGGAAGCGCGGCGTCGCCGAAGACGTGTACGAGATCCTGGGCGTGCCCCGAAGCGGCGGGTCGGGCGCGGACGACGTCACCGAGCGCCTGACGCTCGCGATGCTCAACGAGGCGGCGCGCGCCCTCGAGGAGGGCGTCGTGCGCACGCCCCGCGACGGCGACATCGGCGCCATCTTCGGCATCGGGTATCCGCCGTTCCGCGGCGGGCCGTTCCGGACGCTGGACGCGATGGGCGTCCCGGCCGTGGTCGAGCGGATGCGGCGCCTGGCGGAGCGGTGCGGGCCGCGGTTCCAGCCGGCCGCGGTCCTCGTCGACATGGCGAAGGCCGGCCGCCGGTTCCATAACGACAACTGAGGGCGCATGCTGCGGGCGACGCTGCTCTTCCTTTCCGAGCGCCAGGGGATCAACACGTTCGTGCGCCGCAACCCTCTGGCGCGGCGCGGGGCTTCGCGCTTCGTCGCGGGGGAGACCCTCGACGAGGCGGTGACGGCGGTGCGCGCCCTGAACGGGCGCGGCATCGCGGCCAGCCTCGACCTCCTGGGCGAAAGCGTGAAGGAGGCATCGTCCGCGGGGGAGGCGGCTGGCCAGATCGCCGCTGTCGTGGACCGCATCGCGGCCGAGCGTCTCGACTGCAACGTCTCCATCAAACTGACGCAGATCGGGTTCGACCTGGGGCCCGCGGTCGTGCGCGAGAACGCGCGCAGGATCCTGGACCGCGCCCGCAAGCACGGCATCTTCATCCGCGTGGACATGGAAGGCAGCGCCTACACGCAGAAGACGCTCGACCTCTTCGAAGGCGAGCTGTTCCCGGAGTACGGGCGCGACCTCGTGGGGATCGTCGTGCAGTCGTACCTGTACCGCACACGGGACGACGTGGCGCGGCTGATCGGGCGCGGCGCCCGCGTGCGGCTGTGCAAGGGCGCCTACAAGGAACCCGCCGCGGTCGCGTATCCGCTCAAGGCCGACGTCGACCGGAGCTACGCGGAGCTGATGGAGCTGCTCATCGAGCGGGGCCTCTACCCGGGCATCGCGACGCACGACGAGGCGCTGCTGGTGCGCGCGCGGCGGTTCGTTGAGGCGCGGCGGATCCCGCACGACCGGTTCGAGTTCCAGATGCTCTACGGCGTGCGCCGCGACCTGCAGGACCAGCTCGTCAAGGACGGCTACCGGCTGCGCGTGTACGTGCCGTTCGGCACGCAGTGGTACCCCTACTTCATGCGCCGGCTGGCCGAGCGGCCGGCGAACATCGCGTTCATCCTCGGCAACGTCGTGCGCGAGGTGTGGTCGTGACCCCCGGCGACGACACGCTCGCCGGGTACGTCGCGGTGCACGGGCGGCCGCCGGCGTTCGAGGGCTCCGACGGGGCCTCCTACTCCGTCGGCGTCTTCTCGGACGACGACCCGCATCCGGACGGCCGCTATGGAGCCGCGCTGCTGTTCCTGCGCTGGTCGCCCGCCGCCGAGCCGGAGGGTCACCTGGAGAGCGACTACATCGCGTACGACCAGGACGCGACCGCCGCCGAAGCGGCCG
>Ga0335085_10017049_pt1 | contig 10475 bp, 9 predicted proteins | sample Lox_Sample_45_FD_206712 | JGI IMG/M metagenome (GOLD analysis project Ga0335085, IMG submission 206712) | Soil microbial communities from Loxahatchee National Wildlife Refuge, Florida, United States - Lox_Sample_4.5 | ecosystem: Environmental > Terrestrial > Soil > Wetlands | place: USA: Florida...
CAGCCGACGACCATGAACGGCCTCAAGCTCGTCATCGACGAGGTCGGCTACCAGAGCAACGAGAACGGGAACCCGCAATACACCGGTACGGAGTCGTCGCCGACGGTCTCCGAGAGCCAGCAGGCCACCTACTACGCACGCGTGGTGAAGCTCTACGCGTGCGACCCGACGATCCAGGCCGTCCTCTTCTTCCATCTGATCGACGAGAAGAACCTCAACGTGACGCCGACCTCCGGCGGCTGGCAGTCGGGCCTCGAGTACCCCGACGGCTCGCCCAAGCCCTCGTACAACGCGGTTCGCCAGGCAATCGCGACGGGCTGCACCGGCGGGCGGGTCACCTGGTCCCCCGGCAACCCGCACGCGGGGAAGCCAAAGCCGAAGCTGAAGCCGAAGACGAAGACGAAGACGCCGGTCCGCGTGCTGCACCGGCCGCTGAAGCACAAGCCGGCTCCGAAGCACAAGCACAGGCACAAGTAGTCCGGCCCGGCATCGCGGCCGGCACCTCCGGGTGCCGGCCGCGATTGACATCCGTCGGGGACTGCCGACAATGAGAACGTGCGCGTCGGGCAGGCAGTCGGACGGGTCGCCGGTCTTGGCATCGGCATCGCGCTGCTTGCCGGCGCGAGCACGACGGCGCACGCCATGCCGGCCCTCGGCCCGCCCGCCGGCTGGCCCGACCTCGCCGGCGCGGCGATCTCGCCGACCAGCCTGCCGGCCGGTGCGCGCGTCTCACATCAGGGCTACGTGAAACCCGACTCGGGCGCGCTCGCCGAGTACGACCGTGAGTTCGCCGATCTGACGGTGAAGGTCAACGGGAAGAAGCTGGTCGCGATCGAGGACGACGTCTCGCTCGGGAAGAGCGCGTCGACGGCCGACACACTCGTCGCCGCGCTGCCGCTGGGGGTGCTGCTCGAGGGCTCGCAGCTCGGGAAGGAGTTCCAGAAGGCAAGCGGGATCAAGACGACGTACACCAAGGTCGGGAAGCCGAGCAGCCTCGGCACGGGCGACGACTCCGTGGCGATGATCGTCCGGATCGGGACCAAGATCGGCGAGATCCGCGCCGTGTTCGCCGCGGTTCGCGTCGGCCAGGTCGACAGCCTCTTCTACTTCGTCGGGATGCCGCGCACGCAGATCGGCCTGCCCGAAGCCAAGGCGATCGCTCGGATGTCCGTGAACCAGATCAAGACGGCATTGGCGCCGCACGACAAGGTCCTTCCCACCGTCTCGGGCACCGCCGCGATCGGGCAGACGATCACCGGGGCGGCCGGGACGTGGCTCTCGTTCCCGACGGCGTACACGTACCAGTGGCAGCGCTGCGACGGAACCGGTGCGAACTGCACCGACGTGGCCGGAGCGACGACGTCCTCCTACGTCGTCGCCGCGACAGACGCGAACTCGACGTTCCGACTCGTCGTCGGAGCGACGAACTCGTTCGGCGCCGGAAGCGCGACGTCGGCCCAGACGAGCGTCGTCGCGGCTCCCGCCGGGCCGACCGGGCCTGCCGGTCCGACCGGCCCCTGACGTCCGCGCCAACCGCGGCTCGCGCCATGATGCGCAGGTGTTCCTGCGCACGCTGCTCGTCGGGAGCCGCGACACGATCGCGGGGACCGTCTACGGGACGATCATCGTCCTCTCGATCGTCACCGCCGGTGCACCGGCCTTCGAGCACGGCCACTGGCGCCTGATCGCCGTCCTCGCGATCACGGTGCTCGTCTTCTGGATCGCGCACGTCTACGCCCACATCATCGGCGAGAGCCTCGCGGAAGGGCACCGGCTGGGCCGCCGGCAGATCCTCGGGATCGCCCAGCGCGAGCTGGCGATCCCCCTCGCCGCCGTCCTGCCGATGGCAGCCGTCGCCCTCGGCGCGCTCGGTGTGCTGGGGCCGGGCACCTCGCTCTGGCTCGCGGTCGGAATCGGCGTGACGACGCTGGCCGTGGAGGGCGTCAGGTTCGCCCGCCTCGAGCAGCTGGGCGCGCGGGGCACCATTTTCTCGGTCGCGATCAACCTCGGCCTCGGCCTGACGCTGGTGGTGCTCAAAGCGGCTGTCTCACATTGAGCGATGGCGAAAAGGGCCGCCAGAGAGAAGAATTGGCGGGACGCCCACCGACAGGAAGGATCAGATGGCAGCCCCCACCACCCGCCGCGCGGCGCTCACCGACGAGCAGTTCAAGGAGTTCGCACGGCTGATCAAGGATTCGGACACGGTCGAGCTGAAGGTCACGGTGCCCGAGTCGGCCCACCGGTTCACGATCAACTCGCTCGGCATGGATCCGCTCGATGCGCAGATCCGCCAGGTGTTCTTCTTCGACACCCCCGACCTCGCGCTCGACAAGAAGGGGATCGTGGTCCGCGCGCGCCGCGTCCAGAACAAGGGCGACGATTCGGTCGTCAAGCTGCGTCCGATCGTGCCGTCGGAGCTACCCGGGTCGATCCGCAAGTCGGCGAGCTTCGGTGTCGAGGTCGACGCGATGCCCGGTGGCTTCGTGTGCTCGGGAACGATGAAGCAGCTCCTGGCGCCGGGCACGGTCAAGGGGATCGTCTCCAGGGAGCGGAAGATCTCGAAGCTGTTCTCGAAGGAACAGCGAGCGCTCTTCGCCCAGCACGCACCCGAGGGCGTCGACCTCGACGACCTGTCGATGCTGGGGCCGATCTTCGTGCTCAAGCTGAAGTACACGCCGGAGGGATTCGCCCGGAAGCTCGTCGCGGAGATGTGGCTCTACCCGGACGACAAGTGGCTGCTCGAGCTCTCGACCAAGTGCGCACCGAGCGAGGCGTTCCAGGTTGCCGGTGAGGCGCGCGCGTTCCTCACCGAGCGCGGCGTCGTCGTCGGCGGCGAGCAGCAGACGAAGACTCGCACCGCACTGCAGTTCTTCTCGAGGCGCCTCAAAGCAGCGGCAGCAGCGGCAGCCGCGGAGGAGACGAGCAAGCCGGCCGCCGCGTGACAGGGCCGATCTACCTCGTCAGGCACGCCAAGGCCGGGCACCGGGAGCGCTGGACCGATCACGACGAGCTGCGCCCGCTCACGAAGAAAGGCGTGCAGCAGGCGGAGGCGCTCGTCCAGCTCTTCGGCGAGCAGACGTTCGCAAGGCTGATCTCGAGCCGCTACGTCCGATGCGTGCAGACGTTCGAGCCGCTCGCGGAAGCGCGGTCACTCGTGATCGAAGAGGCCGATGCGCTCGCCGAGGGGGCGGCGCGATCGGACTCGGTCGAGCTGATGCTCGAGGCGGCGGAAGGTGGGCCCGTCGCGCTCAGCACGCACGGCGACATCATCATGAACGTGCTCGACGAGCTCGCGGAACTCGGCGTGCCGCTCGAGGGGCCGGTGCTACTCGAGAAGGGATCGACGTGGATCCTCGACGTCGCCGACGGCGCCTTCAGCGCCGGCCGCTACGTGCCGCCACCGTCGCCGTAGACGCGCTCCACGACGAGCACCAGCCGTTCTCGCGCGACGACGCGCACGCTGTCGCCCGGGTCGGCCCCGTCCGCGCAGCGCGCCTGCCAGATCTCGCCGTCGAGCTGAACCTGCCCCTCGGGCCGGCACGGCGAGATCACCTGCGCTTCACGGCCGAGAAGGGTGTGGGCGCCGACCGCGACCGGCCTCCCGCGAACCCGGCGGCTCCAGAAGACGAGCTCGCCGATGCCGAGAATGAAGCACGTCCCGAAGCCGACGATGTTCCACGGCGACGAGAGGACGATCAGGAGGACGAAGGCGAGCACGAAGAACATCGATGCGCGCCATCTTCGCACTCACGACTGGACGTAAGGGCAGCCTCCGCGATCGTGCGGATCAGGCTCCCGACAGCTCCGCGAGCTTCGTCACCGTGTTCCAGTTGCGAAGGGTGGTCGGCACCTTGATGCGACGGAGCACGTAGTCGGGCAGTTTCGTCCGGCCCATCCCGTTCGGAAGATGGAGGTAGAGCTCGGCGCCGACGATCGCGAACCGCTCCGGAGCGAACGCGTCCTCATCGAGCGCCGCGACCTCCTTCGCCGGCGGCTTCTTCGCCATGAACCCGACGTGGAGCCTCGAATGCTCGGCATCGGGAAAGGGGTTGCGCTCGATCGCGCGTCGAAGCTCCGCCGGCGACCGGAGCATCACATCGACCACGAGACCGAACCGCTGCTCGATCGCCTCCTCGAGCACCGCCGGCTTGGGCGAGCGCGCCGCCGAGAAGAGAACGTTGCCGCTCTGGATATAGGTCCGCACGTCATCGAAGCCGAGCGACTCGACGAGCTCGCGGAGCTCGGCCATCGGAAGCGTCCGCCCGCCGACGTTGACGCCGCGCAGCAGTCCCACGACCGTCGGCACGTCAATCCGCGGCGACCACCGCGCCCTTGCCGATCACCACGATCCCGCCCTCGGAGACGGTGAAGCGTTCGCGGTCACGATCCGGATCGACCCCGATCTGCGCGTTCTCCTCGATGCGCACGTTCTTGTCGACGATCGCGTTGCGTACGACAGCGCTGCGGCCGACGTCGACGCCGTGCATCAGGATCGACCCCTCGACCTCGCTGTGCGAGTGGACGCGCACCTCGGGCGAGAGAACCGAGCGGCGGACGGTGGCTCCCGAGACGACGACGCCTGCGCACACCATCGAGTCGAGCGCGTGCCCGACGCGCCCGGACGCCTCGAACACGAACTTCGCCGGCGGCAGCGGATCGGGCCACGTGAGGATCGGCCAGAGGCGGTTGTAGAGGTTGAAGATCGGGTCGACCGAGATCAGGTCCATGTGCGCGTCGTAGAACGCGTCGAGCGTCCCGACGTCGCGCCAGTACCCACGCTCGCGCTCGTGCGTGCCCGGCACGTCGTTCTGCGCGAAGTCGTACACCTCGGCGCGCCCGCTCTCCACGAACCGAGGGATCAGGTCGCCTCCGATGTCGTGCTTCGAGTCGTCGTCGGCCGCATCCGCCGTGACGGCCTCGATCAGCGCCTTCGTCGTGAAGACGTAGTTCCCCATCGACGCGTACACCTCGTTCGGCGAGTCGGGAAGGCCGACAGGATCGCTCGGCTTCTCGCGAAACGCGCTAATCGACCGGCCGTCGGGGCCCGTCTCGATCACACCGAACTCGCTCGCCTGCTCGATCGGCACGCGAATCGCCGCCACGGTCACCCCGGCGTCGCCGGAGATGTGCTGCGCGATCATCTGCCGCGGGTCCATCCGGTAGATGTGGTCGGCGCCGAACACGGCGACGTACTCGGGGCGCTCGTCGTAGAGGAGGTTCAGGTTCTGGTAGATCGCGTCCGCAGACCCCTGGAACCAGTACGGCCCCCGTCGCATCTGGGCGGGCACCGGTGCCACGTAGTTGCCGAGCAGCGGCGAGAGCCGCCAGGTCGCGGCGACGTGCCGGTCGAGGGAGTGGCTCTTGTACTGCGTCAGCACGACGATGCGGAGAAGCCCGCCGTTGACGAGGTTCGAGAGGGCGAAGTCGATCAGCCGGTAGTTGCCGCCGAACGGCACCGCCGGCTTCGCGCGGTCGTCGGTCAGCGGTGCGAGCCGCTTGCCCTCGCCGCCCGCGAGCACGATCCCGAAGACGTACGGCACGCGCGCGGCGAGCATGGCCGCACCTTAACGAGCGCCTCTCAGGCCGCGCGCTCGGCGAAGAAGAGATCGAGCGCCGGCAGCTCCGCCGCCGAAGCCGAAACGAGCTCGCCCCGGAACTGCAGCGCGAGCAGTCCGTCCGGTGCGAGGCGCGTCCGCGCTGCGGCAAGCAGCCGCCGATACGGACCGAGGCCGTCGCCGGGCGCATAGACCGAATCGGACGGCTCGCCGGCGAGGTCGGGGTGGAGCGAGCGCTCGGCGTACGGGAGGTACGGGAGATTCGCCACTACGACGTCGATCGGGCCCGGGACGGGATCGAGCAGATCGCCGTGACGGACGCGGACGTCGACCCCACACCGCGCGGCGTTCCGGCCGGCGAGCGCGACCGCATCGGCACAGACATCCGTCGCCCAGACCGTCGCGGTCGGCGCCGACCGCGCGATCGCGACGGCGATCGCGCCCGAGCCGGTGCCGACGTCCACCACCACCGCCCGGCGGTCACCGACGTGCTCGAGCGCGCACTCGGCGAGCGCAACGCTCGTCGAGCGAGGCGTCATCACGATGCCCGGCTCGGTCTCGAGCTCGAGCCCGGCGAACTCGACGGTCTCCATCGCGATGCATGGTTGCAGCTGTCAGCCGGCTGCCAGCCGGTACGGCAGCAGCCGCCACCCTGCCCACGTCCAGTACCACGCGGGGAGCTTCTTCGGGGCGCCCGTCGGGCGCGCACCCTGGCCGTGCTGCCACTCGAAGACCGACCACGCCCACTTCGGCAGCGCCTTCGGCACGGCGGCGGGCCGGCCGCGCGGCCGGACAGCGACCGGCGGCGACACCTTGCCGAGGTTGCCGGCCGGGTCGACCGCGCGCACGCGGTACACCGTCAGCCCGGCCGGGTGGAACGCACGCACGACTGCCCGGCGCGACGTGCCCTTCAGCGTCTGCACCGGCGTCCCGTCGAGCAGCACCTGGTACGAAGCGACCGTGCCGCTGTCGTCGGTCGCGCCCTGCCACTGGAGGACGAGCGAGGCCCCCGTGAAGTGGCCGGCGAAGGCCGGCGGCTGCGTAGGCGGCGTCGTGTCGGACCGCAGCCCGAAGTACCCGGGCACGAACGTCTGGATCTCTGCCGTCCCGTCCGGGTCGAGCGTGTAGCCCGCGTCCACCGGGACCGCACCGGCGGCGAGCTTCGGGATCGCCTTCCAGGTCGTCCCGTCCGGTGAGTACGAGGGCACGAGCCCCGCCACCGGAACGAGCAGGTGCAGCGTGAGCGGCGCGCCGAAGCGCGTCACCGGCTGCTGCGTGTCGGTGCGCGTGACCGTCAGCTGCACGGCGTATCCGGTGGCCGTCGGCTGCGATGTCGGCGTCAGCGCCACCGCGACCGGGTACGTGAACGCGGCGCTCGGCCAGGAGGCGGCGGCCTTGCCGTCGCCGGAGCCGACGGCGCCGCCCGTCGTCGGCTGCGTCGTCGTCGTCGTCGTTGTCGTCGTCGGCGGCGGCGGGGCGGCCGTCGGCGCGACGACCGGCCCGTCGAGGTAGTCGTTGTCGACGTTCAGCGTCACGCCGCCCCACGTCTCGTTGTGGCCGCCCTTGTACTGGTGGATCCGCTGGTGCTCCGCCCACAGCGAGTCGGAGACGTGCGGGTCGCCGAAGACGCTCTGTACGCCGTTCCAGTTGGCGATCCACACCGCGTCGGGGATCGAGGCGCCGAGACCTGCGACGTCGCGGATCGTCGACGCTGCGCTTCCGTAGACCCCGGCGAGGTAGCCGAGCGGCCGCAGCTCGTTCACCCAGCCGCCGACGAACGCCTGCACCACCTTCGAGCATGTGGCGTTGTTCGTCGCATAGCCCTCGACGTCGAGGTAGAGCGGGCTGCCGGCGGGAAGGCCGAACCCGTTCGCCTTCGCAATCGCGTCGTCGGCCGCCGCCGCTCCCTGCGTCGCGGCCGTCGTGAGGTTCTGCGAGATCTTCGCGAGGCCGGACTGGCTCACGCAGGGGGCCTGCAGGCCGACGTACAGCGGCATCAGGTTCCAGCCGAGCGACCGCGTCGTCGTCACCCAGGACGCCGACAGGTTGCCGTCCTTGCACGCGCGGTTGGCGCCGCCGAGGTAGATCCCGACCGCGTCGTAGGGCGAGGCCGCCCACGCGCTGAGCGCGGCGACCGACGGCGCGGTGCAGGTCTCGAAGCCGTACCCGGTGAACACGTCGGCGCTGCGCTGCGCGGTCGCACCCGAGGTGCCCGGCAAGCCGAGCACGAGCATGACCGCGAGTGCGGCCCCGGCGGCAGCGAGACGCCTCACCCGGCCAGGGTGCCGCGAAACTATGAAGAAACCGTCAGGCGGGGTCGGACCCAGGGTCAGACCCCGGCGGTTCGCGCCCGCCCCGAGAACGCCCTGCGTGCATGCAGGTTTTCGCCGACCGGGGTCTGACCCCGGCGGGTGCCGCCGCGGAGCGGTCAGGCGGCCTGGAGCGGCGGCATCACGCGGCCGCCGCGGCGCGTCTTCCCGGCCGCGCGCAACGCGCGGCGGTAGGCCTCGACGGGCGTGGCCGCCGATGTCATGACCTCGCCCGTCGAGCGCATCTCGGGGCCGCGGACATCGGCTCCCTCGAACCGCTCCGACGGGAAGACGGCCTCCTTCGCCCAGGCGCGCGTCGGATCGGCCCGCTCCGGGAGGCCGAGGTCGCCGAGCCGTTCCCCGAGCAACAGCCGCACGGCGTGCTCGACGAGCGGCACACCGGTCGCCTTCGCGACGAACGCGACGGTCCTCGACGCGCGCGGATTCGCCTCGAGCACGTAGAGGCGGTCGTGCGAGACCGCGAGCTGGAGGTTGAGCAGCCCCTTCGCCCCGACCGCACGCGCAACGACTGCCGCCGCCGCCCGGATGCGCTCGTCGAGCGCGGCCGTCACCGACGGGCCGGGCAGCACGCACGCGCTGTCGCCGGAGTGCACGCCGGCCGGCTCGATGTGCTCGAGGATCGCGGCGGTCCACGCGTCCTCGCCGTCGCTCAGCACCTCGACGTCGAGCTCGAGAGCCCCCGTCAGGTAGCGGTCGACGAGGCAAGGGCCCGTGACGTCGAGCTCATCCGCGCTTCGCGCAACGTGCATGCCGCTACCGCCGAGCACGTGGTGCGGCCGCACGAGCACCGGAAAGCCGAGCCGCTTCGCGATCGCGCGCGCCTCGTCCGCATCGGCGGCGGCGCCCCACTCCGGCGCCAGGTCGCCGACGAGCTCGGCGAAGCGCGCGCGGTCCTCGGCGGCGTCGATCGCGCCGAGCGGGTCGCCGAGCAGCGGCACGCCTGCCGCCGCGAGGCCCGGTGCGAGGCGCAGCGGCGTCTGGCCGCCGAACGACACGGCGACCGCCAGGGGGCGCTCGAGCTCGCACACGTCGAGCACGCGCGGGACCGTGAGCGGCTCGAGATAGAGGCGGTCCGAGGTGTCGTAGTCGGTCGAGACGGTCTCCGGGTTCGAGTTCACGAGCACCGCCTCGTACCCGAGCGCTTTCAGCGTGCGCGCCGCATGGACACAGCAGTAGTCGAACTCGATCGCCTGGCCGATCCTGTTCGGGCCCGAGCCGAGCACGACGACTGCGCGCCCGGAGGGCGGCGGCCCCTCGTCGACGCCCTCGTGCGCGACGTAGTAGTACGGCGTGTGCGCCTCGAACTCACCCGCGCACGAGTCGACGGCCAGGCGTACCGGCCGGCCGGCCGGCGCGGGATGCACGGCGACCTCGCGCAACTGCTCGGCGAAGTACGGATGGATCCCGGGCAGCTCGAGCCCGCGCCGCGCCGCCTCGACGTACAGGTCCCAGCGCTCCGGCAGCGGCTCGCCGAGCAGCGACTCGTCGAACGGCACCGGCGCCGACTCGCGGCCCTCGAACGCCTTGGTGAACGCCTCGGCGAACGTGCGCCCGAGCCCGAGCGCCTCGCCGATTGCGCGCATCTCGGCGCCGAGGCGCCGGTCGGCCCACGGGAACTTCTCGAACTCGAACCGCGGCGCCTTGACCGCGACGTAGTCGAGCGCGGGCTCGAACGCAGCCGTGGTCTGCTGCGTGATGTCGTTCGGCAGCTCGTCGAGGGTGTAGCCGACGGCGAGCAGCGCCGCGAGCTTCGCGATCGGGAACCCCGTTGCCTTGCTCGCCAGTGCCGACGAGCGCGAGACGCGCGGGTTCATCTCGATCACCCGCAGCTCGTAGGTTTCCGGATGCACCGCGAACTGCACGTTCGCTCCGCCCGTGGCGACGCCGACGCCTCTCGCGGTCGCGAACGCCGCCTCGCGCATTCGCTGGTACGCGGCGTCAGGGAGCGTCTGCTGCGGAGCGACGGTCCACGAGTCGCCGGTGTGCACGCCCATCGGGTCGAGGTTCTCGATCGAGCAGACGACCACCGCATTTCCCGATCCGTCGACCATCACCTCGAGCTCGTGCTCCTGCCAGCCTGCGAGGTACTCCTCGACCAGCACCTGCCCGACCGGGCTCGCCGCCAGCCCGCGCTCGATCGCCGCGGCCAGCTCGGCCGGGGTGTGCGCGACGCCGCCGCCGGTGCCGCCGAGCGTGAACGCGGGGCGCACGATCGCCGGCACGGGGAAGTCGACCTGCGGCGTCGAGGCCACGATCGACCGCGGGACTGCGAGCCCGGCCGCCTGAACGGTTGTCCTGAAGAGCTCGCGGTCCTCGGCGCGTCGGATTGCATCGACGTCGGCGCCGATCAGCTCGACTCCGCAGTCGGCGAGCTCGACCGCGAGGTTGAGCGCCGTCTGGCCGCCGAGCGTGGGCAGGATCGCGTCCGGCCGCTCGCGCTCGATCACCTCGCGGATCGTCCCTGGGTCGAGCGGTTCGAGGTAGGTGGCGTCGGCCCACTCGGGGTCGGTCATGATCGTCGCCGGGTTCGAGTTGACGAGCACGACGCGGTAGCCCTCGCGCCTGAGCACGCGGCACGCCTGCGCCCCTG
>Ga0335085_10017051_pt1 | contig 10475 bp, 9 predicted proteins | sample Lox_Sample_45_FD_206712 | JGI IMG/M metagenome (GOLD analysis project Ga0335085, IMG submission 206712) | Soil microbial communities from Loxahatchee National Wildlife Refuge, Florida, United States - Lox_Sample_4.5 | ecosystem: Environmental > Terrestrial > Soil > Wetlands | place: USA: Florida...
CACTCCATCATCGGCATCGAGGTCGGCGACCCCCGCCGCGCCGTCCAGTACTTCCGCCGGGCCGCCTTCGTCGATCTCCTCGACAATCAGGGCAACACCGCCGAGGGCATCCACATAGCCTCCGCGGGCGGAACCTGGCAGACGATCGTCTGCGGATTCGGCGGATTTCGTGTCCGGAACGGCCAGATGACCTTCAAGCCATGGCTCCCGCCCGACTGGACCGCCGTAAACTTCCGGCTCAAATGGCACGGCAACACCGTGTCAGTTTCCGCGGACCACACCTCCGCGACATTCGCGCTGTCGGGCCCGGAAGGCAGCCAAGAGATGATCATCGTCAACTGCCACGAGATAGCACTCCAGGCCAACACGAAGGTAACGGTCGACATGCAGCGGGCCGACCCTTGAATAACCCGTGCCTCCTCTGGTGGGAGCGGCCTGTGACTCTTCCGGGGACACGAGCCACTATCATATCGAGCGGCTCGTGACAAGCCTGCCGCGCGAGCTGAAACGGGTCAGCTGAACGCGATGCGCGAGGCTTAGACCCGCAGGTCATCGGGCATGATCACGTAGCCACGAGCTGAGGAAGGCCAGTGAACACGTCAGACCCGACGGCAAAGAACGGGGGACGTGGCGCGACCCTCCCGGAGTCGCTCCTCGACCTGATCCGCGTGCGCGGTACCGCCACCCGCGCGGAGCTCGTTGACGAGACCCGATGGGCACGAACCGTCCTCGCTGAGCGCCTAGCTGAGCTAATGGAAATCGGCCTGGTGACCGACGCCGGCATCGGACGCTCCACCGGCGGCCGCGCGCCCCGGGAGGTCCGCTTTCGCCGCGAGGCCGCCGCGGTCGCCGGCGTGAATCTTGGGGCCACGAGTATCGACATTGCCGTGACCGACCTCGCCGGTGAACCGCTGGCGGCCTATGAGGAGGCCTGGGACATCGCCCGAGGCCCGCAGGCAACGCTGGAGCGCCTGGAGGCGCTCATCAAGCAGATCGTGGCGGACTCGTCCGTCTCTCAGACCGATGTCGCGGGCCTCGGCGTCGGCCTGCCTGGCCCGATCGAGTTCGCCAGCGGTCGCACCATCTCGACGCCCATCATGGTCGGCTGGAAGAACTACCCGGTCCGCGACCGGCTCGCCGAGCATTTCGGTGTTGATGTCGTCGTTGACAACGAGGTGAATACCATGGCGGTCGGCGAGCAGCGGTGCGGACTCGCCCGCGGCGTCGACAACTTCGTCTTCGTGAAGGTCGGAACCGGGATAGCGGCCGGCGTCGTCTCCAATGGGCTGCTGCACCGGGGAGCCGACGGCGCGGCGGGTGACATCGGGCACATCGCCGTCGAGGGTGGCTCGGCCGTCCTGTGCCGGTGCGGCAGGTACGGGTGCCTGGAGGCCTACGCCGGGGGTGCCGCCCTGGCGCGGCAGGCGCAGCAAGCCGGCGAAGCCGGTCAGAGCAAGTACCTGGCCGGCCTTCTCAAGACGTTGGGCGCCCCGCTCACCGCGGAGACCATCACCAGCGGCGCAAGCGCCGGCGATCCGGAGTGCCTGCGGCTACTGCACCAGGCCGCATGGCGGCTGGGGCAGGCCATGTCGGGCTGCGTGAACTTCTTCAACCCAGCCCTCATCGTCTTCGGCGGCGGCGTCTCCCGGGCAGGCGACCTGCTCCTGCCCGGGATCCGCCAGGCCGTGCTCGAGCTCTCCCTTCCCCTGGCCACCCGCAATCTGCGCATCGACATCACCCGTCTGGGCGACACCGCCGGGACGATCGGCGCCGCCTTCGCCGTCATCGACCGTCTGCTGCGCGCCGACCGGTTCGCCTGGTGGGCCGAACGCAACCGTACGGCCCCCGCGATCACCCCCGCCCTGCACCCGCCCGGCCATCCCGCAACACGGCATCTTGCCGCGGGTTAGCCAGCTCTGCAGCCCTGCGGGCCTGACGGCGAGAGCCAGCCCAGCGGTCGCCCAGGCCCGACAGGCGCGCGGCGGAGCTTCGTGGCGCTCTAGCATGCACAACACTGGGCAACGAGATCGCGGGAGACACTAGCGGCCGCATCTGGATGAGCTCGTGTTTCATGTACGCCCAGATGCCAGCGAGCGGCAACTCGAGGTCGAAGATCCTCCCCGGCCGGATCTGTGAGGTGCGGTTCGGTGCTGGCAGGTTTGGTTCGTTGCCCGATCGCCAAAGCGGCGAGGGGGATCAGCGTCAGCGTGGCGATCGCCATTCCCACCACCGGAGGTCCCAGCTCGTTCAGGGAGGACTCAAGGACGAGCCCGGCGATCCAAGATCCGCCGGCGATGCCGATGTTGAACGCTGAGGCGCTCAACGCCGAGGCGAGCGTTGGCGCACCACTGGCGAACGGGACGGCGAGCGACATCAGGACAGGATTGGCAGCCATACCCGCCAGTCCCAGCAAAATGACGAGGACGACCGTGGCAAGCGCCTGCTGAGACAGGAAGCAAATGCCCAACAGGATCATCACCGTCGTTGCCGCCGCGGTCAGAGCGGCGAGGTAGGGGCGCGTGTCGCCGGCCCGGCCGCCCAGGAAAGTCCCGAGAAGCGCGCCCGCACCGAAACCCACCAGCGCCAGCGGCACCAGGTTGCTGGGAAGCCTGGCCCGGACCGTGAGCAGCGGCGCAATGTAGCTGTAGGTGGCCATCACTCCACCCAGGATCAAGGTGGAGGACACCAACACAAGCCACAGCTGGCGAGAGCGCAGGCCCGAGAACTCCGAAGTGATCGACGGAACCCGATGGTCGGGGTTGTCGTGCGGAACGAACCGGAGGATGACGGCCGCCGCGATCGCGGCCAGTACGGTAAGAGCCCAGAAGGGCCCACGCCAACCGAGCAACTGTCCGGCGAACGCGCCGAGCGGGACACCGACCACGGTGGCCAGCATCCCGCCACCCATGACCACCCCGATGGCGCGCGCTGGTCGCCGGGTCGGCAGCGCGGGCAGCGACGACGGCCGCCACCGACCAGAACGCCCCGGTGGCCCAGGCGGTGACAAACCGGGCGGCGAGGAGGAGTCCGAACCCGGAGCCGAGCGCGACGACGAGGTGGAGGGCAGCAAAGACGGCCAGGGCGAGGGCCAGGGTCAGGCGTCGCGGGAGCCGCCGAGTCAAGATCACCATCGTCGGCGCGCCCACGATCATGCCGACGGCGAAGATGGTGATCAGCAGGCCGGCGTGCCCGACCGAAACTCCCAGATCCTCAGCGATTTGCGGGAGCAGGCCCGCCATCATGAACTCGGTGGTGCCCATCAGGAATGTGCCGATCGCCAGGATGTACACGACCAACGGCAGCCGGCTTGGTGTGGGTGGCTCGGTCGACATGGGTTGAGCGCGCTCCTTCTAGCGGGTTGGGTGGTCCAGGCGGGTTCAGGCGATGGCGACCACCTGGTGGATGGCGTGGTTCCGACTGCCTGAGCCGGTGTCAAGGACGAGACGAATGGACTCCGGTCAGGGACGGAGGAGGACCTTGATGGCTTGCCGGGTGTCCATGGCTTGGTAGCCGGCTGCGGCTGCCTCGAGCGGCAGCTCAAGGTCGAAGACCTTGCCTGGGTTGATCTTCCGGTTCCAGATGCGGTCCATCAGGTCGGGCAAGAACCGCCGGACGGGGGCGGGGCCACCGTGGAGGTGGACGTGGGAGAAGAACATCTCTTCACCGGGCAGGGCCACGTCGTGGCTGACGCCGACATAGCCGACGTGCCCGCCGGGCCGGGTGGAGCGGATGGCCTGCATCATCGATTCCTGAGTACCGACGGCCTCGATCACCGAGTGGGCGCCGAGCCCGCTTGTCAGGTCCTTGATCCTGGCCACGCCCTCGTCGCCGCGTTCGGTGACGATGTCGGTGGCGCCGAACTCCTGCGCCAGCTTCTGCCGCGGCTCGCGCCGGCTCATCGCGATGATCCGTTCCGCGCCGAGTTCCCCGGCGGCGAGGACGCCGAGCAGACCGACGGCGCCGTCACCGACCACCGCGACGGTCTTGCCCGGACCGGCCTCCGCAGCCACGGCGGCGAACCAGCCAGTGCCGAGGACGTCGGAAGCGGCCAGGAAGTCCGGCACCAGATCGTCGGCGGGAACCTCGGGGGTAGCGACTAGGGTGCCGTCGGCCAGCGGCACCCGCATCCGCTGTGCCTGCGCCCCTTCCGAACCCACGCCCACTCGGTGGATGCAGGAGGTCTGGTAGCCGGCCTGGCAGATCTCGCAGGTGTTGTCGGAGGCGAAGAACGATCCGACCACGAACTGGCCCGATGTGATCGTGGTGACCGCCGAGCCGACCTCCTCCACGATGCCGGCGTACTCATGCCCCATCGGCGACGGCTTGTGGATCGGATCCGCGCCCCGGTACGGCCACAGGTCCGACCCGCAGATGCAGGTCGCCGACAACCGGATGATCGCGTCGGTCGGCTGCAGGATCGCTGGCTCGCGTCGGTCCTCGACCCGGACATCGCCGGGGGCATGCATCACAACACCACGCATCGGTGGAGATTCCTCGCATCACGGCTGGATAGTCGAACCGAGCCGACACTCCAGGTGGGTGGCTCGATGGTCTCCAGTCAACCGCGCCGGCGACCGCCGAGGGAGTCTCTATGGAGACGTGTACTGATAGGGCATCCCAGATTGGCCGGATGGCGTCGTAGCGTTGGTGCCGTGGACAACCGCGCCGAAGTCCGCGAGTTCTTGACCTCGCGGCGAGCCAAGATCACCCCGCAGCAAGCCAGCATGCCCGACGTCGGCGCCCGGCGCGTCCCAGGGCTGCGGCGCGGCGAGGTCGCCGCCCTCGCCGGGGTCAGCGTGGAGTACTACTCCAAGCTCGAACGCGGCGCGATTGGCGGCGTGTCCCCCTCCGTCCTCGACGCGATCGCCCGCGCTCTGCAGCTCGACGACGCCGAACGCGCCCACCTGTTCCACCTCGCCCACGCCGCCGACGGGACCAGCGCCGGCATGCGCCCCCGCCGCCGCCCGAGCAGGCGCTGGACCCCTCCGCCGAGTCTGGTGTGGGTGCTCGACTGCTACACCGGCCCCGCGATCGTCCGTAACGGCCGGATGGACCTGCTCGCCACCAACCATCTCGGCCGCGCCATGCACGCCTCCATGTACGACTCCGAACCGGGCGCGGTCCCGAACTTCGCCCGGTTCGCGTTCCTGCATCTCGACGCCGCCCACGACTTCTATCCCGACTGGGACCTGGCCGCCGACATCTGCGTGTCGATCTTGCGGACCGAGGCCGGCCGTGACCCCTACGACAAGGATCTTCACGACGTCGTCGGTGAGCTGTCCACCCGCAGCGAGGAGTTCCGCCGCCGCTGGGGCAGCCACAATGTCCGCATCCACGGCGCCGGGACCAAGTACTTCCATCATCGCGACGTTGGCGACCTCGAACTCGCCTACGAGAGCGTCGACATGATCTCCGACCCCGGCTTCACCCTCACTCTGTACGCCGCCGAGCCTGCTTCGCCTACTGCCGAAGCGCTCGATCTGCTCGCCTCATGGACGGCGACCGAACAGATCGCACAATCAGCCGCCGCCGAAGTCGACCGCAATCGCTGAACCGCAAGGGTCGCAGGGGCGCTGTGCAACCTCGCGGTTGCATCACCGGAAGGAACCTGATGAGCACCATCGCCATCATCGGAGCAGGCCGGGGCCTCGGTGCTGCCGTCGCCCGCAGGTTCGGCGCAGATGGAAGGCCTGTGGCCGTGATCTCACGCAACCACGACCGAATCACCGGCCTGGCCGCCGAGCTCACCTCCGCCGGAATCAACGCGCGCGGGTACGCGTCCAGCGTCCGCGACCCCGAAACTCTCACCTCCGCTCTCGACCGCGCCGCCGGCGATCTCGGACCAATCGAGATACTCCAATACAGCCCTATCCCGGACAAAGACTTCCTCCGCCCCGTCCTTGAGACGACAGTCGCAGACCTAACCGCCGCGGTCGAGTTCGCCATCTACGGCCCGGTGACCGCCGTGCAGCACGTGCTGCCCGGCATGCAGTCACTCGGCCAAGGAACCGTGCTGTTCGTGAACGGTGGCAGTGCAGCGCGAGCAAACCCGAATGTCGCCGGCACCTCCGTCGCGTTCGCCGGAGAGAGCGCATATGCGCAGATGATGCACATGGCACTCGCCCCACAGAACATCCACGTCGGGCAGCTCATCATCCCCGGCGCGATCACACCCAGGCACCCGACCCACGACCCCGACGTTCTCGCCAACACACTGTGGGAGATGCATAAACGTCGTGACGGTTTCCGCACCTACGCCGAGGTCATGGACGCATGACCATCGCCAGCAGCCAGACCGCAGTTACCCCTCCACCGGCCCCCCTCTCTCACAGGCCAAGACCCCGACGGGGCACTGCCCTCCGAACGGACACTCCGGTACTGCTGTGCTGGTGGTGAACCATCACGGTCGGAGAACTCTGAGACCACCAGCACTGACCAGGATCGCCCGATGATGGGTGTCCTCGTACCCCAGCAAGCAGGAATCTAGAAGGTCATGCCATGCGAGCAGTGCATTTCCACGCGTTCGGCGGTCCGGGCGTCCTGGCGATCGAGGACGACGTGCCTGAGCCTCCCGTCGGCCCCGGCCAGGTTCGCGTCCGCGTGCAGGCCGCGAGCGTAAATCCCGTGGACTGGAAGATTCGATCCGGCATGCTGAAAAAGGCGGTGCCAACGACGCTTCCATCAATCCCCGGTAGCGACGCCGTCGGCATCGTGGACCAGATCGGTGCCGGTGTGACCGGAATCGAGCTCGGGGCGGCTGTTTTCGGGCTGGCTGCCCGCCCGGGCACGCTAGCGGAGTTCGCCGTTCTTCGGGCGTGGGCCCCGATCCCGTCGGCCTGGACCTTTGAACAGGCAGCTGGGCTCGCCGCCGACACCGCCATCATCGCCCTGGACGCGCTCGGCAAGCTGAACGGCAGAACCCTGCTGATCGAGGGTGCGGCCGGTGGTGTCGGGAGCGCCGCGGTCGAGCTGGCAGTAGCGCGTGGGGCTTCGGTGATCGGCACAGCGTCGGAACGAAAACACGACTTCCTCCGATCGCTCGGAGCCACACCCACCACCTACGGTCAGGGTCTGCCGGAGCGGACCGCTGCACTTGCGCCCGGCGGCGTCGACGCCGCTATCGACATGATTGGTTCCGGCTCGCTCCGGACTCTCGTGGACATCATCGGAGACCCCGCAAGCGTCGTGTCTATCGGCGACGACGACGCGGCAGCGCTCGGCGCGACCTACATCAGGGGTGGCGGAGAATCACACGCCAACCTCGCGGCCGCCGCCAACCTCGGCCAGCAAGGCTCCTTACACCCTGCGCGTCGAGACCATCTACGCCCTCGAGCAAGCAGCCGCAGCCCAGGCTCACAGCCAGAACGGGCACACGACGGGAAAGATTGTCATCAGGGTCGTCGACGCGGTCCCGGGAACAGCCCAGACAATCGGTGTGCCGAGTCCGGGCCCTTGCGCTGACGTGGTACTCGGCGTCGGTCACCTGCGGCCCCCAGTGGGGAGCGCCCTCGGTGATGGACAGGTGTGTCATGAAGTGATCGGGCGTGGCGCCGTGCCAGTGTTCCTCGCCGTCAGGTGCGAAGACGACATCGCCGGGATTGAGTTCGGCGATTTGCTGCCCGCGTACCTGGACCAGGCCATGGCCTTCGGTGACGTACAGGGTTTGCCCGCCGTCGTGGGAATGCCATGCGCTGCGCGCTCCGGGTGTGAAGCGGACCGCGGCGACGTTCAGCTGCGAGGGCGGCAAGCCCCGGGTGATGGGGTCGACCCACACGTCACCGGTGAAGGTTTCGGCAGGTCCCTTTGCCGTGGCTGCGTAGCGGGAAATCTCCATGACGCGTCTCCTGTGAGTGGTCAGCGACCGGCGTCGCTGACATGGGTACGGGGTCGATCATTTGGGGGCGAGTTCCCCGAAGAACCAGGAGGCTGTGACGCCGCCGTCCATGAGGACGTCACTTCCGGTGATGAAGGCTCCATCGGGGCCCATGAGGAGCGCGCCGACGGTGCCGACCTCGTCGGGCGTCCCGGCGCGCCTGGCCGGGGATAGCTCGATCATCCGCCGGTATCCCCTCGCTGCGGGGACCAGTCAGTTCATCCCTGGCGAGCGGGGTGATGATGATGCCAGGGCTGATGGTGTTCACCCGGGCGCCGCGCCTGCCCCAGCGGACCGCCTCGGCCATGACGCGAAGTGAGTTCCCGCGCTTGGCGAGCTGATAGGCATGGAGGGTATCGGTGACCTGGCCTGGCTGGAGCATCGGCAATGACAGCAGTTCGTCAGCTGGAGTCGTGGCGAGGGCGGCGTCCTGTCCGGCGGTCAGGGCACCAAGGCGATGACCGGACTGCGATGCGATGACGACACCGGAGCCGCCGGACGCGATGATGTTCCCGAACTCTTCAAGCACCAGCGCAGTTCCGTACAGATCGACGGCCAGGATGACCTCGGGTCTGGCCTGACTGGGTGAGACGCCCGCCGCGTGGATGACACCGGTAATGTCACCGAGCGCTGCGGCAGTTCCGGCAAGTGCATGCACCGACTCGCGCGAGGACACGTCGACGGGTGCGGTGCTCACGTCAAAGCCAGCGTTGGCCAGTACCTCGGCTGCCGCGTCGGCGCTGGCCTGATGGAGGTCGGCAAGTAGCACGTGCTTGCCTGCGCTGACCCGGCGGGCAATCGCCTGGCCGATCAGCCCCGCACCGATGACAACGGTGACGTCGCTCATGATCCCTCATTTCTTGCTGACCGGTTTGGTCAAGCCGGCGGTGACGGCGTGCGCATCCAGTCCGGTAACGAGACCGGCGATGCCTGCGCCGGAGCGGCCGTACTTGGCCTGGCAGGCCCGCCAGAGCGCGCGTCAGGGACGAATGAGAACCTTGAGGGCCTGCCTGCTGTCCATTTCCTTGTATCCCTCCGGGATCTGGTCGAGGGTGAGTTCGCGGTCGAAGACGCGGCCGGGGTTGACCTGGCCGGCCAGGATGCCTGGCATGAGCGTGTGGATGTAGGCGCGGGCTGGTGCGGGTCCGCCGGTGAGGGTGATGTTGCGGCCGAAGAGGCTGCCGAAGCCGACGGGGGCGTTGTCGTACTGTGGCACGCCGACGCGGCTGATCACGCCGCCGGGGCGGACGACGCCGACCGCCTGTTCGTAGGCGGGCATGTGACCGACGGCTTCGATGACGACGTGGGTTCCCTCGCCGCCGGTAAGGTCGCGGACCTTACCGATGCCGTCGTCGCCGCGTTCGGCGATGACATGGGTGGCACCGAAGTCGCGGCCGAGGTCGGTGCGAGCGGTATGCCGTCCCATGAGGATGATCTGCTCGGCTCCGAGTTGCCGTGCGGACAGGACGGCCAGCAGGCCGACGGCGCCGTCACCGATGACGGTGACCGAGGTCCGGGGGCTGACGCTGGCCTTGATAGCTGCGTGGTAGCCGGTGCCGTAGACATCCGACAGGGTGAGCAGGGACGGGATGAGCGGTGAGTCCTCTTCGGCCGGCGCGGCGACCAGGGTGCCGTCGGCGAGCGGCACCCGGATGGCTTCGGCCTGGCCGCCGCGGACTCCGCCGGCGTTCCAGAATCCGCCGTGGCGGCAGGAGGTCTGGAGTCCTTCGCGGCAAAATCGCAGGTTCCGTCGGACCAGGCGAACGGCACGATGACCAGGTCACCGCGGTTGACCGAGGTGACGCCGGCACCGGTGTCCTCGACGATGCCGATGCATTCGTGGCCTATCGACTGGCCGCCTGGCGTGACCGGCATCGAGTGGTAGGGGTGCAGGTCCGATCCGCAGATGCACGCGCGGACGACGCGGACGATCGCGTCGGTTGGCTGCTGGATGACGGGGTCGGGAACGTTGATGACGCGGATGTCTCCGGCGCCGTAGATATAGGCGGCTCGCATGTGTTCCTCCAGGTGGCTAGATCAGTAGCCGGTGGGCTGCCGCGGGGTGTAGTGCTCTTCCAGGGCACGGCCCTCGTCGTCGCTGAGGGTGACGTCGAGGGCGGCTGCGGCGTCGGCAAGGTGCTGCTGTTTCGTGGCGCCGACGATGGGCGCGGACACGACCGGGTTGCGCAGAACCCAGGCGAGCGCGATCTGAGCCATCGGCACGCCGTGTTCTCCGGCGACTTTCTGGACGGCGTCCGCGATGGGCTTGTCGTCGTTGGGCAGCACCCAGCGGGCGACGTCGTCGGTGTCGCTACGGGCGGTCTGCTCGCCCCAGGGGCGGGCGAGCCGGCCCTTGGCGAGCGGGCTCCACGGAATCGACCCGACGCCCTGGTCGGCGAGCAGGCCGAACATCTCGCGCTCGTCCTCGCGCTGCATGAGGCTGTACTGGTTCTGCATGGACACGAACCTGGTCCAGCCGTGCAGGTCGGCGGTGTACTGCATCTTGGCGAACTGCCAGGCCCACATCGAGGAGGCGCCGAGGTAGCGGACCTTGCCGGCCTTGACCATGTCGTGCAGGGCCGCCATGGTCTCCTCGACCGGG
>Ga0335085_10017052_pt1 | contig 10475 bp, 5 predicted proteins | sample Lox_Sample_45_FD_206712 | JGI IMG/M metagenome (GOLD analysis project Ga0335085, IMG submission 206712) | Soil microbial communities from Loxahatchee National Wildlife Refuge, Florida, United States - Lox_Sample_4.5 | ecosystem: Environmental > Terrestrial > Soil > Wetlands | place: USA: Florida...
CCGCAGCCCGGCACGGGCCTGTCAGTCAGGGTGTGGAAAATATGACCAATTATCCGATTCTTGACCTGTTCCTGACCATTCTGTGGTTCTTCGGCTGGGTTCTCTGGATCATGCTGCTCTTCTGGATCATCATGGACATCTTCCGCAGCAGCGATCTCGGCGGATGGGCCAAAGCGGGGTGGCTGTTGGTCGTGATCGTGCTGCCGCTCCTGGGTGTCCTGGTGTATTTGATCGCGCGTGGCGGCAGCATGCATGAGCGGCAGGCCCGCGCGGCTCAGGCGCAGGACAAGGCATTCCGCGCCTATGTTCGCGAGGCGGCGGACGGCGGAGATGGGCACAGCAACTCCGACGAGCTCACCAGGCTGGCCGGGCTGCGGGACAGCGGCGTCATCACCGAGGACGAATTCCGGCAGGCAAAGGCGAAGATTCTGAACTGATCCAGGTCCCGCGCCGCTACCGATGACCACCGGCCGGCCGCCCTGGCGGGCTGGACCGTGCGGCGGCCCCGGTTCCCGGCCGCGGCCCCACGATGGCGCGCAGCCCATTCCGCTGCCCGCCATCGTGGGGCCGCCATAGGGGGGAGCACTGATGCTCGAGCAAGCCGCCGGCCTTGCCCTGCTGGCCGCGGTGTCTCCCGCGGCGCTGCTCATCGTCACGGTTTACCTCGGCTCCGCCCGCCCGCGGGCGACCGTGCTCGCCTACCTGGCCGGGGCGATTGCGATGAGCGTCCTCGTCGGCGTCGTCGCGCTGATAGTGCTGCGCAGCGGGCACCTGCAGCTCCGCAGCAACCGGACGCCCCGCTACGGCCTGCGTACCGGCCTGGGCCTGCTGATCCTCGCCGCCGCCGCTGTGGTCGCCGCCCGGCGGCCGGCACCGCGGCCGGAAACACCGGCGGAACCGGGCGCACCGGGGGCCGCGACGGGGATGATCGCGCGGCTGACCGCCAGGCCGTCACCACTGACCGCGCTCCTATCCGGCGCCGTGGTGTTCGCGCCGTCCCTTACCTTCATCGCGGCCGTGCAGGTCATCGCGACCGCACAGGAAAGCCCGCCGCTCAGCGCACTCGGCCTGACCCTGGTGATCGGCATTTACGTGGCGTCCGTCTGGCTGCCGTTCGTCGCTTACCTCGCTTTCCCGGGACCGGCCGCACGGTGGCTGGCCGCCTTCAACGGCTGGCTGCAGGCGCACGGCCGGGTCCTGCTTATCGGCGCCCTCACCGTGGCCGGGGCCTACCTCACCATCAACGGTCTCGCCGGCCTCATCGGCTGATCGCCGGTCGTCAGCGCCGGACGAAGAAGTCGCGGATGTTGGCGCCCAGCAGGACGAGGGCGGCCAGGATGAGCAGAGCGGCCAGGGCCAGCCGCCAGTTGCCCACGGCCGCATAGGCGGCCAGCCACGCCGCGGCAACGACGATAGCCACAGCGGCCAACCCGGCGACGAACCGCCACAGATGGCCTCTGGCGAAGGCCTCCACGCACAGCATGACCACCGCCAGGCCGCCGAAGGCCGACAGCAGCCCGCCGAAATGACCGAGGATGACCGCGGCGAGCCCGGCGAGGAGGAATGAGGCCGAGACAGCGGACCACACGCGCAGGACGCGGCTGCGGGTGCGAACCGGGTCGACGTTCGGCAATGCCCGGTGCTGCAGGTGCGCATGCGGTTCCCGCCAGGGCAGGCCGTGCACGGCGGCGCGCGCCAGGGCCTCCCGTTCCGCCGCGAGCGCCCGGCGGTGTTCGCGCGCCTGCCGGACCGCGGTCTCCAGCGCGGCCAGCGCGGCCGGGTTCGGCCGGATCCCGGAGCTGCCCACGGCCCGCTGGCCGGCATAGGCGCGGCGCAGTTCGTCGCCGCGGGCGTCGAGTTCGCCCGCGGCCGCAATGAGCTGAGCGTCCAGTTCGGTGATCCGGTCCTTGACGGCCTGCTGCTCCGCCGCCCGGGACGGTGCCTCCTTATCTAGGCCTGCCCACCCCACCGGGTCGGACCAGCAGAGCCGTACCGACCCGCCGCGCTCGTAACGCGGGCCGGCGGGCGCGCGCTCCCCGCCGAACGGGTCGCCGGTGTCCAGCCCCCACAGGCCCCGGTAGTCACGCAGCCAGGGTGTCTCGTCGTCGATGAGCACCGGGTGCCACTTCATCGCCTCGCCGGGGCCCACGCTGGCCCCGTCACCACGGCGGTAGTCGATGAACGGAATGCCGAACGCGGCGTCGGGGTACGTGCGTGTCCACGGCAGGAGCAGCCGGCTCAGGCGGCGCAGCGCGGTCAGCAGCCGCCCGAGGGCGGCCGGCTCGACGGTGACCAGGTAGTCCCCCGGCAGGTAGGCGCCCGAGTGCGACCCGGCACCGGCAAAGACCACCGGGTGCGTGTCCCGCCACTGGAGGTCGGGGTCGTCCGATCGGCGGCGCAGATCGTCACCGACCTCATCATGTGAGGAGAAGGCGACCCAGGCCGGCCGGGCGGACGGGTCCGGCGGGTCCGGCAGGTCCGGCAGAAAAACAGTGACCTGTTCCCAGTCGGCCTCGTGGTCGTTGACGCCGCCGAAGGTCGACCGCCAGTCGTTCATCGCGTAGAAGAACCAGTACTGCAAGGCGACGAAACCCCGGTCGCGGGTGACCCGGCCGTAGTAGGGGCAGCTGACCGGGTCGGCGTGAGCCCGGTACTCCCGCTCGGCCGCGGCTGCCGTGCCGCCGGGCACGCGCCCGCGCAGCAGCAGCGACAACCGCATGACCGCGTCAATGAACCGGCCCAGCAGGCCGACCGCGGCGAACCGGCTGCTCCCTGCCGCCAGCCGGGCGCGGCCCGCGTCGCGCCGCCAGGCGCGGAACTCGCTGCGGCTGAGCGAGCGCTGAACGTAACGAAGGAACAGGCGCTGCCCCGGTGACGATGCGCCGATCTCGGCCAGGCGGCCCGGCGTGAGCTCGCCCGGCGCACCAAGCCGCTGCGCGGCGCCCCGCCGGCCCAGTGCCCGCCCGGGGCCGGCCGACCGCCACAGGCTGCACTTGCCCAGGTAGCTCTCGACCGCCATCGGCAGGAAAAGCTCGCCCTTGGTGAAGCGCAGCACCGGCTCGTAGCGCCGTAGCAACCGCATGTCCTCCGCCGCGCCCACCGCTGCGGCGGAAGTGGTCACGTCCGCCGGAAACACCGGGACACTGTGCCCATCCCCCAAACGGGCGAGCAAAGGCGGCTCGCCTGCATGCGGTCTACTTTCTCCGCTCCGGCCGGGCCGCGTCAAGGCACCCCGGCCGACGCCACGGGCGGCACCCGGTCAGGCCCGTTCCACTGCCCGGCAACGGCCGTCCGCGGCTCAGAGCGGGCCGAGCTTGTCACCGGTGAGGCGGGCGAGGATCTCCCGGCCGATGGGCAGCGCGGCGGTGGCGGCGGGGGACGGCGCATTGAGGACGTGCAGCACCGAACCCGGTCCTTCGCCCTGGTCAACGAGGAGAAAGTCGTCGACGAGCGCGCCGTCGGCGCGCACGGCCTGGGCCCGCACCCCGGCGCCCGCCCGCTCCAGGTGCCCGGCGCGGACATCGGGCAGCATCCGCTGGATCTGCCTGACCATCGCGTGCTTTGACACGGACCGGTACATCTCGCCGATGCCGTAACGCCAGTGCTTCCTCGCGAGTTTGATCATCCCCGGGTATGTCAGCGAGCTCACCAGCTCCCTGGGCCGCACGGTGCCCCAGGAGTAACCCTCGCGGGCCATCGCCAGGACGGCGTTCGGCCCGGCGTGCACCTGACCGTCGACGCCCCGGGTGGCGTGCACGCCGAGAAACGGGAACGCCGGGTCGGGCACCGGATAGATCAGGCCCCTGACCAGCCCCGCCGCTTCCCCGGTCAGGCCCGAGTACTCCCCGCGGAACGGGATGATCCGCACGCCCGGGTCCGCACCCGACGCCACCGCCAGCTCGTCACCGTGCAGCCCGCCACAGACCACCACCTGGCCGGCCAGCAGATCCCCGCCGTCCGTGTGCACCACCACCTCGCCAGCCCGGCGGGCCGTGCGCCGCACGGTGCGGCCCAGGAAGATCTCGCCGCCGCCCTTGATGATCAGCTCACCGAGCTTTTCCGAGATGGCGCGGTAGTCACAGATCCCGGTGGACGGCACCCACAGCGCCGCGATCCCGCGGACGTGCGGTTCGTGCTCACGCATGCCCCGCGGGCCGAGGCGGTGGTTCTCGACGCCGTTGGCGTGGCCGCGCCGCTCCAGTTCCGCCATCCGCGGCAGTTCCTCCGGCTCGGTCGCGACGACGAGCTTGCCGCTCACCTTGTGCGGCAGATCGTGCGCACGGCAGAACGCCACCGTCTCCGCACACCCGGCGGGGGCAAGACGCGCCTTGAGCCCGCCCGGCGCGTAGTAGAGCCCGGAGTGGATGACGTTGGAGTTGTTGCCTGTCTGGTGCCCGGCAAGCCGCGGCTCGCGCTCGATGACGGCGACGCGGCGCCCGGTCCGGACGACGGCGTGCGCCGTGGCCAGGCCGACGATGCCGCCCCCGACCACCGCCACGTCGAACGTCGGCGTGGCGCTCACGACGGACCAGGGCGGGCCGGCCGGGTCACCCGGCCGCGGCGGCGCCCACCAATGACGGGCCGGTGGTCCATGGCAGCTACTGTGGCCTCCCCTGTCGGCGCCGGCGGTGCGCCGGCGTCACCATCCTCGCTGGTCTGCCCGGTGCCGCTGACGGCGACCGGGTAAATTCTGCGCCGCGATGGGTACCGTGACGCCCGGCTGTTGGTTCGCGGCCCAGGTGGCGATCTGGACGCGCGAGCTGAAGCTTAGCTTGGCCAAGATGTTGGCCACGTGGCGGGCGGCGGTGGCCGGGCTGATGGACAGCTCGTCGGCGATGGCCTTGTTGCTGTGGCCGCTGGCGATCAGCATGGTAACCTGCCGCTCCCGCGGCGTGAGCGTGCCGGGCGGGGGGCCCGCCAGTTCGTATGCTCCGGCCGTGGCCACGGCGGCCGGGTCGCCACCGCCGGCCGCCGCCGCCGGCTGCGGCACATCCAGGGCCATAGCGATCGCCGCGTCGCCGGTCAGGGCCAGCCCCTGCGCCCACAGACGCGCGATGGCGGGCTCCCCCAGGCGGCGGGCCGGCGCCAGATACCGCTCCACCCGCGCGCCGGAAAGCGACGGAAGGCCGGCCGCCTCCCGCAGCGCGCTGGCCGCAGCGGTCAGCCGCACCGCCTGCTCCCGCCGGTTCTCCCGGACGGCCAGGGCAGCGAACGCCTCCAGGCCCCGCGCGACCCCGATCCGTGAGCCGGTGGAACGGCTGAGCCGGATGCTCTCGGCCAGGTGCTGCCGCGCAAGCCCGATCGCATCCAGTTCGATGGCTATCCGGCCCAGGCCGGCCAGGCAGCGCGCGATCTCCGGCCGGGCGCCGATTTCCCGCAGCACGGACAGCGCCTCGAGGTACCTGGCGTGCGCGTCGCCGGGATCACGGTGCAGCCGGGCCAGATCCCCGAGGCCGAGCAAGGCCCGGGCCACCCCCCATCGCTGGTCGATGCGGCGCATGACCGTGATCGAGGCACTGGCAAAATGCTGCGCTTCCCGGCGCCTGCCCGCCAGGCCGGCCACCGCCGCGCGTGTCCCCAGTGCGTAGCCCTCGTGCCATCCATCGCCGGCTGACCGGGCGACGATGAGCACCTCGTCGACCCGGGACGCCGCCTCCGCCATCCGTCCCCGGTGCAGGGCGATCTCGGCGAGCAGATTGAGCGCGGCGGCCGTCCAGAACTCGTCTCCGGCGGACCGGCACAGCGCCAGGCCCTCTTCGGCGCGGGACTCGGCCCCGGCCGGGTCACGGGAAAGAGCGAGCTGTGCGCGCGCCACCAGGGCAGCGCCCCGGATTCGCGCCGGCACCGCGGGCGCCTCCAGGGCCAGGAAGGAGTCCAGCCACTCGCCGCCTTCGGCGAAGGCACCGCGTGCGATCCAGGCCGGGCTGACCGCGGCGCAGATCCGCAGTCCCGCCTCGCTGTCGGCGCCGGCCAGGCACCACGTCAGAACCTGCCACAGGTTGCCGACGTCGGCGTCGTACCTGCGGAACACATTCACCCGCGCCGACCAGGGCGCCTGGACCTGCGCCATTCCGATCGCCAGGTTCTGCTCCACCGTTCTCAGAACGTAGTCGCGCAGTTTGAGCTGGACGGCGGCCGACTCACCAGCCTGGGCCAGGCAGGCCGCGGCGTATTCGCGGATCGTCTCGAGCAGCCGGTAGCGTGCCTGCCCGAGCACCTCGGGCTCGAGCACCACCAGCGACTTGTCCACCAGCGCAGACAGCAGGTCGAGTATGTCCCCGGCGGGGATGCCGTCATCCGGGCAGACCTGCTCGGCCATCTCCAGTGACCAGCCGGCGAAGACCGACAGCCGTCGCAGCAGCACCTGCTCGCTGCCGGTCAGCAGGTCGTGGCTCCAGTCGATGGTGGCGCGCAGGGTGCGGTGGCGGGCCGGGGCCGTCCGGTCCCCGCTGGTGAGCAGCGCGAAACGGTCAGCCAGGCGCGCTCCGATCTGCTCGACCGACAGCGCGCGGACCCGCGCGGCCGCCAGCTCGATCGCCAGCGGCATGCCATCCAGCGCGCGGCACAGCGCCGCGATGGCCCCGGCGTTGGCCGGGCCGATGCTGAAGCCCGGGAGGGACGCGGCGGCCCGGTCGGCGAACAGGCGCATCGCCTCATACCGCGGCGCCTCCTGCGCCGTGACCACCGCGTCGTCCGGCGCGACGGACAGCGGCGGCACGTGCCACACCGTTTCGGCCGCCACGCGCAGCGGCTCACGGCTCGTCGCGACGAGCCGGAGCCCAGGCGAGCTGGCCAGCAGGCGCTGGGAGAGCTGCGCGCACGCATCGATCAGATGCTCGCAGTTGTCGAGCGCCAGGAGCAGCCGGCGTGGGCGGAGCGCGGCGGCGAGCGTCTCCAGCAGTGGCCGCGCAGGTTCCTCCCTGACGCCGATCACCGACGCTACCCGCGGCACAACGAGGTCGGGCTGCCGCAGGTCACCCAGCTCGACAAACCAGACGCCATCGGGAAACTCATCCTCGGCCGCGGCGAGGATCCGCATGGCCAGCCGGGTCTTCCCGATCCCCCCGGCCCCGCACAGCGTGAGCGCGCGGGTTTCCCCCACCAGCCGGAGCAGCTCGGTGAGCTCATCCTCCCGGCCGACGAAACTATTTGGCGCCTGGGGCAGATTGGTCAGAATTTCTACTACCTCGTTCGGCTACTGGGTGATTCCCCGGCGGCAAGCCATGTCGCTGCCAGGATGGGCCGACGGCGTTCGGAATCCGGATCGCTCCGGCACCAGCCTAGGGCCAGCCAGAGCGGTCTGCCCATAAGCGGCGGTAAGAAATACATAGTCGCCTACATAGTTCTGACGATGCGCCGCTGGCGGCTTTCGCCCTATCGTCGGCGGAGCGCGGGTCCGTCGTGGGGGGGCACCGGCGGCCCGGTGCCGGCGGTGGGAGCAGGACCGGGGGCCGACCCGGGCCGGCCCGGATGAGCCAGTCGAGAGCTGGCTCATCCGGGCCAGGCAGCTTCCTGCACCCGTTCCGTACCGGTCACCCGGGCGGGAAGCCGCGCTCCGGTCCCGGGCCGGTCAGCCGGTCCGGGAAGCCGCGCTCCGGTCCCGGGCCGGTCAGCCGGTCCGGGAGCCGTGCTCCGACGGCCAGCGCCGTAAGGCCGATAGCAATCGCGAACGAAAACGCGAGCGCCACTCCCGCGCGAAGCCCCCGCCCGCCCGCGGCGGCCGCCACGATCGCCCCCGCCACCCCGGTTCCGAGCGCCTGACCGAGCACGTCGCAGAGCTGGAGAGCCGACGTGGCCCGGCCCTCCCGGCCCACCGCGGCACGGTCGAGGGTGGTGACCGACAGCGGCGCATAGGCCAGCCCCATGCCCGCGCCGGCCACGCCCCACGCCAGGATCCCGAGCTCGGGTGGCACCGACGGCACGAGCGCGGCGCACATCAGCGCGAGGCCAGCCAGGACGAAACCCTCTCCCGAACGGACCAGGCGGCGGGGGCCGAGCCGGGCGATGCGGCGGGCCTGCACCCAGGAGCCCGCCGTCCACGTCACGGTGCCCGCCGTGAGCGCGAGAGCGGCCACCGCCGTCGGGGCATGGCGGACGGTAGTGATGGCATACGGGACATACGCGTCGCCGGCGAAAAAGCAGCCCGTGAGCAGGCCCCGGCTGAGGATCGTGGCCGGCAGCCCCCGCCCGGCGGTCAGGGTCCCCGGCGGCGTCAGCCGCCGGAGCGAGGCCACGAGCAGGCTCCCGCCGGCGACGACGCCGCCGGCCAGGGCGGGCAGGTCACCGGAGCTGACCGACGCCAGCGCCAGGCTGGCCCCGGCGACCACGCCGAGGACAGGCAGGTACGGCACCGCGACCCCCCCGGCCCGGGCGGGGGGCGGGACGCGCTTCAGGGCCAGGACCGCCAGCACCCCCGCTGCGATGACCAGCGGAAGCAGCCCCAGGAACACCCACCGCCAGCCCACCGCCGTAGCCACCAGAGCGGCGATGGCCGGCCCGATCAGCCCGGGTATGACCCAGGCCGTGGACAGCACCGCGAACATGCGGGGCCGGCATCCCTGCGGGTACCCCCGGGAGATCGCCACGTACGCGACGGCCGGCACGACCCCGGCACCGAGGCCCTGGACGGCCCGCCCGGCCACGAGCACCGCCATGTCCGGTGCGGTCCCGCCCACGACCAGGCCGGTCGCGAACAGGGCCAGGCCGGCCAGCATCGGGCGGCCGAGGGGGCCCCGGTCGGCCAGCGTCCCGGCCAGGACGATGCCGATGAGGCTGGACAGCAGGAAGGCGCTGAAGACCCAGCCATAGAGACGGAGGTCGCCCAGGTGACGGCTGACCACCGGCAGAACGGTCGCGATGGCGAGCGCCTCGAACGCGACCAGTGTGACCGCGAGCACCAGGCCGGCCGTCAGCGGCCGGCGCTCGGGCGCCCACACGCCGCCCGGCGAACTCGCCGGCGTCGCCGGGGGGCGCGCGGCCTGGTCTGTGCTCACTACGGCGAGCGTAAGACCTCAAGCGCACGTGACGTCAAGCGCCTGCCCGGCCGGACCGCAGAACCATCGGCGGACCGGAGACAGCGGCCCCCGGGCTGGCAGGGGGGACGCGCGGGCGGGAATCGGCCGTGTCCAGCAGCCGGTCCCAGGCGCTGTGAAAGGCGACCGCTACGCGGAAGCCGGCATCGGTGCGCGGGCCACGCGGGTGGGGGCTCGGTCGCCCAGGCCGCCGCGGCGAACTTCGTAACGGCCCGACGCAGCCGCCGGGGATGCCGACGCGGGCTGGCCGGCACGGCCCGAAGCCGTGCCGGCCAGCCCGTCTCGCGATGCCTGGCGTCGCGAACCTGGGTCAACCTCACCGGAGATCGCTGCAGCGCCCTGCCACAGGTCACACGGGCGCTACTTACTCCCGTCCGTGGCCGCGGCCTTCAGGGCCGCCACGACCGACGGGTCAGCGAGGGTGGTGACGTCACCGAGATCGCGGCCCTCCGCGATATCGCGGAGCAGCCGGCGCATGATCTTTCCGGACCGGGTCTTGGGCAGCTCGGAGCTCCAGATGATCTGCCTCGGCCGGGCGAGCTTGCCGATCCGGGTCCCGACGTACTCGCGCAGCTCCACGACCAGCTCCGGCCCGGGGTCCGCCCCGCCGACGACGGTCACGTAGGCCACCACCGCCTGGCCGCTCATCTCGTCGGTGACCGCGATGACCGCGGCCTCCGCGACGACGGAGTGGGCCACCAGGGCCGACTCGATCTCCGCCGTGGACAGCCGGTGGCCGGACACGTTGATCACGTCGTCGACCCGGCCGGTGATCCAGAAGTAGCCGTCCTCATCCCGGCGGGCACCGTCGCCGACGAGGTAGGTCCGGGGGCCGAACCGGGAGAAGTAGGTTTGGACGTACCGGTCCGGGTCCTCGAACAGCGTCCGCAGCATGCTGGGCCAGGGCTGGGTCAGCACCAGCAGCCCGGCGCCCTCCTTGATCTCGTCGCCATGCTCGTCGACCAGGGTGGCCGATACGCCCGGCAGCGCCAGGGTGGCCGAGCCCGGCTTGGCCGCGGTCAGGCCAGGCAGCGGCGCGATCATGATGGCCCCGGTCTCGGTCTGCCACCAGGTGTCGACCACCGGGCACCGCTCGCCGCCGATGACCGAGTAGTACCACAGCCACGCCTTCGGGTTGATCGGCTCGCCGACCGTGCCGAGCAGCCGCAGCGAGGACAGGTCGTGCCGCCCCGGGTACGGTTCGCCCCACTTCATGGCGCTGCGGATCGCGGTGGGCGCGGTGTAGAAGATCGAGACCCGCTCCTGCTCGACCAGGTTCCACCAGGCGTCCTTGTCCGGGTAGTCCGGCGCGCCCTCGAACATCACCGAGGTGGCGCCGTTGGCCAGCGGGCCGTAGACGATGTAGGAGTGCCCGGTGATCCACCCGACGTCGGCGGTGCACCAGAACACGTCCCGCTCGGCATCGAGGTCGAAGACCATCGA
>Ga0335085_10017053_pt1 | contig 10475 bp, 9 predicted proteins | sample Lox_Sample_45_FD_206712 | JGI IMG/M metagenome (GOLD analysis project Ga0335085, IMG submission 206712) | Soil microbial communities from Loxahatchee National Wildlife Refuge, Florida, United States - Lox_Sample_4.5 | ecosystem: Environmental > Terrestrial > Soil > Wetlands | place: USA: Florida...
GCTCTCGACCGCCAGACAGTGCACCGACAGGCAGGCGCGCAGTCCGAGCGTTCGCCCGTCCATGAGCGCTCCCCCGAGAGCGCACTCCGAGATGCAGTTCAGGTGGTGGATCCGCATGACGAGGAAGCTGTCACCCCTCGCCCGATCGACCAGCCGTGGCGGACGCGCGTTGCGTTCCGCCGACGCAGCGCCGAACGAACGAGACGTCCGGTGGACAGATGGGCAGGCGGGGCGACCGGCGGACGACGGCTCGGGGGCCGCGGCTCACGCTCCCAGGTCGCCGCCCCGCCCTTCCCTGCCGGGACCTACTTCACCGCCGCGGAGATCTTCTTGAACTCCGCTGTGCCCGCCACCCCGAGCAGGTCGAACAGCACCGCCTCCACCGAGGAGAGCGTCGCCCCGGCGGCTCGCGCCAGCTCGAGGCCCGCCTCGCGGTCCACCGCTGTCCGGCTCAGAACGGCGTCGATGCACACCACCGGATGCCGGCCCTCGAGGACCAGGTCGCGCACGGTCTGGTACACGCAGACGTGCGTCTCCATCCCGGCGATGACGACGTTGCGCCGTCCCGAGAAGCGGGTGCGGACCGCGTCGTCCAGGGACGAGAACTTCAGCTTCTCGATCACCGGGACGTCTCCGAGCCGCTCGCGGATGGGCGGGACGGTGTGTCCGAGCCCCTTCGGGTACTGCTCGGTCACCGCGATCGGCAGCCCGAGGACGCGCGCGCCGTCGATCAGCGCTCCGAGCCGGGCCAGCACCCGTGAGAGCGGCTCGGGCTCCATCGCCGCGGCGAGCCGCTGCTGCACGTCGACCACGAGGACCGCGGTGTCCTCTCGCTTCAGATGCTGCGGTTTCATACGGCGTAACCCTGGGACCCGGACGTGGCCGGAGCCTCCGGATCGAGCATCACGTTGACGCAGGCCACTGTCCCCGAGGCCAGCGCCCGCTCCAGCGCGGGGCGGATCTGGCCGGGCTCGGTGACGAGCTCGCCCCGGCCGCCGAGGGCCTTCACCACCTCGTCGTAGCGGGTCGGAGCGAGGAGCGTCGCGGGCGACTTGTCCTCACCGAACATGCCGACCTGGGGCAGACGGATCTGCCCCCAGGCCGCGTCGTTCCCGACGACGCAGACCATCGGCAGCTTGAAGCGAAGGGCGGTCTCGAAGTCGAACCCGTTGAACCCGAACGAGCCGTCCCCCTGGACCACCCAGATCTGCCGCTCCGGGTGGAGGAGCTTGGCCGCGATCGCGAACGGCGCGCCCACCCCGAGACAGCCCAGCGGGCCCGGATCGAGCCACCGCCCGGGAGCCTTCAGGGACAGCACCTTCGCCGCGAGGGCGACCCAGTTCCCGCCGTCGGCGATGAACATCGGATCCCGGTCGCCGGCGTTCGCGACGTCCGAGAGATCCTTCGCCAGCCGGTAGTGGTGGATGGGAACCGCATCACTGCGCGTCCACTGCTCCAGCGTGGCGAGCTTCTGCTCCTCCGCGGTGCGGAGCTCGCGGATGTACGCGGCGCGGGTGGCCTTGCTCGCCCCGTCGGCGAAGGCCGCGAGCGCCGAGCGACTGTCCGCGACGATCCCCACGTCCACCGGCCGGTTCCGCCCCACCTCGGTCGGGTCGATGTCCACCTGGACGATCTTGGACGCAGCGCTGAACGTCGGCTCGGCGCCGTAGTTGAGCCGGAAATCGAACGGCGTGCCGACGACGAACACCACATCCGCCCCGGTCAGCGCGTCCTTCCGGGTGTGCTGGAAGAACATCGGGTGGTCGGACGGCAGACAGCCGCGGCCGGCGCCATTGAGGTAGGTCGGGATCTGCGCCCGCTCCACGAAGGCCCGGAGCGCATCGGGCGCGTCGTCCCACCAGACGCTGGAGCCGGCGATCATCGCCGGGCGCTCGGCCGCCGCGAGCAGCGACAGCGCCTCCTCCACCGCGCGCGGGTCCGGCGCCATCCGGGCCCGGGTCCGGTAGAGCCGAGGGATCTGCAGCGCGCCCTCGTCCACGCCGTTGCTCAGCACGTCCCAGGCGAGCTCGAGGAACACCGGCCCCGGCCGCCCGCTCAAGGCAACCCGGAACGCCTTCGCCATGTAGAGCGGGACGAGCTCCGGCGACGGCACCCGATCGGACCATTTGGAGATCCGGTGGAAGAGGTCCACCTGCTCCATTTCTTGAAGACTGCCGCGGCTCTGGTTGAACTGCGGCGCCGCCCCCCCGAGGAGGATCAGCGGCGAGTTGGCCGCGTTCGCGTTCGCCACCCCGGTGAGCGCATCGGTCACGCCTGGCCCCGCGGTGACCACCGCCACCCCCACCCCGCGGGTGATGCGCGCGTAGGCATCGGCCGCGTGGGCCGCCGCCTGCTCGTGGCGGGTGTCGACGACCTGGATGCCCTCCTCCACCAGGCCGGCGTAGATCGGCGCGACGTGCAGGCCGCAGAGGGTGAAGACGTGGCGCACACGCTCCTCCTTGAGCATCCGCGCCACGAGCTGCCCGCCGGTCACCATCGCCATCGGTCGAGTTCTCCGCCTGGCGCCTGGACGCCGGCCGTCGTAGGACTGAGGCCAGTCGTTTAGCTCCCGTGCACGAACCTTTCCAGGACCTCCGCCCGCTCGCCGGCACCTACGCGTCGGCGCTCGCCCGGGAGGCGTTCTCCCGAGGCCTCGCCACCACTGCCCCGGACGGCACCCGGAAACCCATCACGCCGGGGGCGACCCCGGTCGTCCTTCCGGCGAGCGTCATTGCCGAGCGCCACGCACTCGCCTGCACCCTGGCGTCCGCCGGGTTCCGGATGGCCCAGGCAGTCGCCCTCGGGCCCTCGCGAGAGGTCATCCTCGGCGCGCTCTCTCCGCTCGAGCGCCGGCTGATCGAGCGGTCCGCCCCCTCCACGCGCCGCCTCGCCATCGCCCGCATCGACTTCCTGGTGTCCGCGCGGCCCGCGGCGCTGGAGCTCAACGCGACGATCCCTGCCATGCCGGGCTACTCGGACATGGCGGCAGGAGCGTTCCTCTCGGCCGTCGGGCGGGCGGCGGGAATGGACGCGGCGGCGATCCACGCGCTCGAGGTCCAGAACGGCAGCAACGTCGAGGCGCTCCACCGCGCGCTGGTCACGACGTCGCTGGAGGAGCGCGGGCGCCCCCCCGAGCGCATCGCGGTGCTCTGTCGCCGGAACGACAGCCAGCTCACCGAGGTGGACCACCTCGTCGGCCGCTTCACCGAGCTCGGGACCGAGACCCACCGCGTCTACCCCGACGAGGCGAGTGGCGACGCGCTGTTCACCGCCCACGGCAAGACCTTCGACCTCGTCTACCGCCACCTCTTCGTCCACCGGCTCTCCGAGACGCCACAGCCGTTCCTCGAGGCGTTCTTCGCCGGAGACGTCGCCCGGGACTCTCTCCTCTTCAATCACCCCGCCGCGCACGTCGAGGCCAAGAGCAACTTCGCGCTGCTCTCCCGGGCGGTGGACGAGTCCGACCTCGCTGCCACCGCAGGCCTCGGCGATGAGGACCTCCAGGCCATCCGGCGGGCCGTCCCCTGGACGCGCATCCTCGCTCCGGGCTCGGCGCGAGGGCCTGGCGGCGAGGCGTTGCCGGACCTGGTCGGGTACGTGGCGGCCCACCCCGAGGGGTTCGTCCTCAAGCGCGCCTGGGACTACGGTGGCAAGGCGGTGTTCGTGGGGCCGGCCTCGGACGAGCCCGGGTTCGCGTCCCGCGCCGAGGCCGCCTTCGGCCAGCGCCTGGCCTGGCCTGCCCTCGTCGCGCGAGCGGCAGTCGACCGCCGGGGGGGCGGGTTCGTGGTGCAGGCCGTGGTGGACGTGTCACGCGAGCGACACCTCCTCGCGACGCCGGATGGACCGGTCGAGGGCGAGGTCTTCGTCGACTACTCCGCCTTCGCCTCGGTCGGCCTCTCGTCGGAGCCGCCGTGGGGTGGCGTCGTCCGGGCGTCGGCCTCCCGCATCGTCAACATCCAGGGAGGCGGTGGCGTCCTGCCGCTCCTGACCGAGCCGGTCTGGGCGACTCTGCGCCGTGCACTCGGGGCGGAATCCTGATCCCTTCCCGGGTGTTGGGGCTGGTGGTGGCCGAAGACCCGACCTGCGTTATGTCAGGACGCATCCGGGGCGATGGCCCCGCAAGGAGAAGTCAACGATGGCCTGGGAATTCGATGCACGCCGGGCGGCGCGTGATGGCCGAGACCTCGGCGAGGCGGGCGGCTTCGGCCGCGTCGGTGAGCTCACCGGCACCACGGCGGCGAGCTTCATGGCGGGAGTCTACCGGTGGATGACGCTGGGGCTGGCGGTCACCGCCGGCGTCGCGCTGTACACCGCCAGCAACCTCCAGCTGGCGAGGACGGTGGCCGGAGCCATCATTCCGCTGATCATCGCGCAGTTCGTGGTCGTGCTCGCGCTGTCCTTCCTGGCGCAGCGGATCAGCGGGCCGGTCGCGGCGCTGCTCTTCATGGTTTACGCCGGGCTCACCGGCCTGACGCTGAGCGGCATCTTCTTCGTCTACTCGCTGGGCTCGATCTCCACGGCGTTCTTCGTCACCGCGGGCTCCTTCGCCGCGCTGAGCCTCTACGGAACGGTGACCAAGCGCGATCTGAGCGCCTGGGGCACCTTCCTCTTCATGGGGCTCATCGGCGTGGTGATCGCCAGCGTCGTCCAGTTCTGGTGGTCCAGCCCCGGATTCACCTTCGTCCTCTCCTGCGCGACGGTGGTCGTGTTCGCCGGCCTCACCGCGTACGACACCCAGAAGCTCCGGACACTCGGCGCGCAGTACGCCGGCGCGGGACTGACGTCGGTCACCATCGTCGGCGCGCTGAACCTGTACCTCGACTTCATCAACCTGTTCCTGGCGCTGCTCCGCCTGTTCGGAGACCGGCGCCGGTAGGTCGAGCAGAGGCACGCCTCCCGCGACGCGGCCGGGACCTCTCGCGGGGTTCCGGCCGCCGTCGTTGCGGGCAGCGGATCAGGCGGGCTTCTTCGCGGCCCAGCTGAGGCAGTGGCCCTGGGGGTTCACCGCCCCTCCGAAGAGCTTGCAGCCTCCGCACTCCTTGTACTTCCCGGCCTCGTACTGGGCGCAGTTGTCGCAGCGCTTCCCCGGCACGTTTGACTTCTCCGCGTACTGCAGGGTGCGACGCATCTGCGCCGCGGCCGGGTCGATCGCCGCCTTGGTCTTGCAGTTCAGGGCCTCGGCGGCGTGGGCCTCCGAGCCGGTCAACGCGAGGACGCCGCTCGCGGCGCCGAGCCCCGCCCCCAGCAGCTGGAGCGCGCGCCGGCGATCGAAGCGGGGTGTCTCGTCGTCGTGTCCGTTCACGTGTGATCTCCTCCGGGTCAGGAAGCCCATCATTCGCCGCGCCCCACACGGCGGCTGCGGACTCTCGGGGACGCGGGCACCCCCAGTCAACATTCAGCTGTGACGGCGGTCGCTTAGGAACACCGACGGGAGTCGCTCGCGCGCGGGGCGCGGGACGCCGGCGGCGCGCGTCAGACGGCTCGCCGAACGCGCTTGACAGCCCACCCCTTGAGCAGGAGTCTCGGCGCGAAGTGGTCTGATGACCTGATCATCGGGAGACACTGAGTGGCAACTGCCCCCGGCCAGCTGCAGCGGCCTCCGCCCGAGCCCCAGTTCCACGCCGTCCGAAAGGGGCGGCGCTACGAGCAGGTCGCGGCGCAGATCCAGGGGTTGATCGCGAGCGGCGCGCTCAGACCGGGCGATCGCCTCCCGCCCGAGCGTGAGCTCGCCGCGAAGTTCGGCGTCGGCCGCAGCTCCCTCCGGGATGCCCTCCGCACGCTGGAGGTGATGGGCATCATCGAGTCCCGTCACGGCAGCGGCACGGTGGTCCGCGATCTGTCCACCGACTCGCTGGTGGTCCCGCTGGCCAGCGTCCTCGCGCAGAAGCGCGGGCTCGTGGCCGAGCTCCTCGACGTCCGCCGGATGATCGAGCCGGCCCTCGCGGCCCGCGCCGCCGCCAACGCAACCCAGGAGGAGCTGGACCGGCTCGAGGACATCCTCCGGCGGCAGACGGAGAAGGTGCGCCGCGGAGAGCCGAGCATCGAAGAGGACTCCGAGTTCCACTACGCCATCGCGCTCGCAGCCCGGAACAGCGTGGTGCTGCGCGTCCTCGACGTCCTCATGGATCTGCTGCGCGAGAGCCGCGCGCGCTCGCTCCAGGTCCCGGGTCGGCCGAAGGGGTCCCTCTCCGGTCACCGGCGCATCCTCAGGGCGATCAAGCGCCGCGACGGCGCTGCAGCCGAGGCCGCGGTGCGCAAGCACCTGAAGGAAATCGAAGAGATCGTGACGCGGCAGCTCTGACGGGAGGCGAGAGAATGGGACGTCTGTTCGCAGTCGAGATCGTCTATCGGGGAATCTTCCAGAAGCAGCTCGCGACGAAGATCAGCCGGGCCATCGTCCTCGCCGCCCACAACGAGGGGAAGCCCGGCATCTCCTTCGGCCGGTACGGCGACAGCCCCGAGCGCAACGGCATCCCGGCGAAGAACTTCGCCATCGTCGCCACCGACGACCTCACCCTCGAGGAGGGGATGGCCAAGTACGAGCCCAAGGAGGTCGACATCACCATCGTGGTCGACGACACGCTCTTCAAGGGCGTCGAGTCGTGGGCCTGGTACGGACTGCAGCCCATCAACCGGCTGACGAAACCCGGCGGCACGCTGATCGTGACCTCACACGAGAGCGCCGAGACGCTCATCCCGATGGCGCACCGCAAGGAGACGCCCTACCAGCTGGCGATCGTGAAGGGCACGCCCAGCTTCTCCGGCCTCTGGGTCTACAAGGACGACCACACCGACGTGCGCATCCTCGGGACCATGGCCAAGGTCCTGCCCGAGCTCTTCAGCCTGGCCTCGGTGCAGCAGGTCATTCGATCCGAGTGGAACGACGAGCTGAAGGTCACCTCGGCGAAGCGCGCGTACGACCGCACCACCACCGTGACGGTGCAGCCCACCCAGGGCAACCCCGAGAAGCCCTTCGAGTTCCAGATGCCCAAGTGGACCGAGATGCGAGACGGCATCGCCATCCCGTGCATTCCCCGGGGCCATGAGATGAAGGATCCGGAGAGCGGGAAGACCGGCGGCTACCAGCCGGAGCGCAACCCCACCTTCAAGAAGTTCACCACGCGCACCATGCGGCCGGTGGTGAACTTCGACACCTGCATCAAGTGCACGCTCTGCTGGTTGCAGTGCCCGGACTCCTGTTTCGACGTCACGCCCGACGGGCTCTACGACGCCAACATGGAGGCTTGCTGCGGCTGCGGCGTGTGCGAGGCGGTCTGCCCTGTCTCCAACTGCGTCACGATGGTCAACGAGACCCAGTTCGCGAACAACGACAGCCAGTGGCAGGCGTGGAAAGAGGACAAGGCGGGCTACGGGAACTGGCTCAAGGAGAGGATCGCGAACCGGCCCGAACGTTCCCACGGCTTCCGTTTCCGCGGTCAGTACGAAGAGCAGGTTCCCGAGGTGTTGAAGGACGCCCGAGAGGGCTGAGGACGAGGGAGACCGATCATGACTGAGGCACTGGCACCCCCTCCGCAGACACAGAAGGCCGCGCCACCGGCGGCCGACAAGACGTCGCTCATCACGGGGAGCGAGGCGATCGCGGTGGCCTGCAAGCTGGCCGACGTGGACGTGATCACCGCCTACCCGATCCGTCCCTACGACACGGTGATGCAGTACGTCGCGAAGCTCGTGTCGAACGGGGAGCTGGACTGCGAGTACATCGTCGCGGAGAGCGAGCACTCGCAGTTCGAGATCGTCAAGCACGCCTCGGCGGTGGGTGCGCGCGTGTTCTGCGGCTCGAGCGGCGTCGGCTGGATGTACGCCTTCGAGGCGCTCACCGTGACCCCGGCGCTGCGCATTCCGATGGTGGCCATGGTCGGGAACCGCGCGCTCGACGACCCCGGTGCGTTCGGCGTCGAGCACAACGACGCGCTCGCGGTGCGCGACCTGGGCTGGCAGCTGGTCTGGGTGGACAACGCCCAGGAGGCGCTCGACACGGCACTCATCGCCTACCGGGTGGCCGAGGACCGGCGCATCTTCCTGCCCTGCGCCATCAGCTGCGACGGCGCCTTCCTCACCCACTCGCAGGCGCTGGTGAAGGTCCCCGCCCACGAGAAGGTGAAGGCTTTCCTGCCGCGGTACGACCGGGGTGATCTCCTCCTCCATCCCGACAACCCCATCACCGTGGCTCCTCAGGCGAACGAGGACTGGCTGATGGAGATCCGCCGTCAGACCGCAGCCGCCATGGAGCGCTCGCCCGGCGTCATCCGGCAGGCCTATGCCGACTTCGAGAGGATCTTCGGCCGCAGCTACGGGAATCCCTTCTTCGAGGAGTACATGACCGACGACGCGGACGTCGTCCTGGTCGGCATGGGGACGCTGTCGACCCCGGTGAAGGTCGCGATCCGGCAGATGCGGCAGGAGGGGAAGAAGGTCGGGTTCGTGCGCGTGCGCTGGTTCCGGCCCTTCGCTGCAGAGGAGCTGGCGGCGACGCTCGGGCGCTTCAAGGCCGTTGGTGTCATCGACCGCGACTTCTCGCTCGGCGCGCCGTACCACAGCGGTGTCCTCGCGACCGAGGTACGCGCGGCGCTGTACCCCGCTGCGAACCGGCCACCCCTCCTCGGGTTCATCTGCGGCCTGGGTGGCCGCGAGGTCACGGTGCCCGCCGTGAAGCAGATGACCGACAGCGTCTTCCTGGCCGCACAGGGAAAGACGCAGCCGGGAACGAAGTGGATCGGATTGCGCGAGTAGTTCCGCCGAGCGTGGAGGACCAACCATGGCTGTGAGCAACAAGGAAATGGCGGAGCTCGTGAAGCTTCGGCCCACGCAGACGCTGGACCCCTTCAAGGGGGTGAAGAAGCTCCCGCTCGAGGAGTACTTCACCTCGGGGCACCGGACCTGTCAGGGGTGCGAGTCGGCGCTGGTCATGAAGATGATGGTCAAGGCCGCGGGTCCACGGACCATCGTGCTCGGCAGCACCGGCTGCATGTACGTCGCGAACACGACGTACTACAGCACCTCGTGGGTCGTGCCCTGGATGCACACCCAGCTCGGGTCGAGCGGCTCGGCGGCACTGGGCACGGCGGCCGGCCTGAAGGCGCTCATGCGCAAGGGCAAGATGAAGGACGAGCCCATCAACGTCATCGCCTTCTGCGGCGACGGCGGCGGGGCGGACATGGGGATGGCGGCGATCTCCGCGACGCTCACCCACCCCGACTACAACCTGCTCATCCTCATGTACGACAACGAGTCGTACGCCAACACCGACATCCAGCTGTCGGGCTCGACGCCGTACGGGGCGCACACCACGTTCAGCCCCCCGGGCAAGATGAAGCGGATCATGCACCACCGGTGGAAGAAGAACTTCGCGGGGATGATCGCGGCGGGTCACCCCACGTGCCGCTACGTGGCCACGGTGGACATGTCCTACCCGGTCTACTCGATGAACGCCGTCCGCAAGGCGCTCTCCATCGGCGGTCCCACCTTCATCCATTCGCTCGACCCGTGTCCGAAGGGCTGGGACTACGACCCCATGCAGTCGCACGAGCTGGGCGAGCTGGCGGTGACCACCGGCATCTGGCCGCTCTACGAGGTGGAGGACGGCGTTCTCAAGCTGGTCGGGAAGACCCGCGACATCGCCGACGGCCGGCTCAAGCGAGGCCCCGTGCGTGATTACCTGCTCAGGCAGGGACGCTTCGCCCACTTCACCGAGGACGACATCGCCTATTTCCAGAGCAAGGTCGACGAGAGCTGGGAGAAGTGGCTCATCCCCGGCGTCATCCCGTTCAAGGCGCAGATCGAGGAGGATCGCCCGCCAGCCTGAGCGGGTGGAAATGACGGCCGGCTCGACCGGTCCGCACCGCGGACGCTGGCCAGGCCGGATGACCTGTAGGGGGAGACCGGCCAGGACCGGGTCCTGTGCCGAGAGAGAGAACGCTCTGGAGGGACCCTGTCATGACGAATCAGGTAGAGCGCACGACGACAGCTGAAGTTGCTCGTCTTCGCGACAACCGCTGGCTGATTCTCTTCTTCAGCATCGTCAGCATGGTGGCCGTCGCGAACTTCCAGTATGGCTGGACGCTGTTCGTGCCCCCGCTGCAGAAGCACCTCGGGGTGGATCGGGCGACCATCCAGGTCACCTTCACGGTCTTCGTCCTGCTCGAGACGTGGCTCGTGCCCTTCGAGGGCTGGCTCGTCGACCGCTTCGGACCGCGGCTCCTCGTGATGCTCGGCGGCGTCTTCGCGGGGCTCGGCTGGTTCGGCGCCGGACACGCGGAGACGGTCACCTCCCTGTACCTCTCGTATGCCCTCGCCGGAATCGGCGCCGGCGTGGTCTACGGAACGGCCATCGGGAGCGCGCTCAAGTGGTTTCCCGATCACCGCGGCCTGGCTGCCGGCCTGACCGCGGCAGGATTCGGCGCCGGCTCCGCGTTCACGGTCTCGCCGATCGCAAACCTCATCAACACTGCCGGGTA
>Ga0335085_10017054_pt1 | contig 10475 bp, 9 predicted proteins | sample Lox_Sample_45_FD_206712 | JGI IMG/M metagenome (GOLD analysis project Ga0335085, IMG submission 206712) | Soil microbial communities from Loxahatchee National Wildlife Refuge, Florida, United States - Lox_Sample_4.5 | ecosystem: Environmental > Terrestrial > Soil > Wetlands | place: USA: Florida...
GCAGGACACGGTGGACGCCGGCGCCGCTCGCTAGCGGTCGGCGGTCGCGTTTCCGCTACAGCAGCCCGTCGGCGTAGAGGTCGAGTCGCGTCCCGCGCGGCGCGCGGAGCCCACGACTCAGGTCCACGCGCATAAGGCCGTCGAGGAAGCTCACACCGATACCGACCGATACGAGCGCGCGACCGGTGCCGAAGGCCGAGCGCGCGCCGGCCCAGCCGGCATCGGAGAACAGCGCCACCCTGGCCGCCGGGAAGTTGTTCGCGACCTCCACGCGGCCGCGCCAGAACGCCGGCCCGCTCATCACCCCGCCGCTATAGCCGCGCAGCGTGGCCGGACCGCCCACGTACCACAGCCCCTGCACCGGCACCGGCCCGGTACTCGAGCCCGCCCCCGCTTCGGCGCCGACGATGAGCCCGGCGACGGGCGACGTCCCGCGCAGCGTGAGTGCCGCCTTGCCGAAGGTGGCGTCGCCGGTCTGCCCGTCCACCAGCAGCTCGGCCCCCACGCCGCGGCCCGTCGTGTAGCTGTGAAAGCCGCGCAGACTCGCGCGCACCCCGGCCTGGTCGAGCGGCGCGGCGACGATGTTCGGCCGGAACAGGCGGCTGTCGTCGAACGCGTGCGCGAAGCTGAAGTCGGTCTCCTTGCTCGCCGCGCGTTGCTGCTCCGCGAAGACGCGCCAGTCGAACCAGTCGCCGTGGCCCACCCCCGGCCTCCCGGCCAGCGCCACGCCCAGCGTCCGGAAGTAGTCGCCGTCGTCGCGCCCGAACAGCAGCGCCTCGACCGAGTTGCCCACGCCGAGGGCACGGGTCGGCGGATCCACAGAGTTCAGCGCGCGATAGGCGGAGAGGGTCAGGTCCATGCCCTGCGCGGGACGCGTGAGCGCCAGCTCGCCGTTCGGGACGAGGTCCGCCACGCCCAGCCGCAGCGACGCGTCGGCGCGCAGCTTCCCGAAGTCGAGGCGCCCCCGGACACCGACCGACAACGCTTCCACGCGGTTGTAGCGCGCCAGGTCGAGATGCGCCGAGCCGCGCAGCATCCACGGCACGCCCGGCAAGGCGCCGATCGCCTGGCTCAGGTCGCTGAGGTCACGCTCGCTGATCACGTCGCCCATGTCGAGGATCGGCGGTCCGAGTTGCGGCGCGTCGAGCAGCGCCATGGTGTCGGCGGGCATGACGATGTCGACGTCGGGCTTCGAGGGATGGCCCGCCGCCGCGAGCACGTGCCTGCGCAGGCAGTGGTGTGGGCCTTCGTCCACCTCCACGTCCACGGTGGCACCCTTGCGATGGCGCCGCGCCTCCCGGCGCGCGGCCACCAGCGAGTCGTACGTCGCGCGGCAGGCGCCGGCGATCGCCGCGTAGCGGGCCGAATCGAGCGCCGCCGAATCGAGGTGGAACAGCGAGTCCACGTTGAGGCGCGCGCCCGCGCGCCAGCGCAGCGGCGCCCCGGCGGGCGGCGGCGGCCCGCCCACCACGTTCGTGATGGTGTAGGTGCGCTCGAACCGCGCGGGCACCCGCGCCAGACTGCCGAGCGTGGCCACGCCGTCGACGGCGTAGAAGCGCGGCAGCCACCACTGCGAATCGTACAGTCCGTACTCGACGGTGATGTACCGGATGTCGACGCCGGGGTTGATGACGCTCGGGACGTTGTCGTCGCCGCTGTCCTTGTCGACGCGGTAGTCGTACGGCCGCGAAGGACGCACCACCATCCGCACCAGCCCCCACGAGTCCGCGTCGAGCCACAGCGACCCGGTCACGAGGTGGAAGGACGGCTGCCGCGCCACGACGCGCACCTCGATCAGCGTGATCTGCCTTCCGGTCGGCAGGGTGATCCGGGTCGTGTCGCCGGACGCGTAGGTGTAGTAGCGCTCCGCGCCCGGAGCCAAGGGATACAGAATGCCCTCGGGGTCCTGGCCGAGCAGCCGGAGGTTGTCCTGCGAGGGATCGAAGGCAAGGTCGCCCGCGTAATCCAGCAACCCCAGCGGCACGTGCAAGCCAGGCATCGCGATGGGAATGGCCTCGCGGGCGCCGATCATCTGGATCGTGCTGGTGGTGTCGCGGCGCCAGATGATGTGGGCGGCGAGGCCTTGCGCGAAGATCATGCGGTCGCGCCGCAGCGCCCGCATCCCGACCCCGACCCGCTGGCGCACGAACGCCTCGTACGACAGCACCCGCCGCTCGGCCCGGTCGCGGTGCTCGCGGGCCCGCGCGACGAGGTTGGCCGTGCCGGTGTCGGCGAACGCGCCGGCGGCAGGCGGAACCGACCCGTGGGTGGTGTCCTGCAGGGCGATGAGGCCGGCGGCGAGCAGCGCGATCACGCTCGCCCTACGCGGTGGTTCGCGAACCGGTTTCCCCGCGGCATGCCCATCGGCCCAATGTGGTCCGCGGCACCCCAGCGCGCCACGCCGCGTTGAGAAAGCGAAGTGCGGTCATTAGGTTTCCAGACGGGAGGTACCATGAGCACGACGCAGCAGCCGGTCATCCAGCTCAACCTCAGCGAGAAGGCGCTCGCCAAGGTCCGGGAATTCATCGCCGCGGAAGCCGTCGATGCGGCGGTGGGCGGCCTGCGCGTGGGCGTCATGCCCGGCGGCTGCTCGGGCTTCAAGTACGAGATGAGCATCGACGAGTCGCCGATGGACGACGACGCGATCCTCGACGTCTCGGGGGTGCGCGTGTTCGTCGACCCGTTCAGCGCGCAGTACCTCAACGGCGTCTCCATCGACTACGTCTCGACCATGCAGTCGCAGGGCTTCGCGTTCGAGAACCCGAACGCCACCGGCGGCTGCGGTTGCGGCACGAGCTTCGCGGTCTGACCCGGCGATGATGCCGGCACACCTCCCGAAGGCCCGGTTCGCCGGGCCTTCGTCGTTTCTACCGCCGCCCGCACGCCGTCCCTATCTTCTCCACGCCCATGCACCCCATCGACTGGCTCGTCGCCCTCGCCTACCTGGTCGGCGTGGTCGCCCTCGGTACCTGGCTTGGCCGGCGCCAGCAGGGCGCGACCGACTACTTCCTGGGCCGCCACGACCTGCCCTGGTGGGCGGTGCTGATTTCCGTGGTGGCGACCGAGACGTCGGCCTTGACCGTGATCTCCGTGCCCGGGATCGGCTTCGGCGGCAGCCTGACGTTCGCGCAGCTCGCGATCGGCTACATCATCGGCCGCGCGCTGGTCGCGTGGCTGCTGCTGCCCGGCTACTTCGCCGGCAAGGTGCACACCGCCTACGAGGTGCTCGGTGAGCGGTGGGGCAAGGGCCCACAGCGCACCGCGTCCGCGATCTTCATGATCACCCGCACGCTCGCCACTGCGGTGCGGCTGTTCGCCGGCGCCATTCCGCTCGCGGTGATCACGCACTGGAGCTACCCCACGGCCATTCTCGCCGTCGGACTCGCGACGCTGGTGTACACCTACGTCGGCGGCATTCGCGCCGTCGTGTGGGTGGACGTCGTCCAGTGGACGGTCTACATCGTGGCGGGCGTCGCGGCGTTGGTCGTCGCGCTGCGGCTCGCGCCCGGTGCGCTGGGTACGCTGGCGCAGGCGGGCCGGCTGCGCGCCGTGGACTTCTCCATCTCACTGACCCGGCCCTACGCGTTCGGCACGGCGGTCCTGGGCGGCGCGCTGCTGTCAGCCGCCTCGCACGGCGTGGATCACCTGATCGTGCAGCGGCTGCTCGCGACCCGGCGGGTGCGCGACGCGCGGCTCGCGCTGGTGGGCAGCGGGTTCGTCGTCCTGGGCGAGTTCACGCTGTTCCTGCTGATCGGCGCCGTGATCTGGGCCGCGTGGCCCGAGGGCCGCGGTGTCACCGGTGACGCGGTGTTCCCGACGTTCATCGCGACCCACCTGACCGGCGGCCTGGGCGGCCTGGCCGTCGCCGGCATTCTCGCCGCGGCGATGGGCTCGACCGCCGCGGCGCTCAACTCCCTGGCGTCGGCGACCACCCACGACTACTACGCGCCGCTCGCGGGCACCAGCGACGAGCGGCGGCTGCTCACCGTGGGCCGGATCGCGACGTTCGCGTGGGCCGCGGCGCTCATCGGCGGCGCGCTGCTGTTCCGGCACCGCGACACGCCGGTCGTGGTGGTCGCGCTGTCCATCGCGTCGCTGACCTACGGCGCGCTGCTCGGCACCTTCGTGCTGGCGCGGGTGGCGCGGGTGACCGGGCGCGACGCGGTGACCGCGCTCGTCGGCGGGTCGCTGGTCATGGTGGTCGTGGTGTTCGCCACGCCGCTGGCGCATCTCACCGGCAACCCAGCCTGGCTCTCGACGTTAGGCACATTGGCGTGGCCGTGGTACGTGCCGCTGGGCACCATCCTCACCATCGGCATCGGCCTCACCGCGTCCCTGGCGCCGCCCCGCGGCCCCGTGCCTGAGGCGGGCGCCGCGTGAGCGCGCCGCTCCTGCTCGGTGTGGACGCCGGCGGCTCGCACACCACCGCCCTGGTCGCCGACGGCGCCGGGCGCCCGCTCGGCAGCGCGCACGGCGAGCCCGGCGCCGTGCGGCCGGGGCACGAACAGGCCGCGGCTGACGCGATCCTCGACACCTGCCGCCAGGTGCTCCGCCACCTGCCCGCCGGCGCGCGGGCCGGGGTGCTGGTGGTCGGGGCGGCCGGCGCCGGGGCCGACGCGCCGCGCGAGGCGCTCCGCGCCGCGCTCCTGGTCGGCGGCCTGGCTCCGACGGTCCTCGTGACGACCGACGCGGAGATCGCGCTGGTGGCGGCGTTCGGTGCGGAGCCCGGGATCGTGCTGCTGGCGGGGACGGGCTCGATCGCGTGGGCGCGCCTGCCGGACGGCGCGATGGCGCGGATCGGCGGCCTCGGACCGACGTTAGGCGACCAGGGCTCCGGCTTCGACATCGGCCGGCAGGGGTTGCGGGCGGCGGCGCTGGCGCGCCAGGGGCTGGGCGACGCGACGCTGCTGGCGGCGCAGATACTGCCCGACGACGCGGCGCTCGCCAGCGCGGTGCTGAGCCAGCACGAGACGCCGCCCCGGCTGGTGGCGATGCTGGCGCGGCTCGTCATCGAGGCGGCCGACGGCGGCGACGCCGTGGCGCGGCGCATCGTCGAGAGCGGCGCCGACCAGCTCTTCGCGCACGTCGCGGCACTGGCGCGGCGGTTTCCGCCCGGCTCACGTGTGAAGGTGGCGCTGGGTGGCGGCTTGCTGTCGAGCTCCCAGAGCTACCGGAACCGGGTCGTGGAGCGGCTCGCGGCGCAGCCGCACCTGGTGGTCGACACGACGCCGATCGAACCGGCGAAGGGGGCGATCGAGATCGCGCGGGGAGCCGCCGGCGCCGGCTAGCCCAGCGTCGCCCCGGCCCTGAATTCCCCTTCCCACCGCGCCATCACCACGCTCGCTAGGCAGTTCCCCACCAGGTTCACCGTGGTCCGGCCCATGTCCATGATGTTGTCCACGCCCAGCACCACGGCCACCGCCTCGAGCGGCAGGCCGAAGGCCACCAGCGTCGCCGACAACACGACCAGCGCCGCGCGAGGTACCGCCGCGACGCCTTTGCTGGTGAGCATGAGCGTCAGCATCATCAGCACCTCGCGGCCCAGCGTGAGGTGGATGCCGGCGGCCTGCGCCGCGAACACCGACGCGAGCGAGAGGTAGAGCGCCGATCCGTCGAGGTTGAACGAGTACCCGGTCGGCATGACGAACGCGACGATCCGCCGCGGCACGCCGAGCTGTTCCATGTGCTGCATCGCGACCGGCAGCGCCGCCTCCGACGACGTCGTCGAGAACGCGATCAACGCCGGCTCCTTGACCGCGGCCAGGAAGGCGCGGATCGGCACGCCCGCCAGCTTCGCCACCGGCAGCAACACGGCCAGCGCGAACACGGCGATGGCCGCGTACAGCGACAGGACCAGCTTGCCGAGGTTGAGGAGGACGGTCAGGCCGCTGTGGCCGACCGTGACCGCGATGGCCGCCCCGATGGCCACCGGCGCGTACATCATGATGATGCCGGTGAACCTGAACATCACCTCGGCCAGTCCCTCGCACACCTGGAGCATGAACTCCCTGGGCCGGCCCTTCACCTGCGACAGCGCGATGGCGAACAGGACGGACCACACCACGACCTGCAGCACGTCGTTGTTCACGGCCGCCTCGAAGAAGCTCTGCGGCACGACGTGCTCGAGAAACCCGCCGACCGTGGTCTGGTTCTGCGCCAGCTCGCGGGCGGTGGACGCGGGCGCCGCCAGCGCCACACCGACGCCCGGGCGGAACACGTGCACGGCCACGAGCCCGATGATCAGCGCGAGCGTCGTCACGACCTCGAAGTAGACGAGCGACTTGAGGGCGAGCCGGCCGATGCGCTTCAGGTCATCGCCGTGCCCCGCGATCCCGATGACCAGCGTCGAGAAGATGAGCGGGACGATGATGGACTTGATGATCCTGAGGAAGATCGTCGACAGCGGGCGCAGCTGTTGCGCGCCGTCCGGGAACCGCACGCCCACCACCACCCCGGCGACCATGGCGACGACGATCCACTGCGTCAGCGACACGCGCCGGATCGTGCGCCACAGCGAGCCGGGCATCACGCGGGCGTGTGCGTCTGCGCGATCCGGTTGAGCCGGCTGTGGCGCCGGCCGTAACTGAAGTAGATCACCGCCCCGATGGCCATCCATATGACGAAGCGGAGCCAGGTGAACAGCGGCAGGGCGGCCATGAGATAGATGCAGAACGCCACCGACAGGAGCGGAAGGAACGGCACCCACGGCGTCTTGAACGGCCGCGGGCGGTCCGGATCGGTGCGGCGCAGCACGATGATGCCGAGGGCGACGAGCACGAAGGCAAACAGGGTGCCGATGTTGGTCAGCTCGAGGACCACGCCGATGGGCGCGAACGCCGCGCCGAGCGCGACGACGACGCCGGTGACGATCGTCGTGACGTGCGGTGTCTGGAACTTCGGGTGCACCTTGGCGGCCCACGGCGGCAGCAAGCCGTCGCGCGCCATGCTCATGAAGATGCGCGCCTGGCCGAGCTGGAACACCAGGAGCACCGAGGTCATCGCGGCCACGGCGCCGAGCGAGAGAATGCCCGCGGCCCAATTCGCGTGGATGTACTGGAGCGCCACGGCCAGCGGATCGGGCACGTCGAGCTGGTTCCACGGGATCAGGCCCGTCAGGACCAGGGCAATCGCGATGTAGAGCACGGTGCAGATGATCAGGGAGGCGATGATCCCGATCGGAATGTCACGCTGCGGGTTCTTGGCCTCTTCGGCGGCGGTGCTGACGGCGTCGAACCCGATATACGCGAAGAAGATGATCGCGGCGCCGACGCTGATGCCCTTGAATCCGTTCGGGGCAAAGCTCGGCGTGACCCACTGGTGCGGATGAACGGCGGCGAACCCGACCGCCAGGAACAACACGATCACGGCCAGCTTGATGCCGACCATCAGCGTGTTGACCCACGATGATTCCTGCACGCCGACGACCAGAACCACCGTGATCAGGCCGACGATGAGCAGGGCCGGCACACACAGCACGACCGGGATGGGCCCGATATGCGGGGCCGCCGCGAGAATCGCCGGATCGTGGAGAGCGGACCAGGTATCCGTGACCAGCCACCGCGGCAGCGTGATGCCGATGCCCCGCAGGAACGAGTCGAAATAGCCGGCCCAGCCGACGGCGACGGCGACGTTGCCGACGGCGTACTCGAGGATCAGGTCCCACCCGATGATCCACGCCACCAGCTCGCCCAGTGTCGCGTAGGCGTACGTGTAAGCGCTGCCGGAGATGGGAATGAGCGCCGCGAACTCGGAATACGTGATGGCGGCCACCGCGCTCGTGACACCCGCCATGGCGATGGAGACGACGATCGCCGAGCCGGCCCCGAGATGGCCGGCGTCCCCGCTGATGGCCGAGCCGATGGCCGCGAAGATGCCGGCGCCGATGATCGCGCCGATCCCCAGCGCGGTGAGGGCAACCGGTCCCAGGGACCGCTTCAATCCGCCGCCGATTTCGCCGTCGGCGATGCACTGCTCGACGGTTTTGCGCGCGAAGAGGCTCAAGAGACCCCCGTGCCTGGTGCGATGGCTGCGCCGCGACGGCGCGGCAATGCGTTATGGAAGGTGCGGCTGCACAAGATACGTCGCTGCGCGCGCCCTTACAATGTGAATGTGATCGGGAAAACGGCCCGCACCGCCCGCCGGTCGCGGGTCATCGCGGGCGTGAACGTGTAGCGCCGCATGACGGCGAGGAAGCGATCGCGGAAATCGTGGTCGCGGATCGGCGGATCGACGTCGATGCCGACCACGTCGCCGCGCTCGCTCACGTCAAAGCGCACGGTAATCTGCCGGCCTTTGAGGTCCGCGGGCACATGGTCGAAAATCGGCGGCGCAAGAAACGTCGGCTGCGGCGGGAACACGCGTCCGCCCGCGCCGCCGCTGTCCGGACCGATGCCACTTCCGGTGCCGGAGCCCGTGCCCGAGCCGTTGCCGCCTCCGGTGCCGGTGCCCGTGCCGGGCCCGGCGCCGGCGCCCTGACCGGGCCCGGTTGCCGGTGTCGCCGTCGCGGTTGGAGTCACAGCCGCCGTCGCGGGGGGAACGGTATCAAGCTTCTGCACGACCTTCGGCACGACGAGGCGGTCGGGCTCGGGCGGCGCGACCGGGACGGCGCGCTCCGCGGCCTGCGCGGGAGCGGGCAGCATCACGGTGAACATCCGGTTCCCGCCGCCGCCACCACCGCCGCCCGCGCCGGGGCCCACGCCGGCCGCGAGCGCGTCGGCGCCCTTCTGCGCGCCCCACAGCAGAACCGCGATGACGAGGAGGTGAACGACCGCAGACACGATCGGCCCGCGCGCGGAGAAGCGCGGGCCGATCTGCCGGCTCAGGGGATTCGCGAGCGGGACACGCCGCGGACGGGGCTCGTCGGTCACACCCGTTCCTACGAGCCGCCGGGATGGCGGGTTCCGATCAGGAACCCGTGACGGCTTGCTCCGGAGGCGCGAGGCCGAAGATCACCACGCCCGCGCCGCGCGCGATGTCGATCGCGTGGATCACTTCCTTGTACTGGCGGCTGTTGTCGGCCTTGATGAACAACAGTTTGTCCGGCCGCGCGTCGTAGACCTCGTGGAGCTTGGCCGAGAGGCCGGCATAGTCCACCGGCTGCGTGTTGATGGCCAGCGATCCGTCGGCCTTGATCTCGAGCACGATGTTGGTCGACGGCGAGGCCGTGGCCTGCGACTGCTCCTCGACCGGCACCTGGATGTCGAGCACCTTCCGCGCCATCGGCAGCGTCACCATGAAGATCACCAGCAGCACCAGCAGCACGTCGATGAACGGCGTGATGTTGATGTCGGAGTTCATGCCTCCGCCGGACCCGGCTGCCATCGCCATGGCTATTGCCCTCCCGTGGCGCCCGGCCGGTCCTGCGACACGGTCGGCGTGGTGCCCGGCTGCTGTTCGGTGACGGCCGCGATCACGCGCACACCCGCCGCACGCGCCATCGCCACCGCTTCCTGGATCTTCTCCATCTTGAGCTGCTCGTCGGCCTTCAGATACAGGATCTTGTCCTGGGTGTGCTCGGTCGTGAAGATCCGCGTCAGCTCGGCCTGGACGTTCGCCTTGGGCGTCGGGTGCGTATTGATGAAGAAGTTGCCGTCCCGATCCATGCCGAGCACCACGTCGGTCTTGTCTTCCACGGACTTGATCAGGTTGATGCCTTCCGGCATCACCGCCTGGAAGCCCGCCGCGATCAACGGCGCCGTGATCATGAAAATGATCAGCAGCACCAACATCACGTCAGCCATCGGCGTGACGTTGATGTCGGCGTTGACCGGCCCTTTGCTACTGGTTGATATGGCCACTGCCGGTGGCGACCTTTGCCGGGAAGTCCTTCGTGAACGTCGAACGGCCGAACTCCGAACCCACGCCCTTGATCAGGTAGTCGACCAGCTCCTTGCCGGAGTAGGTCATTTCCACCGAGAGGAAGTCGGCCTTGGTCTGGAAGTAGTTGTACAGCCACACCGCCGGGATCGCGACCATGAGGCCGAAGGCAGTGGTGATCAGCGCCTCGGAAATACCGGCGCCCACCGACGCGATGCCGCCCGAGCCGCTGGCCGCCATGGCCTGGAACGCGTTCACGATACCCATCGTGGTCCCGAGCAGGCCGACGAACGGCGCGGTCGCGCCGACCGTCGCCAGGATGCCGGAGCCGCGCTTGAGCTCGCTCATCAGGATGATCGTGTTGCGTTCGATCGCCCGCTCGGCCGAGTTGATGTCGTTGGCCGTGATCTGATGGTTGTCGCGCAGCAGCGGCTTGATCTCGTCGAGCGCGCCCGCCAGCACCCGCGCGACGTGGCTGTTCTTGTACTTCGCCGCCAGGCCGATCGCGCCTTCCATCTGCTCTTCCTGGAGGAACCGCGAGAACTCGGGGGCGAACTTCGCGGTCTCGCGCTGCATCTTGCGCAGCTTGATCCACTTGTTCAGCGCGACGCCGAGACTCAGGATGGACATGATCGCCATGACGAACACGATGCCCTTGG
>Ga0335085_10017055_pt1 | contig 10474 bp, 7 predicted proteins | sample Lox_Sample_45_FD_206712 | JGI IMG/M metagenome (GOLD analysis project Ga0335085, IMG submission 206712) | Soil microbial communities from Loxahatchee National Wildlife Refuge, Florida, United States - Lox_Sample_4.5 | ecosystem: Environmental > Terrestrial > Soil > Wetlands | place: USA: Florida...
GTGTTCGGCGAGTCGCAATTCACGGGATTCGTCGGGGCACAGAGATTGGCGTCGCTGAGGAAACTGAAGAAACCGTTGATGTTGAAATAAAGGAACTGGTTGAATTGCTGGCGGCGAACGTCGACGCCGAACTTCATGGTGTGCGCGCCCGAGGTGCGCGTGTAATTGTCGGTCCACTGGAAGGTGTTCCCTGCTTGCGGGAGTTCGCCTTCGTTGTTGTTGCCGATGGAAAAGCCGCCGTCGACGAGAATGCTGGGGACGCCCTGGCGACCGGGGATATTCGAGGTGATGCCGGCGCTGGGGTTATCGGGGTCGGTGAAGCACAAATCGGCGGATTCGAACGCGCCGCAGGAGTCGTGGACGCTGGAAAGCAGATTCAGCGGGTGGTCGAGATTGGCCTGGCCTTCGCGGAAATAATTCAAGCGGAATTCGTTCACGGCGTTTGAGCCGAGGGTCCAGATGTGGCCCAGGTTCCACTGCTGGGTGCGAGTGGTGAAGAGAGCGCCAAAGCCAGGCACGGTGGCGCCGGCCGCCTGAAACGTGGAAAACGGATCGGCGTCGCGGTCGTCCTCGAAATAATAGTAGGCGGTGAATTGCTGCGAGCCGTTGATTTTGTGATCGAGACGGATGGTGAATTGGTCGGTGCGTTCGGCCTCGTTGCCGAACTGCGAGATGCTGCAATTCGAGTTGCCGTTTTCGTCGATCGCGCCGGAGCAGTTGTCGGCAAAGGGCGCGACCCACTGGTTGTAAACCGCCAGGGCGGTGGGATCAAAACAGGCGAGCGGAATCTGATTGTTGGGGAAAATGCTGGCGAATAGAGTTCCCGGAGCGATGGCGGCGCCACCGATGCCGGTGACCTCCTGCTGGCAGGTTACGCCGGGACGCGAGGCGTCGCTGGCGCGGCCGGCGAGTATGGAGGCGAAATTCGCGTCGGTGAGCGTGCCGACGAACGTGGGGCCAACGGCGCTGTAATTCCCGGCGACTTCCCCCGCCGTGGGAAAGAGCACCGTGCCGGCGTCGATGGCCTTGGCGATGCGATTCCCTTCGTACGAGCCGAAGATATACGTGCGGTCTTTCTTGATCGGGCCGCCGAGTGTGCCGCCAAACTGATTTTGCTTGTACGGCAGAGTCGGGGCTTCGGGCTGCCCGAGCTTATCGAAGTAGCCGCGCGTGTTCAGCGTGTCGTTACGCAGGAATTCATAAAAATCGCCGTGCACATCGTTCGTGCCGGACTTCGTGACGACGTTGACCACCGAGCCTGAGTTGCGGCCATATTCGGCGTCGAAGGTATTGGTCAGAACGCGGAATTCCTCGACGGCGTCGGGCGAAGGCTGGATGGCGGGACCGTTGGCGAAGAGGTCGTTTCCGTCGCCACCGTTGACGGTGTAGTTGTTCGAGCGGCCGCGGCCGCCGTTTACGGAGACGACGCCGGCATTGTCGCTGCCGTAGAAAAGGTCCGCGCCGACCTGGGATTGGACGCCCGGCTGCAGCTGGAGCAGCTGGTAGGTGTCGCGGGTGCTGAGAGGCAGCTCGCGGACGGCCGTTTCGTCCATCACAGCGCCGATTTGGGTGCTGGTGGTTTCGACTTGCGTGGCCGAGGCCTGCACTTCGACGGTTTCCTGCGCGCCGCCCACGGCCAATGCGATGTCGACAACCTCGACGTGGCCGATGGTGACGACGACATTGTTTTCGGTCGATGTCTTGAAGCCGGTGGCATGGACCGTCACGGAGTACGTGCCAACCGCCAGTTCCGGGATTTCGTATGCTCCGGCCGCGCCGCTGACGGCGCTGCGCGAGGTATCCGTTCCCTGCAACGTGGCGGTGACGCTCGCCCCGGGAATCAGGGCGCCGGAGGGGTCGCGCACTTCACCGCGGATGGCGCCGGTGGTCTGCGCGCTGGCCGCGATGGCGCCGAGAGCGATCGCGCAGGCGAGGACGATCGCACGCGTCCAGAACAGGGTTGTCAGAGATGTCTTGCGATGTATTTCGGCTGAAAATGAGTTTGGTAGGTCGTCCACTTCGCTAGAGACTCCGCTTCTAGAAAATTTCCACCGAGCCCCGAACCGCTTGCCCCGCGAACCGCGCGTCCGCCAAGCAAACTCCCCCCGAACTTAAGTCGCACATGATACGCGGATATGCGCAGAAGGAAAGCGGAATCTTGGGTTTTTCGCGGCGCCGCGTGGAAAGTCGCGTCCAAACGACAAGACACCCGGGAGGAGGGCCCGGGTGTCTGGACTGCTCTACTCCCGCCAGGGAGAAAATCTAAAACCAGGAGAAACGGTTAACGCATCGAGTTCGCGACGCCCACGTTGTGAACGCCGGAGAACAGGAAGATGCCGGTGGCCGCCGTCTGGGGAACCCACCACGTCTTGCGCAGCAATCCGATCTGGCTGCGCTCCATGCGGCGGGCGGCGTAATCCAGCACCAGCGGGCAGACCTGAATAGCGCCATAGATCGCCGGCGAGTGCGCGAACGGCCGCATCATGGGATCCGCTTCGGCGGCGCCCTTGGAAACCGCAACACGGGTGGAGTAGGCGTCGAACGTCGCAGCGCTGTGCTCGGCGATGGACAGGATCAGCCATGCCTTACGGGGACGCGTTTCGGCCATGATAATTTTCACCGGCTTGGCCGGCGTGGGATCCGGAACACGGATGGTTTCCAGCGCTTGGCCGTGCTGAGAGGTGCCCTCGAGCTTTGCCAGGGTGAAGGCGGTGGGCACGGCATTGCCAGTCGCGGCGTCGACGGACGAGGTAAGCGCCGCGGGTTTCGCCGCATCGGACTTGGTATCCGCTGTGGCGGTTTTGACGATTGGCATCGTCGAATTGACGTCAGCGAAAACATGAGTTGCCGGCGCGAACTGGAGAAACAGCGCCGCGATTGCCAGGACCATGGAAGGGGGCTCCTTTGTCCGTACGCGTACAGGAAATGCACGGTACCGACCAAGTTTGGGCGCTGGCAAGTCGAGTATTTTCAAGTGGTTGCGTTTTCGCCGACGGGCGAAGGTAGGGAAAACACCTGACCAAGTACTAGTGGAGTGGAAGCAGTTTTCCACTAAATCCGACTGTTCCTCGGTGGAACAGAGCCTGACGGAGCCGTAAGTTATTCATAGAAATAGTCTTAAGTCGCTAGGCCGCCCGAACCGAATAGCTGGGGACAGAACCCGACTAACACGCCTCCGAAGAGCGCAATCCCCTGCCCCGGCGTGGCGCTATAGCGAGCGCAGACTGGCGTTTACCGCGTTCAGCGTGGCGTCGATGTCCGCGATGGAGTGTGCGGCGGAGACGAACCAGGCTTCGAACTGCGAGGGCGGGAGCAGAGTTCCCTTCCCCAGCATGGCGCGGTGGAAGGCCGCGAAGCGCTTCGTGTCGGACTTTTTGGCATCGGCGTAATTGCGCACGGGAGAATCAGCGAAAAAGAGAGTCAATAGCGAGCCGCAGGAATTCACCTGCCCGGCGACACGCGCGCTCGCGAGGGCCTCGCGCAATCCGTCCGCGAGCCGGACCGTTTTTGCCAACAACTCGGGATAGAAAGTGAATCCAGGTACGTCGAGCTTGGCGAGAGTGGCCAGCCCTGCGCGCATCGCCAGCGGATTGCCGGAGAGCGTTCCGGCCTGGTAGACCGGGCCGAGCGGCGCGATCTGGTCCATGACATCGCGCCGCCCGCCGTAGGCCGCCACGGGAAGTCCGCCGCCGATGATTTTTCCCAGCACCGTCAGATCCGGCCGAACGTCGAACAATTCCTGCGAACTGCCGTAGGTGAGGCGGAATCCGGTGATGACTTCGTCAAAGATCAGCAGCGCGCCGTCGCTTTCGGTGATCGCGCGCAGGTCCTTCAGGAAATCCGGCGCGGGCGGCACCACGCCCATATTGGCGGCGACTGGTTCGACGATGACGGCGGCGATTTGCCCGGCGTGTTGCGTGAAAAGATTTCGGACCGCGGCAGGATCGTTGTAGGGAGCATTCAGAGTGAGTTGCGCGAGCGCTTGCGGCACACCGGGGCTGGAAGATATTCCGAGCGTCGCGAGACCCGAGCCAGCGTCGACGAGGAAACTATCGGCGTGGCCGTGGTAGCCACCTTCGAATTTCAGGACGAGGTCGCGCTTGGTGAAGGCGCGTGCGGCGCGGACGGCGGACATGGTCGCTTCAGTGCCGGAGCTGACGAAACGGAGCATTTCGATCGAGGGAATCGCCGCGGCGATGCGCTCGGCGAGCTGGATTTCGAGCGGCGAGGTCATGCCGTAGCTCGTGCCGTTGGCGGCCTGATCGGCGATCGCGGAGACGACGTCGGGATCGGTGTGGCCCAGGATGAGCGCGCCCCAGGAGCCGAGGTAATCGATGTATTCGCGCCCGTCCGCGTCCCATACGCGCGAGCCCGCGGCGCGCTCGATGATCAGCGGCTCGCCGCCGACGGCGCGGAAGGCGCGCACGGGGCTATTGACGCCGCCGACGAGAATTCTCTGGGCGCGTTCGAACAGCTCGGAGGATTTGGTCACGTGGGAATAATAGTACGGGCGATGCGCACGATTACACGACCATTGCGGGTCAGCAATGTTTCAGCCATCGCGCTACGTCCTTGGCGTGATAGGTGAGCACGATCGATGCGCCGGCGCGCTGGATGCCGGTCATGATTTCCAGAACGATGCGCTGTTCGTCGATCCAGCCGTTGCGGGCAGCGGCTTTCACCATGCCGAATTCGGCGCTGACGTTGTACGCCGCGACCGGCACATCGAATCGTTCACGCACTTTGGCGATCACGTCGAGGTAGGCGAGCGCGGGTTTGACCATGATCATGTCCGCACCCTCTTCGAGATCGGAGGCGACTTCGAGCAGGGCTTCGCGCGCGTTCGCGGGGTCCATCTGGTAGCTGCGGCGATCGCCGAATTGCGGAGCGGAACCGGCGGCTTCGCGGAAGGGGCCGTAAAAGCCCGAACAGTACTTCGCCGAATAGGCGAGGATAGCCACGTCGGAGAACTTGTTTTCGTCGAGCTTCTTGCGGATCGCGGCCACGCGCCCGTCCATCATGTCCGACGGGCCAACGATATCCGCGCCGGCGCGCGCGTGGGAAAGCGCGGCATTCGCCAGCAGTTCCAGGCTCGGATCGTTGAGGACTTCCCCGTCCTTGATTACGCCGCAGTGTCCGTGACTGGTGTATTCGCAGAGACAGACGTCCGTGATCACCAGCAGATTGAGTTTGGCCTTGCGAATCGCGTCGATGGAAAGTTGCACCGCGGCGGTGGGGGACGCGGCCTCGCTTCCGGTGTCGTCCTTTTTCTCCGGAATGCCGAACAATATGACCGCGGGAATGCCCAGATCCGCGACTTCGCGGCACTCCTCGACGATCTGGTCGGGCGACTGCTGAAAAACTCCCGGCATGGAACTGACTTCGGTGCGCACGCCCTTCCCCGGACACGCGAACATGGGATACACCAGCCCGTCGGCGGAGAGCTTCGTCTCGCGGACCATCCCGCGCAGGGCTTCGCTGCGCCGCAAACGCCGTGGACGGTGAACCGGAAACATTACGAGCGCCTCGCTTTCACCGGCTGGTTCTGAAAATACGTGACGATGGCATCGGCCAGGCCCGAAGCGGATGCTTCCTGCGCTTCGATGCGAACCGGAAATCCGGCCGCGCGCATCGCTTTCGCCGTGGTGGGACCGATCGCCGCGAACCGCACCCGCGCAGCGAGGTCCCGCAGCACGCCGGGGCCCAGCATGGCGTCGACATTCTGAAACGCCGAAGGACTCGAGAAGATCGCCACGTCGAAATCCGCTTCCCGCACCCGGGCGATCGCCGAAAGATCGACCGCCTGGGGAGCCACGGTGCGATATGCGATTACTTCCGTCACGGTCGCCCCGGCATCCCGCAGGGCGCCGGCGAGTTCCGGATCTGACTTGTCGCTCTGCGGCAAAAATACGCTGTCCGCCGCGACCGAGTCGCGCAGCTCGAATGCCAAAGAATGCGCCGTATGCTGCGCCGCAACGTGGTCCACGCGAAACCCTTCCCGCCTCGCAGCTTCGGCCGTCGCAGGCCCCACCGCTGCCACCCGTTGAACCACGGGAGCCAAGCCGAGCTGTTTCAAACGCAACGCCGTAAATCGTACCGCATTCTGGCTCGTGAAAAGCACCCAAGCAAAGCGTGGCAGTTCTTGAAGCGCACGGTCGAGCGGACCGGAATCCTCGGGCGGGGCGAACGCGACTGCCGGCAGCAAGATGACTTCGGCGCCGAGATGTTCGAGGCTGCGGATCAGCTCACCGGCCTGTTCCACAGCGCGCGTCACCACCAGGCGCTTGCCGGCCAGAGGCTTGGGGGCGCCATCCATCACAGTCCCACGGACCTGCCGGCGAGCCGCAAAATCCTGCCAGCGCCGGCCTCGATCAGAATTTGCCCCAAGCTCCGTCCGAGTGCCGTAGGTTCGGCCGCGTTGCCGCGCATTTCGCGCCGCACCGATTCCCTGCCGTCGGCGGAGAACACGGCCGCTTCGATCTGCAATTCGCCATCGCGCAACTGGGCCCACGCCCCCAACGGCACCTGGCATCCGCCCTGCAATTCACGCAGGAGCGTCCGCTCCGCCGTTACGCACGTACGCGAGTCAAAGTCGTTCAGCGACTCGACGAGTTCTCGCGTGCGGGCATCGGATTCGCGCGTTTCGATGCCGAGAGCGCCTTGTCCCACCGCCGGAAGCATCACGTCCGCGTTCATCACCTGCGTCACGCGCGATGTCGCACCCAGCCGGTTGACGCCCGCCACGGCCAGCACGATGGCGTCGAAGTCGCCGCTGTCCAGCCTCCGAATCCGGGTGTCCACGTTGCCGCGCAAATCGACAACCTCGAGATCCGCGCGATGGCTCCGAAGCTGCGCCTGCCGCCGGAGACTGCTGGTCCCGATGCGAGCGCCGGTCGGAAGCCCCTTCAGGCTCCGGCCGGTTCGCGAAATCAGGCAATCGCGCGGATCTTCGCGCCGCGTGATGGCGGGAAACACGAGGCCCTCGGGGATTTCGGTGGGCACATCTTTCATACTGTGCACCGCCAGATCGATAGTCCCGGCCAGGAGCGCGTCTTCGAGTTCCTTGATGAAAATCCCCTTCCCACCCGATTCCGCGCCGATCTGTTCGTTGATCGTTTCATGGACTTGAGCCACCGGAGCGGATTGCATCCGGTCTCCCGACGTGCGGATACGAACCAGCTCGGTCTCGACGCCGTGCATTTGGCCCAGGCGGTCGGCGATGTGGTTCGCCTGCCAGAGTGCCAGCGCGCTGCCGCGCGTTCCGATTCGCAGGCGTGTCACTCGCGGCCCTTGTCCGGGCCGCGATCGATGCCGAACAGATGCCGCAGCGCCTCGATCGCGCCCAGGCGCCCGCGCATCTCCCGGGCATTGCGGAGCCGGTCGGAGGGCTCCTCCAGCACGCGGTCGATCAATTCTTCCGTAATGGAGGACAGCCGCGCCTGCTCTTCCGGCGTCAGATTCTTCATCTGCGCCATCCGCTCGTTCAGCAAAGCCTCGCGATGTTTGCGAAACTGCCCCCGCAAATCCTCCACGATCGAGCCGGTCTCCAGCGCCGCCCGCCAATTCTCGAATTTCGCCACGTGCTCGGCGATCAGGGCCTCGGCGCGCGGAATTTCCGCTTCGCGCGCACGCTTGTTCTGCTCGACGATTTCGCCGAGATCGTCGATGTTGTAGAGATACAAATTGTAAAGCCCGGCAGACTCCGCCTCCACATTGCGCGGCACGCCCAGGTCCACCACGAACACCGGCCGCCCGCCGCGCTCCTCCAGTGCCCGCTCCAGCATCGCGCGCGTCAGGACGTGCCCCGCGTTGCCAACCGACGTCACAATGATGTCCGGCGCGCTCAGCACTTGCTGCAACGATTCCCACCGTACGGCTTCGCCGCCCATGCGCTCCGCGAGATCGGCGGCGCGGTCGTGCGAGCGATTCACCACGCGCAACTTGCCGATCGACCGCCCGCGCAGATGTTCGACAACCTGCTCGGCCACCGCTCCCGCGCCCAGGATCAGCGCGGAATGTCCCTTCAAATTCCCGAACACGCGTTCGGCCAGCTTGATGCTCGCCAGCGAAACCGACATCGGCCGTGCGCCGACTTCCGTTTCCGCGCGAACACGCTTCCCGACTTCCAGCGCGCCCTGGAACGCCCGGTTCAACACCGGACCGGTCGAGCCGTTATCCAGCGCCGCGCCGTAGGCAGTTCGGAGCTGGCCTAGAATTTCCGCCTCGCCCAGCAGCATCGAATCGAGCCCCGCCGCTACGCGATACAAATGCTTCACCGCATCGGTGCCCTGCCGGCGGTACAGATTGCCGTCGAGCTCTTGCCTCGGGATGCGGTGGAACGACGTGAGAAATTCCTCCATAGCGGCCGTCACGTCCGCGTCGGCCGCCGGCGCCACGCCGTAGAGCTCGCTGCGATTACACGTGGAAAGCACCACCGCCTCTTCCAGAATGCCGCGCCTCCGCAGTTCGCCGGCCGCGTCCAGCGCCTGCTCGGCTGTGAACGCCACGCGTTCCCGCACTTCCACCGGCGCAGTCCTGTGGTTGCACCCGATGAGCGCCACACGAACTCCTCCGCCGCTGCGGAGCCGTTCCGGATTCCTCGTATTGGTCGCGATGGCCATCAGAAAAACCGGTGAATCCTGGTCAGATACAAGTTCACGAGCGTATAGCAGAAAAGCACGATCGCGAAATTCAGCGCGCATACCATCGCCGCGCGCGACCCGCGCCATCCCGCCACTCTCGAAAGCACCAGGTAGATCACGTACACACCCACGATCAGCAGCGTTACCACCACCTTCGGATCGCCCCAGGCGTAGGCGCCCGTCAGACGGTGTTCCCACACCAGGCCGCTGCCCACACCAAACGCCAGCGCGGCCAATCCGACGAATACGCTGCTTCGCGACATCCGATCCAAAACTTCCAGTGCGGGAAATCTCCAGAACGGCGCCGCCGGACGGTGCGACCGCAACATGCGAGCCTGTACCAGATAAACGCCGCTCAGCACGAACGACAGCGCAAACGCGGCATAGGCCCAGATGTTCAACGTAACGTGAAACGCGAAAAGAGGACCATGGGCCGGCGGCGGCGCGGGAGTCTCATGCGGCACGAGCCAGTCGAGCACGGCCATCCACACCAGCATCACCAGGGAAACCAGCGCGCCCACCGACCGCTGGCGATGGAACAGTTCAAGCCCCAAATACGTGATGCCGAGCAGCCACGCAAACAGCGACATCGACCCATACAAATCGTCATAGGGCACTGCATGAGTTCCGGCCGTCCGCTCAAGCAAAGCAAAGTAATGCAGCCCGATGCCGCTTGCCAGGAGCAGCGTCGCCAGCCGCCCAAGCCATACGTTCGGGGCGTAGAGCAACCGCGCGTAGCAAAGGAAGCTCGCGGCGTAAAGGGTGAGGCTGAAGTAACCTGCGAGATTCGGCATCGGTCGTATGGTCCGGGCCCCTCAATTATACCCCCGGAGGCGGCCCTGCCGAACCCAGGTAACAGCCATCTGCTATGATAGGGGCGCCGCCCGACCGAATGAGTTCAGGGAAAGAAAACACGAAAGAGCTGTTCCTGCGCGCTTGCCGCTGCGAACCCACGGAGCGTGTCCCTGTCTGGATGATGCGTCAGGCCGGCCGTTATCTTCCCGAGTATCAGGCCGTCCGCGCGCATCACTCCTTCCTTGAAATCTGCAAGACGTCCGAATTGGCCGCGGAAGTCTCCATCCAGCCCCATCGCGCCGTCGGCGTCGATGCCATCATCGTCTTTTCGGACATCTTGATCGTGGCCGAAGCCATGGGCATGCCGCTCGCTGTGCCGGATTCCGGCCCCGTGCTCGGCCATCCTGTTCGGGACGTCGCGGCCGTCCGCGCCCTGCGCGATTTCGATCCTGAACGCGAGACGAGATTCGTCGGCGACGCCATTCGCGCAATAGGCAAGGAAGCGGGTCCAAACGTGCCGGTGATAGGCTTTGCTGCCGCGCCCTGGACGCTGGCCTGCTACATGATCGAGGGCCGCACGCGAGGCGACGTTTCCCGCGCAAAACAAATGCTGCGCGAAAACCCCGAGCTCACGCGCGATTTGCTTTCGCGGATCGCAGCCGTCACCGCGAAATACCTGCGGATGCAGATCTCCGCGGGCGCTTCCGTCGTACAGCTATTCGATACCTGGGCAATCCAACTTTCAAAAGCCGATTACGACGCTTTCGAGCTGCCCGCGACTCGCCAGATCATCGAAGCGCTCTCGCGCGAGAACGTTCCGAAGATCCTCTACGCGAAAGGATCTAACGTCCATCTCGAGAGCATGGCCAAGTCTGGCGCCGATGTCTTGAGCGTCGATTGGCATACCGATCTCGCCGAGGCCCGCCGGCGCGCCGGCCCGCGCATCGCACTGCAGGGCAACGTCGATCCGCAAACGATGCTGGGCCCCGTCGACGGCATCCGCCGCGCGGCCCGCGAAGCCGTCGAAAAAACAGGCG
>Ga0335085_10017057_pt1 | contig 10474 bp, 9 predicted proteins | sample Lox_Sample_45_FD_206712 | JGI IMG/M metagenome (GOLD analysis project Ga0335085, IMG submission 206712) | Soil microbial communities from Loxahatchee National Wildlife Refuge, Florida, United States - Lox_Sample_4.5 | ecosystem: Environmental > Terrestrial > Soil > Wetlands | place: USA: Florida...
TCACGATACGGCCGGCGATGACGTAACCGTGGTCCTCACCAAAACATTGGAAGCAGCCGCCGAACTGTATCCGCGCGACGATTCGGCGCGGAGCCTATGGCTCGAGAAGGAATATGGCATCTATCCGGCCTTCAGCGGACTGGGACTGTCGGTCAAGGACAGCTATACCTTGAGTCCGAAGGACCCGCTACCTGCCGCTACCATCCTGCGAAATTCCATCACCCCGGAGTACCTGTTGCGCAATGTGACTCTGGCCGAGGCCGGCTGCCGCTGCATCATGGTTCCTCCGTACCCAGAGCGCAGTGGTGCTCCCATCGATCCCGACTTTGTCTGGCAAAAGGGCGGCAACGGGGCCTGCGTCACGGTCGAAAGACTGGGAGTGGTCCGCGGCGTCCCGGGGAGGTAGCCGCAACACGTGCTGGCCCGTCGGGGTGAGGGTCGCGCGCCCAATGGTGGTGTCAGCAAGCGCAAGCGGCAGGCTCTTTGGTAGGGAGTATCTCGCTCGCGTTCACAAGCATTGCAGACATTGGTTGCCGACCGTAACGCCGGCACATACAATTGCAGCCGCAGCAAGCGGTTCATTTCTTAAGGAGAGCACATGAAGGCTAGGACAATTGTATGGACTCTGACAGTGTGTCTCGTCGGAGTGGCAGTGTGCTTTGCCAGTGACCCCAACATGGGCACCTGGAAGCTGAATGAAGCAAAGTCGAAGTTTCCTCCCGGCGCTACGAAGAATACAACGGTTGTTTACGACGCGGCCGGCGGTGAGATGAAAGTCACGACCGAAGGCACCAGCGGGGCAGGGACGCCGGTCAAAACGGAGTGGATGGGGAAGTTCGACGGCAAGCCATACCCCTTGACCGGAGATCCCAATGCGAACAGTCGCTCCTACAAGAAACTCAATGGGAACACGCTGGAGTTGACCAATATGAAAGACGGCAAGGTTACCGCCAGCGGCCGCATTGTGGTCTCGCCGGACGGCAAGAGTCGCACTGTAACGGTGAATGCGACGACCCCGGATGGCAAGACAATGACTTACACAGCTGTCTATGACAAGCAGTGATCTGCCGCCGATTTCACGATAGAAGTGCTGAGGTAATAGGCCCCGCCCAGTCTGGACTTACCGGGCGGGGTTGTTATTCGACGAACTGCTTCAGCCGCCTCTTCACTTCCGGCCATTCCGCCGCTACGATCGAGTAACGCGCTGAATCCCGCGGTGTGTTGTCGACCGCCAGACGATGGGCGCGCAAAACGCCCTCGAATTGTCCGCCGATCCGCTCAATAGCGGCGCGCGATCTCTGATTGCGTACATCCGTATGAAGGCAGACCCGCAAAACCTGCCACGTCTCAAATGCGTGTGTCAGCATCAACAGCTTCGACTCGCTGTTGGCCGCGGTCCGTATGGCCGAGCGAGTTAGCCACGTGTAGCCGATTTCACAAACGTCCGGATCACTGCGGCCATGACGAGCGTGCCCCGGAGGCCAGGCCCATCGCTCCATGTCGAAGAAGCGGGTCGAGCCGATGACGCTGTCGTCCTGTTTGCGGATGATGGCGAATGGGACCGCAGTGCCCGCATCCTGCCAGGCCAGGGCCGTGTCCACGTAGAGGCTGGTTTCCGCCTTTCCTGAAGGCACGGCACTCCAGCGGTACAAGGACGGGTCGGCCGAAGCGGCTTCCACCAGCCTGTCCACATGGCGGGCCGCTAACGGTTCAAGCCGAACGTGCTTGCCCTGCAAACTGAAAGTCTCGGGAGTCATGATCCCACTATGCAACAGGCCGGGAGAGGGCTGCAACGAGCGCGGCGCAATTCATCCTCGCTCATTCATGGCATCGCCTTGCCGCCGGTGCAGCCCGCGCATGGAGACGAAGTACACGAGAACCTGAAGCACCATGGCGCCGACGGTATCGAGCACTACATCCTGCCATTTGCCGGTGCGTGAAGGAATGAATGTCTGGTGGATCTCATCGAAGGAAGCGGTAATGACGGTCATTAGAAGCCCAATCGCCACCCACTGTGCCCGCCACCAATCGCGCAGATGTGCACCCCACGGCCGCTGCAGCCATCCTCGCAGGCGGTCACGGTTGGTGTTGCGCAGGGCCAGAAAAACCAGCACGCTCAGGATTCCATAGCCGAGAAAGTGTCCGGACTTGCGCAGCACCTCGTTCAGTTGCTCAATGAAGGTGGGCTGCACCTTTGGGTACACAGTCGCCACCACCACGTAGACGATTCGCGACGTGTGATTGGCCGACGCCGCATCCGTGGATTCCACGCGGATGACGCCAAGCCAGACCAGAACGTACCACCAGTTCCTCGCGAAGGTGCGAAAAGATGTCCTCAGGCTGGGCCGCTCCATCAGTGTGGTGACTGGCAATTGCGAAGGATTACTCGACACGATAGTTCGGAGCTTCCCGGGTAATCATGACATCGTGAACATGGCTCTCGCGCAGGCCGGCGCCGCTGACGCGCACAAACTTGGCTTTCTGTTGCAGTTCTGCGATGGTCGAGCAGCCTACGTACCCCATCCCGCTCTTTACGCCACCCACGAGCTGGTACACGATCATCCCGACCGTACCTCGGTAGGGAACCCGCCCCTCGATGCCTTCCGGTACGAGCTTCGCAAGCCGGTTGCTGTCGCCGCCATCTTCGGTAGCGACGGGAACGGAGGAGTCCGAGTCGCTGTTCTGAAAGTACCGCTCGCTTGAACCCTGCGCCATGGCTGCAAGCGAACCCATGCCGCGATACGCCTTGAACGAGCGGCCCTGATAGAGGATGGTTTCGCCGGGACTTTCCTCGGTGCCGGCCAGCAGGGAGCCAATCATCACACAATTGGCGCCGGCAGCGAGCGCCTTGGTGATGTCCCCGGAGTACTTGATGCCGCCATCGGCAATAATGGGCACGTCGCTGTCGCGCACTGCGCGCGCCGCTTCTGCGATTGCGGTGATCTGCGGCACTCCAGCGCCGGTTACGATGCGCGTTGTACAGATCGAGCCGGGGCCGATGCCCACCTTGATGGCGTCAACGCCGGCGCGAGCTAACTCACAGGCGCCATCGAAGGTGCCAACATTGCCGGCTATCAAGTCCACCTCCGGCAGCTTCGCCTTGATTGCCCTTATCGCCTCGATAACACGCGTTGTGTGTCCATGCGCGCTGTCGATGGCCAGCAGGTCGGCCTTGGCCCGCACCATTTCCTGGGCGCGCTCCAGAAAGTCACCAGTGGCGCCGATAGCGGCAGCGACACGCAGCCGGCCGTGGGCGTCCTTCGCGGCCGTCGGATACTTCAAGCGCTTCTGAATGTCTTTGACCGTGATCAGGCCCTTGAGATTGTAGCGATCGTCCACGACCAGCAGCTTCTCGATGCGGTGTTGATGGAGGATCGCTTCGGCGTCACTCAGGGTCGTGCCGACCGGAACCGTGATCAGGTTCTCCTTCGTCATTACTTCGCTGATGGGAATGTCCGTGCGGGTTTCAAAACGCAGGTCGCGATTTGTAAGAATTCCTACCAGCTTGCCGGTATCGGTCGTGACCGGGACGCCGGAGATGCGGTAGTGGCGCATGACCTCCAAGGCGTCGGAAATTTTCGCGTCGGGCGACATGGTAATCGGATCGACAATCATGCCGCTCTCCGAGCGTTTCACTTTGTCGACTTCGCTGGCCTGGCGCTCGATCGTGAGATTGCGGTGGATAATGCCCAGGCCGCCTTGCTGCGCCATAGCGATGGCCATGCGCGACTCGGTGACCGTATCCATGGCGGCGCTGACCAGCGGAATTCGCAGTTCGATGTTACGGGTCAGGCGGGTGCTGGTATCTGCCTGGGCCGGTACTACGTCGGACTTGGCAGGCAAGAGCAACACGTCGTCGAAGGTGAGCGCCTCAGGCACCGGGAAATTGATCATGATGAAGGTTCCGCGGAGGGATAACTCTTCATTTTAGAGTTGCAGGGGCACTTAGGCAAACCGCGGAGTTGCCGAAAATCCCTTATTTTTCGGTCGCTGTACGAATCCCGGATAGCATTGAAAGACGGGGACTTTCGGCGTATACTTTGAAAAGTTACTGTTGTGTTTGAGGGTCAAGGTCAGCCGGTCCCGGTGTGATATGGCCCGTGCGTAGCCGGCGAAGCACATCGGTGGGCGTGAGCCCACTTTTTATTTCCACCTCTTAATCCGCTGGTACACGGCGAGTCCAGGCGGCAGCGAAGGCCTGACGGGTGGTTTGTGCTTATCGGCATGAATGGCGTGTAAGACAATGACGGGCATCGACAAAGTCCATGAGATTGCCGAGCGCGTGGCGTGCTCGAGTGGGCTTGAACTGGTGGATATCGAACTGCTGGGCGGCGGCAAGGCCCGGATGTTGCGAATGTACATCGACAAACCCGGCGGCGTAACCCACGAGGATTGTGCCAACTTCAGCCGCGAAGTAGGGACGATCTTCGATGTCGAGGACGCCGTCCCGGGAGGCTCGTACACGCTGGAGGTTTCGTCGCCCGGCTTGGACCGCAGGCTGTCGAGGCCGCAGGACTTTCAGCGCTTCGTCGGCAGCCTGGTCAAGCTGACGACCCGCGATCCGGTGAGTGGTAACCGGCATTTTGAAGGACGGCTCAAGGCGTTTCAGGACGAGAAGCTTTGTCTTACGCTGGTGGGCAGAAAGAAATCAAAGAAGCACCAGGCAGTAGAAGCGGGAACGGAGGTCGAGATCGACCTCAGCAATGTGGAACGGGCCAATCTCGTTCCGGAGTTCTAGAGGATCCGCAGGATCCGGTTTTCAGCAAGGTGGCAGGCATCTTATGGCAAGCGAACTATACAACGTAATCGACGCTCTCAGCCGGGAGAAGGGCATTGATCCCCAGATCGTCGTGACCGCGGTGGAAGATGCCATTGTTGTGGCCACCAGAAAGTACTACAAGACGCAGGAAAACCTGCGGGCGGAACTGGACAAAGAAAGCGGCCAGATCCGGGCTTACGCAGTCCGCACCATCGTTGACGATTCCGAACTGATCGAGGACCCGAACGCACAGATCGCCCTGAACGATGCCAAGCGCATCGATCCCGCGGCGGAAATCGGCGGCGAGCTGCGGACCTACAAGCCGACTGAGGTCCTCGGACGGATTGCCGCGCAACTCGCAAAGCAGGTCATTTTCCAGAAGGTGCGCGAGGCTGAGCGCGATACGGTCTACAACGAGTACATCGGCCGCGTGGGCGAGATCATCAACGCCACCATCAAGCGCACCGAGGGACAGGACGTAATTGTCGATCTGGGCAAGGCCGAAGCGCGTATGCCGCGGAAAGAGCAGTCGCGACTGGAGTCGTTTGCGCCGGGAGAGCGCGCCCGCGTTGTGATTGTGCGCGTGGAGAAGGCTTCCAAAGGACCCCAGGTTGTGGTTTCGCGCGCCGTACCGGAGCTGGTCACGCATCTGTTCCAGACCGAAGTGCCCGAAATCTACGACGGGACCGTCGTCATACGCGCCATCGCCCGTGAAGCGGGAGAGCGCACTAAGATCGCGGTCATGTCCAAGGACAAGGACGTCGATCCCGTGGGGGCCTGCGTCGGCATGAAAGGGATGCGAGTGCAGTCGATCATCCGCGAGCTGCGCGGGGAAAAGATTGACATCATCGAGTACCACGAAGATCCCGTGGTTTTTGCCGAGAAGGCGCTGCAGCCGGCCAAGGTCAGCCGTGTGACCGTCCTCGAGGGCGAGGACCGTCATCTGGAAGTGGTCGTGGACGACAGTCAGTTGTCGCTGGCCATTGGGAAGAAGGGCCAGAACGTGCGCCTGGCTGCCAAACTGCTGGGCTGGAAGATCGACATCAAGAGCGAGGAAGAGAAGCGTCAGGAAGTGGAAGAGCGGATGAGTGGAATCATGGTGAAAGACCAGGCCACTCCGCTGGAGAGTATCCCTGATCTGGAGCCTGGGATTGTCGAGAAGCTGGTGGCTGCGGGCATCACTACTGTCGAGGCCGTTGCCGACATGACGCCCGAACAACTGGAAGAGGTGCCGGGCATCGGCCCGAAGACGGTTGAGAAGATTAGCATCGCGGTTAACAACTACTTCTCCAGCCTGGGGGCCGTGGAAGGCGCAGAGACGGCCGAAGCGGTGGAAGGCGAGGCGCCGGCAGCCGGACAGATTGAGGACTCAGGATCGCCGGAGGAAGCGCCGTCGGCTGATGAAGGTATTGCGGTGATTGCCGCAGACGAGTCCGAGACCTCGACCGAGTCGGAGGACGAGTCCGGTGGTTCGGAGCTGGTAGCCGAAGCCAACGCTGCCGGGGATGGCGGCCCCGATTCAGGTGGACAGTCCGGCGATGACGAAGGCCTGGACGATGAGCCTGAGGCCGGCGACGAAAGCGTGAAAGAACTCGTGGACGAGGGCCAGTACTTCGAGGCCGAGGTTGTGGAAGGCGTCGAGGACGCCCCTGATGCGGATGTAGCTGAAGTAACGACCCATGAGCGGCCGGAAAGCGAAAACGAGAACGTTCCGGAGGAAGAGAAGCCGGGAGAGTCTCGATAAGGATTCGGCGACTGCCGCGAAATTCTACCGTGAGGATGCTATGAAGTCGTAACCAGACGGGACAATACGGAGGAAACAGGGCGGAATGCAGCAAAAGATTCGAATTAATGACCTGGCGAGGGAACTCGAGGTGAAAAGCAGGGCCATCCTCGAGGTCCTGCCCAAGGTCGGGGTAACGGAAAAGAAGACGCACTCCAGTTCCATCGAAGTGGACGAGGCCGAGCGCGTCAAGAAGTATTTCGCCGAGCACTCCGAGCCCGGCGCCGGGCGTACCTCGCGGTCTGCTCCGGCAGCCGAGGAGTTCAAGCCCAAGATCGACCTTTCGCACATCTCCAAGCCGGGCGATGTGTTGAAAGCTGTTACCCAGCGTGCTGCTCAGCCTCCCGTGGTCTCCCGTCCAGCCGCTTCCGTGTCGGCGGCAGCGCCGCATCAGACGATTGCGCCGCCTTCCGCCGTTCCGCCGCGTCCGGCGCCGCCCGTCAGCAAACCGGCGACGACCGCCGCCGCAACTGGAACTACAACTGTCGTCGAGCCGCCCAAGCCGGCTCCCCGTTTCATTACGCCTCAATCGGTGGCTCGTCCGCCGGCGCCCGTCATTATTCCGCCCAAGCCCCCCGCTCCTGTTGCTCCTGAGAGTGCAAAGCCTGCAGAGGCGGTGGCCGAAGATCAGGCGGCCGCGGCCGACAACGAGCAAGCCATCACTACTGGTGAAGCCGTGCAAGCGCCGCGTCCGGCGGAAGTGAAGCCTCCAGCCAAGCCCGCGCCCCCAGGGGCTGCAGCGCAGCCTGGCGCCTCGGTTCGCCCGGGACCACCGTCCGCAGGGCCGGCCGTTCCGCCGCCGCGGCGCTTGATCGTGCCTCAGACCGGACCGCGGCCCGTCTATCAGGCCCCGGCGGCCTCGGCAGGCGCACCCGCGCGGGCGGGCATGCCCGAGCGTGGCAAGCCCATCTTTCAGCGTCCGCGTCCGGGAGTACCCCCGCAGGGCCAGACACGCACGCCGATACGTCCTGGCGAACGGCGTGGACCGCATCCCACGCGCTCCGGCCCGCCGGGCATGCGGCCGCCCTTTGGAGCGGGTCCGGGAGCTGCTCCTCCCCCACCGACGGGACAGCGGCCCGCCGGCCGGCCAGCGCGTCCTGGCCAGCGCTATGTTCCTCGCGGCGTGAAGGAAGGCCCGATGAAGGGCTTTGTGCCGCCGCCGCGGCTGTCGCTTTCAACCGAGCCGCTGCCGATTACGCGGGCCATCACCATTCCGGAAGGCATCAGCGTGAAGGACCTGGCGGAGAAGCTGGAAATTCGTGCCAAGGACCTGATTGCCCGTCTGTTGGCTCGGGGCGTCTTCGCCACCGTGAACCAGACGTTGGACTCTGATTTGGCCAGCGAGATGGCGCGCCATTTTGGCGCGGAGACGTCAGTCATCAGCTTTGAAGAACAGTTGGCCAAGGATACGGTGCAGACCGAGGGCGCCAGCGAAGATTCTGCGCAGGCGGTGCAGCGTCCGCCGGTGGTCACCATCATGGGCCACGTGGACCACGGCAAGACCAGCCTTTTGGACGCCATTCGCTCCACCAATGTTGCCGAAGGCGAAGCCGGCGGCATCACGCAGCACATTGGCGCTTACAAAGTTAAGATCACCGACGCCAACTCGCCTGCCTTCGGGAGAGAGATCGTCTTCCTGGATACGCCTGGCCATGAGGCCTTCACCCGTATGCGTGCCCGCGGATCGAAGGTTACCGATATTGTCGTGCTGGTTGTAGCGGCCGACGACGGCGTCATGCCGCAGACTCTGGAGGCGATCGACCACGCCAAGGCGGCGAACGTGCCGATGATCGTCGCGGTGAACAAGATCGACAAGGCTGATGCCATGCCGGACCGCGTCAAAAAGCAGCTTGCCGATCGCGGTCTGATGCCCGAAGACTGGGGCGGCAACACCGTGTTTGTGGATGTTTCCGCCAAGCAGAAGACCAACCTCAACCTGCTGATGGAAATGGTTTGCCTGGTGGCCGATCTGCAGGACCTCAAGGCTGTACCTGACCGACCGGCGACCGGCACCGTGCTGGAAGCCAAACTGGATCGCGGCCGTGGTCCGGTTGCCACCGTGCTGGTGCAGAACGGCACGCTGCACACCGGCGACAACTTCGTCGTAGGCAACGTCTTCGGCAAAGTGCGCGCCATGTTCAACGATCGCGGGGCCGCGCTCGACGCCGCACCGCCATCAACCCCGGCAGAGATCCTCGGTCTGGAAGGACTGCCGCAGGCCGGCGACCAGCTGGTTGCCGTCACCGATCGTGAGAAAGCGCGCGGCATCTCCGAATACCGCGAAGGCAAGGCCCGCGAGGCCCAGCTTGCCAAGAGCTCACGGGTGTCGCTCGAAGGCCTGGCGGAGCAGTTGAAGACTGCCGGGCAAAAAGAGCTGTCCATCATCCTGAAGGGCGATGTAGGCGGGTCTGTGGAAGTGCTGAGCGACCTGCTCGCCAAGCTCTCGAATGAGCGGGTGAAGATCACGATCATGCGCGGCAGCGTCGGCGCCATCACCGAGAGCGACGTGCTGCTGGCCTCGGCGTCGAACGCCATCATCATCGGCTTCAACGTCCGGCCGGAACGCAAGGCGCAGGAGCTGGCCGAGCAGGAAAAAGTGGATATCCGCCTGCACTCGATCATTTACGAGCTGCAGGACGAGATTAAGCGCGCCATGACCGGTTTGCTCGAGCCCATCGTCAAGGAAACCTATCTCGGCCGGGCCGAGGTCCGCGACACCTTCCGCGTGCCGAAGGTCGGCGTGATTGCCGGCTGTTATGTTACCGACGGCGTGGTCAAGCGCGATGCGGAAGTGCGCCTCTTGCGCGATAACGTGGTCGCATTCAAGGGCAAGATCGGGTCGGTGCGGCGATTCAAGGAAGATGTAAGCGAAGTCCGCAATGGCATGGAATGCGGCATCTCCATCGCCAACTATGGCGACATCAAAGTCGGCGATGTCATCGAAGTCTTCGTCACCGAGCGTGTAGCGGCCGAAGCGTTTGTTTAGTGGCCAGCCACTAGCCACTGCTTGCATGATTGCCTATCTCAGGCTCGAGCTTCGGATCGAGGCAGCGCATTCGCTGAAGGACAAGCGCCAGGTGGTGCGCAGCGTCAAGGATGGCCTGCGCGCCCGCTTCAACGTTGCGGTTGCCGAGCTGGACGCCAGCGAGGCCTGGCAGCGTGCCAGCCTGGGCGTCGTCAGCATCTCCGATTCACGGGACTACCTCGATGGGCTGATGCGCAATGTGGAACGGGCGGCCATACGTCTGGCCAACAACAGCGGCGGCGAGGTCACTGACAGCTTCCTCGATTTCCTGAATGAGGCCGAGTTTGGCGAGCCCGTACCTGGAAAATCGTGACATTCATCACCCCAGCTTGACAGGTGAGCGTATTCTCTAACGTTCCCCTTTTTTGGCAGGAAGAGAAGAGAAATGGAGAATCGGGGGCAGCAGCATCATCGCGAGCGCCTGAGTGAGGCCATCCGCGAGGAAGTAGCCGCGCTGGTGGAAGGAGAACTCGGCGACCCGCGCATCGGTCTGGTAAGCGTCAGCGAAGTGCATTTGGGTGAAGACAGCAAAAGCGCCCGCGTCTTCGTGGCGGTTACCGGCACGGAGGAAGAAGCGGCGGAGAGCCTGGCAGGGCTGAACGCTGCGCGTGGCTACATCCGTCACGAACTGACCAGCCGATTGGGCCTGCGGCAAGCGCCGGAGATCTTTTTCGTGCTCGACCGCTCCGAGCAATCTGGGGGCAGGATTGAGGAACTATTGCATAGGATTGAGAAGAGGAAAAGAAGCAACTAGCAATTAGCAATTAGCAATTAGCACTTAGCCGCTAGTAAACAGCAATTCGTTGCTGGGTTGGGCCGCGATAGCGCCATCACATGGATGATTCGCCAAGGAGAGCACTTATATCGCAATATCAGCTTGCCATGAACCCTAAGTGCTAATCGCCAG